>Ga0315277_10001350_pt1 | contig 35946 bp, 28 predicted proteins | sample YL17G05_15_MG_FD_203695 | JGI IMG/M metagenome (GOLD analysis project Ga0315277, IMG submission 203695) | Sediment microbial communities from Yellowstone Lake, YNP, Wyoming, USA - YL17G05_15 | ecosystem: Environmental > Aquatic > Freshwater > Lake > Sediment | place: USA: Wyoming | collected...
GTCGTCAACGGAGTGACCGAGACACCCGCCGATTGGGATCGCGTGATGTCGAAACTGGTTTTCGAGAAGAAATTCGTGGAAGGCCTTTACAAGCTGGATCACTTCAAACATATCTGGGTGATCTTTGGTTTCAACCGTATGCGCAGGACCATGATGAAGAGCCATCCACAGCACAACCTGAAGAAGCCTCAGGTTGGGATATTCGCGAGTCGGTCCCCTGCCAGGCCGAACAAACTAGGCCTCACGCTCGTTCGGCTCATAGGCGTGAGGCGGAATGTCGTGACAGTGAAGGGCCTTGATGCATTCGACGGAAGCCCCGTCTACGACATCAAGCCGTGGGAAGAAGAGATAGACTATTGAGCGGCCAGTCTATTCCGGAAAAGTACATAAACGAACCTCCCGATGAGGCCTCGGCATGTCTGAGAAGGATGTCATCGAGCAATTGAACTTCTTCGAGAAGAAAGTCTTGAAGGCCCTGCACGAGCTGAAGCGAGCGAGCCCGGAAGAGATTCGGAAGATGAGCGGACTCGGTCAGCTGGTCGAGGTCATGAACGCATCCTCATGGCTGCAAGCAAAAGGCCTCGTGAAGATAGATGAGGTCATCAAGAGTAGTTACTCGCTGAAGAATCCTCAAGCCGCGTCGCGACCACTTCCTGAGAGGACCACCATCGAAGTTCTCTCAAAAAACCACAAGGGCAAGGGGTCGATGGCAGACCTGAAGAAGAGCGGCAAGCTGAAGAATGAAGAGATCTCGATCGCCCTTGGCTGGATCAGGAAGAAGGGCTGGGGCGAGGTGACAAAGCACGGTACGGAGACGATCATCACCCTGACTGAGAAAGGCACCGCGGCCCTTCATACGAAAGGTGAGGACGAGCTTCTCATAGAGAAGCTCGCAAAGACCGACCTCAGCGAGACCGACGCCACGAGAGAGATCATCGAGATGCTGAAACAACGCAAGGACATACTCAACGAGAAGCACATCACAACGAGGACCATCTCGCTGACAAGTGAGGGCATGAGAATAGCCGGACTGGACCTCAAGATCAGGGAGGAGGTCGCGCAGCTCACGCCGGAACTCATCCAGTCTGGCAAGTGGCGCGATGTCGAGGTCCGGAAATACGATGTCAAGGCGTTCGCGCCAATGATCCACGGAGGACGGAAACATCCTCTGACCATCCAACTGGAGAAGGTCAGGTCAATCTTCCTCAACATGGGATTCACCGAGGTGACGGGGCAGTTCGTCGAGAGCGCCTTCTGGAACATGGACGTGCTGTTCACCGCGCAGGACCACCCGGCAAGAGAACTGCAGGATACTTTCTACATCAAGAATCCAGAGAAGCTCAGCCTCGCAGAGGACGAAGAGCTCGTTGAGAAGGTGAAGCAGGTCCACGAGAACGGCGGGAAGACCGGTTCTCTAGGCTGGAGGTACAAGTGGAGCAGGGCGGAGGCGGAGAAGGCCCTTCTCCGAACCCACACGACAGTCAACAGCGTGAGATACATCGCGAAGCATCCAAAGCCTCCGTTCAAGGTCTTCTGCATCGGGAGGATCTTCAGGAACGAGGCGATGGATTCGACCCATTTGCCAGAGTTCACGCAGATAGAAGGCATCGTGTGCGAGAAGGGCGCCAACTTCGACATGCTCTGTGGCCTCCTCAAGGAATTCTACACACGCATGGGAATACCCAAGATCAGGATCCGCCCCGCCTACTTTCCGTACACAGAACCTTCACTAGAGGTTGAGTTCTACTGGAACGGCCAATGGATGGAGTTAGGAGGAGCTGGAGTGTTCAGGCCGGAAGTGACCGCCCCCCTTGGCGTTGACGAGCCGGTCTTGGCGTGGGGCCTTGGTTTTGAACGGCTGGCAATGCTGCTATGGAAGCTGGATGACATCAGGAGCATATATGTCTCAGACGTCGACTGGCTCAAGAGAGTGCCTCAGATTTGACCTGGCTTGAGACTATGCCCATGAATCTTAGGGGGCACGCCACTAGACCGATCATGAGCAGCAACGAGCTGATCGTGAAATCTCCTCCGAGTAGGACCCCCAGGCCTCCGGCCACGACACCAAACAGGAAACGCCAAGGAATTGGGCGCCTAATCTTGATATCTTCCCTCTTCCTAGGTTTCCGACTTGCCAGCGCAATAGGAACAAGAAAGAATGGTGGAAGCAGCAGACAAAGCCAGAATACATAGCGGAAGATCGGGGAACCGACGACGTAGCTAAGAAAGAAAAAAACTACCTCAAGTCCTGAGTACCAGAGCGCGAAGACAAGAGCGCTCTTCATCGGACCAAGGCCTCCGTCTGGAGCACTTCCTCAAACAATAGATGGTCGCGCAGGAAGTCAACGTTTCGGTGTTCCCACATAAAGTGGAGGTCTTTGAGGAGAACCCTTTCGGACTAGCCATCTTTCGGGAACTTCCCAATCTGAGCGTCAACCAACGATAGAAGATCCTTTGCATCAATTGTCTCGAAGAGCTCACGTGATTCTTCCAGCATCTTGATTGCACGCCCCGAATCTCCTTTCTGATTCAACATAGCCCCGAACTCCATCTTGCGAAGCCCAAGGCTGCGGGGTGCCTCGATGCCGTCGAGGGAGGCGACGCTCTCGTAGAAGTACTCCTCGCTCGCCTTCCAATTCTTGGAGAATCTCTCCGCCATGCCCAGGTTCGCATAGACTGCAGACATCCCGAGTTTGTCCTCTAGCTCTGTAACGATGTCCAATGCTCGGAAGCAGTGCTCCTTTGCAGGCTCCACCGAGCCTGACTTGATGAGCTCCTCGGCCAGTGAGGTCAGCGCGTACGCCTTGGCCCTCGGCTGACCAGTCTCATCCGCAAGCCGGACTGCATTCTCCAGATGCAGTTTCGCCTCGTCCGAGCGGCCAAGGAAAGCGCACGCGATGCCCATGTTGACATACACATTCGTCAGGTCGACAGGACCGAATCCAGCGGCGCATTTCGAGAAGTGCTCGATTGCATCATCGTACATTCCTCTGCCGATGAAGACATTGCCCAGCTCCAAATGCGCAAGGAGCATTCCCTTGGAATCCATGACGGCCAATGCGTCCACCGCACTCTTCTCCAGCAGCTCCTGAGCCTTCGAGTAGTTGCCGAGCTTGCTCTCCACCACTCCGAGACCACGCAACGCTTTCGCTCTGACACCAGGGATCTCCTTCGCCTCATCCAACGCATCAGAGAAGAACTTGGAGGCATTCTTCAGCTCCCCCTTCTTGCTCTTGATCTTCCCCATCTCGACGAGAGCCTCGGCCATCAGCCGCCTCTCCCCATCTCTGGATATCTTCTCGAGCAAAGACCATGCAGCGTTGTATTCTCCCACCAAGCTAGCGGTGCGCGCCTTAAGCAGCATCACGGAGTGCGCATACTTGGGTTTCGACGCCTCGAAGAACGATACCGTCTCCCAAAGGCGCTGAACATTTCCCTCAGCGAGCAGTTCCTCGCTCATCCTGGACATCATCATCTCCGCTTCGAGAACGCGGTTTGCCCGGATCAGGTGGAAGAGCCGCTCTTGCGGGTTGTCTGCCTTCAGATAGTAATCCGCGGCGATGCTGTGCCACCTGGCACGCTCCTCCTTGGTCATCGAGCTGTAGACGAAATCGCGGAGGGATGCATGGATCTCGAATCTTCCCGGAGCGACCTCCCTGAGCATCGAACCTCTCCTGGCCTGACGCAGCTCTCTTGGAATCGCATCCGCCGAGAACGGTTGCTGGAAAATTGAAGCGAGCTGCAACAGAGATTTTTCATCTTCAGGAAGGCCAGCGTAGAATTTCTCCTCGAAGAATCTGGCGACCTGGTATTTGGCGCCCGTGGGACTGGACTCCGTAACCATCTCAAGCGATAGCGGGTGGCCGTGTGTCACGCGGGCCAGCTCGTCCGCGATCGACCCTTCGATATTCCGAGACCTTAGCAGCTCGAGGGCCGCCTTCTTCTCGAGGCCCCCGAGTTCTATCTCAGCGACCTCCTTTCTCGCGACCATATCTGACGCGTCGTAGAACTTCGGACCCGCCTCCGATGTCACTACCATCTTCGCTGAGCCGCTACTATGTTTGAGCATCTTGAGGAACTCTTGGAGGTTGTCGGAGGCGTCGACATCGTCGAACACGAGCGTGTATCCGTTCTCAACCAGCTCCTCGTTCAGCAAGTAACTCAGCTCGCCAAGTTCGAATTTCCCCGAGGCGAGATAAGTTGCGAGCCTCCTGCTGCCGTTCTCGGCAAAGAATCTGCCGAGCGCGTCTGCGAGTGTTCGAGGCACGTCCCAAGGCTTTGCGGAGTGCCAGAAAACCCTCTGCCCCGACAACCCTGACACTGCCTTCGCGACGAGCGTGGTCTTGCCAATGCCGGCTATCCCTCGAATCGAGAGCACCTTCAGAGTCGGTGAGGCCAATGCTTGGTTGACTGCCTCAAGTTCCTTCCCGCGGCCGAAGAAATCTCTCACCGTCGGCAGAGGCGAAGAGCGTCTGATGGATTTGGATCTGGAGATCGATTCGGGGGATACCTTTGCGGCGTCGACCATAGGTATGATGGAGTTGTCTTTGACGTACTGGAGCACGTCGGCCGCCTTCGACTTGCCGTTCGTCGTGAGGAAGTAGACCTTCCGCCTCGCCTTCCCCTTCCGGACATGTTTCAACGTCTCGTCCAAGATCCCGGAAGCCTTCAGCTTCTTGAGCTCGATTGCCGCATGTGCCCTCGAGATCGAACAAGCCTGCGAGATCCCGTCTTGGGTGACATCGAAGGGCGCCTCGTACTTGTCTTCGTACTTCACGTAGTTGTTCAGATGATACAGAATACGTTCCGAGACGGTCAGTTCACCAGCCATGCCTCCACCTTGCGTCCGAAGAAACCTAGGTAACGATATTTAAAGACAATTACTACATGCTGTCGGTGACGAGAGTCATCTTGGCTGAGTCATGCGCTTTCCTTCTCTGGCGCAGGCCTAGGTTTCTCCTTCACCAGCAGCAGGACCAGCGTCACCGTGAAAATCCCAAGGCCGCCTGATATGAGGAACGGTACCATCGTGCCTGAGAACGGATCCGGGAGACCGATGTCCTTGGCGAAGAATGCGTCGAGCAGCAGGCCCCCCATGGGCGCTCCGAGAACAGACCCGAAGTTCGACATGGATTCGAGCATCCCAATTAGCCTCCCTCGGACCTCCTCTGGAACAGTGTCCGCCTGAAGGGCTCTCAGAGCAGGGCTGGACACCTGGAATGCCATGCTCCGCATGGCAAGCAACAGGATAATCACGAGCAGCACGCCGCCGAACGGGATGAGGATCGTTCCCACAAAGGATAGATAGCCGCCTATGACGAACAACTTCTTCCGGCCAATTCGATCTGAGAGCCGCCCAGCCGGAAACGCGACCAAGGCCCCGAGACCCATGGCCGTACCGATTATGATGGAAATGATGTCGGCCTCGAGCCTGGGATATTCCAACAATAGAAATAGTGCCATGAGCGGCCCGATGCTTGCGAAGGAGAACCCCTCCATGGCGGCATTCGCATAGAGCACTTTGAGGTTCCTGTGGCCTTGTTTATCCATGCCGTCCGGTCGGAGGAGCTTCCCAAAGGATATTTTGGGGCGATCTTTTGCGGGGGATCTTGCATCCGTCACATTCGCCCAGACCATCAAAGCTCCGATCAATGCGACAATGGCTGTGAAGTAGAACGGGAACTTGAAACTGTCTGTTACGGAGAAGCCGAGATACTGTGACGCCACGAAGTACAGTCCACCGCCTATGAACGGCCCGACGACCATCCCGAGGTTCGAGGCCATCACGATCTTGCCGAGCGAGGCTCCCCGGCTAGCAACGGGACAGGAATCTATCACGAGCGCTTCGCTGACGGGCCAGACCATTGCGCTCGCCACGCCCTGCAGACCGCGAACCAAGGTGAGCCCGGGCCAGGAAGTGGGGACAGTGAAAAGGACTGCGAGCAAAGCGTACAGGAAGCTGCCGATCAGTATGAGCCGCTTCCTTCCGATCCTGTCCGAGAGGTTGCCGAAAGGAGCTGCCAGGATCGCTCTGGTGAGGACAAAGGACGAGAATAGTATCCCGACCTCCAGGCCTCCGCCGCCGAGAAGCTTGATGTACTGCGGGAAAAGAGGCATTATCAGTCCGAAGCCGAGGCTGATGATGAAATCCAGTGACGCAAGGTAGTTCACGTTCTTTCTTGCTTCGCTCTCACTCAACAGACACGAGTTCAAGAGAACCTGACCTCGACGAGCCGATCAACCGAACAAGTCGACCCCTGCTCGCATATTCTGCAGGATGATTGGAACCAGGGATTTGTTCGTAGCCCTCATACCACAGTCGGGGTGTGCGTATGCGATGTTCTCTCGGCCGACCTTGCTGGCTATCTCCTTCAGCTTCGCGGCAACGGCCTGAGGCGAATCGACCTCCTCCTCAGTCATAGGGGTGACAGCGATGCATCCCGCGCCCAGCTTCTTGTCGGCAGCTTCGAACGCCTTCCTAGATACATGCTCGATGTTCTTGTGCTCGGTCCGGCCGGCGAAAGCGAAACTAAGGGTCGAAACATTCTCGAGCTTCAGAAGATGATCCACGACTCCGAATCCACCGATGAATCCACAGACATGGACGCTGACCTTGTCCCTCGGCAGGCCATTCGCGACGTAGTCGAGGAGATCGACCCTCGCAGCGAGGTCTTTGTAGCCCTGCGAGAGAAACGGCTCGTCTATCTGCACATACGCTCCCCTGTCGACGAGCGCTTTTGCTATCGGAGCGAGGGCGATCGCGATGTCCTCATAGAGATCGAAGTCAACTATGCTCTTGTAGTGAGATTTGATCTTCCGACTGCCGCAGGTCATCCCAAGCGTGGTAGGCCCTGTCAAGGCGAGCTTGATCTTCAGGTCTGGATGCTTCGACCGAATGTACTCCAGGTCCTTGACTTTCGAGAACGACTCGGGCCCGTTCTTAGTCGATATCTTGCCGAGCAACACGGGCATCCCACCCTCGACTGCAAGCCCTTCGAACGATTCTGCGAAGTAGGACACCATGTCCGCCCTCTGTTCGCCATCGGATACGATGTCTACGCCGTGAGACAGCTGGAATTCAAGGGCGCGGTCTATCGACTCGTGCAGGTCCTCGCTGAACCTGAAGAGGCTGCCTATCGTTGTGGTGGTCAGTCGAGCCATTTCAGTGGCTAAGAATCATGGCCCGCTTATAAGCCTTTTTGAAGAAGGAGCGGGACTGGAAAAGGGTTAATGCCGGTCATCGCCGTTGTGGTCGCGTGAAGCTGATAGTGACCTCGTCCGAGGACAACGCGTCGATGAACATCCGAGCGCGTCTTTTGGAGAAGCCCGGCTGGACTGAATGCGGTGAATTTGATGGAAACCAGGCGTTGGTCAAGGACGATTTCCTCATGGTCCAGGTCAGCAAGATACATCTCGACGAGGACTACGTCGACGATAGGGTGAAACAGAAGCTGGGAAAGGAAGTCGAGGCAGTCATATTCGCGTCCAGGCACAGGGCGGAATCAAGGATCCCGACCCTGACAGTACATCCAATCGGCAACTACTCATCCGCGGATTTCGGGGGCAAGCCAGGAACGCTCTGCAAGTCAGCTCCCCAACTGATGACCTCCGCGCTCAGATCGCTCGCCTCGAATGCCAAAGGCATGGGTTTCAAAGTCTCCTTCGAGACGACGCATCACGGTCCTAGCGTCAGCTGCCCCGCGTTCTACATAGAGATCGGCAGCTACGAGGAGCTCTGGGGAAGAGAGGATGCAGCCGAGGCGATAGCCAAGTCGATCATGAGCGTCAAGGACGAGGGATATCCGGTCTTGGTCTGCGCAGGTGGCGGACACTATGCCCCGAGATTCACCGAGGTTGCTCTCTCGAAGAAGGTCGCGATAGGCCACATGGCAGCAAACTATGCATTGGAGTCGCTAGACGAAGGTATGATCAGACAGATGGCAGCCAAGAGCGATGATGCCAAGAGGGTGTACTTCCACAAGAAGGGCATGCCCAAGCCAGCATACAGACAACTCAGGGAGAGGTTCGCCTCATTTGGTCTCGAGGAGATCAGCAGCGACGACCTAGACACCCTCTGAAGGTGTAAACAATGACCAAGATCGGAGCAAGAGGCAGGACGTACGATAGCATAATCAAGGAGCTCAAGTCCCTCCGGAACCCAAAGAACATCGAGGGAATGGCCAGATATGGCCTCAACTCACCGACCACGCTCGGGTTGTGCATGCCAGACCTCATGAGGATCGCCAAGGAGACTGGAAAGGACCATGAGCTGGCTCAGCGACTCTGGGAGTCAGGCATATACGAAGCCAGGATACTTGCATTCATGATCGATGAATGGAGACTAGTGACTGAACCGCAGATGGAGCGTTGGGCCAAGGATTTCGACAATTGGGGCATCGTTGACGGTTGCTGCGGACATCTCTTCGACAAGACTCCATTCGCCTACAAGAAGGCAGTAGAGTGGAGCAAGAGAAAGGAGGAGTTCGTCAAGCGGGCAGGATTCACGATGATGGCCACACTGACGGTCCACGACAAGAAGGCGGAGGACGAGAAGATGTTAGGGTTCCTCCCGCTCATCGTGAAGGGGTCGACCGACGAGCGCAGATACGTGGGCAAATCGGTCAACTGGGCACTAAGGCAGATCGGAAAGAGGAATCGAGGGCTCAACAAGAAAGCGATTGAGACCGCGGAGCGAATCAAGAAGCTGGACTCGAAGGCCGCCCGATGGATAGCCTCGGACGCTCTGAGAGAATTGAGAGGTGAAGCGGTTCAGAAGAGATTGCTCAAGCGACCGTAGTGCCCTTGAACTTCTTGCCCTCAAGAGCATCACGAAGGTTGACCAAGTCGTTTCCGTCGACGATCGCGAGAGATATCTTCGATCGCTCCAGCACCCTCGCTCCCACAGGGTCGAAAACGTTGTTCGGGCCAGCCCCAGTTGAGTTCCCTACCAGATCGATGAGTTCCTTGTGGGTCATATTCGATATCCTCTTAGCGTCCGGATTCTTCTTCGGATCGGCTGTGTAGGCGCCATCCACAGAGGTCGCGTTCACTAGTCTCTTCGCTTTCACGCGCTCGGCCAGCAGTGCGGATACTGCATCAGTCGTGATTCCCGGGCTGACGCCGCCCATGACGACAATGGAATGAGCCTTGCCCGCGTGGAGAGCTTCGTCGTAGTCCTTCGGCGGTGAGTGGCACGCGCGGTCTCCGAGCGCCATTATAAGAAGACGAGCGTTCAAGCGCGTGACCTCGATCCCCAGCTCGTCGAGGAAGCTCTCGTCGGCTCCGAGGTCTCTCCCTGCTTTGATGTAGTAGCGAGCGATCTTGCCTCCACCGGTCACTACGTACAACTTGTACTTGGCAGACATGCCGATGAGGATTTTAGCGACTCTCCGGACATAGGAAGTGTCGCCTTCGTCCCTTACCAGTACGGAACCTCCCAGCGACAATACGACTGTTTCCATGGTGCTCAACTTTTATAACGGTGAACGCTCTAACCCGTACAAAAGGCTTGGGACTGGTTCTGGTGACCGAGCTTACAGACCTGCAGACATACGAGTTCCGCAGGAGCCTCGAGGAGGTCCGGAAACTTTCGGGGAGAGGCACGGAACTGATATCGCTTTACATACCCCCTTCGAAGCAGATCTCTGATGTCTCGAACTACCTCCGTAGTGAATACTCTCAATCATCCAACATCAAGTCCGCATCGACCAGGAAGAACGTACAAGCAGCAATCTCGTCGATCCTTTCAAGACTGAAGAACTTCAAGCAACCGCCGGAGAACGGCCTTGTCTTCTTCGTAGGGCACAGGTCGATAGGCGCGGACCAGACCGACATGGTGCAGTTCGTCCTTGAGCCGCCAGAGCCGGTCCCCACATTCATCTACAGATGCGACTCGAAGTTCTTCACAGAGACCATCGAGGGGATGCTCGAGACGAAAGAGACCTATGGGCTCATCGTTATCGACAGGAGCGAGGCCACTATAGGATACCTGCACGGCAAGAGGATCGAGTCCGTTAAGAACATGCAGTCTATGGTTCCGAGCAAGCACGGCAGAGGAGGCCAATCCGCACGCAGGTTCGAGAGGGCCATCGAGATAGCCGCGCACGAGTACTACAAGAAGGTCGCTGGTGTGGCCAACGAGTCCTTCCTGTCACGAAAGGACCTCGTGGGCATACTTGTCGGCGGCCCTGGACCCACCAAGGAATTCTTCGTCAAGAGCGAATACCTGCACTACGAGCTACAGAAGAAGATCATAGATACTTTCGATGTCGGATACACGGATGAATACGGCCTCAAGGAGCTCGTTGAGAAGGCCCGAGAGTCTCTGAGGGACATCGACCTGATGAGGGAGAAGGACCTCATGCAGAAGCTGTTCGAGGAGATCCAGAGACCGGATGGCGGCCTCTCGATCTACGGCGAGGACCAGGTCAAAAACGCCCTCATGATAGGCGCGGTCGACACGCTCATCCTCTCGGAAGACCTGAGGAGGGTCAAGCTGAAGCTGACCTGCCCTTCATGCAGTGCAAAGAAAGAAGCCCTGGCAAAGGATTCGACAGAGGACGTGAAGTGCGATAAGTGCAGTGCTATCATGAAGGTGGACGAGGTCGATGACCTCGTCGGGGAATTGCACAAGATCGCCGGGCAGAACAACACCAAAGTGGAGTTCGTGTCTGGAGAGTCCGAAGAGGGCGGGCTGCTGCTCAAGGCCTTCGGAGGAATCGCAGGCATACTCAGGTTCAGAGTGAGTTGAGGATGATGGCCGAGGACGCTTTCCAGAGATTCAAGGATGAGATATCGGAGGCAGTCTCCAAGACGCTCAAGGAGCTGAATGTGGAGACCGATATCATCATCGACAAGGCGCCTCAGGGGATGGGAGACCTGGCATTCCCCTGTTTCCCCCTCGCGAAGAAGCTCAAGAAATCACCAGACGCGATCGCCAAGGACATCGCTTCGCGGATCAAGCCCAAGGACTTGATTGAGAAGGTCGAGGCAACAGGAGGCTATGTCAATTTCACGGTCAGCTTCGACAAGCTTGCCCAAAAGGCCATCGACGAGGCTTTGTCAAAGAAGGAGAGGTTCGGAACCCCAGACAAGAAGAAGGGTGCTCGAGTGCTCCTCGAACACACAAGCGTGAACCCGACAGGCCCGATCCATGTCGGCAGAGCGAGGAATCCCATAATCGGCGACACACTGGCCAGGATCCTCCGGCAGGCGGGATACGATGTCACGACGGAGTTCTATGTCAACGATGTGGGCCGCCAGGCAGTCGTCATGACCTGGGGCGTGAAACACCTCAAGCTCGACACCGAGCCCGAGCGCGACAAGGACGACTACAGATACGTCCTCCACTACCAACAGGCCAACAAGCTGTTGGAGGAGGACCCGAACGTGCTCAAGGAGATCGACTCGATGCTCTACAAGCTCGAGCACGGAGACCCCGACACGGTCAAGCTCGCCAGAGAGGCGTGCGAGAAGGTCCTTGCGGCGATAATGGAGAGCCTCAAGAGACTGAACGTACACGTCGATCGATTCACCTGGGAATCCAAGTTCGTGGCCGATCGCAGCGTCGAGAAGGTCATCGCGAAACTCAAGACCTCCGAATACTGCAGAGAGCAAGACGGCGCCTACTATCTGGAACTCGAGAGCTTCGGAATAAGCGGGCGAGAGACGAAGTGGGTCTTCACGCGCGCTGATGGCACTTCTGTCTACACTACTCGCGACCTCGCATATCACATGGATAAGTTCGCACGGTCGGACATAGCCATCAACATCCTCGGCGAGGATCACAAGCTTGCTATGCAGGAACTGTCCGCCGCCCTCTCGATCATGGGCCTCGAGAAGAAACCCGAGATCGTGTACTACGCCTTCGTCTCGCTTCCGGAGGGCAAGATGTCCACGCGCAAGGGAAGGGTAGTGAACCTGGACGATCTCGTCGACGAGGCCATAGAGCTCGCCTATGAAGAGGTGAAAAAACGCAGGATAGACCTCTCCGAGGAACGGATGAGAGAGATAGCTGGAATCGTTGGCATTGGTGCCCTCAGGTACAACATCGCGAGGATACAGGCCGAGAAGCAGATCGTGTTCAAGTGGGAGGACGCCTTGAACTTCGAGGGGAGCAGCGCGCCATTCGTTCAGTACGCGCATGCGCGTGCGTGTTCCATACTGAACAAGGCAGGGGAATGGGGCAGGAGGTTCGACGCCGAACGCCTGACGAGCTCGCAAGAGAAGGACCTCACGAAACTGATCGCGAGCTTCCCTTCGGTGATCGCGACCTGCGCAGAAGACCGCAAGACGCATGTGCTCGCCGGGTACGCTCAGGACCTTGCGGCACAGTTCAACCAGTTCTACAGATTCGTGCCTGTCCTGAAGTCCGAGGGCGCTGTTAGGGACGCGCGCCTCGCATTGGTCGAGGCGAGCATGTGGACATTGAAGAACTCGCTGAACTGCCTTGGACTAGACGCGCCTGAGGAGATGTAGGGCTCAGAACTTCAGGTTCCATTCATTTCTGGAGTAGCGTTCCGCCACCAATCTGTTCACGATCGCTCTTTCAGACTCTGTCAGGACCCCTTTCTCGAACTGGACCTGGAAGGTCTTTGAGAATTCGGAAGTCATTCTTTCCTTGACATCGTCGATGCTGACGGCCCTTCCCAAGAGAGACGACAGACTGGCGACGCGTTCGGAAGGTCTTGACAGAGAAGGGTTCTTTGATTTGTCAACCTTCAGAACGGCATCCATTGCCTCCAGATCCGTCTGGACTATCACAGTGCCATGCTGCAGAACGGAGCCTTTACGTCTGAGCTGCGCGTTCCCCGATGTCTTTCGTCCGTCCACCTCAACATCGTTCATGGGCCGATAGCGGGCATCGAGGCCGAAGGAACTGAGAGCTCGAGCGATCGCCGAGCATATGACGCAGAACGATTCGCTCATTCCGGAAGGGAGTTCGCTCTCGTGCACCACGAGACCATATATCAGCTGGCCAGTATCCGTGAATATCGAGCTGCCTCCGGACTTCCTCCTGACGATGGCGACGCCACGTTTCGAGGCCTCTGCAGCATCCACCGACTCCGATATCTTCTGGAAGTACCCCACGGAGACGGTTGGCCTGGCGCGGACATAGTAGTGCAGAGTGCTTGGGACGACACCCGCAATGTGCGCCTCGAGCATCGCTTCGTCCAAGGCCACTGACTCGGGGGGAGAGACAAGGCCGCTGTCCACCAGACGCCACATCTTCGGCATGAGTTCTCAGCAGAAGAGAATGAAAAGTATCGTTAAGAGGTTTCCTAGTGTTTGAGCTGGCAGTCTACTGCGCTTCCTCGCTCTTCTTCTCGCGCCTCGGGCCCTTCTTCTCGCGCTTCGACAATCTGCCCCTGAAGTAGAGCGCCAAAGGCACCAATACGATGACCGCCGCGACTCCGCCCCATAGGAGCGGCTTCTTCCAGCCGGCTTCTTTCACTATCAGCACCTGGTCTCCGCTCGCGGTGTACTTAGCGACCGTGAGCTGATCCGAGCACGTCACGTTCACCTTGATCGTGTATGTGCCCTTCGAGCCGAAGGAGACTGGGAACTTGATCTGCACCTTGCCGCCCACTTCGACCACCGTCACAGCGCTCGAGCCGTTGTACATCTGGCCTCCAGAGCTCATGGCAGTCCCGAGGAGCTTCTCGGTCCCGTCCGCCCTTACCACCCAGAACGTGACGATCACACCTGAGGCGTTTCTGCTGCCGGTGTTAGTCAGGTTGACCAAAATGTAGCCCTGCTTGCCCTCCGAGAAGTTGCCGGGGGAGTAGTAGACCCTCTCGACCTTCAGCTTCGGCCTTGGGCCCTCCAGGACATTGATCGCCTTCGGGGTCTTCTGCCAGTTGCCCGCGAGGTCTGTCACATTGAGTGCGACATGGAAGGTCGCAACTCTCGTGTAGTTGTGCGTGACGTTCGTCCCCGCAAGGCCCGTGTAGTTCTCCCAGTTGCTGCCATCTCCGAAGTTCCACTCGAACCTGAGCAGCGAGATGTTGTCAAGGTTGTCGTAGCTCGCGGATGCGTCGAACACCACTGTATCGTTCTCGATGAGGTTGCTTCCACCTGTCCGGTTCTTGGCGGTGAACGTTCCGGTCGGTTTGGTCGTGTCGTTGACCTTGACGGTCAAGTTAGTGTTCTTCCAGTGCCCGACCACATCCGTCACGTTGAGCACGAGCGTGTACGTGCCCGAGCTCGCGTACGAGTGCGTGGCGTTCTGCTCGGTCTCATTCCAGGCGATCCTGTTGGATGAGTTGCCATCGCCGTAGTCGAACTGCACCCAATCGATCAGGCCAAGACCATCACCTAGGTCTCTCGCATCGTCTGAAGAGTCCGTGGCGTTCACGACTAGCACTTCCCTCTGTTCAATTGAGACCGAGTTGTCCGTCGTGTTGAGTGTCCTGTTCTTCGCCAGTATCACGGGCGAAGGCTCCCTATCGTCGCAGACGATCTTGAAGTCCGTCCAGTTGACAAGATATGCGACATCTGTGATGGTCAGGTTGACAGTCCGCTCGGCCGGCAAGATCAGGTTGGGCAGGTACTTGTGCACGACAGTCTTGTTCGAAGTAGTGACGTCGCTCGAGCCGTCCCCGAACTTCCAAGTGAAGGTCAACGGGTTGCCGTTCGGGTCGACGGAGCTCCCTGCGTTCAGTGTCACGTTCGCGCCGACTCTCACGATGTATTTCGTGATGTTCAAATCGTCGAATACTGCGTACGCGGTGTTCGCCGCGGAGTCAATCCCGGCCGCGGCAGAAGGCGTCTCGGAATTCTGGAAGGTCATAGCGATTGCCACCCAGCTACCCGAGCCAGTCGACGGGTTGATGGCCACGCTGTCGAGCCCAAAGGTATAACCAGCGATCGTCCCCTCGAAGCTCGTGTTGGACACGCGCTCGTAGCCGCTCACCAGAGCGACCGTGTACCTGTAATCTGCAGAGGCAGTGTCATACTTGACGGACACGATCGAGTCGTAGTCCAATGCGCCGGTGTCCAGCGTACTTGCGGTGTAACCGCATGTGTACGAGTAGTTCACACCCGTTGGGTTGACAACTGAGCCGGAGGCGATGTCGTTGACATAGCCTGTGACCGTAGCGCTCGAGATGTATGCGGTGTCGTTCACCATGAGCAGCTTGTCGCTGGTCACGTACTGTGATCCGTACGTCTGGATCAAGGCTTTGAAGTCATTGACCTCAGCAGAAGACAGAATGCCATCTCCGTTGCCTCGCACGAGATCCACCTGCATTCTCAGGCTGCCCATGTCGTTGTACATCAGGCCGGGGTAGGCGTCATCGTACGACCACGTTGTGTTCACGTTCAATGAGAATGTCCGGAAGTTGGCGCCATACGTGATGTCTATCAGCTCCGTCCTCTTCGTTTGCGGGCTCAAGGAGATGGTCAAATCGATGGCTGTGGTCGACACCGTCAGCGTCTGAACATGAGCCGCGGCACCGTCGCCATCGACAACGAGCACGAAGTCCCCCGCATAGGCGTCGAATGCCATGGCTGCGCTGTAGCTCTTCAGAACCCTCTTCACCCACGGTATTGAGGAGTCCGTGTTGATGAGATAGGCTACGACATTGGAAACGGTCTCGGTACCCAGAGTCACATATGAAGACACAACCTTGGAATAGACCAGGCTGACCGTCCTCGTTACGTCACTGGTGACAGTGACCGGCTCGACATATGTCTCAAACGTCTTCTTCACAATCACGAGGTCGAATTCGCCGAGGACAGTCGAGCGGAACATGCTCACAGTTGCATATCCGAACTCGTTCGTGATGCCCTTCGCAACGAACTCCTTGGCAATTGGATCGTAGAGACCAACCAGGGCGCCGACGACCTTTTGGCTCGCCGGGTTCCAGACAGTGATGTTCCAGACATACTGCTTCGTCGGGAATGCGGTCAGCTGCACTGCGCTCGTTGTGTAGTTGCCGGTGGCGTCGAATCTGAACTCGGTAGTATCGAGCTTGTCGTAGTAGTCATCGTGAGTGACATCGACTCTATAGTAGCCCGAAGGGGCATTTTGAACGGCGTAGGCGGCCTTCGATGGCATGTAGTCGGCAGCTATCACAGCTCCCGTGTGCACGTCAGTCAGGTTCACGTTGGCGTTCGTGACAGGTGACCCGCCTGACAACACGGGCACGTAGATGTTCTTCGCGCTGCTCGACTGACCCTCGTACCCCGCGGGGACGATGACCAGGGCCGCCAAGGCCATGAGCAGAACGACAAGGCTGGCTGATAGCTTGCTCATTGGGTCGCTCTTCATTGCAATTCCCCTCTCTCTCCTGGGAATCAAAACCAAGACCCCCTTTGGAAAAAGGTATTCCGGCCAATAGATTGCCCCTTTATAAGCTTTAGCCATACGAGGCAAATGCCTGCTAGATAGCCAGTATTCGCGCTCCAGTCGGGAGTGGAATCGTCCCTATGTGACGATCTTCTTGACCTGGTTGGTCTCGATCGCCCTCCGTATCTCGACCGCCAGCCGCCTTCCAGTGCTCATGTTCGTACGCCAAGTGGTGTTGCCGTACGGATGCCCGACCGACATGTGCACATTGGTCCCGCCGCCCACTCTAGGTGCTACATCATAAATATGGAACTTGAGGTCCTTGTCGACGCATGTCTGGAGACAGAAGGGGCCTATGATACCGGGGGGATAGTGCTCCTGCGTCGCCTTCACGTACTTCTCTGCCAGGTCGAACGCGCCCTCGAGCAGCGACTCGCGCATGGTCGCGGAGTTGTGCCCGCAGACGGTGTACTCGGGTGTCGCCTGGGCGCCCATGAGCGTCATCTGCTGAGGCGCGGGCAGCCTGACATGGCCGTCGAGTGAGGTCTCGAATCTCCAATCGACACCGATCAGCTCGATCCTCTCCATCCTGTTCTCCAGCGGGGAATAGAAGAAGTCGAGATTGAAGACCGGCCCTATCACGTACTCCTCTATCCTAGCGCTCGCCAGATCCTCCTCGGTGATCACATTGTGGAATATCAACGAGCGTGATTTCTCCCTGAACTCCTTGGAAGATGCGGCTGTGAAGAACCCGCGTTCCAGCTTCTTGACCTTGTGGTGGAGTTTGACTATGACTAGCCCGTCTATGTCCATCGGGTCCTTGATCTTCTTCGGGAACGGAAGCCCGGCCTTCTCGAGAAGCCAGTAATAGTCCCTATCCTCGCCTCTCTCCTCACTTCTGAGCAACGCCCTAGAGCCCACCATCGGGACTGCGAAGTTGTCCTCGATCTCCTTGAGGTCCACATAAGAAGTGAACGATCGGTTCGGAACGAAGAGGATGTTCTCATTGACGAGCTTCTGCTGGTACTTCGGCTCCATCATCTCCTTGAACTTCTTCAGCGTCCAGCACTCGTCGATGATGCCCCTTATGACCTTCCCGTTCGCATCACGCTGGCATTTGAAGTACTTCGAATAGGTCTTGTCTCTTCCTTCCTGGCCTATCCCGACGGTCCTGAACCCTTCCTCGACCGCGCCATCGCAAACATCGAGCGCGGAGTGCGATGCGACCACGCCGATCTTGACTTTCTTCAGATCGTAGCCGTCGACGATTTCGAAAATCCTCTCTCTGCTGATCAATGCGCAACCCCCCTTCAAGAGCTACATTTCGCGGGCTCGTGCGAGTGATTGGATTCGGAATATATTACCTTGCGCTCGGAGGCTTGAGCAAGATCTCGTCCAACCGGATGCCTAGCTGAGAGTAGACCGTCTTGAACCCGAACTTCTCGTACAACCGCTTGGCGCGCGGGTAGCTAGTGTGCAGGTAGCAGGTGGAGACCTTGCCCGCAAGGTCCGTTATGCCGCAGCGCATCAGCTCTGCACCTATCCCCTCACCCTGGCGAGAGGGCGTGACATATATGTCGTAGATGAGGCCGCTATCGCCGTCGAGACGAGTTATGACGAACCCACCGTCGATGTAATAGACCGCGTAGTTCCTGTCGATCCTGAACCTCCGCAGCCTGAACAGCGATTGCATAGTGGGCTCGTCGTAGTACTCCGAGAAGAGCTTCACCAGCGCGCTCCTGTTAGCGCTAGATGCTAGCTGACCCATGTGCTGCTGTCCGGTCGGCCGGTCGAGTATGAGCCGCCACATAGTCATCGGGTCGAACTTGCGAATGAACCTGCCCATGTCTGTCGAGAACACGGCCCAAGATTTCTTCATGACCGCGAGGTAGTGGACGAGGCAGTCCGCAGCCATCGCGAGGTCCTCGTGTGAGCTTGCGACGAGCATCCCCTGCTTCCTCTCGCCTTCCGAAACGATCCTCGCAGTCTCGCCGTCGTCTGTGAAGAACGCCCAGGCCTTCCTGTCGCCGATATCCAAGCTTACGCCGTTCATGTGGCTCGTGTTGGATATATCTGGCTTCTGTCCGTTCGCGTCCTGCAACGTCTCGTCAACAGGGATGTCATAGGTGGTGACGGCTGAGCAGCTGTGGTTCAATCTCGGCTCTATCGCTCTGCCGACTTCCCATCCCTCCGAGCTGAGCGTTCTCCTCAGGAGTCCTTTCTTGTTGTCTTGTACCAGTACTCGCGAGTAGGATTTCGAAGAGAGCTCAGAGCTCAACCGTTTCCCCGATGACTCTGAGAATCTGAGACCCCGCGGAGACCATCGGGGAAAGGCTCGCGCGACGCCGTCCCTGAGCTCGATGAACTCGAGGGACAATGCTCCTTCGTCACTCTTGACGATGATGACATCCTCTCTCTTGTCCTGTGTCGGACCAGAATCGACTCCCAAAAGGTATCGCCGTGCCCGTCAGAATAAGTAGAACCCTACATTGTAGTCCTTGGAGCACTTCGCTATCGCCTCGAGCCTGTTGAGCGTGCCCTCGATCCTTCGCACGATCATCTTGCCCTCGGCAGGCGCCTTCTCCCGGAGTATCTTGACCTCTTTCAGCAGCTCGTCTGCGTCCTTGGGTGAGAGGATCTTCTTCGACTCCGAAAGCTCGTTGACCTTGGACAGGATGTCCAGCCCGTGCTTCTTGGCAAGCTCTGGCACGGGGGATCCAGAGGGTCCGAAGTTGCCGACACATCCCTTCTTGTTGTCCCAGGACAGGCCGCACTTGGCGCATGTCGCGTACATCTCTTCGAAGTCGAGCATGTCCCACTCTGTGACGGTGTTCTCCTTCTTGGCCGCTGAGGTGATGTCCTTCCGCTGATCGGAGGGGGCCTTCTCAAGGAGTATCCACTTCGTCTTCACTTCTTTCACGAAAGGTTCGAACATCTTCTTGTCCGCGTCGTCCTTGACCTTCTCGAGATAGAGCTCATCGCCTTCTATCTTCAGCCTTGATTTCTTGACGAAGGCGTCGATCTTGTCCTTGCCCAGCTTCTCTGTTGCCCTTCTCAGGTCGACAACCTTGTCGACCTCGACAAACTTCTCCCATTTTCCGGGATCATCGAGGAAGACCTTGACCGTCGTGAGCTTCTTTCCCTTGCATAGCGCCTTGTCTGACTCCAATTCCGTGATAGCCATGTTGAGGCCCATCTGTCCACCTTCTACTTGGGAATGTGAGACATAGGTACCGGATTAATACTTTTCGCATATGCAACCCAATATGAAGAACGACGGTCTGAACAATAGACATTTCTACTTCCGAGGTGCTCTTAATAGTGATTGCCTTGTTCCAACCGGCACAGAATGACAACAGCGGCGCTAAATCAAAGACGGGCTTGTTGGTGGTGGCCGTCTTCATTGCCGCAGCAATCCTCATCACAGCAGTTGTTTTGGTGGTAGTTGGACCGAAGGCTAGTTCTCAGTACCAGCGCCACGAACCCATACTCATCGAAGGCGACTCTCAGTTCACTAGATCCAATGGAGTGATTGGCGGATCTGGGTCGGTGAGCAATCCTTTCGTGATTGATGGGTGGGAGATCAGCCGGGAAAGGATACATGGCATCGAGATTAGGAACGCTGATTCCCACTTCGTGATCACAAACTGCAGCATTCATGACATCGAGAGCGACGACAACCATCTGTCACATGGGGTTTACCTGTACAACTGTTCAAACGCGACAGTGTACGATGTTGCATTCGAGAACATCGAAGGCGATGACGCGATCTCACTCTACGCATGCGAAAACTCATCGATCCTTTCGAACTCTTGTATTCTGGGCGGTTCTGCGACAACGGGCGGCGTAGGCATCGTCTTAGCGTTCTCGGGGAACATCACCGTGGCGGGCAACAGCTTGAAGAACAACACAGATGGGATCTCTCTCCATCGCTCCTCAAACAACACTATCGAGAACAACCTCTGCGAGGGGCATCGGGGCGATGCCATATACTTGTACGCGGAGTCAGACAACAACACGGTCTGGAACAACACCCTCTCGAACAACGGCCGCGGTATCCACGTCGCAACAGACTGCAGGAACAACACAATCACGGAGAACACTATCAACCACGGGTATCGTGGGATCTCCTTGTACAATTCGCATTGGAATCGCATATCTGGCAACACGATCTTGAATTGCAGTGATGGCGCTATCGTGATAGAATCGGGCAGTATGAACCTCATCTGGAACTGTAGTCTTACGAGGAACAACGGAGCGACCTCGGTATACGACCCGGACCACATACAGGCACGAGACGATGGGTCTGCAAACCACTGGTACCTCTCCACTCCCCATGGTAACTGGGGCAACTGCTGGAAAGATTGGACGACACCCGACAGCAATGGGGATGGGGTTGTGGACGCGCCGTACGATATAGCCGGAACAGCAGGCGCAAGAGACGAGTTTCCTCTTGTAACGCCGCCAGTCTAGACTTCGGAATGACTTCGTCCCTAGATAGTCTAATCTACTACTTTGCCATCCCGCCTTTGGTAACTACCTGTTCGCTTCGGAGGAGGACCATGACCAAGGCCACGATGAAGGTGCTGTCCAAGGACGATATTGACCTAGTTCATCAGAGCTCGCTCAAGATCCTCTCGGAAGTTGGTGTCAAGATCGACAGTCCTTCCGTGGTCGAGCTTCTGGGAAAGGCGGGTGCAAGGACAGACAAGAAGAGCGGCATGGTCCACTTGGACGAGCGGATGATATCGCAGTCGCTGAAGTCCGCTCCCAGATCAATCAGAATATGCTCCAGGCGAGGAGTGGACTACAAGATACCAGATGACGGCGTTCAGCTGATTGCGCCTGACGGCCAACCTCCGGCAGTGTTCGAGGTCGCCACGGGCAAGAAGAGACCATCGAAACTCAAAGATGCCATCGACTTCGCGATCTTGTCTGACGCGCTCCCTGAAGTGGATTTCGTGTGGCCTCCGGTCGTGGCCACGGACATGCCTTCGGACAAGTCTTCTTACTACGAGTTCCTAGCAACCGTCGCATACACCTCAAAGCATGTTCAGCACGGAGCAACTTCCGCGGAGGAGGCGAGCTTCCAGATCGAAGTCGCGTCAGCGATCCTCGGTTCTCGGGAGGAGCTTAGAAAGAGGCCCATTTTCTCCGATGTCTGCACCCCGATATCTCCGCTCCGATACGACCGAGGAGAGGCCGAGGCACTCGTCTTGCTCTCGAGAGCGGGCGTGCCAATGGTCCACCTGTCGATGGGAATTGCCGGGTCGGTCACCCCAGTGACTGTCGCAGGGACTCTCGCGGTAGTCAACGCAGAGAACCTATGCGGGCTAACGATATCTCAGGTTGCGAGCCCTGGCGCTCCGTCCTTCTACTCATCCTTCTCCGGCGTGACGGACCTAAAATCAGGCATATTCCTGTGCGGGACGCCCGAGGGCATACTGATGGACACTGCCGGGATCGAGATGGCGAAGCACTATGGGCTGCCTTCCTGTTCCGGCGGGCCGTCCAACGCTGCCCGAACCCTCTCTGCGGAGGCGGGATACCAGACGGCGATGACAGCCATGGCTTCGATGCTTACTGGTTCCGATCTGATGGTGGGGTTGGGAGGCCTCGACCGCGCAGCGATGATGTCCTTCGAGAAGCTCGTGATGGATTGCGAGGTCTGGAGATGGATCAAGAGACTGAGGGCAGGGATCACCATCGACAATGCGTCAATCGGGTTCGATGCGATCAAGCGCCAAGGGCCTGGGGGCGTGTTCCTGTCGGACCCTCACACTCTCAAGTACATGCGAAAGGACCTGATGATTCCGCAGGTGACCGGATATCACTTGCCAGGTGAGCCCGACTACTCTATCGACGAGCTCATTGAGTATTCCAAGAAGAAGACAAAGGAGATACTCTCGACCCACAAGCCACAGCTACTTGACAAGGACGTTGCCGACAGAGTCGGCAAGGTAGCTCAGAAGTACGGCATCCTACTGAAGGACGGGAAGCAGATATTCGAGCACGCGTGAAGAGCTCAGACCCTTCTCTTGAAAAGCTTCTCAAGATCCGCAGGGGAGAGGACGACCATCGTGGGCCTTCCGTGTTCGCACGTGAATGGACTCTTGGTCCTCATCAATTCGGAAACCAATTGCCGCATCTCGGCCTCGGACAAAGCCTCGCCCGCGCGCACTGCTGTGTGGCACGCGACTCTCCAGATGACATCGAGACCGAGCTTCTTCGAAGGGTCCATCCTGCTGAGGTCGTCGAGTATGTTCCTGAACGCCGATTCGCCCTGAGCTACGCCGAGCACGGTCGGGATCGAACGAAGGGCGTGTGCGCCTCTCCCGAAGGGTTCGACCTTGAATCCTGCCTTCTCAAGCGCCTCGCGATTCTCTTCCACAACGCGTTCCTCGGACGCGCTCAGACGGATCACCAAGGGAGTGATGAGAGTCTGCGAGATCTCCTTTCCCGTCTCGATGGAATCGAGGACCATCTCGTAGACTATGCGTTCAGAAGCTGCGTGCTGGTCCACCAGCAGAAGGTTGCCCTTGGACTCGGCCAGGATGTACGTATCCATGATCTGGGCGAGCGGGACGATCAACACATGTTGGTCGTCGTCCGAGGGGGATTCGGGTATCTTGAGAGTGGTTTGAACAGCATCCACGAATGCCGAGGCGGGCACTCCCGCTCCCGGGTTGAACGACTCCGAGAACTTCGTGAGATCATACTTGAACGACAGGTCCGGCCCTTCTATCGCTTTCTCTATGGCGCTCTTCACGACCGCTACAACCTTCGCTTCGTCGTCGAACCGAACCTCTCTCTTCGAAGGGTGGACATTGACATCGACCGAGGAGCTGTCGATGAAGATCCGAACCACGCCTACGGGATACCTGTCCTTCATCAGCTTCGAGCCGTAGGCCCCGACCACGGCGGAGGCCAGCTTTGTGCTCCTGACCGCCCTGTCATTGACGAACAGCTTCAGTTCGGATAATGAAGAACGCGTGTGCTCCAGCCTCCCGACATAGCCCTCGACTCGGACTCCTTCATCCTCGGCCTCTCCGAAGAGCATGTTATCGGCGGTCTTCGGTCCGAAGGCAGCTGAGAGCGAACCTTTCATTCCCTCAGCGGGCACATGGACCAGCTCCGTATCCCCATCAGACAGGAAGGAGAAAGACAGCCCTGGCCTGCAGAGAGTGTAGCTGACCATCACTTCTCGACAGTGGGCCAGCTCGACATTCCTGGATTTCATGGACTTCCTTCTTGCAGGCACGTTGAGGAACAGATCCTCGACCAATACCTCGGTTCCGGGAGGGCAACCAACAGGGGACGACCCGATGATCTTCCCGGCTTCGACCACCACCTGTGTTCCCTCGCTAGAGTCGTGCTCCCTGGTCTTCAGAGTCACCCTCGAGACCGCGGCTATGGACGAGAGAGCCTCGCCTCTGAAACCGTACGACGCGAGTCTCTGAAGGTCTTCAATCGAGACTATCTTGCTCGTCGCGTGGCGCTCGAAGGCCGCCTTCGCGTCCTCGCGGGACATGCCCCAGCCGTCGTCCCTAACAGAGATAGACTTCCTGCCGCCATCTTCGATGGACACGGATATCGCTGTCGCACCTGCATCAAGAGAATTCTCAACTAACTCCTTGACGACAGATGCTGGCCGCTCGACCACTTCGCCAGCCGCTATCTTGTTGATAGTGGCGTCGTCCAAGACCCTGATCCTATCTGCCACTCGATCCCCCGAGCTTCTTCTTCAACTCGCTGAGCTTCAAATACGCCTCCATCGGAGTCATCTTCGAGACGTTTATCTTCCTCAGCTCCTCCTCGACGGTCGACTCCTTCTCAGGAGTCAGCAGGAACGCCTGTTTCTGAACCTTCTTGCCCGCTTTCACCTCGAGCACGTTCTCCTCTTCGATCCTGCTGAGCACCTGTTCCGCGCGGTCGATGACTTCGCGAGGAACGCCTGCGAGCTTCGCAACCTGTATGCCGTAGCTCTTGTTCGCCTTCCCCTGAACAACCTTTCTAAGGAAGATGACCTCGGAGCCCTGCTCCTTGACGGCCATCGCGTAGTTCTTCACGCCCTCCAGTGAGTCCGCCAATTCGGTCAGCTGATGATAATGAGTCGCGAATAGAGATTTCGCACCAACCTTCGAATGGTCATACAGGTACTCCGAGACAGCCCACGCGATGGCGAGCCCGTCGAAGGTGCTTGTTCCTCTACCTACCTCATCCAACAGGATGAGACTCCTCTTCGATGCGCTATTGAGGATGTTGGCGAGCTCAGTCATCTCGACCATGAATGTCGACTGCCCGCGCGAGAGGTCGTCGAACGCACCGACTCGCGTGAAAATCCTATCCACAAGGCCGATCTTCGCCTCGGAAGCCGGGATGAAAGACCCCGCCTGCGCCATGATTACTATGTCGGCGATCTGTCGTAGATAGGTGGACTTGCCCGCCATGTTCGGTCCCGTCAGGATGACTAGCCTGTTCAGGTTCGTGTCGAGATACGCGTCGTTCGGAACGAACGATCCTCGCAACGCTTTCTCGACGACCGGATGTCTGCCGTCCTTGATGACTATCGTGTCCGAATCGTTGATCTCAGGTCTCGAGTATCTTGATGACACTGCGACCTCCGCGAAGGAGTTCAAGACGTCTATCGACGCAATCGCCTTGGAGATCTCTCTGATTGCCTCACCGTGCTTCGCGACCTCGTCCCTGACCCTTACAAACGCTTCGTATTCCATCGCGAACGAGCGTTCCTGGGCCGTTAGGATGGTTTTCTCCTTCTCCTTGAGCTCAGGGGTGACGAATCTCTCCCCGCCCGCAACGGTCTGCCGGCGCTCGTACTCCGGAGGGACTTGCTTGAGGTTGGACTTAGAGACCTCGATGTAGTATCCGAAGACATTATTGAACCCGACCTTGAGGTTCTTGATGCCTGTCCGTTTCCTCTCGGTCTCCTCGAGCCTAGCAATCCATTCCTGACCCTCTTTCGACGAATGCCTGAGAGAGTCCAATTCGGAGTCGAATCCGTCACGGATCAGCCCGCCTTCCTTGAGCGTGACAGGCGGGTCGTCTACGATCGAGCGTCCGATTAGGCTAGCCACATCGCTCACATCACTTATGTCATCCGATAGTACCGTAAGAAGTCTGGACCTCATCTCTCCCAGGACGCCTTTCAGTTCTGGGACCGCAGTCAGGCATATCTTTATCGCGATGAGGTCACGAGCGTTCGCGCTTCCGTAGATCGTCTTGTTGATGAGCCGCTCGAGGTCGCGGATTTCGTCCAACGAGTCAGCCAGGTTCCTTCTTCGGACGGTGTTGGAGACGAGCTCCTCGACTGCGTCCAATCTCTCGTTGATGGACTCGACGTCCATCAGGGGCTCCATAAGCCACTTCTTCAGGAGCCTTGCACCCATCGGAGTGAGAGTGCGATCAAGGATGGAGACGAGCGTGTGCTCTTGGCTTCCGTCTCTGACGTTCTTCAGGACTTCAAGATTCCTGAGAGTCGTCTGGTCGAGAACGAGCTTGTCTGAGGTGGAGAGGAATTTCGGAGGAGAGAGGAAATCCAAGCTGCGCTTCTGCGTGGCCTCAAGGTATCGAAGGACCGCTCCCGCGCTCGATATGGCAAGCGACTTGCCCGCGAGACCGAGACCTTCGATTGACTGGACTTTGAAGTGCCGTTTCAGCATAGATTCGGAGGCCTCTCTGATGAACGCGATGTCTTCCACGAGAGTCATCGCGGCACCGGCCAGCGCGAACTCGTCTCTGAGCTTCTTCGATTCGAAAGCCGGCTGATGCAGTACCTCCTTCGGGGCTCGCTGCGCGAACTCCGCCAAGACCTTGTTTTCAGCGTCCTCGCCCTCGATCTGAGTCACGACGAACTCGCCCGTGGAGATGTCCACAAACGATAATCCAAAGGCTCCGTCGCCCTGCGAAATGGCCATCAGGTAGTTGTTCGTCTTGCTGTCCAGGACGGTGCTCTCAAGGACCGTTCCCGGCGTCACGATCCTGACGACATCGCGGTCGACCAGACCTTTCGCGAACTTCGGATCCTCCATCTGCTCGCAGATCGCGACCTTGTAGCCTTTGCTGACCAGTGTGGGCAAATAGGAGTCGAGCGCGTGCCAAGGGACCCCGCACAACGGGATACGCTCCTTCTTGCCCTTCTCCCGAGAGGTGAGAGTTATCTCGAGCGCCTTCGACCCGATGATCGCGTCCTCGCCGAACATCTCGTAGAAGTCGCCCATCCGGTAGAGCAGGATGCAATCCTTGTAGCTCTCCTTGATCCGGAAGTACTGTTCCATCATCGGCGTGGCCGCTCTTCCCACTACCTTGCTCCCCCGACGGAAAAAGACGAGCCGTGATATTTCTAATTATGGGCACGCTTTCCGTGTCTTAGGAAACGCCAGATTATCGAGAACGCTCCCCTCCACCATCGTTCGTTCCCCCGAACTACTTCCATTTCCTCCCCTATCGTTTCTTTCCAGAATCATAGTGGACCCTGTGGGATCCGCCACTAAGTCAAGCCAGTACCTCTTGGTTTTGAGGTCAATTCGGGGGTTTTGGCTCAGGAACCAAACCCTTTTCCTTTCTCCACTTGTTCGCAAAGAAGAGGACAGGACTCGCGACCAAGAGCAACGCAACACCAGGCACGAAGAACTTCAGACTCAAACCGCTCATTTTGAAGTGAACTGTGACACTGGTTTCGTTAGGTACTATCACGTCTGCAGAAAGAACCAGGTAGTATTTGCCGATGCTTGGAACACGAACTAGAGACACCGTGTCGTTGATACCAATATGCGCGAAGACTGCTGCTCCGATGAACTGCCCCATTGCATTGAACTGATCGTACTGTGACTGGCTGATCATCTTCCAACCCATAGAATATTCATTCAGAGGGGTAGAGCTCGTGGTGTTCAGGGTGCCTGAGAACTCTCCTCGGGACCACATGGAGAACTCCATGAGAATGTAAAGCCCAAAGGTCTCTGATGGGGGATCGGGGCCTTGTATGTCGGGCTTGTGAGGGAGAATTCTTGTTTTCGTACCCTCAGAAGGCACAAAGGCCCATGCAGCTGAGACAAGTCCCGCAACGGCAAGGACAGCACCGACAGCCAACAAGGTTCGATAGTCACGATTCGCCATGCCATTCTCCCATCCGCATTGTCTTTCCTCCCCTATGGTCTTTTCCGAGACGAGGCGCAAACCCCCTTGCTCTTCTATCCCTATTCCAATGGATGGAGAACAGACCAGAGTTGGAATCGCGGCACAAAGATTAAGTGGATTCCGATTCGTCTGCGAACTCACAGAGGTCAGGAGAAATTTGACAGAACTTTCAGTGTACACGGATGGCGCATCGAGGGGAAACCCAGGCCCTTCGGCCATCAGCTACGCCATGTATGATCTCACGGGCAAGCTGATAGAGAAAGGCGCGAAGTGCATCGGCAAGCACACGAACAGCGAGGCGGAGTACGAGGCGCTCCTGTGGGCGACGGAGAAGGTCAGGGAGAGGACCTGCGACCATCTGAAGCTCTTCTCCGACAGCGAGTTCATGGTAAAACAGATCAACGGAAAATACAAGGCCAACAACGAACGGATGAAGAAGTACCTGGCGTTGACCCTCGCAAACAAGAAGCTCTTCGCAACCTTCGAGGTACGACACGTGCCGCGCGACAATCCGAGGATACAGCTGGCAGATCAGCTCGCAAACGAGGCCTTGGACAGAGAATATCCCCGATGATTTCTAGTTCTTTGAATCGCAATCCGTAATCCGCGGTCTTAGTCACCGTTGTATGATAGACAGTGTGATGAGACGCGTGAAGAGAAGAGTAGCCCCGGGAGGATTCGAACCTCCGTCGCAAGATCTCTCTTTGCTAGAAGCAATCCAGAGTCTCGCATGATTGACCGCTACACTACGGGGCTTTGTCAGCGGAAATCGCTATTCCGCTACTGATATTTAATGGGTGAGAACGGACACCACCTTCATATTCTCATCAGACCCTCAGGACCTAGGCTGGACATGAACCACAAGGAGAGGGTGGTAGCCTGTCGAGAGGTGTCCGAGAGGTTGCTAAGGAGATACTATCACGACATCATTGCGACCGCGGTCGTGGGATCCGTCGCTCGAGGGGATGACCGCGAGCACTCAGACGTAGATTTCCAGGTACTCGTTCGGAAGGGTTCCAACCTCCGGTCGCACTCGTTCATCCTCAACGACTGCCTCTTCTCGGTCAATGTGCGGACAGAGGCTGATTGGAGAGAAGAGCTGACGCAAGGGGACGACCACCTGCCCCTCGCGATAGGCTCACTGATGTATGTCCTTCCAGCCCACGATCCTACGGGGGCGTTCGCACGGCTGAAGAGCCTAGCGTCAAGTGTCCCAGGCGAGGCTTGGAAGAACGGTGTCCGTGAGGGCATCTCAGGAATATGCGAGGACTTGGGAAGGGTCAGGAACTTCTACGCGGCCCAAGACTGGGACAGCTTCCGAATGATGTCGGCATCCGTCGCTACCAGCACCGCTCTGACATACGCCAACCTGACCCGACAGGTCCTCCAGACCGAAAAGAACCTCTCGAAGATCTTCGAAAACGGAGACGGTTCGAACACAGAAGCCGCTCGAGCGTTCAGAGTTGCTGCGAGGTTGGAAGTCGGTGAAGATGTCGACGTCATGGAGGCTCTCAACTTCCTCGGGGACTTCCTGTTCCGGGAGGCCACGAAGCAGTCTGCATTGCCTGATGTTCTCAAATCTGCCAGGAACTACAGCCCGCCGTGAGACGGCTACATTCACTTCTTGAGGTGTGAGATGGCGTCGACCATCTGTGCGAAGACCGCATCAATCCCGCCAGAGCCATCGATGTCCACGAGCTTCCCCTTCTTCCGGTAGTACTCGATGAGCGGGGCGGTCTGCTCCTGATAGACCTTGAGCCTGTTCCTGACGGTCTCCTCTTTGTCGTCATCCCTCTGAATCAGCTTGGAGCCGCACTTCTCGCATATCCCCGCGTTCATTGGCGGGTTGAACTTGATATGATACACGGCAGAGCACTTCGGGCAGGTTCTCCTGCCAACAGCGCGCTCGACAAGCGACTCGAAGTCGACCACGATGCTGAGCACCAGGTCTATGTCAGTCATCCTTTCGAGTTCCTTGGCCTGGCCCATGGTCCTCGGGAAGCCGTCCAAGAGGAAGCCGTTCTTGCAGTCCGGTTTGGCGACTCGCTCCTTGATCAGTTGGACGATCACTTCATCAGGCCCGAGCTTGCCCTGGTCGAGATAGGACTTGATCTTGAGGCCGAGAGGGGTCTTGTCGGCAACGGCTTTTCTAAGAAGGTCGCCCGTGGCGACCTGGGGTATGCCGTACTGCTTCGACAGCTTCTGTGCCTGGGTGCCCTTGCCGGCGCTTGGCGGACCGAATATCACGAGCTTCATTCTCACAACCAGTCGATGAATCAAGCAGCGGGTACTTATTCGTTGCCGAGAAGTTCTTCGTGTATAGACACACCCTGGACGTCGATTGTCAGTGAAAATGTCTTTATGCGACTGGTGGCATTAGCCACGATTGGTATCCGTATGAAGAAGACGGTCCTTGGCGAACTGGAGAAGATTGTCGGAAAGGAACGCATGTCAGACAAGATTGCCGACCTCTATGTCTACGGTTTCGATGCTTCCATCCACCACAAGAATCCGGACGTTGTCGTCAGGCCGGCCAATACGCAAGAAGTCTCAGAAATCGTCAAGCTGGCCAATCGTACAAGGACCCCTATCGTTCCGAGGGGCGCAGGCACCGCGATGTGCGGCCACACAGTCCCCCTGAAAGGCGGCATCATGCTCGACATGACCCTGATGAACAAGATCAAAGAAGTCAGGGTCGAAGACCTCTACTGCGTCGTAGAGCCAGGCGTCATCTACGACAAGCTCAACGCGGTCCTGAGCAAGAGGGGATTTTGGTTCCCGACGACCCCGGGAAGCGGCGAGGCATGCACGATTGGAGGGATGGTAGTGACCAACGCCTCGGGGATGAGAGCTATCAAGTATGGTGCCACGAGGGACTACGTTCTCGGCCTCGAGGTCGTGATGCCGACAGGAGACATCATCCACACGGGCACGAGGACCCTGAAGAACTCCTCAGGATACCAGATAGACCGGCTGATGGTCGGGAGTGAGGGAACTCTGGGCATCGTCACCGAGATCACGCTCAAACTGGCGTTCAAGCCGAAAGCGTCGGCCATGACGCTTGCGGCGTTCAAATCCCTGGAGGACGCAGGGAAATGCGTGTCGAACATCATAGCGAAACCGCTGATGCCGTCGGCGATCGAGCTCATGGACTCAGTGTGCATCAAGGCGGTCAACAAGTGCATGAACATCGGCCTCCCTGATGTCGCGGCCATATGCATGATAGAGGTGGACGGGCACCCGGTGGCTGTGGAGGACGAGCTGAAGGTGGTTGAGGAGATTGCGAAGCAGAGCGGGGCGGTCTCGACCGAGGCTTCGAGAGACAAGAAGAGGATCGACTACTGGACCTATGCCAGGAAATGCATCATGCCCTCTCTCAGCAGGTACGGCGAGAAGTTCGTTTCCGTCGCCCTCGCAGATGATATGTCCGTCCCGATATCCAAGATACCTCAGGCCGTCGTTGCATTCCAGAAGATAGCAGAGCAGAACGGCGTGATCATCGGGACCTATGGACACTCTGCCGATGGCAATCTGCACACCAAGATGCTCGTGGAGCCGGGCTCGGACGACAGCTGGAGAAGGGGCGAGAAGGCGGTCGGTGAGATCTACGACAAGGTCCTGGAGCTCGGAGGGACCGTCACCGGAGAGCACGGCGTATCGATCACGAAAGCGCCTTACATGAAGAAGGAGCGGGCGGATTCGCTCGAGACGATGAGGAGGATCAAGAAGGCCCTGGACCCGAAGAACATCATGAACCCGGGAAAGATGTTCGACTGGGAGGGGAACATCATCGCACACCTCAGGTACCCTGCGTTCGGCGAGACCGATGGGTGCATGCCCTCGAAAGCCTGTGATAGCCCGGCGGACCAGCATGCCGGCAGCAAGTAGAGTACATCTGGGTCCACTCGTCGGATAAGTTATTTAGATGCATTCAGCATAGCTTCGGCCCGTGAACAGAAGGTTCCACCAAACTCCGAACGTACTCTACTGGTGCGACAGCTGCAATGTCCCTCTGCTCGGCAAGACTTGCGGAAGGTGCGGGCAGAATGGACACGCTATTGAGCTCTCCCCTCCTGGGGATGTTCGCCTGGCGTTGGAAGGAACCAAGCGCAGGCTGCGGTACCTGTTCCTCAAACAGTTCGGAGTTCAACAGCTGATACCCGACATCGTCGTGCTCAACAAGACCTCGGGAGAGGACAGGGCAGATGAAGTAATAATCAACGGTCGCAAGATCGCTCTTCTCACCTACGATCTCGAGAAGCAGGACTATTCGCTCACGCTCAGAATAGATGGTGCGCGCATGCTCGCGCGCATGAGCCCCAAGAAGTTGATCACTCTCAAGAAAGCCGAAGGCCACATGAAAGGCAACTACCTGCCGAGGGAGACCATCGCATCTGCGGATCCCAGCATCAGGACGGGCGACGAGGTCGTCATCGAGATGGGCAAGTTCATCGGATGCGGCTCCGCCAAGGTAAACGCCAGCGAGATTAGGTCCTCCGACAAGGGAGTGAAGGTCAGAGACTTCTCGCAGGCAGGACCTCTAGGTCCTGGCAGAAAGGCCTGGACGAAGGACATCATCAAAGCGAACCTCCCGCACCTAAACGCGAGGCGGGCAAAGGCGGAGCACGAGCTGAAAGACTTTCTCGCATCGAACAACCTCCCGCTAACGGTTTCCTTCAGCGGCGGAAAGGACAGCTTGGTGGTGCTCGACCTCGTTTCATCCATGGCAAAGGACTTGACGGCGATCTTCATCGACACTGGCCTTGAGCATCCAGAGACCAGAGAGTATGTCAACAGGTTCGCGGCCGACAGAAGCGTGAGGCTGCTCACCGCACCTGCCGGAGAAGCGTTCGAGGACAACTTCCCCGCATTCGGTCCTCCGGCCAAGGATTTCCGCTGGTGCTGCAAGGTATGCAAGCTCGCTCCAGCTTCTAGATTGATCGAAGAGAGGTTTCCGCAGGGGACGCTCACAGTCGAGGGGAACAGGCGGCTGGAATCCTTCACGCGCGCGTACACTGAGCTCGTCCAGGAGAACCCGTTCGTCCCAGGGCAAACGATTGTGAACCCCATAAGAGACTGGACCGCGCTCGACGTCTGGCTCTACATAATCTGGCGGGAGCTGCCGTACAACAAGCTCTACGACGAGGACATCGAAAGGGTCGGATGTTGGATGTGCCCATCATCTCTCGCGAGCGAATGCGCGGAGATCTCGCGCCTCAGCCCGGAACTCGCAAAGGCTTGGGAACAGAAGCTCAGAGATTGGGCGGAAGAGAACAAGCTGCCGAGAGAATTCGTGCAATACGGTTTCTGGCGCTGGAAGCAGCTGCCTCCGAAGATGCGCTCGCTCGCCGAGAGGCTGAAGATAGATGTGAGGCCGAAAAGGGCGGACACTCTCGCGATCCATGTCATCAAGGGCGTCAGCCCTTGCGCTGCTGGCGGCTACTCCGTCGAGGCGGTCCTGAACATGCCCGAGGCGGAGGGGCTGAAGCAGGTCGCCGAACTCCTGAAAACGGTTGGAGAGGTCAAGCTCGTGGAGGACTTCGGCGTTGCGATGGTTGGCTCGAAGAGGGCAAACGCGAAGGTCTTCGCGGGAGGACAGATATCCGCGGTCTGCGACACGACGAAGGAGGCCTCGGAGTTCTTCGACAAAGTCGCCAGAGCGGTCCTCCGGGCGAACATGTGCACGAAGTGCGGCATCTGCGTCAGGGCCTGCCCGACTGGAGCTATCAAGCTGGATGGACAAATCACCGTCGACGAAAGCAAGTGCAACTTGTGTGGCAAATGCGCTGAGAGCTGTGTTGTTGCGCACTACTTCGACAAGCTCGCAGGCGAGGTCTCAAGAAAAGATCGCCCGCACGAGAGGAAAGGAAAACGCTGACTACTTGCCCTCTTCCTTGAGCGACCTCGCAATCTTCAGCGTCTCGGACTTGGCCTTCGACAGGCCCTTCCTGCCTTCGTGAAGTACCGTCTTCACGACCGGCTTGGCCTCCTTGACGACCATGTCCGTCACTTCGAAGCCCTTCACGACGACCGTCCCTGTCGCTCTGGCAATCCTGTCTACGCCTCTGTTGATGACGCTCTGGCTCGGGGTCGACCCGCAGTGTGGGCATTCTTTTGCGTTCCCGATCGCTTTGCCGCATCTAGCGCACTTGGCCATATTCTCTCCCTCTTGTAGTAGCAGCATCGATCCACCTCATAAACTTATCACAGAACATCATTATGTAGGTGGGAAGGATACGAGCGGGTCAGCATGGTAGATTTCCTTCAGATGGCGGCTGCAGCAGCGGGGTTCGGACCTGCATTGGCTCTGCTATACTTCACGCTGAAAAACTACACTTTCCCCAGCGTCGAGAAGCCCTACTTCGACGACCGCAAGATGTTCGCCTTCTTCGCGCTCGGCGTTGTTCTCGGAATGCTGATATTCGCATTCGAGAACTGGGGGGCGACTATAGCCGGCGTCGAGACGCTCCTGGCGCTCATACTCGGGTTCGCGGCTATGGAGGAGCTGATGAAGTTCGTGATATTGAACTTCCCCAGGTTCCAGCGCAAGATCGATACCGGGTTCTATGGGCTTTCGATGGGGCTCGGGATCAGCTCAACCTTCACGTTCGCGACCGTCTACATATTCCTGCTTGATGCGACCAACCCAGGAGCGCTCGAGATAGCCATCGTCTGCGTCCTCGGGTTCATGTTTGTTCTGCTCCACGGCTCCACCACCGCCCTGATAGGGATCGGGGTTGCCAGGGGCGACGCGAAGGCCTATTTCGCAGAGGCGTTCCTCGTCCACGTCGTCTTCAGCCTGTTCTACGAATCGTTCTTCATCGTCGAGCTCATCCAGCCTCCGTTCAATCTGCTGGGACTCGGTGCAGCCGCGGCAGTGGTCGCATACGAGTTCCTCAAGGTCCACAGGTTCTCGTATCCAGCTCTAGTCAGAGACGCAAAGCGTCTGGCCCAGATGAAGTAGACCGTTCGGGCAAGCTCAGACAGCCTTGTACGTGCCCGCTTCGGTCTCGTATATCAGATTGTGCTCCTGCAGGCGTGCGATGATGTCTTCGGGAGAGTCCTTGCCGAGCATGGCAGCGACCTTCCTGACATCGTCTAGACCGAACCCGGACTTCAGCTCGGTCAGCTCGCGAGCGATCACACGCATCCTTTCGATCGGGTCCTTAATGGGCTTCGCCCGCTCGGCTATCCTGAAATATGGGTCCTTCTTCCGTGACTTCTTCTCAATGAGGACCTGTTCGCCTCCCCTCAAAGAGGCGTTCGCCTTCGCGACGGAATCGGCGAGTTCCAAGGGGGAGTCGGTGAGGAACATGATCTTCACCCGCGACATGACTATCTCGTGACCGCACTGACAGGTCGTTGTCTTCTTGTTCGTTTCGATGCCCTTTGCCATGCCGCATTTCGGGCAGACCATAACGCCGTACCTGACATACTCTCTGGCGTAAACACCAGAGGTTCTTCGGCTCACACCGTCGCTCACGACACCACCTTCCATAGATGGCCGTTCCAACGGCGTACCGATGGCTGTGCCAGACAACCACTACTTCCCTCGACTGGCTTCCCAATCTGGTGAAGATACCTGGCAAGGATGTTTCTCGCGCCGTTGACATCTGCGTTGATGTGACCCCCGCAGTTCGCGCACACGAACAAACCTCTGTGCACTCGGCGCATGAGCTTCCTGTCCTCGTTCCCGCAAGCAGAGCATCGACCCTTCGATGTCCCGCGTTCGTCTATCTCAACCAACCGTATGCCACTTCGCTCAAGCTTGTAGCGAAGCTGAGAGACGACTTCCCTTGTCGGAAACTGTTGCCAGTTCTGGCTCGACTTGTCATTCCACTTCTTCCCGTTCTTGTCCCTCTTTATTCCACCCAGATCCCCTACCACGACCTCCTTTACGTTCCCACTCGAACAATCCTCTGCGATCTGCTTTGTCAGCGCGTGGATCCCTTGGCCGACCTGCCTCGCGCCACGCTTCGACATCCTGCTCAAAGATCTGCTCCAATCCTTTCGCCCCTTCGGACGCTCCATGATCGCGCTCTGGACTCGCGCCCTTTCCTTGTTCCAATAGCGCAAATGCGACAGCAACTTTCCACCTTTGTATATCTCCGTCTTGCCATCCTCGCTTGCTGAAGTCACCGGATTCCGCATACCCAAATCTATCGCCACGATCCGACCTTCCGTTCTCCACTCTGGTTCTGGGAGCAAGATCTTCGCGTGAACCTCGAAGTATCCGTTGCGGGGCATGATCTCCAACTGCTTCATCTGCCCAACTGGCAACGGAGTGCCCCACCTGAGAATCCGCAACGGCATATACTTGTTAGGATAACCAAGCTCGTCCTTTAGTCCCTTGCTGATCGTCAGTAGAATGATGCCGTTGTGCGCGATCCTGAACGCATCTTCCGTGAACAATATCGAGGAAAGGAATTCTTTCTTTCGGAAGCCTGGTGGCCTCGCGGTCTTGTCGGACTTTCGCAACGCAAACCATGATCGAAAACCGT
>Ga0315277_10001352_pt1 | contig 35903 bp, 42 predicted proteins | sample YL17G05_15_MG_FD_203695 | JGI IMG/M metagenome (GOLD analysis project Ga0315277, IMG submission 203695) | Sediment microbial communities from Yellowstone Lake, YNP, Wyoming, USA - YL17G05_15 | ecosystem: Environmental > Aquatic > Freshwater > Lake > Sediment | place: USA: Wyoming | collected...
GGATCCTACCTATTTCTGCTCGACGAACCGCTAGGTGCTCTCGACGCGTTAGTCAGAGCAGAGTTACGTTATGAACTCAAACAACTCGCCAAAGACCTGGGTTTAACCATAATTCACGTGACCCACGACCAAGAGGAGGCCCTTTCTATCGCGGACCGTGTCATCATCATGAAAAGAGGCAGAATCGTAGAGATCGGAACGCCTGCAGAGGTCTACTTGTCGCCTAAGACCCTGTTCACAGAGAATTTTGTTGGTGAGACGAACCTTCTCGAAGGAAAAGTACTGGAAATTGACGGAGGTCGCTGCACTGTGGAAATCGGAGCCCGAACCATAAAGGCAATCGGACCAGGCAGGGAACCCGATGAACGAGTAATGGTATCGATTAGACCAGAATCTGTCGCTCTAAAGAGGGCTTCGGGAAATGATGGGGAAGAATGGAGAGGAAAGATTAGGCAAGTAACCTTCCTTGGTAGCCTCACCCGATACCTTGTCGAAACTGAAGAAGGAATCAAGCTGGTCGCTCACGCAACTACTGCTTCGGAATTTGACAAGGAATTTCACGTTGAAGATAAAGTGGGCTTGATACTTGAAGGGAAACATATGCTCTTATTCAGCTATCCCACAGAGAGTCTCGAAAAAGAGATCGCCCTAGAGTGATGATTGAGTCATAGTCATGAGGTGTGGTTTGTTTGTCTTTGGAAGGTTGGTTAGTGGCAAGGCGCACCGTGAAAGCCATGGGCCTAGTATTGGAGCATTCGAAGATGACAACCCTTGCTTTTGAGTTGTTGGAAAAATGCATCCGGAACGGGATCGATGGAAAGAAGGACGAATTGCAGAAAAGTTTCGCTCTGCTTGAGCAGAAAGAGCATGAAGCAGACGATCTTCGAAGGCGGATCATCGAGGAGTTGGCTAGAGGAGAGCTACCCGCTGATGAACGTGTGGGATTGATGCGTTTAGGGAGGCAGATTGATTGGATAACTGATTGGTCCCATGAAGGAGGTAGGATCCTCGTCTTGTTTGATCTCTCGCAGATGCCCAAGCAGGTTCAAGACGTAATCGTTGAGATGTGCGAGACTGTTAGAGAGTGCACAGTCAAAGTCACGGATTCTGTCGAGAAGTTAATGAATGGAGCTCTCGACCAATCGCTTCAAGCGGCTGATGGCGTTGAACGCTTAGAAGAGCAAACCGATAAACTCCATCAAAAGGCTCGCAGCAAACTCAACGAGATCAAGACCGATAGCATCGGGGTCGGCTCCATCATATTGCTAAGTCAATTCCTCGAGGCTATCGAGAATACAGCCGACCGCTGTGAAGACACTTGCGACCAAGTTCGCGTGATGGCGGTTACACTTTCAAAACGCAAAGACTAGACGCTCTCCAACTTGCGTCCAACTAGCCAAGGAATGGCCAAGAATAATGCATATGCAAACCATATGGACAGATATGCGAAGTAATCTGCGCTTCCGAAGAGAATGACATAGACCAGAAGATCGAGGAGAACATTGACGACAGCAAGCGTAAGACCAAACTTCAACCCCTCTTGCGGCTTGTTGTCAAACGTCTACAAGTGTTTTCCGCCAAGTAGTAGAGAATTGCAACGTACGTTGGGATGAGTACGACACTCACAGCTGGCAACTTCGCAACGTAAGCGATCGAAGGTATCTGTTTCAGAGTAGAAACAGCCAACACGATCATGCCCCAGATGAATCCGACAATCCAAAGCACAAAAGCGTACACTAGCACGTTGCCGGACGTGATTGGCATCGAGAACGGCCCCGGTCGATTATCGCTTAGAAAGAGGGATAACAAACTTGCGGGCGGTGTGCGTTTCGGAAAAGCTAACGACCTTGACATCTACTAAGCCTGCGTCTTTGCCCGCTTGAAGAGCATCACTCTCTGGTCGTGAACGAGATTCGTTCTCGCAAGTCTCAATCAGTTTGTAGCGTGCGCGAAAAACATGCGCCCCAATGTTGGGATTGGCTTACTCGAAACCGATAATTAGGTCATTTATCTTTCTTGCTGGCTTTCAGTTGAAAGAGGGCCGTCTTTGAAGGCTTCAACTACCGTTACGTTGCCGAACGTGCAGATTCCAAGAGAAGTTCCAACAACCAAGCATCGGTTCATGGATTACTTCAAGGGATTCGAGGTGATTCCCGCAGTTCGAGAAATCTTTGGTGGAGCGACCGATGAGATTCTGATGAATCTCCAAGCGGAATTTTTCAGCTCTCGCTTTGGTTACATGGGAGTGAGCGATGAAGACGGACACCTGTTGATCAGCTCGTATTATCTCAAAGAAGGAAACGTGCGGGACCTATACCTGGACGTTATTCACGAATTGATCCATGTCCAGCAGTTCAAAGAAGGCAAGGAGCTTTTCGATGAAAGCGTCGAATATGTTGACAGGCCCACAGAAGTTGAAGCATACAAACATGCAGTAAAGGAGGCGCGGAGGCTCGGGATGAGTGATGACGAGATAGTTGAATACTTGAAGGTGACGTGGCTTAGCGAAGAGGAAGTTCGACGCCTAGCCAAGAATGTTGGTGTAAAAGTCGCTAGGAAGCCCAGCAGAGGGCGCAGAGTTAGAATTTCCTAGCGTTTCATTCCGGTAGTTCGATACGATTACCTTGGAGATTTTTGTTCGAGGCATAAACAGGAACTCTTAGGCCATCTCCAGTTGGAAATCGAAACAGGGGCTTTATCAGCGCCCCATGACATGTCGGGTTTCTGCCCGCACAGAATAATTGCGCTGAATCGGAGAACAGCAAATTGTTTGTCTATCTTTTCGAAGAGGGGAATACCCGTCTGAGAAAACTTCTGGGCGGTAAGGGTGCGGACTTAGCGGAGATGACGTCTCTTGGCTTACCCGTCCCACCGGGGTTGACCATTACAACGGAAGCCTGCAACTACTATTCTTCAAATAACGGCAAATTCCCAGAAGGCTTAGAGAAAGAAATTCTGACCAAAATTAAGGTCCTTGAAGCGAGAACAGGAAGAGTTTTCGGAGATCCGACCAGACCGCTTCTAGTTTCAGTTAGGTCTGGTGCGCCTATTTCGATGCCTGGGATGATGGACACGGTTCTGAATCTCGGATTGAATGACAACACGATAAAGGGACTGATCCACCTAACGAGCAGTGAGCGGTTCGCGTACGACGCTTATCGACGCTTCATACAAATGTTCGGAAAAGTAGTCCTCAATGTGAAGAGTGAGAAGTTCGAATCCATAATCGCACATCACAAGGAAAGGCTCAATGCAAAGTCGGATGTTGAGCTAGATGCCAAGACATTGGCCGCTATTGCGCAGGAATTCAAGAGACTTGTTCGAGACGAGGCCGGAAAGGAATTTCCCCAGAACCCGAGCGAGCAACTGCGGCTGGCCGTTGCAGCTGTCTTTGAGTCTTGGAACGGTCATCGAGCAAAAGTCTATCGGGAAGCGAACAAAATCTCGGACACACTAGGAACGGCAGTCAATATTCAGACAATGGTATTCGGAAACCTGGGACCAGACTCAGGGACAGGCGTATGCTTCACGCGGAACCCCTCAACCGGTGAAGCGAAGCTCTATGGTGAATTTCTGGTCAACGCGCAAGGGGAAGATATTGTTGCTGGAATTCGCACACCCAAGCCGATAAGCGAACTTGAAAGGGAAATGCCGAATGTATTCAAACAACTAGTTGATGTCTGCAGACTTCTTGAACATCATTTCAGGGACATGCAGGATATTGAGTTCACCGTTGAGAGTGGTAAGCTGTACATTCTTCAGACCCGTTCGGGAAAACGCACAGCGCGAGCCGCTGTCAAGATTGCCGTGGCCATGGTTCGAGAAGACCTTCTCAGCAAAGAGCAAGCTGTGTTACGGGTTCAGCCCTCGCATATTGAGCAGCTTCTTCATCCACAAGTCGATCCGAATTATGAAGGGCATCCAATCGCGACAGGCCTTCCCGCCTCGCCGGGCGCGGCGACTGGAAAGGTCATTTTCGATACTGACGAAGCTCACGAACTGGGGACAGCCGGCGAAGCTGTCATCTTAGTTCGAGAAGAGACAACGCCCGAAGACATTCACGGGATGATTGCCGCGAGAGGAGTCCTGACAAGCCGAGGTGGTATGACATCTCACGCGGCCGTTGTTGCGAGAGGTATGGGAAAACCAGCAGTCGTGGGTTGTGAACAAATCAAGATTGACCCGGAAGCACAGGCTTTCCTCACACGTAGAGTGAAGGTCAAGAAGAATGACATCATAACTGTTGATGGAACAACAGGTCAAGTGTTGCTTGGTGCCGTCCCAACGATTGCACCACGCCTGAGTTCGGACGCCCAAGAACTGCTGAGCTGGGCCGACAGTATTCGCAGGCTAGGGGTTAGGGCAAACGCCGATACTCCTGACGGAACAGCATTGGCTAGAGAATTTGGCGCGGAGGGCATCGGCCTCTGCAGAACCGAGAGAATGTTCAATGCTCAGGATCGGCTCCCGATTGTACAGGAGATGATTCTCTCCACGAGCGATGAAGAACGAGGAAAGGCATTAGAGAAGCTTCAGCCGCTGCAGAAAGAGGATTTTAAGGCAATATTTCGAACCATGAACGGTCTGCCCGTTACTATTCGACTCCTTGATCTTCCACTACACGAATTCCTTCCAAAGTACGATGATCTGGTCGCCGAAATATCCGCTCTGCGGGTGAAAGATGTAGCGTCCGCGAGTCTCGCTTCGAAGGAGCGCGTTCTCAAGAAAGTGATTACTCTCACGGAACACAACCCGATGCTCGGACATCGGGGCTGTCGCCTAGCTTTGAGTCATCCTGAGATTTACGAAATGCAGGTTCGAGCTATATTCCAAGCGGCAATTGAGCTGAAGAAGGATGGGATCGAGGTGCACGTGGAAATAATGTTGCCTCTCGTCGGGGAGGCAAATGAGATCCGTTTCCTGAGCGAGAGGATATCAGATGTAGCTAGGAAAGTGACTGAAGCCCATAGGTCCCAAGTCAGCTACAGTATGGGAACGATGATCGAAGTTCCAAGGGCTGCCTTGACGGCAGGGGAGATCGCCCAATATGCGGACTTCTTCTCATTCGGAACGAACGATCTCACACAGGCAACTTTCGCATACAGCAGGGACGATGCAGAAGCCAAATTCCTGAAGGACTATCTAGACAAGAAGATCTTGCCCGCAAACCCGTTTGAGGTCCTCGATCGTAAAGGCGTTGGAGAACTCATGCGGATCGCAGTGACTGAAGGCAGACGAGTTAACCCTCAACTCAAGGTCGGAATCTGCGGTGAACATGGGGGCGAACCGAGTTCTGTGGAATTCTGCCACGAACTAGGATTGAACTACGTTAGTTGCTCACCCTACCGAGTTCCGGTTGCAAGGATCGTAGCTGCACAGGCCGTCGTACGGGAAAAAATCACGTCGGAAGAAAACAAATGATTCTGAAATGCATAACTCCGTGAGCGGACGAAAGTCATTTAGTCTACAAAAAACGATTCGGTCTTGTATTACTCTTGAGTCTGCGAAGCGTAGGCGACGATGAGAAACCTAACCCTGAGATTGGAAGGTACGGAAACGTTAAGATCGCGGTCGGATATTCTGCAAGCATGCGAGGTTACTACGTGAAACTGTCGGACATTGCGGACCCAAACAGTTCGGTCTTTGTCATAAATCGATCAGATGCAGGTTACCTTAGCTTCATTGGCGCTAGTGAATTTATCTCAAATTTGCATCGAGCTCTTGACAGTAAGGGCATGTACATAGATGGGAACGAAGAGGAATTAGCGAAAATCGTTTGTGATCTGACAGTCCAATTGATGGAAAGAAAGCGAAATGAAGAGAAATAGCTCCGCCAGTCTGTCTTGTTTGTGGCGCGCTTGAAGAAAGGGACCGAGAACCAATTGAGGCGTAAAAGGGTTCAGTTGTAGCATTAATCTAGTGTCGAGCGGAATATCATATACTTGATTAGCTATGTGAAGCGTTCGCTGATTCAGATTGTCTGGGAATATCGTGCAAAACGCGGAAGAATCAGCGCATTTTTAGAACATTACTCTGTTTCAGGGACGTGGATTGTTCTGTTCCAGAAGGACCAGACCTATCATGGTACTAAATTGATGCGCGACATTGAGGACGAAACTCGGTACCTGACTATAGACAGTTGGGACAATACCGATTCCTTCACACAATTCAGAAAGCGATTCGCGGAGGAGTATCAAGCTCTTGGTCGGAGATGCGAAAAACTGACCGACTCCGAGCGTTGCATTGGAGTCCTCGAACTGGTTGAATGATGAAGACAACTTGGGACTGCAGAGAGGTTCCGGTAGCTTTTCCTGGCGTTAGAAGAGACCGAGTAGAATCGCAACACCTAGACCGACAATGAGCAGGCTCCCACTAACTTGAGTAATCGCTCTGAAACGTAATGATACGCGTTTTCCTACGATTGTCCCTACTCCAGCCAGTAGTGTCTGCCACGAAAGTGATGCGGAAAAGATACCGGCGACGAAGTACCATTCGTCCGCGAACGATCGACTTTCACTGGTCTGGAGCCCCAAGATCAATGCGGTGAAATATGTGATAGTGACAGGATTCAGTAGTGTTAGCCCCAGGATCATGGTGTATGTCTGAAAGTAGTTACGAGGCTCTAGGTTGCGAGTGTCTGACCTGACTTCTGCACGATGGCGTCGCTCATACAGTAGCCATAAACCGATTAGAATCAAGACGCCGCCGCTAAGGTAATGGAGTGGCCTAGCGAAGGGAAGCAGCAAGCCAGCAATGACAGTTCCGGCGAAAACGGCTGTGATTGCGTAGACAAGATCCGCCGTAGCTGCGCCAGCGGCAGCGCATATTGCCGAAGAAAAACCACGTTGAATCCCAAGCTCCATGATCAGAAGAGTGATTGGGCCGAGGGGAATGGCGACCCCATATCCTGCCAATAAACCACGTGCAAAAGCCGCGAGACTCAAGAACTAACCCGGGTGAGCACTCGTAGGCTGCTGTTTCATTAAGACTTTCGACCTTCTGAGATCGCGTCGAGGGATCAATACTCGCAATCAATCTGATTACCAGAGGTTACTTGGCCAAATAGACAGTAAAATTCTATGCCCCCTATCCCGATGATCTTGCTACACAGATTACTCTGAATGTGGACGGAGTCACAGTTCAAGCCTCTGGGCGTTGTCGCATAAAGGGCGTATCAGTGGCACTTGAGCACGGAAGAACAATCGGCGGTCACCGATAGCAACGAAAGAATTTGAATCGGCATGCTCGGCTTTGCTGTGTCAGCGTTCGGGTTCTTCGTATGGCAACTGGAGAACGAACGCAGCTAAATAACATAATGTGACTGTGATTAAAGGAGCGACTAAAATTCAGTAATTTGCTTCTCACAATCCCGGTTCTATCCAGTTTGTTTAGTCGAAGCAGCTGAACCTGCTGGAGCAACATGCTTACTGAGCAGAATCGCTGAGAGGATAATCAGGACGATTTGGCCGACAAGAACTTGTACAGCGCCGGGAGGAATCCAGCTCACTGACCAAGGGATGATTCTACCGCGGAAGAAAGCGCTCGGGAAGGTTCTTGTATAGAAGATCAGGACATTATCCACAATAGCCAAAGGTATCAAGCCGAAATTTGCTGCTTTGAACCATCTACCAGACGCGAAGCATGCCACAAGACCCCCAACAACACACAGTATTGATGATGATACGCAAAGTGGAAAAGTAGAACATGGTCCACTTTTCCTTTTTTCTCCAAGCCAGCTTTTATCGCTCGTCTGATGGATCAATGGGCTATTGATTTCGGAGGTGAATTGATTTGGGGAAGAAGCGAAAGCCGAAGATGCGGGTTAATGACGAATCGGCTAGAATTGAAAGGGTAGGGCAGGAAGAGTACCAAGCTTAGGGGAGGTTCTACGGATTCCACCACGAGTGGCAATGGCACGTACAGGATCCACCACATTCGAGATGACGACCTGCTTCACAAGCCTCGGTCACAGTGATGATGACCGTTCGCTGCGTCGAGAGCAACTTTTCGAAACCTCTCCCATCACGAAAACTTGTTCGGAAATGTGCACTCCTGCCAAAATTCACAGTTAGAACAAGTGTTCCGCATGCAGGCCCAGACGTTCGCGAATGGATCTGTCATGGGTTGTTCCTTCTCTGGTGGCTATATAGAGCCTTGTTCATGATTTTTAGAGTTGAAAATCTCACTTTGCATACGGCGTAGGCCCTGTAGCAAGCGCCTTATCGAATTATTTGTTTACCGATGTGTTATGCGTGCTCTATGTGAGACGGGCTAGCATAGTGCCTGAATCATCTCGCTCACAGATCTGTCAGCGGGGGACTAGACGGACGATGGGTTATTTGGCGGGGATTTGTGGGGGTCTCTCAAGTGAATCTTCAGATCTGGAGCTGTACATTCTTACGTAGGGGGCAATGGCCCGTAGAATCTTGCTCTCCGCCTTTCTCAGGTGTTCTTCAAAGGTTGTTCGGGGGACGTGATGTTTTTGCGCTATCTCTTCAGCCGTCATTTTCTTGGGGATCTTCCACATGAGCAGTTCATTCAGATCCTTTTCTACCCTAGTAAATGTCTCAATATCTGGGCAATCGACCTCCATAACATGTATCCGATTGTTGCACCACTCAACCAACCTCACATCAGGATTCTTCATAGAGAATCGAGTATACGGGCAGTCGTGCTGAATCTTGAAGGAAACTTCAAACATCGCCGATTCAACCAGCATCCTAGTATCAAGATGAGCAGATAAGAGATTGGCCGTCCTAGGACGGCAAAGCTTGACCAGCGTACGCTCCAATGATGGACCCGTCTTAAGACGGCACAAATTACTACCGTCACCCTGATACTCTAACTGTTTGGAGGTAGTGCGAATGAGTCTTGTAAGAAGCCTTCTGCAGAAGTTCGGATTTGTTGGACCATTAGGGCTAAGGAATCTATCGCTGGAACGATTGCTAATCTTAACCCGAAGGATACCAAGCATAAGTGTCCCGCGGAGTTGGCACTCAGAGTCTAGCGCCCGAAGTTTCCAAAGTGAAGACCTAACGCGAAGAGCGTTCAACGAATCCGTCGCTAAGGTCCCGGTAGCTAGGTAAGGTTGAAGCATCAAAAACGACGCAGGGTATAGAAGAATAAGGGGCCCTGGTGGGCTCTGAGTCTACATCGGATCATGAGAAACCATGAAGATACGTATTCCTTACGGTCAAGGCTCGATGCAACTTGACATCAATGATAACAGGTCGATCGAGATAGTTTCACCGAGTAGCACTCCTCCCGACGAGAGCTCCATCGCGAGTTCTCTTTCGCATGCACGCGGATTGTCAGAACTGTCAGCGTTCCTATCAAAAAGGCACAAAATCCTTGTCGTCATAAACGACCACACCAGACCGACGCCCACCGCAACAGTGTTGCGGGCTCTCAACTTGAAAGCGAAGGAGGTTACCACGATTGTGGCTTCAGGTACTCATAGGGCTCCGTCGGAGCGCGAGCTTGAAACGCTGCTTGGTGGGCCCGTTCCGCCTTATGGTGGAAGAGTCATCGTTCATAATTCAAGAGACAATTCCCAGTTGAAGTCAATGGGGCGCACAAGCAGGGGCACTGAGTTACAATTCAATGAGCACTTGTTTCATGCAGAGGGCATAATAGTTGTCGGGTCAGTTGAGCCACATTACTTTGCGGGTTTCACGGGTGGAAGGAAATTCCTTCTCCCAGCTTTGGCTGGCTACAAATCAATCGAGATGAATCATTCTCTTGCATTGGATGAGAGTTCCAGCATACTCAAACTCGAAGGTAATCCAGTTCATGAGGATTTCATGGAAGCCTTGGAAATCTTCAACAGGTATGAGGATATCTTCTCAATTCAGCTTGTATTGAACCGCGACCACCAGGTCAGCTGCTCGCTCTCTGGACATATTGTCGATTCATTCAATGGTGCGGTTGAACGTGCAAAGGAGACCTATGTGGCTTCCGTTGAGTCCAAGGCTGATGTCGTAATAGCTGTGGCAACGCCACCGATGGATCTGGATCTATATCAGGCGCAAAAGGCGATTGAGAACGTCAAACTGGCGTTGAAGGACCAGGGGATCGTGATTCTTGTTTCCCCTTGCCCGGATGGTATAGGCATTAGGACATTCTACGACCTCTTGGCCGCCGGGGGCGACGTTATGAAGAAAATTAAGGCAGGCTACAGGTTAGGATATCATAAAGCCGCGAAACTGGTGGAACTTGAAAGAAGAGCCAAGCTTTTCGCAGTGACGAACCTCCAACCAGAAACGCTAAACGCCATATCGATTGCCCCGTACAAAGACATCCAGAGCGCGTTCGATGCCGCAACCAAGCTGAAGGGAGACAACTCAAGGGTCCTGGTTGCCTTGGACGGTTGCCTCACTGTTCCCGTCCCAAGAAATTGAATTGAAGGCAACTCTCTCCGGGATACTCGGCTGTAATTTCTCTAGGTCTCTTTCTCGAACACTATGCAGTGCTCGGCCCACGGATCTCGCTTGAAGCCCGTTCTGTTGGCCGTCCTAAGCAAGTTTACGTCGTAGGGAAGATACAGGCCTAACCAGATTCGACCAAAACCTTTGGCCGCTTCCTTGACCTTTTGGAGAGTGGATCCCACTTGGCCATGCAGCAATGCGACACTACTGTAGGGTACTCCGAAACTTCTCTCAGGTTTCGTTAGGATGAAAGCTGATTCGCCGTCCGAGAACAATTCACCTTTGCGAAGCAATTTCTTCAACAGTTCTCTCTTAGCCTTGACGAAATACCATTTGTAGGCGAAATAACCGTTCATTTTCACAAGGTAGGACGATTCTAAGACAAATTTCAGCGAACTCGTAGCTCTCAGACTGAGCGGAGCAAGTTGCCTAGGTTTCCGCTTGGCTCCTATCGAACAGGACACATGAGCTGATTCACATACTGGCTTGAATCCGCCCTTCATGCATGCTTTGATGGATGCGGTATTCGTAGAGAGTGTCCACAGCCGTAGAGCCCGAATTCCTCTTCGCCGTGCTTGGGCAATGACGTGTCGTTGCAGGAAGAGTGTGACTCCCTTGCGGCGCCAATTCGGGTCTGTGCGAGCCATGCTCAGCCAACCGGCACCATCGACGCATCTATCGAGATTGGTCATCCCAACGAGCTCGCCATTTCTCCAAACCAGAAAGAGTCCTCTGTCAGCGATGGTTTCACTCAAGATTCGAAGCACGTAGTCTCCGGGACCAACTGCACGTCTGCACAGGCGAGCTACAAGCTTGGCATCGGATGGTCTGGCGATTCGGATGTCTAGTGCAATATTGGGCGCGGCCATGTTTGATACGTCTCGAATGTAGCTAACTGGACTGCAACCGATGTCATGGTGCAGTCAATTAGAATCTGGCTGCAGAAGAATCCCATTATCCTTTTCCCTAGCAATTTTGTGATCGCTTTTGCGGTGCGCGCTCACAAAAAACCGATCAGAATTGAAAATCGCGCCCAAAGAGCTCGATGTGCGATTTCCAAGGACGCTGAGATAGATCCATGAATAGCTCGATGAATCCAACATTTTTGAAGCCATGCTCATGCAGGAATTGAATAGTCTTCACGTTTCGTGCGACTGGTTTGATGGTCAGAACCCTAACTCCCCTTTTGCCTGCCTCAGCGATTGCTCTCTCAATCAGCCGTGATCCTATTCCTTCACTTCGGTGAGTTTCACTGACTACGATAGGTTCAACCTCGGCTTCAATTCCCCTCAGGATTAGGCCCACAAGACCCAGGACCTGGGAACCCCGGATTGCAACCCAGATTTGACTCGCCCCCACAGCAGCTAGGTGTTTGTCAAATTGATCTTCCGGATGATCGCCGCCGATCGTCGGGTCTTCGTAGATTTGGCGATGCCACTCAGTTAGCTCTCTCCAGAGAGAGTGACATGACTCTAGGTCGCTGGATTGATAGTTACGAATAGCGAGAGAGGATTCCAAGGTCCGTCGGGAACAAGAATCACCTAGCTAGCCTGTATTGTTTGCTGAAGCCTCAGCTCAAAGCAATGTGAAGCAGTACCTTCGCGTCGTTGACGATGTTATCGATTTTGCAGTATTCGTTGGGCTGATGTGCCATGTCGTCAAGTGTTGACCAGACAGCTGTGTGAATGCCTTTACGCCTGAAGTATAGTCCCACCGTCCCACCTCCGATGCCAACGGCCTTTCCATCTATGTTTCGCAGTTTCTTGAGCGCTGTCTTCAATTTGACAACTACTTCGCTGTCCATGGGTGTGGGTGAAGTGTTCTCTTCAAATTGTACGGGAGTGAGTTCGATTTTCGCACCTGTCTCCTTTTCGACTTGTGCCCTGAGTGCTTCGACTTCTTTCATCACTTCTGTTAGTGGATATTGTGGGAGAACTCGGCAGTCGAAGTATTGTATGTCGACGCCTGGAACCGTGTTTATGTTGTCAACGTTCAGTTCGTGTTTTGTTGGTTCGAAGGTTGATGGTGGAGGATCGAAGAGTGGATCCGTGGCTGAGTACTTCTTGTGAAGGAGCTCGTCGAGTTCAAGAGCAAACCTCATGCCAATCCTATGTGCGTTCAGACCTTTGTTGGGTAGGCTACCGTGAACTTGCTTGCCTTTGGTTGTTATCTTCAACCATAGGATGCTTTTCTCGGCAATCTCAATCTCAGAACCATCCGAGCAACCCGTGTCAGGAACGACGGCCATGTCTCCTGACTTGAATACGTTCTTTTCTAACAGCGGAATTACGCCATATTTGCTGCCGGATTCCTCGTCCGAAACACAGGTTACTCCAATGTTGAAGCGCGGTTTGATACCCAGCGTCTTCAAAGCTTTGAAGGCGAATAGTGTTGAGGCAATTGCCTGTCCGTTGTCTTCTGAACCTCGCGCGAATATCTTACCGTCTTTGACAGCAGGATCGTAGGGGTCTGTGGCCCAAAGTTCGCGTGCTCCCTCTGGCACGGTGTCCAAATGAGCAGCAAACCAGAGTGTGCGACTACTCTCCTGACCTTCGATTACCGAAGTCAGGTTAACGCGGGCGCCTTCTGGTACGCGGGTATCTGGGATGTCATGTCTGTTGACTTTGCATCCGGATTTCTCAAGCCACTTCTGAATCCAGAGCGCACGTTCATACTCCCCCTTTCCACCGCCGTCAGGATTGATGGCTTTGATCTTCAACATCTCGACCATGAACTTCACAATGCCTTCACGGGAACGCTCAATCCAGTTCAAGCCGTCGTTCAGGTTTGCCAAATCCCCCACTTCTGGTTATAGTTGAACCATGAATCCTTGCTCGACCTGAAGATAAAACTTGACCAGAAGCGCGTGCCGCGCTGGAGAGTGGAAGAGTACTTATTCCTGGTACGGCGAGATCCTCAGATTACTTTCCTGCACTCACACGCTGCCCCTAGGTTCTCATTCTGGAGTTCTTTTCAGGCTTTGGTATTCTTCTAGGAATCTGAGACCTGTATTGGTAATCTCGTATTTCGCTCCTCCTTCAGTTGCAAGGCCCCGAACAAAACCCGATTTGACGAGCAGCTCCATGCTCTCCTCAACCGTGGCTTTGCCGATCGTCCGCGCGGTCTGACTCAAGTTAAGTGAGCTTAGACCCATCGCCGTTCCAACCAAGAGTCCGACCGCCATGGTTAGGAGAGCAAGAACGCTCAGTGACCTCACGACCGCCGTCATATCCGTGCTGAAATCCACGACCCCGTTAGGCTAGAAGTTGAGACTTAATTCGTGAAAATGATAGCTCCTGCTCGGCAGAAGGAGTGAGTACGCGATCGCGACTGCAACAACAAGGACAATCGCAAGCTCAACGAAGAGCAGTTTAGTCGTTTTCATCGAGACTTTCGACACGTGTCCAGTTTTTCCTTCTTTAAACTTCCCCTTTCACTCCGTACCTTCGTATCAGAGGTCTGATAAATCTCAAGTGCGCCGATGATTGAACATCTCAAACGCTCGAGGTGCATTTCCACTGCAAAATACGTGCACAAACGGCGTTTAAGAATTATATCCTCGCAGTGAAAAGCGCGAACTTGCTCTGGATCACCGCAGAACCACCTCTCAGACTTGATTGTACCTGAAACAATCGATTGTGTGATCGTTTACGATTCCGACGGCTTGCATGAAAGCGTAGCATATCGTGGAGCCGACGAACTTGAAACCCCGCTTTCCTAGGTCCTTACTCATTGCGTCGGATTCATTGGTTTTCGCAGGTATGACTGAGAGTGACTTGAATTTGTGTTTGACCGACTGGCCTCCGGTGAACTGCCATATGTAGCTGTCGAAGGATCCGAACTCCTTCTGGATCTCCAGAAACTGCCGAGCGTTAATGATGGTCGCCGCGATCTTCAATCTGTTACGAACAATGCCTGGATCGGCAAGTAGCCGCTTCACATCTTTGCCTGAGTATCTTGCAATTTTCGCGGGGTTGAAGGATTCAAACGCTTTCCGATAGTTCGCTCGCTTCTTCAGAATGATCATCCAGTTCAGTCCCGCTTGCGCTCCTTCCAGCGTGAGAAACTCGAAGAGCTTCACATCACGATGAACAGACACACCCCATTCTTTGTCATGATACTCCGTCATCAACGGATCATTGACAGCCCAAGGGCGTCGCTTCATCACAGCTCACAGACGTGTTGTTAGATGAATGTACGAATTAAACGATTGAAACACAGAACAGCTTTTTCCCGCGCGACATTTATTGCACGAGAATGAGCAATTACTTTCTCAACGAAAGTGGACGGCCGTGAGTGGCGCCATTAAGATTGAGTCGCTGAAAAAGCGCCTGAAACCCGATACTTCAGTACTTAGGTCTAGGAAAGGAAAACGGCCGGAAGCAGCTGTGGCCATAATTATTGATCCGAAACGCGACGGGGGTTCACTACTCTTGATCAAGAGAACGGAACGCGAGGGCGATCCTTGGTCGGGACAAATCGCGTTCCCAGGCGGGCACAAATCATCGGATGACCGGACTTACCTTGAAACCGCTATTCGGGAAGCGTCGGAGGAAGTAGGTATCGAACTCATTGAACATGAAGGGCTTGGCGTTCTCCCGTTATTCTATTCTCGCACACGACGCGTCCTAGTTGCTCCCTTCGTCTTCCAACTTAGGAGGGATGTGATCGTCCGCTCGAATGAAGAGGTTGCTGAAAGCTTTTGGATCTCATTGGACGCTCTCTCCAAGATCGAAGCAACTAAGTGTGAGGTCAAAGTCGAAGACGGCAAACTCACTACTAACTCGTATGTTTTTGAGGGCCACGTGATTTGGGGATTAACCTTCCGAATCATCAACATGCTTCTTGCCAAAAGAGGACTTGGTAACTAGACCAAAGACACTCTTTGCGGGCGCTCTTTTTCAGTCTCTGGTCCACGAATGACCACATTTCGAGCAAGTGAAGCGTTCCATCGATCTTTCCTGTCGCACTCCGGCATGTTCTCCTGAAATGAAGGATACGCTGCGGAATGCCTCGGAGTTACCACAGTTCGGGCATTTTTCACTGACTCTAGGGTGCTCGTGTTCGGAGTCGTCAATCACATCAATCGGTGAAGGAGCATGGAGCTCTATTGTCGTGATTTCGGCAATCTCTGCCTGTACTGTATGCCCGCATTTGGAACAGACTAAACCGTTCTTGGTTGCTCGCATGTACGAGCCACATTTCTCGCAGAACTTCATGCTATCACTTCAAGGAGCGTTCCAAATGAAGAGGAAAGTCGGTTGAGTATTCAGATCCACATGTGAAACCTAGCAGATTGAGCGCCGGGAGGTATTACAGCTCTCTCCCTAAGAGGGACATGCGAACTATGTGGATTTACGGGTGATAGCCCCGTTCGAACATTTTCATGGCTTCCTGGCGCTTCTGTTCCATTTCTTGAGCCGACATTTGTATCCGCATCGACAGTGACCAGGAGTGTCCGAATGGGTCGGTGAGCTGGCCGTATCGTTCGCCCCAGAACATGTTGTCGAGTGGCATGTCCACTTTCGCGCCTGCTTCAATGGCGCGCTTCCACATCGCGTCAACGTCTTTCGAGTAGATGTGTAGTGTTACCGGTGAGCGGCCGGGCTCTAGCGGGTCTTTGACTCCGCTGCCTGGGAAAATGTCGGACATCATGACGATCGAGTCACCAATCTTGATTCGAGCATGAATCAGTTGCCCTTCAGGCGTTGCCTGACGCTCTGACTCGAACTCCTTAGCGCCGAAGACTTTCTTGTACCATTCTATCGCCTGGGCTGCCCCTTTGATGGCCAGGTAGGGGGTTACAGTGCGGAACTCCTTTGGTACAGGTTCGAACTTCCTCGGTCTAACGGGACGAGATTTTCGGCTTTTCGGTTTCTTGGCCATATCGCTCTCCAGTATTAGAACTGTATCACGCATTTTATTATGTTATCGAGCGGCGAGACGGAGAAATGTGTCTACGGACTCAAGCTTGAACTAAGCCCCACATGAAACCGTTAGCTCCAGGCTTTCGGGTTATGAGACCAGCACGATGCAGTTTCATCGCCGTTTCGTATACTTCAACGCCACTCTTACAATCGCGGCACAATTTCTCGAATTCTGGTGTTGAGGCGAGCTCGATGATTCGCTTTGTTGAAGCAGGGTCTTCTTTGCGAAGGATGCCGAGCACGCAAAGCTCCCTGTCATCCTTAGAGCCTGACATGGAATGACAAGAAGGATGCGAAGCTCTCTTATCTTTTGGTTTCACTCTGTCTGCTACATATTGCTGCGTCAATCGATGGAAACCTTAGGAAGGAGCAATTGGTAACATGAGAGCTGACGATAACAAGACAATCATTGAGCGTTTTTTTGAGAAGATCCTGAAGGAAAGAGATCTTTCGGTTCTTGGTGATTTTGTTTCGGAGAGTTATGTTGAGCACAGTCCAATTCCAGATCAGAGTGTCGGCATCGAGGGTGTTCGGCGTCACGTTCAGCTTTTCTTCACCGCGTTCTCCGATACAGAATATCGTTTAGAGGATATTGTTGCGGAAGGGAACAAGGTTGTAGCCAGGTGGGCACTCAGCGGAACGCACACTGGCGATTTCCTCGGTATGCCCCCAACTGGCACAAGAATTGAGACAAGTGGCATAGACATCTACTACCTTCAAGAGGGCAAAATCAAGGAACATTGGCACGAAATGAATATGCTTAGACTGATGACAGAACTGAACAGAGCGAAGTAAACGCATGCAGCTACATTCCAAGCTTTTTGGAGTTTACAGCATTATCGAGTTGGGGAATTGGAACAAAGATCCGGTTGCACCGTTCGCACCTAATTGCTTCCACCTTCTCGGGAATGATCTTGCCCAACGTCAATGTGACCTTGACTTCCTTATGGCCTAAGAAGACGCAGACAATCCATTTGAAAGACTTGGATCGTGGCATTGGGAAGTCTCGTTCTATTTCGTTGGCTTATGTAACTCGGTTAAAGTACGTGAGGTCCAGAGTGCTGAAGCCATCACCGTCGCTAAGACCGCAATGGACGCAACGGACATCATCAGCATCTCAGATCTCAACACCTCTGACAACATTAGGGTGACGAGCGAGCCAACAAGAACGAAGAAAAACGCCTTCTCAAGCCTCCGAGCAACGCGGCGTGTTTTGGTTGGCAGTCTCAGTCGCAAGATTGCCAGCGGCCCAGCCAAGTAGATGGCGCCTAGAAGTGCGCTCACACTCAAGCCCGATACAATCACAGCCCCTTCTTGGTTAAATGACGCAAGATCGAAGACAGCCGATCCGAACTTCAGTATCCAGATCAGTGGATATAGTATGAATTTTGCTGCACTACGCATAATGGTGTGTGTGGACTCGTATTGAGCCACGCCGGGGCTAAATGAGTAGTACCATGTGTTGAAGGCCACCATGAAACTTGTGCCTGCAAATGTTTGCAGAATCTTATAATCTCGGAAATCTCGTAGAAATTGTACTTCAGGAGCCAATTCGGAGCCGAAAGTTGCCGTGGCCATAAGACATCCGGAGACGCGAAGTGATAGCGGAATTTTTTTCGAAACCGAGCCGCTTGTGGCCACTATCGTGAACGGGTAGATTCCTGTTGGAACAGACCGGGTCACAATCAAAGTGGCCGTTGAGCTTATCGTTCCACCATCGGAGGGACTCACTGGGTCCGGAGAGAAGGAAATTTCCACACCCATCGGTAGGCCTGTTCCCTCGAGGTGGACCTGTTGATCGAAGGACCCGATTGATTGAACAGATACCGTCAAGTCTCCGGTTGAGGATTGGGCTAGATTGATTGCGTTGGAAGAGGCTGAAAGAGAGAAGTCTGGCAATGTTAGTGGAGTATTCGTAGTACTTGTCTGAGTGTTCGTTGTAGTCGTTTCTTGCGAGCTCGAAGAACTATTCGTGTATGATGATGTAGTAGTGATGATCTGGGTTGTCTGAGTTGAAGTGAGAGTGGTACTACTGTTTGTTGAAGTCGTTGTTTGACTTGTGGAAGCGCTGACTGTGAAGATGGCCGAGGCAGAATCACCGGCTGGACTCCCAGTAGCCGCAACACTGTAAGTACCAACCGCTACGTTTGCAACCACAAACGAGGCAGCTAGCGTTTCGCCGGAAATCGAACAATTGGACGTACCTATTGCGTTTCCGGACAGTGAGCAAGTTGCATCACCTGAGGAGAAACCGGAACCGGTCACATCAACGGTTGACCCGGCCGAGGCGGAAAGAAGATTGAGCGCGATAGATGGAAGGTTAGCAACGGAGGTCGTTGTCTGAGTTGAACTTGTCGTGACAACCGATGAACTTGTTATGATAACGGTTGAAGTAGTGCTTGCCTGTGCCGAGGTTGAAGTGTTACTACTTGTTTGCGCCGAGGCAGTGAAGTCTAGTTTGACGTTCGTGCCATTTAGTGTGACCGTTTCGGTGATCGGGGCAAAGCCTGGGCCCGAAGCCGTAACCGTGATCGTTCCAGACGTGCCAATCGGGATAGCGTAGCCGCCGGATGATGATGTGACAGCGTAGTAACCGCCGCTGCTGGATGTGATCGTTACTCCAGCTATGCCTTCACCGATGTCGTAGAAGTTGTTGTTGTTCCAATCATTGTAAACCACGCCCAAGAGAAACGGGCCGCTGGCCGCGGCCCCAAAATCCTCCGTGAGGAGACTATTCAGACCGAGACCATTTGGAGATGCTGTCCCATAGTATCCGATTCCTACTTCCGAGTAGACGCACAGAGGGTTGCCGCAAGGGTAGGGATTAAACAGGTCGAGAAGATTGACGCGGTGACCACGCCCCGGCGTGCCCACATCAACCATGATCAAATCCTCTAACTTCGCGCCAGTTGTACCTTGACCACCAGCCATGTTCTCACCCGCCGTCAAGTAATCGTAGCCTGCGTGGGTCATGCGGTCGAACGGTGTGTCGCCGTTCGGGTCATTGTGGGAGAAATAGTTCAGATTGTACATATTCTGGCTGTGGGTCTGAGCAATGCTAAGCAGGATTCTATTCATGGCCAACGGTGGCCGAGGACCGACAAGACTCGGATCCGGCAGGCCCTCATGAATGTCAATGCCCAAACGCTGACCCTCAGCGACAGGATCAGAACGAGCCCGGTTAACGTACTCCAATATCAGCTGCTCCGCAGGAGTCGGATCACCAGAATCATACAGCACAGCAGCCTTGACGGTTGGCGCAAACATATACAGAGGAAACGAAAATGCAATCAACATCAAGATAGTGAAAACAAAAGGAGCAGCTCGCCTGCGCTTCAAAGACATGATTCTGATTCAACTCCGTCTGGAATTCAATATTCAAACCAGCTGCCGACCAATGGCAATTAGGGCGAATGCTACGATTGTGCGAAGTTTACGCGTGATCTCAACTCCCACTTTTCGTTGTGAGGCTCCCTTTAACGGTGGCAATCAAGGTCTGAGGCAACTGTTCCATTTTGTGGGCTGGGTTCTCGAAGTATTTGACTAATGCTGGGGCAGTTGACTAGTTTAATGCCAATCGGGCTTGCGATGAGAACGGTTTCCTAGCACGCAAATGTGCGAGCCGATCATCTGCTACTCCATTCTCTCCTCAATAGAGAGAAACAGACGTCGTCAACGTATCTTCCTTGGAAATAGGACCGATCTCGCAGTACACCTTCTTCCTTGAACCGTAATCTCTGAACGAGTCTCATGGATGGGCCATTATGTGATGGTATCAGAACTTGAATTCGATTCAGACTCATTCTCTCGAAACCAAACCGGATCATTGTCTCAAGGGATTCGGTCATGATGCCTTTTCCCCAGTATGCTGGGTTAAGGTCGTATCCGATCTCTGCGCTCCTTGCTTCTTCCTTCACCCACTTATAGAACCCGCAGCTACCGATCAGCTTGCTTGATCCTCTCTCGGTGATTCCCCACCGGAAACCCTTCTTCTCTCGGAATAGGTTCAGGATGTAGCGATCCAACTCCTTGCGGGCAGTCTCACGATCCTTAGGAGCAGGATACGCAGTCCCCTCAACGATCTCGGGAATGGAGAAGTGAGCTAAGTACCAATCAAGATCGTCGAGCGTGATCTCTCGCATGACCAGTCTCTGAGTTTCAAGAACAGGAAACTTTCCATCTTCTTCCATCTCTTTCACCCTAGCTTTGGAACAGCTTACAGCTTTCTCCTGACGACATAGTGATTTGTGCCCAGTCGGGCTACTTTTGTAAAACCAAATTTCTTGAAGAGGTTCAGGGAGCCATTCCAAAGGAACGATGATGACATTTTCCCTTTTGAGCTTGGATTGGATATGCTTCCACAGCTCGTCCACCTCGCTGCCTGATTGCTTTCAGGGCTGCATCGAGAGCTTCTTTCGCCACGCCTTTCCCTCTGTAGTCCTTGTCAACGAAGAAGCATGTTATCCTCCAAGGATTTTCATCATCCTTGCCTTTGTAGCTTCTCATTCGATCGATACGCGGCAGTTCGTGCTTGGGACCGAACTGGCACCACCCAACAGGTATCTTGTTCTCGTAGACCAAGATTCCATGTGCTCTTCGTTCATTAACGAGCTTTTCCTTTTCCTCCTTGTTCTGTTTGCGCGTTCGTCTGCCCCAACCGCTCGTCACTTGGTAGAACATGCACCAGCATCCTGCCCACACTCCTCCGTGCTTCTCAAACAGCTGCACAAAGTCCGGCCAAGTAGAACTCGAGAGTTCCTTCGAACTCAGAACTAACTCGTTCGCCTCCTTGTGTCTAACTTGTCGCAAGCGATTTCGCCTTCGTTGGTTCTGTGGTTCGATCGCCGGATGCTATTGTACGTCTCGGTACTGTGTCTGGCTAATCTTGTGGCACATGAGTTTCTGATATTTGTCTGTGAAGTAGAAGTCTCCGATGAAGCTTCTTCCGTCGAGTAGTAATGGAAGCCATAGTCTATCATCTTCCCACATATCATCATAAGGAATCTGACTGATGGGAAACCACCTAAGTTTTCCTTCCCTACGGCGACGAGTCTTGCCCGTGAATTTGTGACATGAAAACGCGAAGACTGTCTGATCAAGTTCTTTTGATTCTCCGAGATAGAAATTCAGAATTCCATTGAACCTTAGCCGGTTCACTCTGATGCCGGTCTCTTCAAACATCTCTCGCGCAGCTCCATTGGATGGATTCTCGCCCAGTCGCAACTTGCCTCCAGGAGCATTCCATTTTCCCTCGCCAAATAACCCGCGGGCCTTGTGAAGCAGCAGTACTTTGTCTCTGTTTCGAAGGTAGCAGAGAGTTGCAAACATTGGCAATGCAGGACACTTCATCGTACGGGCATCTCTATTTTCGCAATCTTAATAGTCCTTCAAATCTAATCGTGGGCGGCGTTGAAGATTGTCCAAACCCACTAAAGAAGACGCTCAGCTGTTGCTGCAACTCGAGCAGATGCTGTTGATGGAGCCCAATCAGAGGGCCCTTCACTGGTTTTGGCGTATTTTCTTTCCACGAAAAATCTCTGACATCACCAAGATAAGGGAGATTTATCCGAACAACTCTGAAGGATCAATGTATCTGGACAGGCTTTCTGCTTTCTGGGAATCTGCGGGTGCTCTTGTTAACAATGGTCTATTGAATGAGAGGCTCTTCTTCGATCGATTTCTGGTCAAACCCTACTGGGAAGCCTTGAGGGTCGTCATATTCGCCGATAGAGAGGAGACCAAGGAACCGCGAATAGGCGAAAACTTCGAACTCCTCGCCAAGAAAGAAGGGATTTGGAGACAAGAAACTCCTCCTAAGTAATCCAGCTCTACTTGAACTTCCCGAAATATCTGCACGCGTAATCAACCAAGAAATGTCCAGATTATGTTTTATGACCACTTTTGATCTCTTTGTAAGATTCCATCCAAGCATTCTGAATATCTCTGCCCAATTTCGGGCACAACTCGTCAAGGCTTATTAGTATGTAACCGTGAATGCGGCGGAATTAAGTGAATTCTGAATTGGCAGAACAGAAAACGGGAAGCTTGACTCGGAACCTTGTTACGGTCACATTCGTATTCGTTTTCCTCGCGGCAGTAGTTCTGCAAGGAAACGCGACGCCACTTATGTCAACGACCACGCATACGGTTACGGTCGGTGGTGATTTGCCTCATGCCGGCGGTGAAGGCATGTACATGGGTTACAATCCTTCAGTCATTGTCATCAGAGCAGGCGACACTGTAGTTTGGAAGGCTCTTGACGGTCCGCACACGGTAACTTCAGTCAACGTCACAGCCGATGGGAAGGCCCTGTTCGATTCACACCCGAAAGTGCCCTTTCCACTGCCAGCATTTCTCTTTGGACCTGGCGGTTTCATACCCCCTGGTGGAACCTTCACGCTTGATACGAGCAACTTGAGCCCGGGAACCTACGGAATCTTGTGCACCCTTCATGTTGAGGAAGGAATGCAAGGGACTCTAACAATCACCAACGAGACTGCCCCGCCTGGCTCTCAGTTTACCGTAGTAAGCGGTTACGGTGCTGGTACTGCTGAGATTCAACAGTTCGTTCCGAACAACATCACAGTCCCACGTGGTACGAAAGTGATTTTCATGAACCTCTCAGGCGTAGAAGTGCACACAATTGTATCCGTGGTCACGCTATCTAATGGAACTAAGGTCTTGGGCACAGTGTTCGATTCCAGTCCAATCATAGCGCCCCCGGGAATCACCATCGACGATGTCCCGAAAGTGAATGAGGAAGCAATAGGTCAACTCGGAGGGGCAATGTTTCCGATTCATGGATTAGATACCTTCACCTACAAATTCAATGATCCAGGAACCTATGTCTACTATTGCAAGTACCACTCAAATGTTGAGAACGGGAACATCGCGGGCATGGTAGGCGAAGTAATCGTACTCCCCGTCTATGGAACGAGTAGCGATCTCAACAATATCGGTTCACAAATCTCCAGTCAGGTCGTGATGGCGACCACTTTAGCTATCGGTGGGATCATACTCGCCATCATAGGAATCGTGCTGGCTGTTTGGGCTAGTAGACGAAAGGTTCAATGAGCACTCGGCTTGCCAACGACTCGACTAAGAGCATAAGGTTCGCGTCCCAGACTCCACTCTGCGGTGCGCTAACCCCCAGCACGTGAAACGCATTACGTGTTCCTAAGCCTATTTGCGAAATTCCTCTTCTAGCTCTTGCAGCATCTTTGCGTGGCGTTGTTCGTCGGTCATGATTTTCGTGAAACTCTTCCTTATGGATGTGAGGATCCGTACGTGATTCTTCGAGTCCTCAATCATTTTGGTTAGAGTGGTTTTGACTTTCTTATTGTTCGTCTGCTTGACGAGCCTTGAGTAACTGTCGATAATGTCTTCTTCTACGGCGAGCCAGTAGCTTAGGTTCTCCTCAATTACGCCATGATATCCGGATTCTACGTCTTTTTCGGCTTTGATGGCCTGGTCGACAGTTTGAATGTCTTGTATTATTCGTTCTCTTCCTTTTTGACTCATGTTATCCACCACATGCGCATGAAGACAGTCCAAGGATGCTCTTGATCGCATCCACAGCGGGCTGATAGAATAGGTTGGGATAGAGGCCCGTAATCAAGCTTAATGCGACCAGTATGACGCAGGGAATAACAAGCATGAGCGGAATCTTAATGGGGCCACCACCATTCAATGCGGTGCTCGGTTTTGCAAAGGCCACAACGCGGATCACTCGGAAGTAGTATGCGATCGAGATCAGCAAGTTAACAAGCATCAACACCACAGCCGCGTTCAACACCGGTGACTTTACCGCCAAGTTGGAGAGCACGATTAGAAATTCGCTCCAGAACAATCCGAAGGGTGGGACACCAGTCATCGCTAGCGCACCGAGTGTGAACAACGCTGCTAGGATCGGACTTCTCCTTCCCAATCCTGCCATTTCGGTCAGGCTTCTTGTTCCAATTAGGAAAGTGACTACTCCTGCCAGAAGGAATAAGGTCGCTTTGAGGAGGGCATGGTTCCAGATATGAAAGACGCTCGCTGAGAAACCATTGGGAGTCAGGGCCGCGATTCCGAGGAGGATGTATCCGACTTGTGCGATGCTTGAGTAGGCGAGAAGGCGTTTCAAGTCGTCCTGTTGTAGGGCTGAGAGGTTGCCGATGAACATTGTCGCAACCGCGGCCACAGCTAGAATCGGCTGAGCGAGGATGGCGTAGGCGGGTATGATCAGAATTCCGCCGAGCAAACGAATGAAAGCGAAGCTTCCAACCTCGATGATGATTCCAGAGAGCAGAGCACTCATTGGGCTCGGTGCTGCGGGATGAGCGTCAGGTAGCCACATGTGCAATGGAGCCACCGCTGCCTCAACTCCGAATCCCATGAAAATCAGAACGACAGCCAAGATTCCTATCGGGGTTCGAGTTGTGAAAGCTTTGACGAATGCTTCAATGTTCAGCGTCCCAGTAAGGCCGTAAACCAGCGCGATGCCATAGAGTGCGGTGAGGCTTCCGACCCCACTCATCAGCAGATACTTCACGGTCGCTTCGATAGCTTCCCAGCTGTGCTTGTAGAACGCAACAAGTCCGTATGCGGCTACGCTCATGCCCTCCCATCCGATGAAGAAGGTTAGCAGGTCGCCCGCGACTGTCACGGCGTAGATGCTCAAGTAGAGTAGGATTATGAGTGATTGGAAGATTGCCGAAGAACCTTCCTTCGAGAGATAAGCAATCGAGTAGAGGCTGATCAGGATCGACAGCAGCAACGCAATTGACGAAATGTAGACTCCTAGCTGTGTTATCGTGAAGGTAGTAGCCAGAAGACTTGGCTCAAGTGAAATCACAATGGGCTTGCCTGTGGTCAACAAGAGTGCAGCTTGTTGCCAATTGCTGTATGCAACGAAAGCGAACGTTATCAGCGCTGCAATTCCGCTTACGGCGGAGCGATGGCTCGTCCTATTCTTGACCAGCAGATCAAGGATGAGGATAGCGAAGGCTCCAACGAAGCCCGGAAAGAACGTTGCCAGTAGCACAGTCCAATCATAAATCATAGGTTCATCATCATCCAGAGAGCTAGGAGAAGTAGTACCGCGAGCATTGGCCAGAGGTTCTTAGCGAGGATTCCAGTCTGAATGCTCCGTACACCGTTGGATATGCGTGAGAATGGTCTTACGAACATGACTAGGTATAGTGCATCGAATCCATATCCCGCGAGCATGGCTTTCCGCAGAGAACCGAGGCCTGGGTGTTCTTGAAGGAATGTTTGTGGGTTCGGTCTTCTCTGGTAGAATGCGAAGTATGAAGGCGCAAATCCGACCAGAATTGCAAGGATCGAGGCTCCTATGATTGGCAGCTCGAAGACAAGCGCATGCTCTAAGCCAAGCAGCCCAGCTGCCCATTCTTTTGTGAAACCGAGAACAAGCACGCATGCGCTTAGAATCATGAGCGGGATGGTCATAATTTTCGGAGCTTCGCGCAAGTCTTTGTCTTGAGCCATTTTGCTCTCGGGCCCGAAGAAGACCTTGAAGAGCACGCGGAACATGTAGAATGAAGTAAGCACAGACACAACTAGAACGAGCACGGCTTGGATGTTCAGGTTCGCCAAAAATAGTTCGGTGATGATTAAGTCCTTGCTCCAGAATCCGACGAATGGTGGGATCCCTGCTAAAGCCAGCGTTGAGAAGAGGAAGGCGATGAAAGTGAGCGGCATGCGTTTGCGCAATCCTCCCATCTCGGCCATGTCTCGGGTTCCAAGCATGTGAATAATCGAACCCGCCGCCAAGAATCCTAGAGCCTTGAAGAAGCCTTGGCTCATGAGGTGGAATTGAGACGCGAACCATCCACCCGCCGTGCCAGTTCCTACGGCTGCAAACATCAGTCCAAGCTGGCTGATCGTGGAGTAGGCTAGAACGCGTTTGATGTCCATCGTGACCGTTGCAATGCTGGCTGCCAAAAGAGCAGAGATCACGCCGACCCATCCAACAGCGGTCAACCAAGTTTGGCTGAGCGAGAAGATCGGATAGGTCCTTGCGACCAAGTACACCCCCGCGTTGACCATTGTTGCAGCGTGGATCAAGGCGCTAACAGTTGTTGGGCCTTCCATCGCGTCGGGCAACCAAACGTGCAAGGGAACCTGCGCCGACTTGCCCATTGCGCCAACCAGAATCAGGATTCCAGTCATCGTGAGCAATGAGAGCGGAATCACGCCCTGCATAGCGAGAGTACCTAGTTTCTGGAAGTCAATTGTGCCAGTAGTCACGTAGAGCCAAACGAACCCGATCAAGAGCGCCGCGTCGCCAACTCTTGTAACCAGGAAAGCCTTGAGGCCAGCACGAACTGCCTCGGGTTTATCGTACCAGAAGGCGATTAGGAAGGCAGAGCAGATGCCTACGATCTCCCAGAAAATGTAGAGCTGTAGAAAGTTACCCGCGATAATGAGTCCAGTCATTGCGCCAATGAAGAGCAGCACGAGCGAATAGTATCTCGGAAGGCCTTTCTCGTGTCCCATGTAGCCCTGAGAGTATACTACGATCAAGAATCCGAGCGAGTTGACTACCACAGCTAAGAAGGCTGCTAGGCTGTCTACATGAACAGTTACTGTGAAGCCATATGCAGACAACCATGAAACTGAAGAAGCAATAGTCTGACCTGTCTCAACGTCGAGCAGTAAACTCACTGCAAGCAGGAATGTGATACCGACGACAGATGCAGCGAACCAGTCGCGAACCTTCGGCAAGCGAGAAAGCAACAGCACGATGGGTATTGCGATGAAGGGTAGAGCCCAAACCAACCATTCTGCGTAGAGCCCGGTCAATGTGCTAGCCTCCTAATCTCCCATGGATTCAGAGTCCCGTATCTTCGATAGGCGAGGATGACGAGTGAGAGAGCTAGGGCCTCAACGCTCGCTCCAATGGAGATCGAAATCACGACCAGAGATGTTGAGAAGAGCGTGACTTGACCGTTGACGAGGCCTCCAGCAAACAGGGCTAGGTTGGCGCCCCAGATCATCACTTGAAAACCCATAATCATCTTGACGAGGTTCTTCGTGGTCGCTATCGCGCCAAATCCAGACAAGAAGAGAAGCGCTGCGAAGACTTGGAGTAATTGTTGTTCGTTCACTTCTCTACGCCTCCTTCACGAGAGAACAGGTTCATGACGCCCAGCATTGCTGCGGCGACCAAAATCACGACGAGGAGCAGATCCCATGAGCGTAAGAGCCACAGAAATCCAAGAGCTCCATCAGGTTGAGCTGTGAGACCAGACAGTTGCACTTGTTCAGTTATCTTTCCTGGGAAGGGTTCGAAGTTGGAGACGAGTAGCACGAGAGGGATTGCGGCGAGAATCGCGAGAATCATTCCTACCAAATTGTCTTTTCCGAGTTTGTCTGGATATTCCCACGCCTCGGCGCCAACTATCATCAGTATAACCATGAATAGGACCGAGACGGCTCCAGCGAAGGTTATGATGTGAAACAGACCAGCAAAGGCTGCACCGTATGCTATGAGTAACGCTCCAAAGACTATGCTCGAATAGAAGAGCAGGATCAGCGACCAGACTAGCTTGCGAACTAGCAGAGCCACAAATGTGACGCCGACCAACATTATGCCAAGAACGAGAGTTATCTCGTAGCTCACTTTGTGAGCGCCTTCCTCATCGTCAAGTCCTCCTTGTGGGGCGTCGCCAGCTCGAACTGTTTCGTCATCTCCAGTGCCTTGAAGGCGCAGTTGTCGACGCATTCACCGCAGAAGATGCAGGTAGACAACTCGAAGACTGGACGTTTTACTGGTAGCTCTTTGTCGCCTACCTTGCGGGTGCCAATGTCGATCATTGTGATGACTCCGGCTGGGCAGACCATTGCGCACACTTGGCAGCCGGTGCACCTTTCTGGATCGATGTCCAGTTTACCCCGGAACCGCGCTGGCAGCTCTACTTTTTGGTACGGGTAGGCTCGTGTGCTGGGTTTCTCGAGCATCGTGCGGAACATTTCAGGTATAGCTGCGCCTGCTCTCCTACGTGGCAACTAGGACTCCTCCTTGAATCAGAATTAGAACAAATGCAATCTGCGCCAGGCTAACTGGGGTTAGGATTTTCCAGAACAATTCAGTCGCCTGTCCAATCTTGATTCGGGCAAGGGCGGTTTTGAGAACGAAAATCAGAAAACCGACTAGCAGGAGTTTCACCATGAAGTAGACGAAATACAGAACCGGAGGTGGTACGGCAGCAATTTCAGGACCCAAGCCTCCACCGAGAAAGAGTGATACCGCCAATGCGGAACCGAAGACGTAGCTAACCTCCTTCGTCAGTTTTAGGAACGATAATGCGCGGCCCGAGAATTCAGTAAGCCAACCTGCCACAATTTCGGTCTTGGCACTTGGAATGTCAAAGGGTGGCTTCTCAAGTTCAGCCATGAGGGCGATTACGTAGACGGCGAAGGCGAAGGGAATCACGAAAATATTCCATAGCCCACTCTGGGACGCCACGATGCCTTCTACAGAGAGGCTCTTAGAATAGAGTGCCGCGGTGACGATTGCGAGAACAAGGGGGATCTCATAGCTCACATATTGAAGAACCAATCTTCCGGTTGCAATAGTCGTGAAACTGCTCGCAGAGGAGTAGCTCAGGATCGCCACAACGAATGCTGCGTAGGCTAGAAGGAACAGGACAGCGAGGAGGTCGAATTCGAAACCCGCGAGTGGCGTCAGTCCAATTATCGGAATGAAAAGCATCGACAGCAAGGGCGCGAGAAAGTATAGCGCTGGAGCGAACAGAAAGATCACTCTGTCCGCATGAGAAGGAATTATTTCTTCCTTGAATAGGAGTTTCAGGAAGTCGGCTAATGGTTGAAGTATCCCTGATGGTCCCGTGATTTTCGGTCCGATTCTGCCTTGCATTCTTGCGGCGGTTTTTCTGTCGAGCCAGTCGAAAAGGAATCCCAAGCCGATAGTGAAGAGTACGCCTGGGAAGATTATGGCCTGTAGAATTGCGATGATCATCGCTTCTTCATCCTCTCCGGGAAGTAGTAGTTGATCCCGTACTGTCTCAGTTGCTCCCCAGACCATGTCCATTGTCGATTCGACTCGATGTCGAGGAACGACATGCGGTCCATACAACCGAAGCATGGGTCGATTGCAGTGAGCACGACTGGAACATCTGCGATCGTTTGTCCCTTGAGGATCTCAAGAGCTGTTGGCAGATTTGCCATGGTGGGTTGTCGCGACTTGACTCGATCTGGTGTTCGACCGCCTGATGATTTTACGTAGTAGAAGATTTCTCCTCTGGGAGCTTCGCTGTGCGAAGAGTGCTCACCCGCCGGAATCACCGGAGGTATCTTGATTCTGATCGGGCCGTCGGGTAGATGCTTCACAGCGTAACTGACCATGTTTGCCGCAACGATCATCTCGTCAAGTCGCAGCTTCAGCAGTGCATGTACGTCGCCTTCTTTGCTGGTTACAATGTCGAATGGGACCTCGTCGTATGCTGCGTATGGATCGTTGAGCCGGATATCGCACCTCAGTCCCACGTAGCGAGCCATGGGACCGACAGCGCACAACTTCTCGGCAGTGTCCGCGCTTACCCTCCCTATGCCTTCGGTTCTCTCTAGCATCGTTTCTTCAGTATCGACGATTTGCTTGTAGTAGTTGGCTCGGTCTACGAGGAACTTCATTCTCTCGACGATGCGATCTTCCATGCCCTCAGGCATGTCGCGTCTTACGCCGCAGAAGGCATTCATTGACTTGTGAACGCGGTTGCCTGAAATCGCTTCAACAAGGTCGAGGACAACTTCGCGGTCGCGCCAGACCCACATGAAGAGCGTTTCGAAACCCGCCCAGTGTCCCATCAAGCCCACCCAGAGTAGGTGGCTGTGAATTCGTTCCAGCTCTGCGATGATTGTGCGAATGAACTTCGCCCGTCGCGGGACCTCGTATATTGTTAGGCCCTCGACCGCTTGTCCGTACGTTAAGCTGTGTACGAAGCTGCAGATTCCGCAGGTTCTCTCGAACATGTACATGTTCTGAACCCATGGTCGTGACTCGGCGGCTTTCTCCAGGCCTCGGTGAACGTAGCCAATTCTTGGGATGACTGCTACGATCTTCTCGCCTTCTAGAACTAGCTTGAAATACTCGGGCTCTTTCAGAGCTGGATGGATTGGGCCGAAGGGCACGAGGTTCTCGGCGGAGTATTTCATGAGGCCTGCTGATTCTTCCTTTCTGGGTTGCTTGGTTTGATCTTCGCTCATTTCTTCTCAACCTCTAAGCCCAATCGTTTCCGAATTTCGGCGGGCTTAACATTCTTCAGCAATGGTGGCGGGAGATCCGCTGGCCAGCTGTCAGGTAGGAGCAGTTTCTTGTCCATCCACGGATTCCCGGCAAACGTAACGCCAAGCATGTCGTGGATTTCCATCTCGTACAGAATCGCGCCTGGAATAATGTCAACGATGGAGACCGCGGTGGGTTTGGTCTTCGGGACGAACGTCTTCACGTGAATTGTATCTTTATCGCGCCAGAAGTGGTAGATGATTCCGATGTTCTGACCGAGATCTAGACCTGTGATGGTTGAGAGGTGGCGAATGTTAATTTGATTCACAAGGCGTGTGATGAAGTTCTTTAGTTGATCTTGATTGATCTCGATCATTGTTTCGCCTTTGTGAAGCTGCGTGCTCTTCGTTTTGGCGTCTGCTGCGAGTCTTTCGATTTGTTGAAGGAGAACTTCGCTCATTTCACTTCACCCAGCAGTTTCAATACGCCGTACATGATGGCCTCGGGTCTAGGAGGGCAACCTGGAATGAACATGTCAACCGGTATTACGTCCTGAACTCCCTGGCCCACGTTGTAGCAGCCTTTGAAAACGCCCCCTGCGGCCGCGCAAGCTCCAAGTGCTATCACGTGCTTTGGTTCAGGCACTTGCTCGTATACCCGCCTCAACCTGTCCTTGGTTTGGGCGTTGACGGTGCCCGTGACAATTAGAACGTCCGCATGTCTAGGACTCGGAACTAGGACCGCTCCGAACCTTTCAATGTCGTAGAGAGGTGTGAGACTTGCGACGAGTTCAATGTCACAACCGTTGCAGGAGGATGCGTTGATATGGAAAACCCACGGAGATCGTTTCCTTGACCATGTTGCTAATCTCTCAAGCAAGCTCCGCACCTCCAGTTCCAACAAACCAAACCATCAGAACAAACAACGAGAAACCGCCGGCCAGAGTGAACAACAGCGGCCATAACAAGCCTCTCGCTGCAATCGAACTAGCAAGCAGCAGTCCAACTACTTCGAAAGCGACGAAGAGTGCCGCATACACGAACAATTCAGAATGATATTTGCCGCGCTCGGGTGGTAGTTCCTCTCCACCTGAGAAAGCGTCAAACTTCGTACCCTTCCCCGTGCTGACCTTCCCCAGTCTTCCGACTGCAAAGTAGAAGGCAAGAACGAACAGTATAACCGACCATATCACAACTACGAGGTCTAGACTAACTACCAATTCATTGCCCCCTCTCCTCGAGAAGCTTCACTAAGAAATTTGAAATGGAATCGGCTCGAGCACGAATTTCCTTTGACAGCTGCTCACCGAAATCGGTGCTCTTGGGTTGAATGGCCAGAATCCAAACGTTGCTTTTGGACAAGAGTTGCTGAGCGAGTAGTTTGAGTGGGACACCATGCGTAGTGAAGAAAGGGTAACTTGTCTGAGTTACGGAGATCATCTTCGTTGCGCCTGGCTCCTCTTTCATCTCGCAAGCATCGATGAAGATCACGTGTTCAGGTTCAAGTTCTGCGATTCTTGTGATCAAATTCTCTACGTTGTCTTCGCCGTCGAATAGTAGAATTCTATCTGAGTGTCTGCTCTTTGCGCGTGCGATTACTCTCTTCACAATATAGCTGCCCGCATAGTCATCGCTGCGGAGCGGGTGGCCCATTCCAACTAGTGCAATCTTCCTAGTCGATGAGGATGATTCTATGATCTTTTTCAGTTGTGGCTGCCAAGCGAGTATAGTCGAGGTTCCCTGCTCTGAAACCCACTGTTGGGCTTTCATTGTCAGACGAACCTCAAGCGGGGAGTTTCTATGATGCTACTTAAGAGAACGCCATAGTTCCCGCCCCTGAAAAGAAGTGCAGTTCAAAAATTCGACTTAGTGGAGCAAGTATATTCTTTCACGAGGATTTTGCAGAACATTCTACGGCCACGTTTCATCGAAATCTGAAAATAAGGAGGAGGTGAAGTGGCACCCCTTCGTATACGAACAGCTGCCTCTTTCCATTAGGAGATTGCAACGGAGCACTTTAAGGGGCGATTTTCGCCCGCGCGCAGGGAAACCACATACTTGCGGTTGTTTCCTACGCAAGGATTTCGGCGGAACAAACTGCAATGGCGCTGTTTAAGAATTCGGAGTGAAACTGGCAGCTCATGTCTTTCCCTTTTTGTATTCGCTTCTGAGAAGTCCGAGAATTAGTCCGTCGTGGTATTTGCCGTTGAAGTAGACTGTCTCCCGGAGTCTGCCTTCGAGCTTGAAGCCACAGTTTGCAACCGCTTTCAACGCGGCCTTGTTATCGGGTCGCGTAAAGAGTTCGACCTTGTGCATGTTTTGTTGATCGAACGCTAAGTCAACGAGGAGTCTCGTCGTCTCTGTCCCGAGACCTTTTCCTCTGAACCTTCTCTCGGCAATCACTAAGCCAATGTCGCCTGTTGTGCTGTACAGGCGCCAGGATCGAATCAGCGCCCAACCAACTGACTTCCCCGTCTTCTTCTCGACGATGATAAATGTGCGCCGATGAGGATTCTCACCCTTCAGGTCCCGCTCGAATTCTTTCTCAAGGGACTCCATTGAAGCAATGTTGTCTGGCTGTGAGCGTGCCCATTCCATGACCTCTTCGTTGTTCAACCATTCGTGCATGAGTTTGAGGTCATCGCGCTCGAGCCCCCGCAAGACGACCTGCTTTCCCGTGATCACAGCAGGCAGCACCTAGCGACTTACGAATAGCCGTACCGATAACAAGCCCCTCCGCATACATATTCTTTGTATGATAATGCTTAGCGAGTCTCGTCTTGGTTAATGAACGTCGTCGTTCGTCTGCGAAGCAGGCGAAACCACTTATTTGTGGCGCTTATCATGGGTGAATTGAAAGTCCAGCGCGGGCTGTGAAGAGAAAATGTCATCCGATATCAGCAGCATGACCTTCGTAAACCGCATTTTCCAAAATCTGGAAAAGGCCAAACGTAGCGAAATCGAAGCGCTCTACCACGATATCAAAGGTGCCGGTGTTATCCTCCCATCAGGTGAAGGCCGCTCAAAAGGCGCACTCAGCATCGCCTGCAGTGAAATGGCTAAGATGCGCGGCGGAAAACTCGTGCTGGATCGTGGAGATATTGGGTTTCCTGGTCGAAACGTGATCGAGGCTGCGCCCATTCTGAGGCAGCGTTTTGGACAGGTCTGTTTGCTGATAAACTCGGGTAGCGGAAAATCACTGATGCCACTACTTGACGCTCAACAGTTAGCCATGTGTATTGCTCAAGAGAGTAATCCGCGAGATTTCCGGGTCGATGTTGTAACCTCGGATCGCGATTCACCAATCGGCAAACTTGGGACGCGGTATGGAAATGTCCTCCTACTGAAAGGACGCGAGCCTGACGAAGAGCCTTCAGAGTCTAGGGAATTTCGCACAACGGGAATAATGGAAGACCTCTTCATCTTGGGAACAGGGGTCTTGTTTCAAGCGATCGCAGAGGCACTATATGAGGAGGCGCAAGCAGAACGGGTCATCGCGAGATCCAAGGAACTCTTCACCGAAATCGGATCCCTCGTGGATCAGATGGTCACTTCAGACTTCTTCAAGTCACTCGTTGACGCGCTGGAGCAGAGACATTCATGCTTCTTCGTTGGATTAGGAAGCGGCAGAGAGGTGGCCCGTATGACGGCTGTGCGAATTGGCCATGTAAAACGGGCGATGGGCGATCAGATCTACGTGGCTGGTGAATCGAATACTCCTGCACCGCGTGCTGGCGATGTTCTTGTGGTCATCTCACATAGTGGTGAGACTGAGATTGTTGCCGGTTGGTGTAAGAATTTCAAACGAATGGGCGCAGTGGTGGCTTCAGTTGTTGGAAATCCAGACAGCACGATCGGCGCAGCCTCCGACCTGTCGTTCACAATAAAGGGCGATGGACTGGAAGGAAGGCCGAATAGTTTCTACGTGAAATCCGCTTTCGCCCTCAGCCCACTCCCAATATACCTAGTCGAGAAAGTAGCGGAACGCGGGCTCAGATTGCCAGAATACATACTCAGGTGGCATCACTCCGTAACATCATGACAAACGATTTGCAGAACTGAGGAATAGTTTAGATTCAACGGCCATTCCCAGTCGATTGCATGGTCACAGAGAGGAGATTTGCTCAGTTTCAACGGGGAATCGCGCCGCCGCGTATGGGTGAGATTCCAGAGGGTGGACTTTGCCTGTCAGTCTTCCTCGTCATCTCAAGGAGAGGAGATCCGAATTATGTTCTCATGGGTCGGTCAAGCAGTGACGCGCCTTGGGATCATGTTGGGGCACTGGATTCGGAGCGAGTGGAGAGGCATAGGAAATGGTGGATGCTGCCCTCGTCCCATCTCGTTTTGGGGGAGGGACCAAAGGAAGCAGCTGAAAGAGTTCTCAAGGAGCAACTTGGCTTGATTGATCAAACAGTAACTGGACCTCTCATGTTCTCCGAGGTTTCTGGTTCCAAGAACCATTGGGATCTCGAATTCGTTTACTCGGGCGAAAGAGATGAAGCTCCGTCTCATGAAGCGTGGAGCGAATTGAAGTTTGTTGACGTCACCAAAGTCCGTAAGGAGGAGATTGCCAGGTCCCACGAAGATATATTGGCTCACGTACACAAGTGGAGGCTGACATGAACGCGCAAGATCTCTTGTCGATCCTTGAACCATTACGTGCCCAAGCGGAGAGCAGGATCAAACAAGAGTTTTCAGGCTCTTTTAATCTCGGCAAGAGGTTCCTTTATGACAGCATCATGCCACTTCACGTGAACATAACGGCAGACTCACAACAATGCTGTTTGGAGTTTCTGCCCGGCGGCAGTGTCCAGCTGAAGCGAGTCTCCACTCCTAATCCAGATGTAAGCGTGAAAGGCGAATTTGAGATTCTTCGGAACGTGGTGTTGCAGCGTAGTAGCCGAATGTTCGAAGATGCTGAAAGAGACGGTAGAATCTCTGTTGCCGGTCACACTTGGAAGGGGCAACAGGCAATGCAGAAAGTCAGGGAGCTTCTGGGATCAAACCCGTAAAGACCCCCTTCGACCCTGTTTTTCATGTGTGCTCGGTATGTTAGGCACGCCATTGCATCGAACTCGAATGCTAGACTGAGTAGAATGGTAGAACTTTCTCCACTTTTCCTATTGTCTCCAACTGACCTTTTATGCTATTGGAGGCATAACTGATGCCGTTAGAAGTTTGGAGGTGAATTGAGATGGTGGCGAAGAAACGTAAGGTCAAGATGCGCATTGGCGATGAATCCAGCAGGGCTGAGAGAGTATCTGAGGAATACCAAGCATAAGCTTGTCCTCTAACTCTAACT
>Ga0315277_10001355_pt1 | contig 35873 bp, 36 predicted proteins | sample YL17G05_15_MG_FD_203695 | JGI IMG/M metagenome (GOLD analysis project Ga0315277, IMG submission 203695) | Sediment microbial communities from Yellowstone Lake, YNP, Wyoming, USA - YL17G05_15 | ecosystem: Environmental > Aquatic > Freshwater > Lake > Sediment | place: USA: Wyoming | collected...
GCAATGGTTCAAGAATCGCTCGATTTCAAACAACAACTTCTCGTTCATTGCGTCGGCGACAGAACCATCGAAGCGGTGTTTGATGCGATGGAGAAATACGGTGCGAAGGTTGACTGGAACACGAGGCGTGTGCGGATTGAACATGGCGACGGCATGATTGACGATTTGATTCCACGCGCCCGAAAGCTAGGCGTGGTTGTCGTGCAAAATCCGACGCATTTCTCTGAATCTGAGTTGTTTCATCAGCGTTGGGGAGCGGAGATGCAGCCGCTTCGGTCGTTGATGGAAGCCGGAATTCCGGTTGCGCTCGGCTCAGACGGTCCGATGAATCCGTTCTTGAACATCATGCTTGCGACGATTCACCCGTACAACCCGAAGGAAGCCATCACACGCGAACAAGCTGTTTGCGCTTACACGTATGAGGCGGCCTTCGCAGAATTTGCCGAAAATGAAAAAGGCACAATTGCCAAAGACAAGCTGGCCGATTTAGCCGTGCTTTCACAAGACATTTTCGCTGCGCCTGTGGCAGAATTGCCGAAAACAAACAGCGTTTTAACCATCGTCGGCGGCAAGATTGTTTATGATGCAAAAGTTTTGAAATAGCCCAATGCAGATATGGCCCTGGTGAGGAACCTCGTATGAATGCATGCATGGGCTCAAGAAAAATCCGATTGCTGTTATGGTCCGGCTGCCTGGCCTACGTCGTGTTCTTTGCCGGGGACATGCTGTTCTACGGCGAGTGGGGTTCCGCCCGCTCCTGGTCGCACGACTATTTCCTCTCGATGATGGCTAGCGTCGCGCCGTGGCGACACCACCTTGGGGCGATCACCGGACCGGTCGCCGGAGGACTGCAGTTGCTCGGCTGGCTGGCGCTCTGGACCTGCTGCCGGCGTGCTGCGCCTCGCCTCGCCGCCGTCATGCTGGCCGGCCTCTATGTCGACTCCTGTTTCGGGATCCTGCAGCATGGGGCCTTCGGGCCGCTCGGATTCGCCATCCGGCACTGCGGGCCGACGAGCGGCGCGATGGCTCAGATGTTCAAGCTGGACGACATCTTGAACAAGCCCGCAATGGGGGGTTGGGCGATCGGCTCTCTGATCTGGATCTTCCTTGCGCTGAGGGGAAAGGCCTGCGTTCCCCGCTGGACCGTGTTATTCTGCCCGTTCCTCACGGATTGGCTGGAACGTGCCGCGCTCTATGTGCCTGCGCCGATCTCCATGCCGCTGTGGGGCGGATGGACGAACTTCGCGGGCGCAGTGTTCTTCGCCGTGCTCGCTCTGACGTACCACGACAGCGAAAGCCTAGCTCCGGAAAGCGTGGTACCCATGTCGGCCGGCGCTCCGAGCCCCCCACGGAGCGGTCCTTGATGTCCGTGAAGGGGCTTGACAGGGCGCCGCTAAATCAATCAGGAGGCTAAACCATGAACAACTTTTCCCGTCGTGAATTCCTGAGCAAAACCGCTGCACTTGCGGCAACATTTCCTTTCATGGAACTTGGGACGCACTCCGATACGGCGCTCAAGCGCGGGTCCCGCGTTGAAGATCTTGCTTTTTCTTCCGCAGTCGACGCTGCCAAGGCGATTCGCCGCAGTGAAATCTCCTCACTTGAATTGACGGAGCTGATGTTCAAGCGCATCGATTCGATCAATCCGCGCATCAACGCCGTGGTCACGCTGATGCGCGAGGAAGCGCTTGCACGCGCGAAGGAAGCGGACGCGGCCCGCGCGAAGGGCACGTTCTTCGGTCCGTTGCACGGGGTGCCGGCCACCATCAAGGATGCGTTTGATGTGAAAGGCGTCCGAACGACCGCCGGCAACCCTGCCTTTAAGGACCACATCCCCACGCGCGACTCGGCAGTGGTTGAGCGCCTCCGCCGTGCCGGAGCCATCCTGCTGGGCATGACCAACGTGCCGTTCATGCTTGGCGACTGGCAGAGTTACAACGACATCTTCGGACAAACGAATAATCCTTGGGATCTCACGCGAACACCGGGCGGCTCGACCGGCGGAGGCGCCGCGGCGCTCGCCGCCGGCATCGGCTACATCGCGTCGGGCAGCGACATCGGCGGTTCTATCCGCGTCCCGGCACACTTCTGCGGTGTGTGCGGCCATAAACCAACGTTGAATCTCGTCCCGCTTCGGGGACACATCCCGCCACCCCCAGGCACTATTGGTGAGCCGGGCTACCTTGCTGTCTGCGGATCACTCGCGCGTTGGGCAAAGGATTTGAAACTTGCACTTGAGATCCTCGGAGGTCCTGATGGCGACGACGCGGTGGCGTACAGTTGGAAGCTCCCTCCGCCGCGGCAGCAGCGGCTGAAGGACTACCGCATCGGCTACGTGTTGGACGACAAGCTTTGCCCGGTGTCCTCCGGTGTGCGGACGGTGCTGGCCGATGCCGTGGCCGCGTTACGCAAAGCTGGTATGAACCTCACCGAAGGATGGCCGCAGGGGGTGGATCCTAAGGGGGAGTATCAAAATTATGCCTTCCTCCTTGATTCGACTTTCGCATTTGACATGCCCGACGAAAAGCTCGCCGAAGTGCGGGCCAGGGCGGATAAGCAGGATGGAAGCCGGGAAGCCTTCACCGCGATGGCGCAGGCAGGGCCGCATAAGAATTTCATTGCCGCGCGCAGCAGACAAATGGCGGCTCGGGCGAATTGGCAACAATACTTTCACACCCACGATGCCTTTCTCTTGCCAACCGCCTTTGTGCCGGCGTTCAAACATGACCACCGGCCTTCTTGGAAAGACCGCGTGCTGGAGACTCCCGAGGGCCCGCGACCTTACGGGGATTTGCTCTTTTGGATTTCCTTCGCAACACATACAGGACTTCCCGCTACGGTCGTGCCCGTTGGGCTGACGAATGAAGGGCTCCCGGTCGGTATGCAAATCATCGGGCCGTACTTGGAGGATGCCACGTCGATAGATGTAGCGGCGAAGATTGAGGAGCTCCTTGGCGGCTTCCGCCCGCCAAGGGGCTTTTAAGTGCAGGGCCCTCATGAACTCAAGAAAGATTCGATGGGCTCTTGATCCGGGCGAAGCGTTCGGCGAGGTTCGTGAGGTAGGCTCTCCCGCCCGGGTTGTCCCGGGCGAGATACTTGACCGAGCGGATGACCCGGTCCAGGCACCGCAGCTTTTCGTCTTTCTTGTAGGCCTCGAGGCCGGAGGCCAGGATGATGGGGGCCTCCCAGCGCGTGTTCTCCGAGGCCTGAAAGACGGCTTCGCCCAGCCCGTTCCTGGGCTTGAGGCTCTCTCCCGGCAGGATGATCAGGCTCTTCCCTTTTTCGATCTTGCCCCTGGCATACTCCAGCGCCAGGATGACGTCCTTGTCCGTCAGGGAAGGGGAGTGCTCCGCGAAAACCCGGAAGGGGGCTTCCAGCTGGAATACCAGCCAGGCTAGTCTCTCGTCCTTGAGGATTTCGTCCTCCGCAAAGGGATTCCGCGAAGGAGCGGGAGCTTTCTTTTCCAGGACCTTTTTCTCCTGGTAGGGCTTATGGCGACAGAGGAAGGGACAGGCGGCCGGACAGTGGACCTCCTTTTCCCTGAGCAGGCCGCAGCACAGGTTGCAGAGAGAACTTCCCAGGGCGGGGCAGGAGCGCTTGGCGACCCGGGTCTTGCATTTGGCGCAAACGCTCATGGCTTCTTCTCGACGATGAACGATTCCGGGGTCAGGACCTTCATCTTCCGGCCGAGGATCGTCTTGAGCGCTTTCTGGGCCGCTTGCTGCTCGGCGCTCTTCCTGGAGAGGCCTTTAGCCTTGGCCAGGGGCCTGTCTCCGAGTCGCACCTCGACGACGAACGTCTTCTTGTGGGCGGGCCCCTTCTCGGTGAGGGTCTCATAGGTAGGAGAGGGGAGGTCAGACTTCTGGAACATCTCCTGAAGGGCCGACTTGTAGTTGTTGATGAAAAAGTCCCGGCGGATGGGCTTGAAGGATGAGGAGAGTATCCGAAAGATCAAGGCTTTGGCCGTTTCGAACCCGCCGTCGATGTAGACGGCCCCGACGACCGCCTCGAAGACGTCGGCCAGGATCGTCTTTTTCTTCCGGCCGCCGCTCTTCTCCTCGCCCCTTCCCAGGAGGATGGCCTTGTCCAGCTTTAGCTTCCGTGCAAGTTCGGAGAGGGAGAGGGTGGAGGTGGCGGTGGACTTGAACTTGGACAGTTCGCCCTCCGTCAGGTCCGGGTAAGCGGAATAGAAGAAGTCCGCGGCGGCCAGGCCGACGACGGAGTCGCCGAGGAACTCCAGAAGTTCGTTGTCCGCGGCCTTGTCCGCCTGCGTTTCGTAGGCGTAGGAGCTATGAGTCAGGGCCTTTTCCAGGAGCGCCTTGTCCTTGAACACATGGCCGATCTTCTTTTCCAGGTCTTTGAGTTTTACGGGCATCCCGCGAGCGTCCGATCAGCCGGCCGCCCCGGTCGCGGCTTGGAAAGGATAGACGACCTTTCCGCCGACGACGGTCATCACGGCCGCTCCCTTGAGCTTCCAGCCGTGAAAAGGGCTGTTCCGGCTCTTGGATTCGAATTTGTCCCTGTCCACGACCGTTTCAACGTCGAGGTCAAGGAGGGTGAGGTCGGCATCGGCCCCAACGGTGAGCCTCCCCTTGTTCGTCAGGCCGAGAAGCCGGGCGGGGTTCGTCGACAGGAGCTCGATGAACCTCCGCAAGGAGATGATGTCTCCGTGGACGAGCCTGTCGAGGAGGAGGGGAACGGCCGTTTCCAGCCCGACGACGCCGAAGGGGGCCTTGGCGAAGGCCGTTTCCTTTTCCAGGACCGTGTGGGGCGCGTGGTCCGTGGCGACCGCGTCGATAACGCCGTTCTTCACGGCCTCGACGAGGGCTTCGACGTCTTCCGCTGACCGCAGGGGAGGGTTCATCTTGAAGTTGGTGTCCTGCCTCTCGAGCAGGGCATCGGTCAGGAGGAGGTGGTGGGGGGTGGCTTCGGCCGTGACCTGGACGCCCCGTTTCTTGGCTTCTTCGACCGCCCGGACGGCGCCCTTGACGCTGAGATGGGCGATGTGGACGCGAGCGCCGGTCATCTCGGCCAAACGGATATCGCGGACGACCATGACCTCCTCGGCCGCGGCCGGGATCCCCTTAAGCCCGCAGAGCCGGGAATAACGGCCTTCGTGCATGTTCCCGTCCGCGCTCAGGCCCTTATCCTCGCAGTGATCGATGACGAGAGTGCCCAGCGAACGGGAGGCTTCGAGGGCGCGGCGCATGATGAGGGCGTCCCCGACGGGCCGGCCGTCATCGGAAAAAGCGACGGCCCCGGCCCGGACCAGGGCGGCCATATCGGTCAGCTCGGCGCCTTTGAGCCCCCGGGTGACGGCCGCGATCGGCAGGACGTTGACCACGGCGCTCTTCCGGGCCTCTGCCCTGATGGACTCCAGGACGGAGAGGCTGTCGTTGACGGGATTGGTGTTGGGCATGCAGCAGACGGTCGTGAAGCCGCCCCGGGCCGCCGCCCGCGAGCCGGTCCGGATGGTCTCCTTCTCTTCGAAACCGGGCTCCCGAAGGTGAACATGCATGTCGATGAAGCCGGGCGCCACGACAAGCCCGGACGCATCGATCGTCCGGGCGGCCTCGGCTCTGATCCCGGCCCGGACGTCGGCGATCCTGCCGTCGACGATCAAGACGTCCAGTCCGCCGTCCCTCCCGGACGCGGGGTCTATGACCCTTCCGTTCCTGATCAGCAGATCCACGCCGGGTCCCTCACTTGCTGAGCTTCACGAGCTCCGTGATCAGAACCTCGTCCGCGTCGTCCACTTCCCTGAGATGGACCTGGACGATCTCCCGTCTCGACGTGGGCAGGACCTTGCCGACGTAGTCCGCGCGGATGGGGAGCTCCCGATGGCCGCGATCGATGAGGACGAGGAGCTGGACGGTCCGCGGCCGTCCCATCTTGAAGAGGCCCTCCATGGCGGCCCGGATGGTCCGGCCCGTGAAGAGGACGTCGTCGACGAGCAAAACGTCCTTTTTAGCCGGCGGGAAATCGATCTTCGTTTTCTTGGCCATGCGGCCCGTCTCTGCGGCCGCGATGTCGTCCCGATAAACGGTGATGTCCAGAACGCCGACGGGCACTTCGACGCCCTCCATTTCCTTGATGATCTGGGCGATCCTCTTGCCGACGTAGATGCCGCGGGTCCGGATGCCGACGATGACCAGGTTCTTCAGGTTGCGATTGCGCTCGATGATCTCGGTGGCCATCCTGAAGAGGCACCTCCGGATCTTGCCCGCGTCCATGATCCTAGCTTTGATCTTCTCGTCCATGCCCAACTCCTTATTTTCCCTATGAACATCCTATATTTGCCCGATGATGTCAAGAAATCGCACCGATAGGAGCCGTTTAACGAAAATAGCGCCGGGCTTCCGCGACATCGCGGCCGATCTGGTCGACCAGGGCCTTGGAGGTCCCAAATTTCCTTTCGTTCCGGAGTTTCTTCAGGAACAGGAGCTTGATGGTCCGGCCGTAAAGGTTTCCCTTATGGCCGAGGACGTGGGTCTCAACCCTGAGACGGCTGCCGCCGAACGTCGGGCCGACGCCGACATTGGTCACAGAAGGAAGGGACCTCGAAGCCGTGACGGCCAGCGTCACGAAGATCCCCAAGGGAAGGATCTCGTTGGCCGTATGGATATTGGCCGTCGGGAAGCCCAGGGCGCGGCCCCGGGATTCGCCCGTAACGACGCGGCCTTCGATCTCATAAGGCCTTCCCAGGAGCTTCATCGCCTTTTCCACATTCCCTCCGGCGAGTTCATGCCGGATCAAGCTGGAGCTGACGATCTCCCCGGCCTTTTCAACGGGAGGCACCCCGTGGACGCCGAACCCGAGCTCTCGGCCCAGCCGGGCGAGCTCGGGAACGCCGCACCGTCGGTCCTTACCGAAACGGAAGTTCTTACCCACGACGATTTCCCCGGCGTGGAGGCAGTCCCTGAGCAAGCGTTCGGAGAAGGCGCGGCCCGAAAGGCGCCGGACCCTGCGGCCGAGAGGGACCACGACGACCCCTTTGACTCCGGCTTCCCGGAGACCCTCCAGGCGCTGGTCAAGGGTCTGGATAAGGGGGACGTCCCGCTTGTTCAACGACCGCGCCGGATGGGGAAAGAACGTCAGGACCAGGGAGAAAAGCCCTTTCTTTGCGGCCATCTCCTTGACGTGCTTGAGGATCTTCCGGTGGCCGAGGTGAATCCCGTCGAAATTGCCCACGGCGACGACGGCACCCCGGGGGATGGGGGGTACCTCCTCGAACCCATTAAAGACCTTCATGGGTTCACGTTTTCAAGGCGTTGGTCTGTTTGAGGTAGCCCATCTTGAGCTGGGAAAGGCATGCCTCGAGGAATTTCTCTTCATCGGGCTCAAGGTTGCCCTTGGTCCGGTCCTTGAGAAGGTCGAGGAGGTCGATCAGTCTCTTGGCCAGCTCCGGGTTCCCGGACACCTGTCCCGAAACCGGGTCTTCGATCATGCCGAGCTTGATGATCGCCTGGGTGTAGAACGGGAAGACCAGCGATCCGAATTCCAGGGGCGGCAGGTATTCCTTGTTTTCACCGTTCGTTTGGTTCTTGGCCATACGGCTATCCTCCCGTTGTTTTTCTTATGGGAACGAATATACCAATTTTCGGCTGAGTCATTCAAGGGCTGTCCCGGACCGGCGGGGCTAGCCTTGAGCGGTCTTCTTCCGGAGGACGAGCATCGCCTTGATGAACTCGTCGAGGTCGCCGTCGAGCACCCGGTCCACGTCCCCGATCTCCAGCTTGGTCCTCGTGTCCTTGATGAGGCGGTAGGGTTGGAGGACGTAGGACCGGATCTGGTTGCCCCAGGCGATGTCGGATTTGAGGTCCTCCAGCTTATCGATCTTCTCCCTCTTCTTTTTCTTCTCGAGCTCGTAAAGACGGGAGGTCAGCACTTTCATGCACATGGCCTTGTTCTTGTGCTGCGATCTTTCATTCTGGCATTGGACGACGATCCCGGTCGGGTTGTGGGTGATCCGGACGGCGGAATCGGTTGTGTTGACGTGCTGGCCGCCTTTGCCGGAGGAGCGGTAAGTATCGATCCTGAGGTCTTCGGGGTTGATGTCGACCTCGACCGTGTCGTCCACTTCTGGATAGGCGAAAACGGCTGCGAAGGAGGTGTGACGCCTTTTGTTGGCATCGAACGGGGAGATGCGGACCAGCCGGTGGACGCCCGTCTCCTGGCTCAGGTTGCCGAAGGCGAATTCCCCTTCGATCCGGATCGCGGCGCTCTTCAAACCCGCTTCCTCACCCGGCGCAGAGTCGAGGACTTCGGCCTTAAAGCCTTTACGCTCGGCATAGCGCATATACATCCGGAACAGGATCTGGGCCCAGTCCTGGGACTCGGTCCCGCCGGCCCCGGGATGGATGGTCAGGATGACGTTGCGGGGGTCGTCCACATCGAAATAAAGGGTCCTGAGCTCCGCTTCGGACAGCTCCTTCTCAAAAATGGTGAGGGCCGAGGCGATTTCGGCATCGACGTTCTCCCCCTCCTTGGAGAGTTCCAGGAGGACCTCGATCTCTTCCCTCTGCGTACGGAGCTTGTCGAAGAACTGGAGGTCGCGTTCAAGTATCTTCTTGTTCTGTTGGACGGATTGGAAGGCCTTCTGGTCCTTCCAGGTCTCGGGGTCGGAGAGCCGGACGTTCAGGGAATCGAGATCGGCCTTCTTGCGATCGAGGTCAAAGAAAACCTCGGAGTTCCTCGAATTTGATGAAGGCGGCCTCGACAGCCGACCTTAGATCAGGTGACCGATTGCTTGGGACCATGGTGTTCTCTCTCCCGTGTCTGTTTGAAGATACTCATAATAAAGAAGATGATGCTCAAAGTCAAGCCGGCCCAGGCGAAGACATCGCCGTGCTTCGTGTAGAACGTCATCTTCCGGGAGGGAGTGATCCTCTCTGTCAGGTATGTCCGGGTCATAAGTCTGGACTCGGCCAGGACCCGGCCGTAAGGGTCGATGATACCGCTGACGCCGGTGGTCGCGGCGCGGAGCAGGAACCGCCTGTTCTCGACGGCCCGGAAGATCGCCATGGCGAAGTGCTGGCGGGGCGCAGACGTCCTTCCATACCAGCCGTCGTTGGTGATGGTAACGAGGAAATCAGCCCCTTTTTTCGCGAACCGCCGGACGAGATCGGGAAAGATGACCTCGTAGCAGATGGGTGAGCCGAACTTGAGGCCGGCGTGTTCGTGGAGAACGTGTTTCCTTCCCGGCTCGATGTCTCCGATGGCGTGGGTCACTTTCTCGATGAAGGAGAAGATCTTTTTGTAGGGGGTGTATTCGCCGAAGGGGACGAGGTGCATCTTGGCGTATTGGGTCATGGAGAGGTCCGGGTGGAGGCACAGGGCCGTATTGTAATAGACTTGGCTTCCCGGGGTGCCGGACATCTCGTTGGTCCCGAGGAGGAGGGTGCACGGGTTTTCCCGGACGAACCTGGAGAGCTCGCCTTTGTAGAGCTGGTAGATCCCCTCGGGGCAGCTGAAGCATAAGGGTACCGTGAACTCCGGCCAGATGATCAGACGCGCCCCGTTGTCATAAGCCTGCCGGGTGAGATCCAAATGGTCCTTGAAGATCTTCGTGGTCTCTTCGCCGGAGATCATGTCCCAGGTGATGTCGGAGGAGACGTTGCCCTGGATGACGGATGCCGTGAAAGAGTCTTTCGATGGGGCGATCTTTCCCAGGCTCATCCAGCCGGCCGTGTGGACGATCGCGAGCAGGGCCACGGCCGCGACGAACGGGGCCCTCTTCCGGAGCTTCATGGCCAGCACGAACGTGCTCTGGAGGAAGACGAGGGCGAAGGACAGGCCGTAGACGCCCGTCAGGGAAGCAAGCTGGAGGAAAGGGATGTTCTCGGACTGGCTGTATCCAAGGATCCCCCAGGGGAAGCCGGTCAGGACGTAGGTCATCGCATATTCAAAAGAGACCCAAAGGAACGGAGCGAGAATGTAGGCCGCCGCCGGAAAAGCCTGCCGGACCGTCGCGAACGAAAGGCCGAAGAGCGCCCAATACCCGGCCAGGAAGAGAATAAGGATGAGATAGATGATGACGCTCAACCACATCGGCAGGTCCCCGTAATGGGCGGGAACGTCGGGGATCCAATAGAGAAGGACTCCATAGAAAGCCGCTCCCGCGGCCAGTCCGTTCCAGAATGCTTGCTTCGGCCGGCACCGGGAGAGGACGAAGAACAGGGGGACGAGCGAGATCCAGGCCAGAATGGAGAGGTTGAACTTGGGGAAGGCCAGGGCTGTAAGGGCCCCGCTCAGCAGGGCGAGGAGAAGCCATGGTGACTTTCTTGACATGTTCTTCTCCTCACGTCGAAGGCCTGGTCCCATCCCCGGCGTCAAGTTCAGAGACCGTTCTTGAAAGACGACAGGTTCCCGGGAACGGGCCTAGTCTTTTGTGATGTAATATCCCGTTTTTTTCTTGGACGAGGAATTCAGCTTGGCCAGGTCCTGCGCGGCCTTCTCCCTTGTGGAATAGCCTCCCAGCCTCACCCGGTAGACCGTTTTCTTGTCCGTCGGCAGAGGATCAAGGACGAGAACGGAATATCCCTGTTTCTTGAACTTCACCGCCATCGTCGTCGCCTGGGATTTATCAAAGAAGGCGGCGACCTGGATGTAAAAAAGGCCTGTTTTCGCAGCCGCCTGCGTCTCGGCCGGGGGAACAACCTTTTTCTTCTCTTCCTGGACCTGCGGATTGGACGCCAACGGCTCCTCTTTCTTTTCCTGAACCTGGGTTTTGGGCGGGGCCGTGGTCTCCGGCGGGCTGACCACGGGAGGCTGCTGGGTCACGGTCTCGGTCGTCCTCTGCGCGAGAAGCGTCGTAGGGCCGGTCATCTGGGCTTGCTTCTTCCCGACCGAAACGCCGAGCAGGAAGATGAACACCCCGAGGACGAGGATGGCGAGAAAGATGAAGATGAGTGCCGAGCTCGAGACCTGGATCTCCCTGAACTCCTTGTTCTTCATGGGCTATTTGTTCTCCTGGGACTTGTTGTACGTAAAAGCCTTGAGGAGCTCCAACGGCAGCGGGAAAATGATCGTGGAGTTCTTCTCGGCTGAGATCTCCGTCAGCGTCCCCAGGAACCTGAGCTGGAGGGCCTGGGGATTCTGGGAAATGATGTCGGCGGCCTCAAGGAGCTTGCCGGCAGCCTGGAATTCGCCATCGGCGTGGATGACCTTGGCCCGGCGTTCGCGCTCGGCTTCGGCCTGCTTGGCGATGGCCCGGATCATGTTCTCCGGCAGATCCACCTGTTTCATCTCCACGAGCTGGACCTTGATGCCCCAGGGGTCGGTGTGCTGCTCGATGATTTCCTGGAGGCGCGCGTTCAGCTTGTCACGCTCCGAAAGGAGGTCGTCGAGCGGAACCTGGCCGAGCACACTCCGCAGTGTTGTCTGGGCGAGCTGGGAGGTGGCGTAGAGGTAATCCTGGACATCGATCACGCACTTGAGCGGGTCTATGACCCTGAAGTAAAGGACGGCGTTGACCTTCACCGTGACGTTGTCTTTGGTGATGACGTCCTGGGGCGGGACGTCCATCGTGATGAGCCGCAGGCTGATTTTCACGATGCGGTCGATCGGGGAAAAGACCAGGATGATACCGGGCCCTTTGGGCTGGGGCAGGACTCGGCCGAGCCGGAAAATGACCCCGCGCTCGTACTCCCTCAGGATCTTGATGGAGTTCAGGATGTAGATGACGACGATCCCCACGATGATGAAGATCGGCATAGATGGGTTTGTCATGTTCCCTCCTTTTTTACCTTGATTTTTAGACTTTTTTCGACTTCGACGACCCTCACCCGCTCGCCCATGCGGACGGGTTGGTCGGATTCGGCTTCCCAGAGTTCGCCGTGGACAAAGACCTTGCCCGAGGGCGAGAGATCGGTCCGCGCCGTCCCGACCTCCCCGATCATGCCCTCCCGGCCCGTGACGGCCCGGCGGGCCTGTGCCCTGACGACCAGGGTCACCAGGAAGATGCAGACGAGCGAGATCCCGACGGCCACGGGGATGATGATCCTCAAGCTCGGCCTCAGCTCGGGCACCGGAGAATTGATGAGCATCATGGAACCTATGACCATGGAAACGACACCTCCCAGGGAGAGCATACCATAGCTGTGGACCTTGACCTCGAGGATGAAGAGGGCGACGGCCAGGATGATGAGGAGGAGGCCTACGTAATTAATGGGCAGGATCTGGAACGCGAAGACGGCCAGGAGCAGAGAGATCCCCCCCAAGACGCCCGGCAGGATGGCGCCCGGGTGGGCGAACTCAAAGTAGAGGCCAAGAAGGCCGATCATGAGCAGGATGTATGCGAGGTTGGGGTTGGAGATGGTCAGGAGGAAGTTCTGCCGAAAGGTCATGGGCCGGTCGACCACCTCCTCGCCTTTGAGGGAGAGGGTCATCATGTCCCCGGCGAAGCGCTTGAGGCTCCGGCCGTCGAGGAAATCGATGATGTCCCGGTCGCTTTTCGCGACGAGGTCGATCAATCCGCCTTTCAAGGCCTCCTGCTCGGTGTAGGACAAGCTCTTCCGGACGGCATCCTCGGCCATCTGGACGTTCCGGCCCCTTTTCTCGGCCAGGGTCTTGATGTAGGAAGCGGCGTCGTTTGTGACCTTCTCTTCCATGGTCTTGTCCATGGACTGTCCGGTGATGGAAATACCGACCGGGTGGGCCGCTCCCGTATTGGTCCCCGGCGCCATGGCGTAGACATCGCAAGCGATGCCGATGAAGAAGCCGGCCGAGGCCGACCGGGCGCCGCTGGGACTGACGTAGGCCGCCACCGGGACCTTGGAGTTGACGATCGCTTCGATGATCTCCCGCATGGACGTATCCAGTCCTCCCGGCGTGTTGATGGCCATGATGATCAGGCGTGCGTTCGTCGCTTCCGCGCTCCGGATGGTCTGAACGATGTATTCGGATGTGATGGGGTGGATGGGCGCACTGACGGTGATCCGGAGGATGGAAGCGCCGCAAAAAGAGGGAACGAGGACGAGGAGGGTAAGGGCCCGGATTATCTTGCGCACGGTGACTTCAGTATAGGAAGTAATCGCAGCCAAGTCAATAAGTTATAATTTTCTTGACATTTGAGCATCAATCATCTAATTATTATCTATTCGTGCGGCGTTCTAGGAGACATCGATGATCAAGAATGATATCGCCCTCGCGATCGAAAAGAAGTCTGAATTCAACAGGGCAAAATCATTGTTGATCGTCGAGTCCGTCCTGGATTCCCTGAAAACGGCCCTGGTCGGGAACGAGAAAGTGGAGATCCGCGGCTTCGGCAGCTTTCGCGTCGTCGCCAAGAAGACGGGCTTCGGAAGGGACATCCGCCGGCAGAAGCAGATCAAGATCGAGAAGGGCAAGCGGATCAAGTTCCGCCCCGGCCAGGAATTGAAAAACCTTCTCTCAAAAGCCAAGATCTCCGGATGACGAAAAGCCGAGGCCGTTCCGGCCGGACCCCGCGTCCAGGTCCCCATCAGCTCAAATTGTATTCTCTGCGCTCCAGGTCCAGTCTTGTCTCCGTCCGGAAGTTCGCCCGGCCCCTTGAACCGTCGGCATCGGTCCGGAGCCTTGTCGGTTCGTTGCCGGAATTCCTCGCGGCCGACGATTTACGCGAGTTTTTAGGTCTCGTGAAAAAGGCCAGGTCGAAGGGAAAGGCTATCCATTTTGCTTGCGGGGCTCATGTCATCAAGGTGGGGCTTGCGCCCATCCTCATCGACCTGATGAAAGGGGGGTGGCTGACCGCCCTCTCGCTCAATGGGGCCGGTATCATCCATGATTTCGAGGTCGCCTTCTGCGGCGCGACATCCGAAGAGGTCGGCGCGCAAATCCGAAACGGGCGTTTCGGCATGGCCAGGGAAACCGGCGAGTTCCTCAACGGCGCCATCCGGGAGGGCGCGCGCGACGGTTTGGGCCTCGGAGAAGCTGTGGGAAGGATGATGGCCGGATCGAAGTTCCCTTATCGAAGGTACAGTTTGATGGCCAACGCCCACAAGCTGGGCATCCCGGTGACCGTCCATGTGGCCATCGGCACGGACACGATCCACTTCCACCCCGACGCCGACGGCGAGGCCCTGGGAGCGACCGCGCTCCGGGATTTCGGCCGCTTCTGCTCCCTCGTCGAGAGATTGGATGGGGGAGGGGTGTTCATCAATGTCGGTTCCGCCGTCATCCTCCCCGAGGTCTTCCTCAAGGCGGTATCCGTCGCCCGGAACAAGGGCGCAAGGCTCGATGACTTTTCGACGGCGGTCTTCGACTTCAATCACCACTACAGGCCCGACCGGAACGTCGTCCGAAGGCCTTTAGGCAAAAAGGGGAAGGGGTTCTATTTCATCGGCCATCACGAGATCATGCTCCCATTGTTCGCCGCCGCCCTGAAATCTTGGTAAAGGGGTCAAACCTACACTTTTTACACTTTTGTGAAAAGTGTAGGTTTGACCCCTACTTGCATTTAAGCTCGCTGTCCTGGACGAGCTGGGCGTAGACCCTCTCGGTCTGTTCGATCGTTTCGGCCAGCGTTCCCGAAGTGTCTATCACGTAATCGGCGTGCCTGAGCTTTTCTTCCTGGCCAAGTTGGGAGCGGATCTTCTTAAGCGCTTTCCTGCGGTCGATCCCGTCCCGCTCCATCAGCCTCCGGACTTGGATGTCCCGGCCGCAATGGGCGACGACGATCTTGTCGTAGAACCGGGCGAACCCGGCCTCGACGACCAGGGCGGCCTCCGAGACGAAGATCGTGTGCCGGCCTTCCTTTTCCAGCCGGGCGACCATCTCCTTGATCCTTTCAAGGACCAGGGGATGGACGAGGCCATTGAGGAAAGCCCGTTCTTTGTCATCGGAAAAGATGATCGCCCCGAGATGAGCCCGGTCGATGGTCCCGTCCTCGCTAAGGACCCCGGGGCCGAAATGGTCCGCAACGGCCCGCCAGACGTCCGTGCCGGGGGACATCAGCCCGCGCGCGGCCGTGTCCGCGGAATGGACAAAGCAGCCCTTCTCTAGCAACAAACGGCCGATGACGGACTTGCCACAGGCGATCCCGCCGGTGAGCGCGACGAGGAGCACGGCTTATTTCTTCTTTTTTTCGGGAATGACCCGGAAGTCCTTGCTGAAGCGGACGGCCACGCCCTGCTTCTTGGTCTTTTTATCGGGTTTCTCCAGCCGGACGGTGATTCCCCCCAGCCGCATCCTCATCTTTTTGCCTTCGGTGAGCTTCCGAGGGAGCTCGATGATCAGGTTCAGCGAGGAGCCGACCACCACCCCGGAGTCCATGCAGAAATAGGCGCCTCCCGAAGAGATGTTCTCGAGCTTTGTCGCCTCCCGGAACTTCTTCCCGTGAGGGAGCTTGCCCTCGATCTCGGCGGTCAGGGGCAGGTCCAATCGCCATTCCCTCCGGCGGTTGATCTCGACGGCCGAAAGGGCTTTCTTGGAGGATTTTCGGGAGGCGGGCCTATTCTTCGTATTTATCTTTTTCATGTCTTCCTCTTCTAAAACAGGGCCGAATTGATGGCATAGAGCGCCAACTGGAGCCGGCTGTGCGTATCGAGCTTGGCATAGATGCTCTTGATGTGGGAACGGACGGTGTTCTTGCTGATGAACATGAGTCCCGCGACCTCGTCGTTGCTCTTGCCCTGGCCGATGAGCCTGAGGACCTGGAACTCCGTCGGTGTGAGCTGGTCCAGGGTCTTTTCCTTAAGGTCGCGCCCCACGACGGAGATGATCCGGTCCATGATGCTCGACATCTTGTCGCGCGGCAGCCAGATCTCCCCTTTTTGGACGGCGCGGACGGCCTCCGCCAGCTGATTGGACGGGTCGTTGAGGTCGAAATAGCCGCGGGCCCCCGAATTGATCAGGTTGACGATCTCTTCGTGGGCTGGGATGTTGCCCATAAGCAGGAGCTGCGTTTTCGCCTGGACTCTGGAAATCTCCTTGACGGCTTTGCAGATCTCCCTCATGTTGGGAAGGGGCTCCATGTTGGCGAAGAGGATGACCTCCGGCTTGAGCTTCTTGATCGACTCCATGAAGTTGTCGATCGTGTTCTTTTCGATGTTCATGACCTCCAGGCCGGAGTCGGATTCCAGGGCCTTCAAGATCCCGGAGAGGATGATGTCGGAGGGGCAAAAGATCAGGATGCTGGTCTTCTTTGGCTCCGGCGGATGGGTTTTCTTTTTTTCCATGCTCTTTGCTACCCCTTTGTTCATTGTCGGCACTACGAAAATTCTATGTTATTCGCCCTGGAGATGTCAAGGCAATATAGGTTTTCTTCCAGTTTATGCGGTCTTCAATGGCCGTGATGTTCAGAGGAGGGCATGGGGAATGGCTTTGCTCCCGGCTCCGATAAAGGATCGCCCGTGACTCGCGTCCTTCTCGGTTCCTCAGGAATGAGAAAACCAGACATGCAAGACAGGCCGGATACGCCTGAAAAAAATCAGCGGCCGGGCCGGCCAATAAAAAAGAGAAAACAAGGTTTAAGACGACGTCCTTGAGGCGATAGGGACAGGGGGAAAAGGGAAGGGGATGAAAGAAAAAGCCTAAGAATTCGACTGGAGCTTATAGCCCCGGTCCAGCCGGGCCGAGACGTACTGCTTCTTTCCTCGGCTGTCCTCGGACTTGACGAAAACGACGGTGCCCGACAGCATGAGGCGGAGGGGCTTTTCCAGGATCAGGGTCCTCGGGACGTCAAGATGCAGCAAGACCTTGGATCCGATGAGCAGCCGGGTCTGGAGCCGGAAGGATGCCTCCTGGGCGCTGATGGAGCAGATCTCGGTCCGTTCTTCGAATCTCCTGCCCACCGCGTCCAGGCCTGTCACCCTGGCCGGGAGGGAGAGATCGAAGGCCCGCTCCCTTTTTCCAGCCCTGGACGCGCCCTGGACGGATTCAATGTTCATGCCCATGTTCATCTCACGTTCATTCTCTCAGACTGTTCCGAGGTCTTCAATCGCTTTCCGGGATGATTCCAGGGGTGAATTTTTCAGACGGGACATCATCGATAGAGGCTAACTCCCTGAACGGCCATTCCCGGAGGACGCCCCCGTCCGCGCCTCCGGCTTGATGACGTACTTCGACTCCAGCGCCAAGGAGACCCTCTGGGAGGCATCGCCCTCGCGGCGGGGCTCGAGGAAAGCGACCCTGCCCCGGATGATGAGCTTGAGGTCCCGGTCCTCGGCGAGCTTAGGCGGCAGGCCGATGACCAGCCTGAGCTGCGACTCGCGGACGACCGGGCTCTTCAGGACGAAGGAAGCCTGGGAGTGGCTCATGGTGTCCAGCACCGTCTCTTCCTCGAAGTCACGGCCGGACGGATCGCGGCCCTGGACCGTCATGGGCAGGGCCAGCTTGAAGCCGCGTTCTCCTCCCGGATGGTTCTTGATCATTGACGGGACTAAAATGCCACGCCCCGCCGGAGTGGTCAATCACCTCTTAGGATGAAATCGAGGGGGATTTTCTTATCACCTCTTCCATTCCTTGACAATTTTCCTGACGACGGATAGAATGAGCAAAGTCTTGGAGGCAAAGAAGATAAAGTGAGCGACAACGAACGACGGGTCAAAAGAATCACGCCCAAAAGCGAAGATTTTTCGAAATGGTATGTCGAGCTTATTATCAAAACGGAGCTGGCCGACTACGCCCCGATGAAGGGCATGATGGTCATTCGGCCTTATGGCTACGCTGTCTGGGAGAACATCCAGCGGCTCTTGGACCGCCGAATCAAGGACTCGGGCCACGTCAACGCCTATTTCCCGCTCTTCATTCCAGAGAGCTACCTGCAAAAGGAAGCCGAGCACGTCGCGGGATTCTCGCCGGAGGTCGCCTGGGTCACGGTCGGCGGAAAGGAGGAGCTCGAGGAGCGTCTGGCTGTCAGGCCGACCTCCGAGGCCATCATCTGCCCCATGTACTCCAAGTGGATCAAGTCCTGGCGGGACCTGCCGGTCCTCATCAACCAGTGGGCCAATATTGTCCGCTGGGAAAAAGTGACCCGATTGTTCCTGAGGACGACGGAATTCCTCTGGCAGGAGGGCCACACCTGTCATGAAACGGCGGAAGAGGCCCATGAGGAGACCCTCAAGATCCTGGACATGTACAAGGAATTCGTTGAGACGGAACTGGCCATCCCGGTTCTGGCAGGGCGGAAGACGCTGCGCGAAAAGTTCGCCGGCGCCCAAATGACCTACGCGGTCGAGGCGCTGATGTCGGACGGCAAGGCCCTCCAGATGGGCACTTCCCACAACCTGGGGCAGCATTTTTCCAAAGCGTTCAATATCCGTTTCGAGGACAGGGCCCAGAACCTCCAGTACGTCTGGCAGACCTCCTGGGGCATGACGACGCGTCTCATCGGGGCCGTGATCATGGCCCACGGCGATGATTCGGGCCTGCGCTTCCCACCCCACGTGGCGCCGACGCAGGTCGTCGTCGTCCCTATCTCGGTCGGGAACTGGAGGGAAACCGTCCTTCCGGCGGCCCAGGCCGCCGCCGAAACGCTCAAGAAAGCCGGCCTCAGGGCCGAGGTGGACGCCCGCGAAGAATATACCCCAGGCTGGAAGTTCGCGGAACACGAGATGCGGGGCGTCCCGCTGCGAGTGGAGATCGGACCCCGCGATGTCAAGGCGGGACAGGCCGTGCTCGTCCGCCGCGACCTCAGGACGAAGGAGATCGCGGCCCTTCCCGACCTGCCCGCCCGGGTCCCCGCCCTGCTCGAGGAGATCCAGGCCTGCCTCTTCGGCGAGGCGAAAAGATTCCTCGACGAGAACGTCCGCGACGTCCGGACCCTCGAGCAATTCAAGGACGTCCTTGAAAACAAACGCGGCTTCGTCCGAGCCCCGTGGTGCGGAAGCGAGGCCTGCGAAGAGCGGATCAAGAACGAGACGATGGCCACGATCCGCGTCATCCCTTTCGAGGACGACGACAAGCCGGTCGACGGAGGCTGCGTCTGTTGCGGCGTTCCGGGCCGGATCCTCGCCCACTTCGCCCGCGCGTATTGACGGCATGTCCGAAGATTACGAGAACCTCCGGGAGAGAATGGTCGCCTCCCAGATCGAGGGACGCGGCATCCGGGACCCCCGCGTCCTCAGGGCGATGAGGAAGCTCCCCCGCCACGTCTTCGTCCCGAACGAGATGAAATCCTGGGCATATGCCGACGAGCCCCTGCCCATCGGTCAGGGACAAACCATCTCCCAGCCTTACATCGTGGCTTATATGACGGAGGTCCTTGAGCTCGCGGGCGGAGAAAAGGTCCTCGAAGTGGGAACGGGCTCCGGCTATCAAACGGCCGTCCTCGCGGAGGTGGCGGCGGAGGTCTGGACGGTGGAAATTTACAAAGCGCTGTCCATCGGGGCGCGGGCCCGGCTCGAGGCGCTCGGCTACGAGAACATCCGGTATAGGGTGGGGGACGGGTCCCGGGGTTGGCCCGAGGCCGGGCCCTTTGATGCGATCATGGTCACGGCCGCGCCGGGCGCCGTGCCTGCCGCGTTGGAAGCCCAGCTGGCCGTATCGGGCAGGATGATCATCCCTGTGGGTGTCAACTCCCAGGAACTCATCCTGGTCCAAAGAGAGAAGGCATCTTTTCGAAGAGATAGCCTGATCGGGGTCAGGTTCGTGCCCTTGATCTCAAAGCGCCTGGACGGCGGCAATGACTGAACGATGTTGGACATGAGGGGAGCGGGGACATGATGAGATCGGATGGCTTTAGAGCGGCGTTGGGCCTCGGTGCGATGATTCTTTTTTTCATCGTCGCCGGCCACGCGAATTGTCAGGCCCCCGGAAGGGACCGGTTCATCAAGGTCTTTTTTCCCGGAGGCCGATCCGTGACCGCGGAACTGGCCGTCACCGATGACGAACGGGCCAGGGGGCTGATGTTCCGCGACAAGGTCCATCCCGAACAGGGGATGCTCTTCGTGTTCGAGGAAGAGGACCTGCATGCGTTCTGGATGAAGAACACGTTGGTCTCTTTGGACATCCTTTGGCTTGGACGCGACAGGCGGATCATCCACATCGCCAGGAACGTCCCGCCCTGCACCGCGGAGCCTTGCCCGACCTACGGCCCGGAGATCCCGGCCCTTTTTGTCCTCGAGCTCAAGGCCGGACAGGCGGACATCCTCGGACTCAAGCCCATGGACAGGTTGGAGTTCGTCCTGCCGTCCTGGGTTCGTTCCCCGTTCAAACGATCGCAAAGACCTTTACGGCCGCAGCGCTTTTTGCAGACTGGACGTCTTTGACCAGAAGGACGATCTTGTACTTTCCTGCCTGCAACCCCGTAAACGTGAAGTTGAAGGTCAGAGCGATCTCGGTGTTGAAGTTCCAGGATGTAAAGCTGGGATTGACGAAGTCCTTCTGTCCTCCGAGGACTTTGCCGGTCTCATCCTCCAGGGTGAAATCGGCCGTGAAACCGAAATCGTATTGGCCCCGTTCGTTCTTCTTCAGGGTCTGGCCGACGGGCTCCAGGTAGAGGTAGATGACCTCGCCCGGCGCGAATTCCTCCGTCGCCTTGGGTGTATAGATCCCGTAGCTGGCGGATTCGCTCATCACGAACTTGACGTTGTTGAGGAGGAGCGGAGTTTTTTCCCAGAACGTTTCGAACGTCGAACGCAAGGCGGCGAGGGCTCCGGCGTCATCGTTCTTTTCCATCGCCTCCTTGAGTTGGGCCAGTTTCGAATCGAAAAGGCCGGAGGGCGTTGTCCCAGCGCCCGCCTCCGGTCCTCCCTTCTTTGCGCAGGCCGCGAAGAGGACAAGGACCGCCGTCAGACCGATCAGGAAAGGTTTTTTCATGGGCACCTCCCGGAATTGAGAAAGCGCTTGCTGTTTGACGGCCCAAGCTTATGCGTTTGAGAACCTGGTGTCAATGATGCCGGCGCGTCATCGAATGAACTTTTGGAGCTCAAGGGCCGCGTTCTTGGAGGCCCGGCCCTCTCCCAGGCCTTTCCTGATCCTTAAAAAATCGGCCTTCATTTCGGCGCGGATCTCTTCCGACCCGAGGACCTTGATCGTTTCCCTGGCGAGGTTCCCGGCCGTGAACTCACTCTGGATCAGTTCAGGGATGACCGGTTTGCCGGCGAGGATGTTGACGATGCTGTAGTGGCGGATCCTGACGAATCGCCTCCCGACGAGATACGTGAGCGGCGAGATCCTGTAAAAAGCCACCACGGGAGTTCCCAGCAAGGCGGCCTCGAGGGTCGCCGTGCCGCAGGCCGAGAGGACGATGTCCGCCGCGGCCATGGCGCTGTACCCGTCGCGGTCGATGATCCGGAGGCCCCGGATGCCTCCGGGTAACTCTTTTTCCAGATCGACCCTTCCCAGGCTCTCGGCCAGGACGAGAACGAACTCGGCTGGAACGGAACCGCGGATCCGCTCCACGGCCTCCGCGAGAACGGGCGCATGGGACCTCAATTCGTTCTTCCGGCTCCCGGGGAGGAGAACGACAAGCTTCTTCCCGGGATCGAGCCCGTGCCCGGAAAAGAATTCCTCCCGGGTCAGATCAGCCTTGACGCTTTCGAGGAGAGGGTGCCCGATGTACGCGGCCGGAATGCCCGCGGCCTTGTAGATCTCCTCCTCGAAGGGGAAGATCAGCATCATCCGGGCCACGTGCTTCCGGACGGCCTTCAGCCGGCCCCGCCGCCAGGCCCAAACCGTGGGGCTGACATAATAGAGGACCGGGATCCCGGCCTTCTTCAGCTTCCTGGCCAGGCGGAGGTTGAAGTCAGGGGAATCGATGAGGACGGCCGCGGCGGGCCGCCGCGATGCGGTTTCTTGAACGATCTGCCGGAAGATCTGGCGGATGCGCGGGACTTGCGAGATCACCTCGAAGATGCCCATCACGGCCAAGTGCTCCATCGGGAAAAGGATCTCGACGCCCTCCGAGGACATCTGTTTGCCTCCGATGCCGAAGAAACGGGCCTCCGGATAGAGCTTCCGGAACTCACGCACCAGCCCCGCGCCATATCTTTCCCCCGAGCTTTCGCCGGCCACGATCAAGATCGGATCCATTTATTCTTCTTCCTTCTTTTCCCGGCCGTAATAGACGATCTTGGGAGGTTTCTCCGGGTCCTGGCCGTAAAAGAAAAGCCACTTGTCGTAGCTGTCTTGATCATAGTAGAGCTTGATGGATTTTTGGGTCGAAGAGCTCACGACCCCCACGACCACCGGGTTCCGGATTCCGGCGAGCGCACTCTCCGGAGCGACCATGACCTTCTGGGCGCCATCGTTCCCGGCCTGGCCCGGCTGTCCCAAAGGAAGGACCACATTCCATTCTCCCTTGTCCGTCATCGGGTCCTTGTAGAGCCTCCGGATGAACTTCTTCTCTTCGAGTTCCCCCAATGATGACGGGAACCTTCCCGGGGTCTTCATCTGGAAAAGACGCACGGCCTCCACATACTGCCTGCCCCGGAAGATGAGCTCCGCCTCTTTTTCCCGTTGCAGCTCGGTTTGCAAAACGGGGATGGCCACCGTCAAGCCGATGAGGAGGACGAGAACGACCATCATCAGGATGATGAGGACATAACCATGATCCGTGCGCACGGACTTCACCAAGTGTTGTAGGGCGTTTTATCGAGGGCCTTCATCTCCGAGCCTGACTTAACGTCGACAACGCCAAGCGTCTCCGGCGGCGTGAGCTCGTCGGGAGAAGGGGTCTCCCGGACCTCGATCCAGGTGGTCGCGGAATTCGTGATGGGGTCCACCGGTATGGCCCGGAGGTATTTCTCTTCGACGAGGGTTTGGAGGGACGCCGGATACATCCGCTTGTCCAAATAATACTGGTCGATCAGTTTCCTGAACTGGAAGAGATCCTCCTTGAGGACGGCTTCACGGGCCCGTTTGGCCGCGGTTTGATACTGCGGCAAACCCAGGCCCACCAGGATGCCGATGAGGGTGAAAACGATGATCATCTCGATGAGGGTGAATCCGGGCCGCCCGGCGTCTCGTCCTCTCATGACTTCCCTCACCAATCCCTGTACCGTGAGCCGTCCAGGGCCTTGGCCCGGCTCTTGGTATGGATATCGTAGACGTTCTCTTCCCCCCAAGTGTCGGAATCGGGGTCGTCCTGGTAGGAGCGGAGGCCCCACTCGAGGGTCCCGGTCATGGGGTCCTTGGGGATCCGCCTCAGGAAGCGGACGGTCCTTTTGGACGCTTTCCCGCCCCCTTTTCCGCCCTCCTGGCCCTCCTGGATCTCGACGCCCCTGACGAGCGTCTCCAGGTCGGGGGGGTAACCCTCGCTGTCCTTCTCGACCTCGATCTTCTTTTCGTCAGCCAGCTTCTTGTAGGTGTCCAGGGCCTCGCGGATCTCGCGAAGGGCCCGGCGGAGCTCAAGCTCCTTGTCCCTCTGGATGGCGGTCTTGGCAATGGGCATGGCTGCCGTGGCGAGGATGGCTAGAACCGTCAGGGTCACGATCATCTCGATCAGAGTGAACCCCCGGCGGGCAGGAAGAGCGGACCTCGTCCTTGCGGACATGTTTTTTTAGTACCGGTTTCTACGACCCCTGTCTTGGGAACGTTCTCCATAGGGTCTTCGGCCCCCGTCATTTTGGGCCTGGCCCCCTTTGGCGGGAGCCGCGGAGGAGTCCGGGGTTTCCAGGGCCTTCAGGCTCACCCGGACCTTGTGGTCCTCGTCGATGGTGATGCACTTGACGGTCAGCTCCTGTCCCATCTTGATGAGGTCGTGGATGCTCTTGATCCTGTAGGGAGCGACTTCGGAGATGTGGAGCAGACCGACGACGTTGGGCAGGATCTCCACGAACGCTCCGTATTCTTCCAGGCGGATGACCCGGCCCGTATAGGTCTTGCCGATCTCGGCCTCGGCCGTGATGTCCCGGATCATCTGCATGGCCTTCTCCGCGGCGGCGACGTCCGCGGAGGCGACGGTGATCTTGCCGTCGTCCTCGATGTCGATCTTGGCCCCGGTCATGGCGACGATCTTCTTGATGACCTTGCCGGCGGGCCCGATGACCTCGCTCACCTTTTCGGGATTGACGTACAGGGTGAAGATGCGCGGCGCGTAAGGCGAGATCTCCGGCCGCGGCGCGGGGAGAGCTTCTTTCATCTTGGCCAGGACCTGGAGCCGGGCCTGCTTGGACTGGGCGAAGGCTTCTCTCAGGAACTGGGGCGTCACGGATGGGATCTTCAGGTCCATCTGGATGGCGGTCACGCCTTTTTCGCTGCCCACGACCTTGAAGTCCATGTCCCCGAGGTGGTCTTCGAGGCCGGCGATGTCGGTGAGGATGGCGTAACGATCGCCGTCCTTCACGAGGCCCATGGCGATGCCCCCCACGACCATCTTCAAGGGGGCTCCGGCGTCCATCAGGGCCAGGACGCCGCCGCAGACCGTGGCCATGGAAGAGGAGCCGTTGGACTCCAGGATGTCGGAGACGATGCGCACGGTATAGGGAAAATTATCATCGTTGGGAATGGAGGGAAGGATGCCCTTTTCCGCCAGGGCGCCGTGTCCGATCTCCCGGCGGCCGGGCCCCCTCAGGAAGGACACCTCGCCGACCGAGAAGGGCGGAAAATTGTAATGGAGCATGAACCGCTTCTTGGCTTCCTCGCCGAGGGTGTCCAACCTCTGGGCGTCCTCGACGGTGCCGAGGGTCACGGTGGCCAGGCACTGGGTCTCCCCTCTTGTGAAGAGGGCCGATCCGTGGGTCCTGGGCAGGAGGCCGACCTCGATCGTGATGGGACGGATCTCGTCGAACCGGCGCCCATCGGCCCGCTTCCCGTGGTTGAGAACGAGGTCGCGGACGAGCTTTTTCTCGAGGTCATAGAAGACCTCCCTGGTCTCGGCGGCTTCGTCCTTGTTCTCTTCGGGGACTTTCTCCAGGAGCGTCGTGAGGATCTGCTTGGAGGCCGCTTCGCTCTTTTTCTTGTCCTTGATCTGGATGGCTTCGAGGAGCGTCGCCGAGATCCCGGTCTCGATCCTGGCGGCCAGCTCCAGGTTGCGGGTCTTGGGCGTCAATTCGCGCTTTTTGATGTTGAGCGTCGCGTAAAGGTCCTTCTGGGCCTGGACGATCCTCTTGATGGTCTCGTGGGCCAGCATGATGCCCTCGATGATCCTCTCCTCGTCCACTTCCTTGGCCCCGGCTTCGATCATGACGACGCCGTCTTCGGTGCCGACGATGGTCATCCCCAGGGGGCTCTGCCCGAGCTCCTTGGCGGTCGGGTTGATGACGAACTCGTTGTTGACCAGAGCGACCTTGACCGCGCCAAGGGGGGTTGTGAAAGGGATGTCCGAGAAATAGAGGGCGGCCGAGGCGCCGATGATGCCCAGCATGTCGGGCTCGTTCTCCAGGTCGGCCGAAAGGAGAAGGCCGACGATCTGGGTGTCGAAGAAATAGCCTTCGGGAAACAGGGGCCGGATCGGCCGGTCGATCATCCGGGCCGTCAGGATCTCGCGCTCGGACGGTCTTCCCTCGCGTTTGAAGAAGCCGCCGGGGATCTTGCCCGCGGCATAGGTGTTCTCCCTGTAATCGACGATCAGAGGGAGGAAGGGTTTCGGTTCCTTCACGTCCTTTTTGGACGTGGCCGTGACCAGCATAATGGTTTCGCCGTAGCGCACGAGGGCGGAGCCGTCGGCCTGTTTCGCGACCTTGCCGATCTCGATGGACAGGGTCTTTTTGTTGATTTCAAGACTTATGGTGTGAGACATCTTGATTCCCTATGCGGCCGGAAGCCTACTTCCTGAGCCCCAGCTTCTGAATGAGCTTTTCGTAGCGGCCGAATTCCTTTTTCTTAAGGTATTCCAGGAGCCTCTTCCTCTGGCCGACCAGTTTCATCAACCCCGAACGTGAGGAATGGTCCTGTTTATGGGTGGCGAAATGCTTGATGAGGACATTGATCCTCTCGGTGATGAGGGCGATCTGGATCTCCGGCGAGCCCGAATCATGGGCATGCGCCTGGTTGTCCCTGACGATCTTGGTTTTCACTTCTTTGCTGAGCACGCGTATTTTCTCCTTTTTTTCGCCTTGAATGATAACAGAACGGGAGGGAAATGTAAATCTCTATTTTTTTCGCCCGTCAAGGGCCGCAGAGGCTTTGCGCCGGGTCGAGAGGGGGAGCGGATCTCAGGAGAACAGGGACTTTTTTCTAAGGAGGAGCTGCTTGGCATATTTGGAGGTCAGGCCTCCCTGTTTTTCCATGACCTCGGCCAGTTTGGCCTCTATCTCTTTGAGAGTCATGACGTTGATCTTCTTTGTTTTGGGAGTGGAATCCCCGGAGGCCTGGGCTTGGCCCTCAGCCGCCTGCTCGGTTTTTTTACCTTCGGCCATGATTCGATCCTTTCAAATTCACTCCAATTTAACAGAAAAACCCATCCGTGGCAAGCCGGGTCGACAATTTTGGGTTTCTGAGGGAAGCATCTCTTTTTGTGTGATATAGATAATGGCGCAGGGGCGATGCCCGGAGGAGGTCGTTGAAGGGCGGAGCGGGCACGGGTCCTTGACCGGAGGGAGAGGAGAGCGGAGCCCGGAGCCGAAGCGGCCTGGCTCGCCGGGACAGGCCGCGGCCGACGGAGGGCGCGCCCCGAGCCTGAATTCCTTCTCACACGAAAAGAGATGCTTACCTTTCTGATGAACGCCTTGCGCAGACGGGGAGAATTCAGTATAGTCGAATCCCGTGTATGCGATCTACTCTTTGCTCCTTTTTTTGGCCCTTTTGTTCTACCTGCCCATCTATGCCTTCCGGATGAAAGTCCTCAGGAAGGACCGGATCTACTTACGGGAGCGGCTGGCCCGCGGACTCGTCCCCAGGCCCCCCGGGCGGAAGGCCGTCTGGATCCATGCCGTGTCCGTCGGCGAGGTCCTGTCACTCCAAAACCTCATCCATGAACTCAAGGTCCGTCACCCGGAATGGGATGTTTGTTTCTCGACCCTCACCAACACGGGGATCGGCGTCGCCAGAGAAAAGCTCAAGGACGCGGATGCGGTGTTCTTCGTTCCCCTCGATTTCCGGAGCGCCGTGCGCAGGGTCCTCAAAGCTTTCCGGCCGGACATTCTCGTCCTGGCGGAGTCCGAGTTCTGGCCGAACCTCCTCAGGGAGGTCAAGCGGCAGGGCAAGAGGATCCTCCTCATCAACGGCCGGATCTCCGAGGGATCGTTTAAAAAATATGGCGACCTGGGCCCTCTCTCGCGGAAGATCTTCCGGAACGTGGACCTGTTTCTGGTCCAGACCGGGCAGGACAAAGAAAAGCTGGAGCAACTGGGGATCGAACCCGGGCGGCTCCAAGTCGCGGGCAATCTCAAGTCCGAGGTCCATCTCCCTGATTTCACGGCGGACGAACTGGAGACCTTCAGACGCGGGCTCGGGATGGACGGGCGGGAGAAGGTCGTCGTCGCCGGGAGCACCAGAAAGGGAGAAGAGGAACGGCTCCTCAAGGCCTTTGCCTCGGCCCGGGAAAAAAGGGACGATCTGCGATTCATCCTCGCCCCCAGGCGCGTAGAAAGGGCCGGGGAGATCGAGAAGGCGGCCCTGGCGCTGGGGTTCCGGACGACGCGGAGGACCCAAGTCGGCCCGGGCGGCGATTGGGACGTCCTCATCCTGGACACTATCGGAGAGCTGGCCCGTTTTTATGCCCTCTCCGATGCATCGTTCGTAGGCGGGAGCCTCGTCAATTGGGGCGGCCATAACATCCTCGAACCGGCTTATTACGGGAAACCCGTCTTCTTCGGCCCGCACATGCGGAACTTCGCCTTCCTGGCCGAGTCCTTCATCCGGGCGGGAGGGGCGCGGATCGTCCGGACGGATGAAGAGCTGGAGGGCATGTTCCTGCTGGGGGACGAGACCGGGCTCCGCGAGATGGGCGGCAGGGCCAAAACTCACCTGGCCTCGCTCGGCGGCGCGACGGACCGGACGATCCTGGCGATCGAGCGGTTCATGGAACAAAATGTTCACAATGCGGGGAAATAGACCGGGACAAAAGGTCACGGCCTTATTTCTGGCCGGATTGTTGTCGACATGGGCGATGGGGTCTCCTTGCCGGGAGTCGCGGTCAGAAGAAGAAGCCGCCGGGGATTCCAGGGTCTCCCTCGCCAAGGCGGGGAAGGACGTCAAGGACGTCTTTGTTTCGCCCTTTCATTGGAAGAAGAACGATTTTCTGAAGCTCTCGGCCGTGCTGGGGACAGGGCTTCTCCTCGGTCTGGCGGATGAGAACATCCGGACCTGGGCCCAGGAGCGGCAGACGCCCGGATCGAGCGACTTTTTCGGCTTTGTCACGAATTTCGGCGAAGGCGGCTATCTTTGCGGTTTCATGGCCGGCCTGTTCGCGGCGGGAGAGATCGCGGGAAGCGGCGGCATCCGGAAAACGGCTCTGTTAAGTTTCGAGAGCTTCCTCGTTTCGAGCGCTTTCACAACCGTCCTCAAGGTCATCCCCGGCCGGGCGCGGCCGTACGCCGGGGAGGGGAGCCATAGCTTTCATCCCTTCTCCAGCCGTTCGGCCTATACGGGGCTGCCTTCGGGACACTCCTCGGCGGTCTGGTCCGTGGCCACGGTCATCGCCGACCGGACGGACAGCGTCATTGTCGACGCGGCCCTCTACGGCCTTGCGGCGCTGACCTCACTGTCCCGGATCCATGAGGACAAGCACTGGGCTTCGGACGTCCTCATCGGCTCGGCTATCGGCTATTTCACGGCCAAGAAAATCTGCGCCTTGAACCGCAATCCGAAAGCCGCGAACCTCTCCGCCTCCTTCGATCTTTCCGGAAAACGGCAGGCAATCACACTTTCGCTTTCATTCTGACCGAACGGTCACGACGGTCCTCAGAAGATTTAAGTAGGGACGGGTGAACTAGAATTCCAGCCGCAGCCCTATCTGCGCCCGTCTCGGAAAGAATATTTCGTCAGCATTACGGTAGGCATCGGACCAAACGCTGTATCCTGGATTATGAGGATATTCAGAAGGATAACCGATGACGGTGTTCGAATTGAAAAGGTTAAAAACATCGACCGTGGCGCTGATTTTCACTGTTCTATAAACCTGGAACGTTTTCTGAAGCCGGAAATCCAGGACACTCCAGGCGGGGAATCTCTCCCGACCTCTCGGTTCGGCCAGGATCGTCCTTTCCCCTTGATCCGGAAAGACCCTGATAAATGTGGGAATGGGCCTCCCTGTCTGGTAGAGGTAATTCACTCCGGCCAAGATATCCCAGGGCAAGGCGTAACTGGCTGAAAGCTTAAAGACCCAAGCGCGGTCATGGTTCAAATAGCCCCTGGCATTGATCAGGTCGTTGGGATCCTGTCCGTAGTACTCCGTGTACCATATCATCGCTTGTTGTGACATCGAATGTGCGGTGTTGTTCAGGCCCTTCATCCGCGACCACGTGAGGGAGGAGCTCAGCTGCCAATTGTCGGAAAACCTCTTTGTCAGCGAGAAAATGACAGCTTGATAGGTCTGGTCAAATTTTTCTCCAAAACGAGACGGCTGCGTGATCCAGTAGTCATTTGTTTCCGAACTGCTGGTTTGGTTCCATACGGGGTAAGTCCTGCCATTGTCAGGAGACACCATGTTGACCTGCTCATATTGAGCGCCTCGATCTTCCCATCCGATAAGGTTCTTCTCATGCTTGTAAATGTAGGTGGCTCCGACGGCGAAATTGGCCAGGAACTCCCTTTCAAGCCCGATTGAAAATTGATCCGCGTAGGGGTTCTTAAGCTTCGAATCAACCGTGTAATTCATGGCGCCTGGAACGGTGTCAAAAAACGCCCACGCATTGAGTTCCCAGTCCCAGGAATATATCGTATAGTCGGTGACGTTAGGACCCGGCCAATTCCAGTTGGACATGAGAAGGGCGTCGTAATAACGGCCATAGGATGCCTTCAGGAGGGTCTTATTATCCGAAGTGAGCTGAAAGGCCAAACCGGCACGGGGAGATATCGTGTCCCATTGGACCACATCCGGAACCTCCGGGGTTGTCGCTCCGGTCTTCTGCCAACCATGATAGACTGGAAAGGATTGAATAGAACCTGCGCTGTGATCGAATCTCAGCCCCAGGTTCAACGTCAATCTATCGCTGATTTTCCAGGAATCATCGACAAAGGCCGCGACGGAATTGACGACACCGCCATAACTGAAAACATCCTGTTCGTACATGTAATAGGGATACCCGCCGTAATCATAATAGGCGCGGCCCCCGGTATAGCCTCCGTGATTCACGGCGGTTCCTCTGTTATATTGAACTCCCATCTTAAAGTCGTGGTCCCCCGCAAGAAAATCTTCGGCAAAATAGGATAGACTCGCGCTCACCTGATGTCTGGTCACCTCGTACAACCAAGGAAACCAGACTCCCTGGGAGGTGATTCCCGTAACCACATCATAATGACTCGGGGTGTCAAGATTGGAATGGGTGGGGAGCCAATCGTCATCGCTCCACCATCCTCCATATTTCAGGTCAAGAAAGGCACTGTCGCTGATGAGCCAGGTATACATGAGATTCCAGGTGGGCGTGTGTCCTATTTCCGAGGCGATGGCCTCCTTTGTGAAGTAGGGAGTCATGGGATCCGGAATGTCAAAATATTCGTAATAAAAAGAGCCGACCAGCCGATGGCTTTTGCCCAGCTGTGAAGAGAGCTTGAAAAATACTTTGTCACCCATAGTGCGCGCGGGGAATTCGGGGTTTGAGAGCCAAGCGGTATAGGAATCCTCCACCCTTTCGTATGAGCCGAAGAACCAAAGCTTGTCTTTGAGGATGGGTCCCCCCAGGGTGAAGGAAGCGTCCAGGAACTTGTCCCGATGGTAGGAGAACGCCCCGGGATCCTCCGGGGTGGGGTTGTTGTCCCCTACGAGCTTTTGAGATTGCCCGTAATAGCTCACGCTTCCTTCAAATTTATTTCCTCCGGACTTGGTCACGATATTGATGACGGCGCCGGTAAATTGTCCGTACTCGGCGGGAACGCCTATCCCCGTCGTTTCGACTTCGGCGAAAACCTCCGGATTCACCCACTGCCAGGCGGAACCGACATCAAGATTCCTGATATCGACTCCGTCGAGCTGATAATCGCTGGACTCATAATTGGACCCGTAGGCCACGAGTCTGTCTCCATCTCCCTGTTGCGAATCCATGACCAGGCCAGGAGCTTGCTTGACGACATCAAAAAAGGTAAACCGGCCGCTGGGAAGCTGCTCAAGGAGCTCCTTGCTGAAGTTGGTCGTCATGCCTGATTTGGTAACGTCGATGAGAGGTGCCGGCGCCTGAACGGTCAGGAATTCCTGGATGGCCGCGACCTTCATCACGATGTCCTCGGTGACGGTCATATCTATGGAGACTCTTACATTCAACCTATGGACGGTTTCAAAGCCTTTGAGGCCAAAGTCGATCGTGTATATTCCTGGAGGCAAATTGATGAACCGGTATGACCCTTTCTCGGATGTCACTTCCGCATGGACCCCTCCCATCAAAGCCGGGCTTGATAGCTGCACGGTCACTCCAGGGAGGGAAGCGCCTTCTTCGTCCGTGACCGCACCCACGATCTTTCCGGTGAGTCTCTGGGCAAAGGAGGCGCCGCTTGTGATGAGGACGAGGAGCGCCAAGACGACGGCACATTTTTTTAAACGCCTTGAAATGGTCATTTTTTTCCCCTTCCGGCCTAATATTTTATCCCCCGTGTTGATTTGTCAAGGACTATTTGGATTTTCCTTTCGATGAGCCTTAAATCAGGCTCATTGACAAGATCTCATCGGGGGGATATAAAACAATTTCCAACGACCCCTCGGGGTGTCAAAGGAGTATTTCCATGCCGGATACCGAGGCAAAAGATGGCTGTCAGCAGGGTTTTGGTTTTCCGCGCCTGACGGAGGAACAATGCTGCAGGATGCATGAAGCCGCCCTGGATATTCTGGAACGCGTTGGAGCGCGCCTTGATCTTCAGGACGCCGTAACCCTGCTCAAGAGCGCGGGCGCCCGAGTGACGGACGATAACCTGGTTCACATTCCATCAAGCCTTGTCGAAAGAGCCTTATCGGTCGCCCCCAGGAGAGTGATCTTGTACGACCGCCATGGCCATCCCGTCATGCCCGTGGAGGGGCATCGGTGTTTTTATGGACCCGGATCGGATTGCTTGAATATCATCGACCATCGCGACGGCACGCGCCGCGAGCCCCGGTTAAAGGATATTGAAGACGGCGTGACCCTCTGTGATTCTTTATCGAATATCGATTTTGTCATGTCCATGGTTCTGCCGCGGGACGTCGATACAGCCCTGGCCGACCGCTTTCAGATGGAAGCCATGTTGTCCTTTACGACCAAGCCGATTGTTTATGTCACCTACGAATTGGGAGGTTGTTTGGACGCCGTTGAAATGGCCGAGACCGTGGCCGGAGGCGCTGAAGCCTTGAGGAAGAAGCCGATGGCCGCCTGTTACATCAATGTCGTTTCAGGGCTGCGCCATAATAAAGAAGCCTTGGAAAAGCTCCTTTTCTTGGCTTCAAAGAACCTCCCCCTGCTTTACATCCCCGCTTCAACAGCCGGCATCACCAGCCCGGTCACGCCGGCGGGCTCCGTCGTTCTCGACTACGCGGGAGTCCTCGTCGGGTTAGTACTTTCTCAATTGAAGCGGGAGGGAGCGCCGGTCATCGTCACCGGCATGCCGCCCGGGGGGACTTTCGACATGCGGACTCTCGTGACTTCGTACTGTGAGCCTGAACGAACCATCGCCCAAGCGGTGTCTCACTTTTACGGTCTTCCCATGTTTTCCATAGCCGGGGCCTCCGAATCCAAGGCCGTCGATCTTCAAGCGGCGGCGGAAGCGGCTCTGAGCCTTGTGGTCGAGTCCCTCGCGGGAGGCAACATCATTCATGACCTGGGATACCTGGAATCCGGCCTCACGTTCTCCTTCATCCAGCTGGCTCTCTGCGACGAAATCGCGAGCTGGATCAAGGGCTTTATGAAAGGATTTGAAGTGAGCGACGAAACCCTGGCCTTGGATGTCATCGCGGAGATGGGGCCCGACGGTCAGTACTTAAGCACGAGGCACACCAAAGATCATTACCGGGAGCGCTGGTACCCCGGCCTCTTCGAGCGTGCGGATTATGGGACGTGGCTGAAAAACGGGGGGAAGGATCTCTCCGAAAGGGCCCGGGACAAGATCGAAAAGATCCTTGACGAGCACAAGCCCGCGCTTTTGCCGCCTGATATCAAGGGCAGGCTTCAAAAGATCGTCCATAGAGCCCGGAGAAGCCCATAGCTTTTTTTCCCGCGGTTTCTGTCTCAGAATTCGCCCGATGCCGGCCAGGAGGCTTCTTTCTCTTCGGGCCAGGCGCATCAAGCACCCGGTGAATTCGACCAAGCGGACCCTGTGTTTAAACCCGCGATCGTTCATTTTGGGTGACCCGGTCGAGGTTCCTTCTTCTTGGCGAATTTTTTCAGGATGAAAAGAGCGGCAAGCAAACCGACAAGACACAGGAACGCGATGAAAATAAAGAAATACCTATATCCCAAGGCTCCCGGGTAGCTGTCCAGAAAGGCTCCTCCTACCACCGGCATGAAGATATCCGGAGTGTATCCGATCACGGACACGACCCCGGTGACCGTTCCCGTAAGCGCAAGAGGCGTCCCGCCTTCTTCGAGGAGGGCAAAATAGATTCCCCGAAGGGCAAATATGGCCAACGAGGCCAAGGCCGTATTGGCGATAAGGAGGATAACGAACTTGGGGCCCCCGGGGGTAAGAACGAACAGCCCAAAGCTGATGATCAAGATAACGAAACACCAAGCGATGGTTTTGGAGGGACCCGCCTTGTCCGCCAGAAATCCCGCGCCTATCGCAGAGAGTGGTTTTATCCACATTTTGCCGACACCGATGGCTCCTCCGAAAACGACACTCATCATGAACACGTCGGTGGCATAGGGCGTAAAATAGTAAGCCCCCCAATAGCTGCTGTAGGCCGTAAGAATAACGATGGAAATGAGCCACACCACAGGCATCTTGAGAACGACGAGGACGTCGTGAAGACCCACTTTTTGTTGTCTCTTTTTTTCGCCGGAGTCGTCGCGGCTTGACCCATCCAGGGTGAACCAGGCCATGAGTCCGATCAAGATGTTTAAGAAAGAAAAAAGAAGAATGACCCGGGAGAGAGCAAGGCTGCCGCTCCCGAACTTGGCGAATACGGCCAGAAATGCCGTAGAGCTCGCGACCTCGGCAATGCCTCGGCCGCTTTCCAGGATGCCGAACGCTCTTCCCTGTTCCGCGGGGGGAGCCCAATTTCTCGTGGCTTTGATAAGGGCCGCCCAGAAGGTCAGCGTGCAGCTGATCCCCCAAAAGCCATGAACGGCGATGGAAAGTCCGTAGGAGGGGAAGGTAGCAAAATACACGCCCGAAATTCCCGTTGCCATTAAAGAGAGGGTTATCAATATCCTGGGAGAGATCCGGTCTGCCAGCCAGCCTCCGGGAAAATAAGAGGCCATGGCGGTCAGCCCGAAAACACTCATTGAAACCCCCATCTGGGTATTTGACAAATGCAGGGCCTTCTGAAGGGGGATATAATAAACTTCCCTTAGGAACGGCAATAGATAGATGATGCCGCCGGACAGACATAGGCAGGTCATGATGATCCAGCGCCGAAATGTGCTCATCCGTTCTTCTTTATCATAAACGGAAATGATTTTATAACTATTTTTCCGAATCTCGACAACGATCCCAGGACAAGAGCCGCGGAAACGCCTCGGATATGGGGCCGGCGGCTCTCCTTGCTCTCCCGTTTTGACTGTATCCGGCTGTTTATGTTAAATAATGAACGCTGACCGGCTCGTCTCTCGCGGCCCGCCACGAAGGGAGAGGATGGAAGCCCGGAGAGTTTCGATCGAAAGGAGGACACATGATCAAGAAGGATGGACGCCTGACCGGGGGACGCGACCACCGGAAAATCCCCCTCTGGAAAGATGTCTCCAAGGCTGAATGGGACGACTGGAAATGGCAGCTTAAGAACAGGATCACCTCGGTTGATCAGTTGAAGCAGGTCGTAGAAATGACGGAAAAGGAACAACGGGAGGTGGACAAGGCCCTGAAGTCCCTCCGCATGGCGATTACACCCTACTTCGCCAGCCTCATGGACGCCTCCGACAGGAATTGTCCCATCCGCAAAAGGGCCATCCCCGCCGGGAAGGAAGTCAAGATCAGCGCCGAGGACATGGTCGACCCCCTCCATGAGGACGCGGAATCGCCCGTCCGTGGGCTGACGCACAGGTATCCTGACCGTGTCCTCCTCATCGTCACGGACCAGTGCTCCATGTACTGCCGTCACTGCACGAGGCGGCGAAGTGCCGGCGAGACCGACCGGGCCCTGCCTAAAAGCGATATCCTGGCGGCCATCGAATATGTCCGGGAAACGCCCCAGGTGAGGGACGTCCTGGTTTCCGGCGGCGACCCCCTGACCCTATCGGACGGGTTCCTTGAGGACATCCTGCGGAGAGTGCGTCAGATCCGCCACGTGGAGATCGTCCGTCTGGGGACCGCGGCCCCGGTGGTCATGCCGCAGAGAATCACCCCCGGGCTGATCGCCATGCTCAGGAAATATCATCCCCTGTATATCAACGTCCATTTCAATCATCCCAAGGAGATTACGCCGGAATCCAAGAGGGCCTGCGAGATGCTGGCCGACGGCGGCTTCCCTCTGGGCAATCAGACGGTCCTCCTGAAGGGGATGAACGATTCTCCCATCGTCATGAAGAAACTCGTCCATGACCTGGTCCGGATCAGGGTCCGCCCTTACTACATTTACCAATGCGACCTCTCTCAGGGAATCGGCCACTTCCGGACATCCGTGAGCAAGGGCATCGAGATCATCGAGAACCTGAGAGGCCACACTACCGGTTTCTGCGTCCCGACCTTCGTCGTGGACGCCCCGGGCGGAGGGGGCAAGATCCCCGTGATGCCCACCTATCTGATCTCCAGAAACGACCGCCGGGTCGTCCTCCGGAATTATGAAGGGGTCATCT
>Ga0315277_10001356_pt1 | contig 35862 bp, 34 predicted proteins | sample YL17G05_15_MG_FD_203695 | JGI IMG/M metagenome (GOLD analysis project Ga0315277, IMG submission 203695) | Sediment microbial communities from Yellowstone Lake, YNP, Wyoming, USA - YL17G05_15 | ecosystem: Environmental > Aquatic > Freshwater > Lake > Sediment | place: USA: Wyoming | collected...
CCGGGCAGGAATTGTCCATCGTTTGGATAAAGATACCTGTGGTTTGGTAATTGTGGCAAAAAATGAAAGAGTCTTTCAGGATTTGCAAAAACAATTTAAAAAAAGACAAGTTAAGAAAGTTTATTGGGCTTTAATTTGCGGCCGATTATCCGGTGAAGGTGAAATCTTTGCTCCGGTTAAAAGAACTGATAATAAAAAATTAAAATTTGAGGTTGGTGTTGGTGGCCGGCAGGCGGAGACAAAATTTAAAGTGCTAAAGAATGTTGTTTTGTACGGAAAAATTTTTACCTTGGTGGAAGTTAGGCCAAAAACAGGGAGAACCCATCAAATCCGTGTCCATTTTAAATATTTAGGCCATCCGATTTTTGGCGATAAAGTTTACGGTGGAAAAGAAAGTGCAAAAGGACCGATGTTTTTGGTGGCCAAAGGAATATCTTTTCTCCATCCGGTAACAGGGGAGAAATTGAAATTTAGTATTGATTTGCCAAAGGATTTAGAGAAAATCTTGTTTGCCGGAAGCAGGGTAGAGGATAAGGAATGATCGGGGCAACAAGATGAAAGGATGAAAAAAATGGTGTAATCTTTCTTTATGCGTAAAAAGGGAAAAGACGGACAGAGAAAACTGCGTTTTTTTAAGACACTTTTATTGTTTTTCACTCTTCTTTTAATCGCGGTCTTTGGCAAAAGAATATTTTTTTGGTTTAAAGGTGGATGGGGTGGGAAAAGCCAATTGAGTAAGGCGATCGAAACAGAGGAAAAAGATATCTTAATTGCCGTTTTGACACCGGCGAAAGGGACAGCAATGGCAATATTTGTGCCGCGGGATTTAAAGGTAGAGACGGCAAGTTTCGGTCCGATTTTAGCGGGTAAGCTTTCGCTTTTGGCAGAGCAGGAAAAAAAACCGGAGATTTTTAGCAAAAGCCTGCAGTATTTTTTGAAGATACCGATAGACCCCGAACCAGAACAAGTTCGGTTCATGGCAAGTCGTGAATCAGAACAAATTTTAAAGATTGAAGACAAAACTGAGCGGGGGGCAAAAGAGGCTTTAGTTAAGTTTTTTTCTTCGTTTGCTTCTTTTGAAAGCTTAAGGATAAAAAGATTTTTAAAAAGCAGGGAAACGATGTGGAATTTCATTGATTTAACGGATTTTTGCAAGGAGGAAGAGCTGATAGATGGGAATATTGCCCTAATTTTGTTAAGAAATGTTTTTGAGGAAAAGGTAAAAGGAAAATTTGCCGACCCTTTGGTTTTAGAAGAAAATTTTGGGATAGAAGTTTACAACAGCGGCGATACTGCTGGTCTGGCGCAAAAGATAGGAGAAATTATTGTTAATTTTGGTGGAAAAGTGGTTTCCGACGGCAATAAGGAGGGAGCAGGGGATTACGACTGCCTGATTAAAGTTTTGAATAAAAAGATGCCTAAAACTATTACCGTAAGGCGATTAAAAAACATTTTTAACTGTTTTGTACAAATTGATTCCAAGATGGCGCAGGGAATTGGGGATATTAAAATGTTTGTTAAGAGGGTAGAATAAGTTCAATGTCTGGTCATTCAAAGTGGCAAAATATTAAGCATCGGAAGGAAGCCCAAGATCAAAAAAGGGGCAAAGTTTTCAGTAAATATGCGCGGTTGATTGCCGTTGCCGTCAAAGAAGGGGGGTCTACGGACCCCGAGTTTAATGCGAAACTGAAAATGACAGTGGAACGGGCGAAAATAGAAAATATGCCCAAGGAGAATATTCAGCGGGCGATAGAAAGCGCTGCCAAGAAGAAAGAAGCGGTGGAAGAGGTAATTTTAGAAGGCTACGGTCCGGGAGGAATCGCGATTTTCGTGGAGGCGATCAGCGACAACCGGCAAAGGACGATACAAGAGATAAAAAACATTTTCAGTAAAAACGAGGGGTCTTTGGCGGAACCGGGTTCGGTCGCTTTTCAGTTTGATAAAAAAGGATTGGTGGAGGTGCAGAATCCAAAAAATGAGGAAAAAACACTGCAGTTGATTGATTTTGGTGCCGAAGAGATTGAAGAGGATGGGGAAGCGCTGATAATTTGGGTTTCTCCTGAAGTGTTGGAGAGTTTTAAAGACAAATTAACGCAGGCAGGGTTTTCCATAAAAAGGGTAGAGTTGGCGATGAAACCAAAGGCATTTTTGACGATTTCTGACCCGCAAAAAGCAAAAGCAGCCTTGCGGCTTTTGGAGCTTTTGGAGGACCACGATGATGTCCAGCAGGTTTCTACCAATGTTGACATCCTCGAGGAGATGACTAATGGTGGATAAACGGCGGTATTTTTTAATCATTAGTTTTGTTTTCAGCGCCCTTTTTTTTGTTTTGGGTAAGGTCCCCTTTATCTTTAGACCGCAGTTTGCTGGGCTTTTGGTGATCGTCGTTGTCGGGGCGAGCCTAATTTTATTCAAAAGTTTTACGGCAAAATTAAAGAACTCTGTTTTTGCCGTGTTGCCGTCTTTTGTTTTCACTATTGCTTTAGTTTTTTTTCATTTTTTAGTACCGCAAAATTTTCTCTGGCAGGTGTTTTTAACGATTTTTTTTGGTTTGAATTTTTACACTTTTCTGCTTTGTGCCAATGTTTTTTTGGTGGCGGCGGAGTTTAAAACCGTGCCTTTGTATCGGGCAGCGGCAACGATTTCGTTCTTGCAAATGCTGGCGACCGCCTTTTTCCTTTTTGATGTCATCTTTTCCTTTCGTTTCCCCGCTTACATAAACGGTTTATTGGCGGGGGCGGCGAGCGCTATGTTGTTTATTAATTTTTTTTGGTCGCAGGCGATTGTTTCCCCGGAGCCGGTGGATATTTTAGAGGGAAGCTTTGTTTTCGCTTTGCTTATGGCGGAAATCGCGATGATTCTTTCTTTTTGGCCGGTGGGGATAGGAAAAGGCTCGCTTTATCTTGTCAGCCTTTTTTATGTTTTTGGCGGTTTGGCCTCGGCTTTTTGCCAGATGAAGCTTTTTAAAAGAACGGTAGCCGAATTTTTATGGATCGGGGCGGGAACTTTCTTAGGTTTGTTTTTAGTAACCTCGTGGCGAGGATAAAAAAAATTAATCCCCACAGCTGGCGGATTAATATTTGGAGTTTAATTTTGTTTTTTGGAAATTTTAATGAGGGGTTGGGATCGGGAACAGGGAAGAGGGGAACAGGTCAAGCCCCATAGTATAGGTGGTCCTATAACATAATATAACCTCTGTGAAAACTATAGGACTAGTTTCATATTTAGCACTATAAAAATTAGTCTGCTAAGCAGGTTGAAACATTAACTTTTTATGGAAAAATAGGCAGAATCTCACACAAAATTTTGCTTGTGGAAAACTTGTTTACTTCTCTCAAGGTTGTTGATAATAATTCTTTTTTTCGCGGATAGATAAACAAAAAGTCAAAAATACTACGGGGAGAGACCTTGTCTTGGTTTTCTTATATATAAAAAGAGTTTATTCCCCTAAGAAGGATGTCCTCAGATTGAAAAGTCTCCCTTGGTTAAATTGGGTAGTCGCACAATATCTCTTTTACGACGCGGTAATTATGGGCAACGGGGAAAGGTAAAATTCCACGGGGCGGGATTAAGTTTAAAATTATTAGTTATTAATTATGAATTCTAAAATAAAAGCATTTTTGTTTCTTAACGTATTTTTATCACCTTTTTCTCATTGTCTGTTTTACCGCCAAACTGGTCCAAACTGATGAAGAAAAGTGTTAAATTACCTGCCCCGAACCGAATTTATTCTGGTTTGGGGTTAAATTGCTAAAATCGCCAAGGGAAGGTATATTTAGCCGTCTTTTAAAAGAAACCGTTGTTTGAGGGGCTTTTACGAGGTCGGTAGACACAAAGTAACAATGTGACAAGGCAACAAGGCGACAGGGTTGGAAAGTAAATCATTGTTTCATTGTTTCTTTGTCGCTTTACTTTTGAGGTCGCACAATTTGACAAGAGAAAGAAAGAAGTGTTTTAATGTTCTTAGTTGTTCAATTTGTTCTAAATGTTTTAATTGCATTAGAACAGTTTGAATATTTTGAACAGTTGGAACAATATGAAAACCACTGACCTTAAAGTACTAATCAACCAGTTTTTAGATTATCTTGAAATTGAGCGTAATTGCTCACCGTTGACAACGCGTAATTATCGGCATTATTTAATGAGGTTTTGGAAGTTTTTGGCGAGGAAAGGGTCAATTTTATCCCCTACCCCCCCCGCCCAAAGCGCTTCGCGCATTGAGGCGGGCAGGCCCACTCTTTCGGATATGAGTTTAGAAAACATCAGAAACTTCAGGCTTTTTTTGGCGCGGCTTAAGTTTCGTGATAATCGGTTTTTAAAAAAAATCACCCAAAATTACCATATCATCGCCATTCGCGCCTTTTTACGCTATTTAGCGAAAAATGACTATAAAGTTTTAAGCCCCGACAAAATAGAACTGCCAAAGGTTGAAGGCCGGGCAGTGAAGTTTTTAAATGCCGAACAATTGGAAAGACTTATCAATCAGCCAACGGCGGGCAGTATTTTGGGGCTGCGCGACAAGGCGATTTTAGAACTTTTGTTTTCTACCGGCTTGCGCGTTAGCGAACTCGCCAATTTAAATCGCGACCAGATCAATTTGAAAACCCGGGAATTGGGAGTGATCGGCAAAGGCGGCCGGGCGCGGCTGGTATTTTTGTCAAAAAGGGCCGTTTCCTGGCTGGGAAGATATCTTGCCGCCCGAACTGAGCATTTTCAACCGCTTTTTATCCGTTATTCCGGGAGAAAAGATGTTTCTACTTCAGATAAAGAAATGCGTTTGACGCCGCGGTCTATCCAAAGGATGGTGGAAAAATACCGGAAAAAAGCGAAAATTCCCGTGGTGGTGACGCCGCACACATTGCGTCATTCTTTTGCCACCGATCTTTTACTGCACGGCGCCGATCTTCGTTCGGTGCAGGAGCTTTTGGGCCACAAAAATATTGCCACTACGCAAATTTATACTCACGTTACCGACGCCCGTTTGCGTGAAATCCATGAGAAGTTTCATAGCGGCAATAGATAAACAAATTGTTATTCTTGTTTATTGAGACAGGTTAGTGCTGCGACTGAGTCAGAAGTGTTTTTTAATCTCATCAAAATTACCCCTTGGGTGGCGCGGCTTAAAACGGGAATGTTTTTCGTGGGCAGTTTAATTACTTGGGCGTGCTTAGAAACAATAATAATTTGATTGACGGTTTCATCTATTACCCGCGCGCAGGCGACTTTACCGGTTTTTTCTGAAAGATTGGCAATTTTAACGCCGACACCGCCGCGGCCCTTTAAAGGGTAATTGTAAATATTAGTTCTTTTCCCCAGACCTTTTTCTGTTACCACTAAAAGATGACGGAAAACTTTCTTTCGGCCGTCTTTTGGTTTGGGCAGTTTTTCCGGTAAAACATCCATCCCCACTACCTCGTTTTCTCCCCGCAGTCTGATGCCGCGGACGCCGGCCGCCGCCCTCCCCATCGGCCGGACATTTTTCTCAGAAAAACGAACGCATTTCCCCTCCCTGCTCGCTAAAAATATCTGGCTTTTACCGTCGGTGGTTTTTACCCAGCAGAGTTCGTCGCCGCTTCTTAATTTGATGGCAATTAGGCCGGAAGCGCGCAAATTGGCAAATTTTTCCAAGGCGGTTTTTTTCACCAAGCCTTTTTTGGTCACCAAAAGAATAAATTTTTCCTCTTCTTCAGGTTTTGCCGATCTTTTCAGAATCGCTTTGACCGTTTCTTTTTGATCCACATTGACCAAATTGATAATCGCCTGGCCTTTAGATTGGCGGCTTGCTTCACCTATTTCCCAAACGCGCAGCTGAAAGACCCGACCTTTGTTTGTAAAAAACAAAAGAAAATCGTGAGTGGTGCAGGAAACGATGTGTTCTATCTCGTCTTCTTCTTTTGTCGCCATGCCAACGACGCCTTTGCCGCCGCGTTTTTGAATCTTAAAAGTATTTTTCGCCACTCTTTTGATGTAACCGGTTTTAGTGACAGTAACAATCGTTTGTTCTTCGGGGACAAGGTCTTCTTCCTGAAAATTTTCTAATTTTCCGGCAAAAATTTTTGTCCTTCTGTTATCGCCGTATTTTTCTTTTACCTCCAAAAGTTCGTCTCTGATCACTTTAACCATTTTTTCCGGCTTAGTGAGCACTTCCCGCAAACCGGCCAATATTTTTTGAATTTCTTTGTATTCCGCCTCAATCTTTTCCCGTTCCAAAGCGGCGAGCCGTCTTAACTGCATATCAAGAATCGCCGTCGCCTGCAGATCGGTTAAGTTAAATTTTTCCATTAAATTGGTTTTTGCCGTTTCCGCGTCTTTTGATTTCTTAATCGTTTCAATAACTGCGTCCAGATTATCCAAGGCAATTTTTAAGCCTTCCAAAATATGAGCGCGGAATTTTGCCTCTTTAAAATCAAAAACTGTTCTTCGTCGCACAATCTCTTCGCGATGGCGCAAGAATAAAAGCAGAATTTGCCGCAAATTTAAAGTTTGCGGTACGCCGTCAACTAAAGCAACTAAATTTGCCGGAAATGAAGTTTGCAAATTTGTTAACTTATAAAGTTTATTAAGTATAGATTTTGGCTTTGCCGATTTTTTCATTTCCACGACTACTCTTATTCCCCGACGGTCTGATTCGTCGCGAAGATCGGAAATACCGACAATTTTTTTCTCTTTTGCCAAATCGGCGATTTTCGCCACCAGTTCCGCTTTGTTTACCTGATATGGCAGCTCGCTTATAATTATCTGGAACCTTCCTCCTCTTCCCTCCTCTATTTCCGCTTTGCCGCGGATAGGAATTTTTCCCTTGCCGGTGGTATAAAGTTCAGTGATGGCGGTTTTATCAAATATTTGCCCAAAAGTGGGGAAATCAGGGCCTTTAATGAACTTTAAGAACTCACTGGCGGGAGTGGCACTTTCGAATTCAAATTTCAGTTTTTCCAGTTCGCGCACTTCTGTCATAATAAAATCCTGCGCAGAAACGCCGGTTTTTTTCATCGACAGTTTTTTTAATTCAAATTCTTCGTTTTCTTTTTCATTTTCCTGTTTTTCCAAAATGCCCTCGTCCAGCATAAAAACCAAACAGTCAACGACTTCTTTTAAATTATGTGGGGGAATTTTTGTCGCCATCCCGACGGCGATTCCTTCACTGCCGTTTAACAAAAGATTGGGCAGTTTTGTTGGCAGAACATCCGGTTCTTTTAAAGTGGCGTCAAAATTGTCACTGAAGTTAACGGTTTCTTTTTTAATGTCGGCAAGCATTTCGCTGGCAATTTTGGCAAGTTTTGCCTCGGTGTAACGCATTGCCGCCGGTGAGTCGCCGTCAATGGAGCCAAAATTGCCTTGCCCCTCAATTAAGGGGTAGCGCATGGAAAAATTTTGTGCCATCCGCACTAAAGCGTCATAAACAGCGGTATCGCTGTGAGGGTGGTATTTGCCCAAAACCTCACCGACGATTTTTGCCGATTTGCTGTACTTGGCCGAGTGCATCAAGCCGACTTGATGCATCGCAAACAGAATTTTCCGATGGACCGGCTTTAAACCGTCACGGACATCGGGCAGGGCTCGGGCGACGATGACGCTCATCGCGTAATCCAGATACGCCTTTTGCATTACCCCGATGATTTCGGAGTTGATGACGCGAGAATTGGTGGTTAATGGTTGTTGGTCAGGCATGACAAAAAAATTTTAAATAAGCAAATATGCAAATATATGCAAATAAGTAAATCAATCTCAAATTTCAAATTTTAAAATAAAATAACTTGTATTTATTTGATATTTATAATATTTGTTTATTGATTTGGAATTTGCTTATTTGCTTATTCGTTTATTAGAAATTAAATATCAATTGTTGCCATCTTTGCGTGCGTTTGAATAAAATGTTTTCTCGGCGGCACTTCCACGCCCATTAAAGTTTTAAAAGTTTCATCAGCCTTTGCCGCGTCTTCCACGGTTATTTTTTTTAAAATGCGATTTTGCGGATTCATCGTTGTTTCCCAAAGTTGTTCCGGATTCATTTCCCCTAAACCTTTATATCTTTGAATGTCAATAGTAATGTTCGGCGTTTGCGTTTTGAGATCGGCAAAAACCTTTGCCTCTTCTTCCTCGGAATACGCGTAATAAATAGTTTTTCCGGCGGTGATTTTAAAAAGTGGCGGTTGGGCAAGATATAAAAACCCTCCCTCTATCGCCTGCGGTAGATGGCGGTAGAAAAATGTTAAAAGTAAGGTAGCGATGTGTGCGCCATCAACATCGGCATCGGTCATAATAATAATCCGGTGGTAGCGGACTTTTTCCTTTTCCGCCGTCTCCCCTATTCCCATCCCTAAGGCGATTACTAAGTCCTTTAGTTCGGGAAATTCTATCACTTTATCAAGCTGCGCCTTTTCCGTGTTTAAGATTTTTCCCCGAAGCGGTAAAATTGCCTGAAATTTCCGATCTCTCCCTTGTTTTGCCGAACCGCCGGCGGAATCGCCTTCAACAATATAAAGTTCGCTTTCTTCCGGGTCTTTAGACTGGCAGTCGGCTAATTTTCCCGGCAGTCCCAAAGAGTCAAAAACGCCTTTGCGGGTGATTGCCTCTTTTGCCGCCTTGGCCGCTTTTCGTCCCTTGGCGTTTAAAAGGACTTTTGCTAAAATCGCCTTTGCCTCGGCAGGATGCTCTTCAAAATAAACGGTCAAAGATTCTTTAGTGATTTTTGCGACCAACGGCTGGGCTTCGCTGTTGCCCAGTTTTACTTTTGTTTGCCCTTCAAATTGCAAATTGGACGAGGGCATTTTGAAAAAGACTACCGCTGTTAAGCCTTCCAAAGTATCGTCGCCGGTCAGTTCATCGCCGTTTTTACCTTCTTTTAAAACACCTAATTTCTGGGCATAATCTTTAATCGCCCTCGTTAAGCCGGTTTTAAAACCGGAAAGGTGGGTGCCGCCCTCGATGGTGTTGATGACATTGACGAAAGAGATGACATTATCTTTGCTCGTGTCGCCATATTGCATTGCTACTTCCACTTCTTTGTCGTCTTCTTTGCCGGAAAAATAGACCGGCGGATGAAAAACTTCCCTGCCTTCGTTTAAATTTTTTACCAAAGAAACAATGCCCCCTTCAAAATAAAAATGGTATTCTATCTCTTCGTTTTCGTCAAAAAAATGAAAAAAAAGTCCGGAAACTAAAAAAGCGCGATCGCGCAGCGATTTTTTGATCACTTTCGGGTCAAAAATGATTCCCTCTTTGAAAATTGTTTTATCCGGTTTAAAGGTAATTGTTGTTCCTTCGGCTTTAGGTGGGATTAACGATTCCAAACTTTCCACGAAAGTTTTTCCAATAGTGGTGACATCTTTTTTTGGTTCGCCCTTGCGGTATTCCTGAAAGTAGATTTTTCCTTCTCTCCTTACCTCAGCGCGCATAAAGTCAGACAAAGCGTTGACAACGCTACTGCCGACACCGTGCAAGCCGCCGGAAAATTTATAGGCTTTGCCGTCAAACTTGCCGCCGGCGTGCAGTTTGGTTAAGCATATTTCCAAAGCGGATTTTTTAAACTGGGGCATAATGTCAACCGGAATTCCCCGACCATCGTCGGCGACGGTAACGGCGCCGTCTTTATGCATTATTACCCAGATATTTTTAGCAAAACCGGCCAAAGCTTCGTCAATGGAGTTATCTACAATTTCGTAAAGGCAGTGATGTAAGCCGTAACTGTCGGTGGAACCGATGTACATCGCCGGTCTTTTCCTGACAGGCTCCAAGCCCTCCAAAACGGTTATTTGTTCGCCGGTGTAACTGGTGTTAGGCATAAAAAAAGTTTGAAGTTTGAGGTTAGAAGTTTTAGGATAGGACTTCCCACTTCCAACATTCTTAATGAGTAAATTATAGAGAGAAAAAATTGTTCGTTCAATAGCCACTTTTCACGGATTTATAGGGAGAATTTATTGACGATTTTTACCTAATTGTTTCTCTAAACTTTCCTCGGATGGTTTGGGAATTTTACTTTTGTTTTTGTCAACCAATCATAGAGAATTATTGACGCGGAAACTAAGACATTGAGGGAAAGGTTGACTCCAAACATTGGAATCTCTACTATTTTATCAACTTCGGCTAGCACTTCTTTGGAAACACCGATGGTTTCGTGGCCGACAACTAAAGCGGTGGGAAAGTTCGGCTTAAATTTCGTGTAAGGAATGCTTTCCCTTGACTGTTCGGCGGCAACAGTTTGATAACCCTTCCCTTTTAGTTTTTTAACGACTTCTAAGGTAGAAAGTTTATGCTCCCAAGGCACCCAGCGCCAAGTGCCGATTGAAGCGCGGTGAATTTTGACATTTGGTGGAGTAATGGTTCGGCCACAGAGATAAATCTTTTTTGCGGCGATAGCATCAGCTAAACGAAAAAATGAACCGATGTTAAAAGTGTCAATGATATTGTCTAAAACCAGAATAATGGGAAAATGGTGTAAATGTCTTAATTGTTCTAATGAAGGATTACTGATACGAAGTTGCTTGGCGTTAAGCTTGATCACAAATTAAAAGATGAAAAATCAATTTAAATTTTAGTTGCAGGATCCACCTGAGCCGACTTCGTTGGTGCGTGAAAGTTCTTTTTCACATTCAGCGGGGGCTTTTGCAAAAGCAGCACAGACAGCAGACTTAAGTCCTTCCGGTGAGCGATATTCGGCAATGGCAAAACTGCTTTTACCGATTTTCATAGTTGCTTTGCCTTCTTCATCATAAGCGCCTTCCGGCGGGAAAGCAGTGTCGTTTATTAAAACAGTCGGCGAGCCGGAAACATTAAACTGGCTGCTGGCGGAAAATTCTTTATCCAAAAGATTGATAGCCTCATTGGTAAAACACTCTTGAATTTTATTAGTGTCAAAACCGGCTTGCTGGGCTTGGGCTGTCCAGCATTGATCGACAACATCCAATTGGCAGTTTTGATTGACCAGTGAGACAAATTGCCACCATTTACCCTGATCTCCTATCTTTGCAGCGCAAAGTTCGCGGATATCTTGATTTAATTCTTTGCGACCGTGAAGAGAGCAGTAATAATTGCCGTCTTTTGTCGCCAAACATTCGGCGGTTGTTTTTTCAAAACATTCGGCCTCGGTTTTATAAAATCTCTGTTTGCAGGCATCTAAATTGGGGAAATAACCTTGATTGATATACTCTTTGCACTTCGCTTCGTCATAAATTTGATTTTTACACATCTCTTTGATTTGGGCGTCGTTACTCTTATCAACGATGTAGTGCGGTTCCCAGTCAACCTTGTCTTTCAAGAGATCAAAAACCGGTTTTATCCCCGCTTCCGCCTGATTGCCGTAAGGGCAAAAACTCATCACAAAAAATTTGAAACTTGGTTTATCTGATTTTTTTGGAGAAAATTCAACTTCTTTGCCGGTCCCTGTTTCTGTTTGCACGCCGGCGACTTTCGCCTTTTCACCGGTAAATTTATTGGAGGTTCTACCGACAACAAAGGCGGCAATAATTAAGAGGACAATAATCAAAAATTTTGCGTTTTTCATTATGTTTATCATTATACCACCAAAATTATTCCTTTGTTTTAATGGCGCTTACCGGGCAGTTTTCTGCCGCTTCTTTAATTTCTTTTTCGGAAACTTTTTTGTTTTCGTTTACTTTTGCCTTGCCGGTTTTTTCATCAATGACAAAAGCGCTGGAAATAGTGCAGGCGCCGCAACCGATACATAAAGTGTGATCAACAATAACCATAATATTTAATATCTAAAAACTAAATAATGGGATTATTACTTTTACCATTTTCTTTTCTTTTGTCAACAAGCAGTCTTAAATTGAGAAAAACAATCGCCGCCTTGCCAAAAACATTGTCTGTCGAAGTTAAAACAAATAGTGTTAAAGGTGAAAGCAAAAGCGCCAATTTGTCGGTAATTTCCTTCTTGGTTAAAAACTGCCAGTTGACTTCTAAAAGCAAAAATCCGGCGGCGGCGCCGAAAATTAAATAGATAAAATCGGCAATGGGTTTTTTAGCAAAGATTAAAAGTACAGACCAGACAACGGCGACGGCAATATAGATTAAATAAGTTTGGGCAAAGTTTTTCAGGTTTTCCTTCATTTTGCGGCCTGCTTTTTCATAAATTCTAATCCTTCTTTAAATTCACTATTTTCAAAATGCTTTCGCGCCGGTTCAAGTTTGGTAATAAGCCAATTGACTAAAGCATCTTTTAGATCTGAGGGGTGGAGTTTTTCTGCTTGATAGTCGGCGATTAAATTATTCACTTTATTGTAAGTTACGTTACCACCATATCTTTCCGGTCGCTTGATTTTAAAACTTCCTTGATCTTCGCCCCAGAAAACCAAAGTTTGCACCCAATTAATCAAAGGATTATATTCAATGATTTTCGGCGGGCCATAGGCCTTTTTGATTTTTTCCCGAATCTCATCGGGGGTATCGTGAACAAAAATCGCTGAACTTGGTTTTGATTTACTCATTTTTAAATCCATGGCAATGTCTTCCGCCGCTTGTTTTAAGTCCACTTTTTCCGGGCCGGTTAATCCGGCGATTGAGTTTTGGTGAATGGCGACCGGAGCGATAACGCCGCCGTCCCTGTTTTTTAATGGATTAATGGTTATTTTCTTTGCCACTTGTCTGGCGATGACATGAGCTTTTCGCTGATCTATGCCGGCATGGGCCAAATTTACCCGCATCGTAAAAATATCAGCGACCTGAAGCGGCGGGTAAAAAAGGGTGGCCATATCGACATCTTTACCTTGTTTTTTACCCATGATGGAAATGGAGCGCAGGTTTCTGGAAAGAGTGATGTGTTTTCCTACTTCCATAAATGTTTCCCAGTGAATGATGTTGTTGGTATATAAATCTTTGCCGGTGATAAATTCAACTTCACTCTCCCCTACTCCAAAACACTTTAAGGAAGCAATCATTCCCTGTTTAAAATAATGCTCTGTCGCCCATCTGATTTTTTCCCAGTCACCGCCTAATTTATTGTTGAGATAGGAGTGAAAATCAGCCAAAAAGATTTTACATTTGACGCCGGCTTTTAAAAAGTCGGCGATTTTCCCCATAGAAATTAAGCCCGTGCCTAAATGGACCATTCCCGAGATCTCAAAGCCGATGTAGTGGACAAGCGGCGTTTCCGATTCAATCAAATTCCTTAAATCCTCTTCCGTCAAAATCTCCTCGCAGTTGCGGGTGATGAGATGGATTTTTTCGTCAGTGGTGATACCCATTTACTTTTTATTTTAAAAGAAATCCTACGGGTTGGCAAATTTTAAAAAAAGACTTAGTTTGATGTATTTCATTGACATGAATTACTACATGTTAATTTTAATTGTAAATGTTTTTTATTCCTATTTCCGGAAAGATTACAGTGTTGTCAAAAGAGAGAATAAATTTAATAGTTTTGGCGACTTCAGCGGGGTCTAAGGCGCTGTCTAACTTACGGCTGTCCCCTGCTTTGATAAACATTTTTGTTTTCATTAAACCCGGATATAAACCAGTAACGGCGATATTGTATTTTCCCAATTCCAATTGCAGGCATTTGGTAAAGCCGGTGATTGCCCATTTTGAAGCGCGGTAAACCGAAGCGCCGGCGCGGTGATAAAGTCCGGCTTGGGAGATAACATTAATAATCAGCCCGTTTTTTTGCTTTTTCATCTGCGGTATAACAACCTTAGTTAAATTGATTGTTCCCAGAGTATTTACTTCCAAAACTTCTTTAATTCTTTGAGGGTCATTTTCGGATAATTCTCCGTCTATCCATATTCCGGCGCAATTGATCAGACAATCAATTCTTTTATATTTCTCAATAATGTTTTGAACTGCAGTTTCGCATTGTGAATAATCGGCGACATCGCAAACTTCAAAATTGCAATTTAATTCCTTGGCTGATGTTTGAAGTTTTTCTTTGTTCTTGGCAAGAATAACAACTTTATTTTCCGGCGTTAAGATTCTCGCCGTTTCTTTTCCCAACCCGTCGCTTCCGCCAGCGATGATGATTACTTTAGGCATTGATTAATTAACTATACGATATTTAAAAACTCGCGTATTTTTTTTAAACCAGTTTGATTATCATATTTTTTAACCTTCTTCATAAAAGATCCTTTCTACCGATGTTTTCAAGAGCTTTTACAACTTCACCAACTAAACCGCTTTTCTTGTTGTGACAAATTAAAAGCGAGTCTTTTGTATCAACAATGATTAAGTCTTTAACCCCGATTAGAGAGATACATTTTCTGTCAGGTTTTTGCACGTAGCAGTTTTCGGCTTCAATTTCGATGATGTCGTCTTTTTTTTGTTTCCTTCGGTTCTGAGACTCAAAATAATTGTGTAAAGATTCCCATGTTCCGAAGTCTATCCAGTTAAATGGCAGTTCAGCAACATAGCCATTTTCGAGCTCTCCGGCAAAAAGTTTTTCAACAGGCCCTTTTTCCATTTTGACATATTCACGATTGATTACTTCTTTTTCCTTTGGAGTTCCTATTGCCTTAATTATTTTTTTAAGTGGTTCATACCAGTTAGGGAAATTTCTGTAGGATTCGATCAGGAGTTTTGGTGTCCAGCAGTAATGATTGGCGTGTAGAAAAACATGGGAGTTTTTGAAATACTTTTCAATATTTTCTTTAGTATCTCTGCCTAGCCATTTATCCATTTTGTAGATATTGATACCGCTGACACTTTCTAATTTATTTTTGGCAATCAAGTAATCAACACCCATAACAGTGTATTGTGGTTTGATGCCGCCGGTAATAAGTTTTCCTTCTTTTAAAACTAAGGTTCCAAAATAATCAATCATTTTGAGGAAACTTTCTTTGGGTTCTCTAATGACATCCGCTTGGACAATTATAAATGGATCATTAGGATCAACAGCGGCTAATTTGGCTGCCATTAAGCCCATGGCCGGGCCGTGGTTTCTCATTTCTGGCTCGATGAAAAAGTTTTCTGCCGGAATTTTTGGTGCCTGTTTCCTTGCAACTTTTACTTGGTGGATAGTTGTTTGAACGTAAATTTCCTTTGGTGGAAACTTAAGCAGTAAAGTTTCGTAGTTTAGTTGAAATAAAGATTTTCCATCAAATAAACGGAGAAAATGTTTAGGCGTTTTGCGGCGGCTTAGAGGCCACATCTTTGTTCCTACTCCACCGCAGATGATTACCGGTTTCATAAGTCCAGGGGGTAGGAATCGAACCTACGTAGGGTTACCCCGACGGTTTTACAGACCGTTCCGTTTGACCGCTCCGGCACCCCTGGTAATAAAAAACGGGATGTATTATTCTATATTTTTTTGAGCGATATTTCAATTAAGATTCACGTAAGATTCACGAAGATTTATCTTGGGTGGGTGGGATTCTTGTTCTGGTTGGCCTATTTACCTTTCTGGTCTACACCCTTCTGGCTGGGCTACCTATTCTTTCTAGCCAGGCACCAATATCGTCTGAAGATTTTTGCCGCCTTGCACAAGCGACAGCAACAGGTAATTCTTGGCTGGCATGCAGTTGTCTGTCAACAACTTGGTGATAGGAGATATATGGATGTTCTGGGTCTCCCCATGCAACGACTGCAAAAATTTCTTGGGGTTCTTTCCTGGTTTGTTGTAGCCATATACATATTCTATCAGCAATTTGCTTTTCATGCAAGACTGTTTTAAATTTCTTGTTTGTCAGATGAATTCGATTTTTAATAGAGATTAAACAGTTAATATTCCTGGCAGTTGTCATTAGTGGCGTGGAATGGTGGTTAGTTTCTCGGCTAATTTTACCAACTTTTTGCCGGCGGCAAGGTTTTTGTTTCGCTCCGAAAGGATATCTTTTTGGCAGTTTAAAAGGATTTTTGGATTATTGATGATTTTGAGAAGCAGGCTCTCAAAACTTTTTGGCGTTTCCGCCACCCAGCCCAAGTTTCTTTCACGGATGATTTCCAAATTGCCGTCTTCCTGGCCGAGGTAATGAGTAATGGTGCAAAACGGTTTGCCGCAGGCGATAGAGTCAAAAATCAGATTCGGACCGGCTTTGCCGCAGAAAATATCAGATTGAGCAATCAGTTCGTTTAAATTTTCCACAAAAGAAAAAATTTTTATTTTAATTTTCTTTTGCGCCGCTTTGGCAAAAATTTTGAAAATCCTGAAAAGGAGTTTATTTTTGCCGGCAACTAAGTAAAGATTAAATTTCGGCGGCAATTTTAAAAACACCGGTAAAAATTTAATAATTTCTAAGTTTCCCCAACTGCCGGCGCATAAAAGAACAGTAATTTCACCTTTTTTTGGTTTATGGTTTTTACTGAATGATTGATAAAATCTTTTTCTCGTCAGCCAGCCGATCGCCGCTAATTTTTTTTCATCTATCCCCCACCCGACCGCCTTTTTAACTGCTTTCTGGTCGTAAAGAATATTTAAGTCCACTTTATCTGAAAGCTCTATGGAATTTTTTATAGTTCTGGGATTGCTGACAATATTGAAAAACAGAAAGCGATGTCTGCGTTTAAGTGATTCTAAAATGCTATTAAACAAAGGATAGGTAGAGATTACCAATGACGGGCCGAAATCGGTTATTATTTTTTCAATTTTCGGCTTCTTTTTAGTGGTTCTCACCCTTTTGAATATTGGCAGGAATTTTTTGTTCTGAGCAAGTTGAATTATTCGATGGTTAGTGTTTGAAGAGAAAAAATTAATATTTTGTCCTAGACTTATTTCGGAAAATTTAGAAAAGTGAATCTTTGTAATCCATCCGGCGTCAACGAATGCCTCTTTTACTGCTTCGGCAATTGATTGGTGGCCCATACCGGTGGTAAAAATAAGGACTTTGTTCATTTGATTGTTGTCATTCCGAGCGTAGCCGAGGAATCCCTTTCTTGGAGATGATTACAGATAAAGGGATTCCTCCACGCGGTCGTCCGACAAGGTCGTCCTCACTTGGTCGGAATGACAGAGTATTCTATAAACACACAAACGGTTTCATTTTGTTTGTTTGAATGCGCATATTTTTAAATTGGTCAAGCGATTTGATTTTGGCGATTTTTCTCAGGTTGGTTATTTTTTTGGCGGCGGTTGGACCAAGACCGGGAACTTTCAAAAGATCCCAATAATCAGCATAATTTAAATTGATGGGAAAAAGTTGGGGATTACTCTTTGCCCAGATCATTTTTGGATCCGCGCTTGCCGCTAAGAATCCGTTTGCGTCCAAAGGGATGCTCTGCGCAGAAAAACGATAAAACCGGAGGAGAAAATCGGTTTGATAAAGCCGGTGTTCGCGCATTAAAGAAGTGGCCGGTTTTTCCGCTAAAGGCGTTTGCGGCACGGGCCGGAAAGCGGAATAGAAAATTCTTTTCAAGCCGAAATTTTTATAAAGAAAATGGGCGCTGTCAATAATTTCTTTGTCGTTTTCGTCGGCGGCGCCGACGACAAATTGCGTTGTTACTGATGGATTTCTTCTTCCAAACGCTCCCGAAAATTTTAATTTTTTAATTTCGCTTTTAATCAGACTTAAGGTGTAAAAAACATCTTTTCTGAGATTTTTTTCCGGCGAGAGCCGCGATAAACCTAACTCTGTCGGCGACTCTATGTTTAAAGAAATGCGGTTGGCAAGTTTTAAGGATTCGCGGATAATGTCGGCAGTAGTTTTGGGCATAATTTTTAAATGGATATAACCGCGGTAGTGATATCTTTTTCTTAAAATGTTTGCCGTATCAAGCATTTTTGTCATTGTTTGGGCGGTAGTGCCGGAGATACCGGAAGAAAGAAAAAAACCCTCTACTAATCGTCGTGAATAAGCGGAATAAAAAGCCTTAGCCATTTCATCGGCAGTTGTTTCTGTGCGGACAACGCTGCGATCGCGCCGGAAAGCGCAATAAGCGCAGTTGTTGACGCAAAAATTGCTCTGCAAAACTTTAAAAAGCCGGCAGGTGCGGTTGCCGGATAATTTGGCGCGGTAAACGCCGGGAATGTCGGTCGTGCCGCCGAAATCTTTCGGGCCGCAGGTGTCATACTGCGCGCTCGGCCCCAAAATGGAGATTTTCTGATAAAGATCCATTGCCTTAATTTTAAACGATTGCCGATTGATAGACAATTAGCTTTTAGCTGTTAGATTACAGCTTTTAGAAGGACAAAAATAAACTCTTTCTTCACTCGTATCTTAATGCTTCTACCGGCGAGAGTTTACTGGCGGAACGAGCTGGGGCGATGCCAAAAATTATTCCCACTAAAGAAGAAACGGAAAGGGAAAGGAATATTGACCAGATGGTAACGGCGGCAGGAAAAAAACGATCAATGATCAAGGTAGTTAAAAGTGCTAAGAGAAAACCAATTATTCCGCCAGTGACGGCAAGAATGACCGATTCTGCTAAAAATTGGGACAAAATATCGGAATCGGCGGCGCCGACGGCTTTTCGCAAACCGATTTCCCGTGTTCGTTCTTTAACGGAAACAAACATTACATTCATAATGCCGACGCCGCCGACAATTAAAGAGATGGCGGCAATGCCGGTTAAAGCGACGGTGAAAACTCCCAAAACGCTTTCAATAATGCCCAAAAGTTCGGAAGATTCAATGACGGAAAATTCATCTTCTTTATATTTTTTCGCCAAAATCTTTTCCGCGCCGCTTTTTACCGCCGCAATTGATTCTTTATCTGGTGCCTCAAGAAGAATGGAGTTGATTAATTTTTTATCAAGCAATTTCCAAACCGCTTTATACGGCATATAAATATGGGTATCAATGTCGCTACCGAAACCGGCGCCGCTTCCCTTTTTTTCGGCGACGCCGACGACGGTGAAAATTTGATTGTCAATTTTTACCTTTTTGTCAACGGCGGTTTGTTCGCCAAAAAGTTTTTCCGCGATTTTACCGCCTAAAACGACAACTTTTTTGCCGCGATTTGACTCGGCGGAATTAAAGAATCTGCCCGCGCTAATCTTCACATTCATCACTCCTTGTATTTCTTCCGTAGAACCGGCGATTTCCGAAGATTCAATTTTTGTTTGAAAAGAGACGGCAACATTTTTTGCCACTACCGGCAGAACGGATTTGACATTGGGAGTTTTTTTAAGGTCGCGGACATCGCTTTCTTCAAATTCAGTAACAGACATCGGCGCGCCCTGCCTGAACCCGCCGCCTTGAATATCGGCAATCGGCAAAACATAAATCAGATTTGACCCCAAGCTTTTAAATTGTTCGTTGACATATTCTTTTAAGCCGTTGCCGATACTGATCAAAACAATGACCGACCAGACGCCGATGATAATGCCTAAAGCTGTCAACACCGAGCGAATTTTGTTTTTCGCCAAAGTTCTCAGAATATATCGCCAATTGTTTAATGAAAAGAAACCGGTAATCCTCATTTATTATTGGAAGTAGGAGGTGGGGAGTGGGAAGTTTAATGGTTTTTGTTACTTCCTACCTCCTGCTCCCTACTTCCCACATTTAATTTTTAACTATCTTTCCATCTTTCACCACCACCGTCCTTGCCGCTCTTTTGGCGATATCAAGGTCGTGGGTAACGATCACCAAAGTGATTTTCTTCTTTTTATTAAGATCTTTTAAAATTGTCAGGATTTGTTCTCCGGATTTTGAGTCAAGATTGCCGGTGGGTTCGTCGGCAATAATGACGTCGGGATTATTAATTAAAGCTCTGGCGATGGCTACCCGTTGCTGTTGGCCGCCAGAAAGCTGGGCGGGAGTATGAAAAAGCCGATCGGTTAACCCCAAATCTTCGGCGATTTCCTTCGCTCTTTTTTCGCATTCGTCATTACTTTCATTGTTGTACATCGTCGGCAGAAGGATATTTTCTAAAACTGTTGTTTTTGCTAAAAGATGAAACTGCTGGAAAACAAAACCGATTTTTTTATTTCTGAAAGCGGCTAATTTTTTATCGGAAAGTTTTGTTAAATCTTTATCATCCCAAAAGATTTTGCCCGAAGTTGGTCGGTCTAAAGTGGACAAAATATGCAAAAGAGTTGATTTTCCCGAGCCGGAAGGGCCGACAATGGCGACAAACTCGCCATCGTTGATTGTCAAACTGACATCATCAAGGGCGGTAACAGTTGTTTCACCCATCTTATATAACTTAGTGATATTTTGGAGTTGAATCATAGAAATCAAATAAAAAGATTTTTATTGACCCTTTCCTGTCATTCCGACCAAGCGATTCCGTGAGCGCGTGGAGGAATCGCTTTTGCAATAGTTCATCCGTTAGAGAGATTCCTCGGCTATGCTCGGAATGACAACAATCAAAAAATTTTTAACTCTTGATTTACTTTTTATTTCTTTGAGTTTTTTAGACTATTCACTGCTTACTATTCACTACTCACTATCTCTGCTTCTCCGTTCATTTCCAATTTAAACTGAAGGTTGTCGTTTGCCGGAAGAGTGAATTTGACGGCGTAGGTGGTGGTAGTTTTGCCGGCTATCGGGGCAAAACTGATATCAATGATTTCGCTTGCAAATTCTTTGTCAGAATAAGCATCAAGCCTTAAAACCGCCTTCGCCCCTTTGGCAAGGTTTATTACTTCCTCCTCATCGGCTTCGGCTTCAAAATAAACGGTTTGCGGGTCAACAACAGTGAAAGTCGCCGTCGCCGGGGTAATATTGACGCCGGGAATCGGTTCGTCTATGTGGGTAACAAGCCCTTCTATCGGTGTTACCAATGTGGAAAATTCCATCGCCAGTTTTGCGATTTCCGCGTCCAGGACAATAGTATTTAAATCAAATTGCGCTTTTTCTAAAATTCTTTTGACGGCGTCGGTGACTAAATATTTTTCTTTCGTTGTTTTGTAATCATCCTGAGTTTGCTCAAAGTCCCAGCGCTCATTCATATAATCGTTCATTTCTTTTTGAAATTTTTTTTCCAATTCCCTTTTATCCAAACTGGCAAGGGCTTGATATTTTTTAACGAATTCGCCTTCTTTGACGCCGACCCAAATTAATTTTCCGGAAGTTTGAAATTTCAAAGTTGTTTGCGTTTCCGCTTTTACTTTTCCTGATAAAACAAGGTTTTCATTTTCCTGTTGTGTTTGCAAAGCGGCCGCTTCCTCTGTTTTTTTAACCTTTTCCGCTTTTTTCGCCTGAATTTTCCTCAGAGTGAGGCCCGCCCCCGCGCCGATGGCAAAAATTATCAGAATAGTGAAAATGATTTTCTTGAACATGCGATGTTTTATAAGTGATATTGCCTTGATTTTATCACATATTTGAGGCGATTTTTGAAGCTTATTTTGCCGGGATAAGAAGGTTTATTGTTTTTAACAAACTGTTTTGTTCTTAAAAGAAGATGTCTTAATTCTTCTCTCCTTTTAAAAACTAGATATTTTTGCTTTTTTGGTTCAGTTTTTCGCGACATTATTGCCTTTTTTAAATCGGAGATATTTTCGCCGGGAAAAACAGTAAAACATTTACCGATAGTTTTTTTGTGATGACTGTCGCTGTTGCCTAATTCAGGAAGTTGCCAGATTTTATTTTTCTTTGCTCTTTTTGTCGGCAGTCCGGAGCCATAGTCCCAGAAATTGTAGATTTCTATCGCATCAACTAGTTTCTTTTGAATTAATTTTTCAATTGATTCAAAACTGGCACTGTAACCGGTTATTGCTCGCAATGGATGCGGCACAAAAACAATTCCTTTCTGCTCCTTAATTAATTTTGCCGTTTTAACAATATCTAAAAAAGGAGGAATTGTCTTTTTTAAAAACAGGCCGACTAATTCTCCCTGAATGGTGGTGATTTCTTCACCGACAATAATTTCAATCGGGAGATTGTTTTTTCTGGCGTATTTCCTGGCGGTTACCGCTCCTTCTATCCGACCGTGATCAGTAATAGCGATAACATTAAGATTTTGTTTTACTGCAGAAACAACGATTTCTTCCGGCGCAAAAAATCCGTCGCTTACATTTGTGTGAAGGTGAAGATCGGCCCTGCCCATTTTAATGAGGTATTGTATCAAAAAGGAAGCGGTTTTTTCTTGGAAGTTTTTATTTGGCGCAGTTCTTTTAATTTCCACATAAAAAGCCGCGCCTTGCTTTTTATTCTTCCCGGAATTTGGTCTTTGACAAAAAGCCGCGCCTTTTCCAAAGTCTTGCGCGAGGTTTCTTTCGCCAACTTAATGTAAAAAGACCGTCTTTCCCAGTCTTCCAACTCTTTTGCCAGATCCAAACCGTACGCCTGAAACTCTTTACTGATGTATTTCCCTCGTTTTTTGAGCCTTTCTATTAGCTCGGAAAAGTTGCTGACTTTTTCAGGTTCTTTTGGCTGCATATTAGGAATTAATATTACCTTTTAGTGTGGTTTACCACGCGAATCAGGTACTGTACGGTACTTGAGAAGTGTGGACCGTGGCGGATTCGAACCGCCGATCTCCTCAATGCGAATGAGGCGCTCTACCAACTAAGCTAACGGCCCGGAAAGCAAGTTAAAAATTGACTAAAGTTATCCTATGGCTATTTTACCATTTTCGACATTATTTTACTTACCGAATAAACACTTCTGTTATAAGATGATCAACTTTTAAAAACTGAAAAATTGTATTTATAAAATTGGTTTTTTTAAATACAAAGTGGAAGATTTGGTGAACGACCCACCAAATCTTCCCGTTCGCCTTTGGGGTGCTATTCGCACACGGCTCACGGAGCGATTTTGGCGGGCGAGTCGTTCAAGTAACTTGATTTACTACAGGGCTATTAAAAAAACAGAAGGTAGTTTTTAGGATGATTTTTCAAGGGTAGTGAGGAATTTTGTTACTTCGTCGCAAGTAGAAGTGGTGAAATATTTGAAAACATCCGTTGGTTTAACCCATTTCAACTCTTTTAAATCGCCGCCCGGTTTTGTTTTTTGAAATTCCGCCGGTTCACAGTGAAAATACAGGGCGACGATTTGCACTGGTTTAAAACCGGAATCCGGGGTAATTCTTGCAGCCACTAAATTTTTGACCGTAACATCAATACCGGCTTCTTTTTTAACTTGTTTTTTCATTCCTTTATCAAAAATTAAAGATTCAAATCTGCCTCCGGGAAAGACCCAAGTTAAATTTTCTACCCAAGGGTCTTTGTGTTTTCTGGCACCGATTAAAACTTTACCGTTGGCGACAATAATTGCTAAACCAATGACTAAGATAGTCATTTCGGATTTTGATTTTATCTGCCAGTAGGCGCGAAGGATTTTTGCCAGATCGGTTTCGTGAACTTCTATTTTTTCGTTTAACACTGGCGGTGTTTCCGTTACCCTAATATAGGTGTCAATCATTTCCCGAAAAAACTCACTTTTAGTTTTATGTTTAGACTTTATTAATTTTTCCAAATTTTCATATACTTCCGGCGGAATGGAGAAACCAACTATTTTTGTTGTTCTCATTTTGTTTTAAATTGTTTTAAAAGTTTTAACTTAGTTAAACTAAGTCTAACATAGGTCATGAGTTTGTCAAGATCTGAGAATAAGATTTGTGGTGACCGCAGTTTTAAAAGAGACTTGCTTGCTGATTGAGGTTTGGTTTGGTTTCTTTTCCCCAAATTTTTACTTTGCCGTAAACGCCGTCGTAGCCGGGGGCAATAAAAAGATCGCCGCGGTGGTTTTTTTCTATCCCCTCCCCTATTCTTTTGCCTAAAATATGAGAAATTTCTTGTGAAGAAACTTTAGTTAAAATATCAAATTCACTGCCTAAAGATTTTATCGCCGTTTGATATTTCGCCAGAACTTTTTTAGAAGAAACACCCAAACTTTCTGCCTCCGCGATAATTTCCAAAAGCGGGACCAGACAAATAAAAGGATGGTGGCTATTTTCCGGATGATAAAAAGTTTTTATCCCGCTGATTTCTTTTATAACTGGAGCAATTGTTTTTTCCCGTGAAAGTTTTTGGACGCGGTGCATAACTCCTACGGTTAAAGGCCTACGGCAGACGGGACAGATGACACCTAACTTTTTTGTCTCTTCCGGAGTTTGACACACTTTGCATTTGCGGTGGCCGGTGAGATGGTATTTGCCTTCTTCCGGGTAGAATTCAACAGAGGAGGAAACAAAAGAAATAGACGATGGCTGGTGGGGAGTTTTCAGAGCGGCGATGATATCGGTGTAAGTAAAATTTTTGGGTAACTCAAAAACGGTTGCCTCGCGGCCCAAGTTTTTTAAACTGTGGGCATCGGAGAAACTGACGATTATTTTTTTATCCAGTTCAGCAATTTGCCAATTCATTATCGGATCACTGGAAAGGCCGGTTTCAAAAGCGGTGATTTGTTCTGAATATTCAAGGAAACACTCGGTGAAAGTATCGTAGCCGGATTTTGAACCGTAAAGGGAAAACCATGGCGTCCAGATATGAGCGGGGACGAAAATAATCCTTTCATCCACTTCTTTTAATAAAGCGACAAAATCGCGGCAGTTTATTCCCAGAATCGGTCGACCGTCAGAGAGAAGGTTAAAACCCCGTTTTGAAAGTTTTTCGTTTATTTTCGTAACCGTTTCAATATTCGGGCTAAAAACCAAAAGATGGATACGGTGATTTTGGTAAATCAAAGAAATTTCCGTGGTTAGAATAAAAAACGGAGAGTCTTTTGAATTTCTTAGTTGATAAATGCCGTCGCGAATTTCCGTTAAAGTGTTTTTAATTTCTTCAAACCAAAGAGGATGGGTAAAATCAGTGGCGGTTAGAAGTTTTAAGCCTTTTATTTTTCCGTATTCGGCAATATTCGGCAAAGTCATTTGCGGACTGACGGCGCGGGAATATTTGGAATGAAAGTGTAAATCAGCGGGAAGCTTCATTTTTTTGCATTTTATGCAATTCTTTAATTTCATTAACAGAAGTGGTATCGGCTGGCTCTTTGGCGCGGAAACGTTCCATCCTGGGGAAACGGAGGGCAAAACCGCTTGTGTGTATAGGGGAAACGGAAATTTCATCGGCGATGATTTCTACGACAATTTGCGGCTGCGCCCAGACATCGGGTATTAATGTTTTTGGGACAGTGTATTCTTTCGGCTTATCTTCGGTTTTCAGATCATCCACTTTTTTGCGGATTTCCCGCCACTGGTCGTCAGTTAAACCGGTGCCGATTTTGGCGATCGTTAAAAACTCTTTTTTATTTTTGTCCCAGATGCCGACTAAAAACGCGCCGATGCCGAATTTGGATCTTTTGCCTTTGCCTTTATAGTAGCCCATTACCACACAGTCAACGGTGTCAATTAAATGCGTTTGCATCGCTTTTTTGTATTTCACCCAATTAAAATCTCTTTTGCCGGCGCGATAAATGCCGGTTAATTTTTTGCAGACCACGCCTTCAAGACCATTGGCGACAAATTTGTCAAAGAGTTTTTCAAATTCTTTTTTCGTCTTGACGATTGCCTGCGGTGTAAGGTTGATGACTGAACCCTTAGGCATTTTTTCTAAAACTTTTTCTAAGATTTTCCGTCTTTGATAAAACGGTTTTGTTAAAAGGGGAACGCCGTCTAAATATAAGACATCAAAAACAAAAACCTTAAGGGGAATGTTTTTTGCCGTCTGGACAATATCGTATTTTCTTTTTCTTTGCGCCGTTTCCTGAAAAGGCAGAAAGTGTCCGGTTTTTATATTGATGCCGATTGCCTCGCCATCCAAAATTACCGAAGAAACGGGCAGGGTTTTTGCCGCGGCGGCAATTTCCGGAAACATCTCGGTCGTATTGTCCATCTGCCGCGAAAAAATATTAACACTGCCTTTTTGCTGATTGAACAGGAGCGAATGGTCTGCGTTTTTAGAAGAATGGTTTTTAGTGAAATGAATTTGGACGCGGAAACCATCGTATTTTGGTTCCAAAGCCGGTTGCCCCATTTTTTCAAAAATTTTTTCCACCGTTGGCAGTCTTTCCGTCAGAGCGGGTCTTATAGGAATGCCTAATTTCGGGGAAATTTTTTTAACGGCGGCAACGCCACCCTTTTTAAAAGTTTTGGCGATCAAGCCGATATCCGCGCAGACATTAAACCCGTTTTCTATTGCCGGACGCAGACTTTTATCGCCTTTTGCCGTCCAGGAAAGGGCATCCAAAATGGTCACGTTGGAAAAACCAAGCCGCAATTTGCCGATGGGCATTCTCACCAAAAATTTAGTCATCGCGGCATCAACTGCATCTATCAGTTCGGCAAAAAGTTTTATTTTTCTGTCCTGCGAGCCGAGGCCGCCTTGTCCGGCGATCGTTACCAATCGGTTATAGAGTTCAGTAACAGATAAAACTAAAACTTCTTCTTTCTTCTTTTGTTTAAGATCGTAAGCGATATTGCCAAAATCGCCTTTTTCCTTAAAAAGGAGTTGGATATCTTGTTCATTTTTATTAAAACTAAAAGCTAAAATCTTGACCATCATTTTTTCCGCCAAATTTATCTGCAAACGTTGATAATTCGGCGCCAGTTCGCCTAAAATGAGGTAGCAAATTTTGTCAATCTCGTCGGCGGAGGCTTTATCAAGCAGTTCCGCTAAAATTATTGTCATCTCATTGCGCGAAGCCGTCGATTCAAGTTTTTGGAGATAGTGAGAGAAAGCTTCGGTAGTCATTTATATCTTATAACTTGACTTTATTTTAACATTATGAAATAATTAGCACAGTTGATTAATTTTAGTAATTATAGTTTAGTCTGTTATAGTTCGTTTAACAATTGGCGCAACAAAGGGGGTAAAAATGGCAATAAGAAGAGGAGAAACGCAGACAAAGGAAGAAGAGGCACAGTTGAGGGCAAATCACGAAAAATTTAGAAGAAGGACTCGAATACAAATGGCAATGCTTTCCGGAGAAGAAGGAATGCTTGCGGATTTGGGAGGTGCCTTTGACTCCGCGCAGGCGGCTGTCCCAGACGGACTGAGGCCAATTGCGCCCGCAAGAAGGGTTGTTTCCGCAGTACCGCGTCCCAGAACACCAGAACCAAAGAGGAGTAAAATGAATAAACTCCTCGATGGCCTTTAAGGCAATTTTCACTTTTAGTGGAAGTTACGGACTTATGAAACCAGCGTGTAATATGCCCCTTTAGTGCTTCCCCGCTTTTCAACAATTCCCGCCTCAATCAATTTTTTAAAATCGCGCCAGATAGTATCGTCGGAGACCATAGGGAGTACTTCTTTGGCATCACTGATTTGAATGCCTCCGAATTGGCGCATATATTCCACCAGTTTTATTTGCCGCTCATTTAAGGGCACCTGCTTGCCGCCCAGTTTATTTTTTAAATTAATATCCGAGGAAATATGCCTTATTTTTTCCTCCACCGCTTTTAATTCCGTCGTTAAGGCGGTGGTAAAGAATTCCAGCCATTTAGTTTGGTCTTTGTCGCTCAGTTCTCCTGGTTGATTGGAAATTGCCTGAAGCGAAGTGTAATAATCCTGGGCGTGACGGTCAAAATATTCCTCCAGAGAAAAAAGTCTTTTGATGTTGTAGCCTTCGGCCATTAAAACCAAAGTGGCGAAGGCGCGGGCGGTTCTGCCGTTGCCTTCGGTAAAAGGGTGGATTGCCGCCAGACAATAATGGACAATGCCGGAACGGATCACCGGATGAATTTGTTTCCCCTCGCCGCTGTTTAACCAAGCAAAAAGGTCTTCTATTAAATAAGGGACTTCCGCCGGCGGCACGGGGCGGAAAAAAACCTCGTCGGTGGTGGTGTTGCGGATCGTTACCTGCAGTTTGCGCAATGCCCCGCTTTGCTCTTCAGGGACGATATTGTTTACCGTTAATTTATGAACTTTTAAAAGAATAGCCAACGCGTAGATATTTTCTTTTTTTTCCTCGCTGATAATCAGTTTTTCCAAAAAAGACATTAACTGCCGGTAATTTAAAACTTCCTGAATATCCCTTTTGGCGGCAAAAACTTTTTTACCCTCAATGACCTGCGCCGCTTGGGCAAAACTTAAATCGTTGCCTTCAAGTTTTGTCCCGTAGTGAACGGTGCGCAGAATTGCGTCTTGCTGAAATTGGCGCTCGTAAGCGGGGATAATCGGCGAGGCGTCAATGATCGCCTTTGAAGCTTCAATCTGGCCGATATTAGCCAGAATTTTGGAAGTGATGGTGAATTTGGGAGAAAACATAAAGCGTTAAAATGTTAACAAGTTAAAAAGTTAAAAGGTTTTGGTTTCTTGTCATTCCGACCGGAGGCCGAAATTTCGGCCGAAGTGGAGGAATCCCTTTAGCCGAAAGTCTACTTGCAAGAGTGATTCCTCGGCTGCACTCGGAATGACAGCAACGGCAATTTTGCTGTTTCGTAACATTTTATATCTTTAAAATGGTCCAATCAATGACACTTTGGGGATTGACATTGGCAGAAAGCATTTTTTTCGCAAAAAGTAAAACTTTCAGCCAGTTTTTAAAATGAGCGGGCTTTTCGGCAGAAAGCATTTTTTTCTGGAGAGTCAAGATCATCTCATTTAACCAGTCTTTTAAATTTTCTTTTTTGCCGGTAAAAATTTGGGCAAACTTTAATTTTTCCGCTTCGGTTGCTTTTACTAATTTTTGCCACTCTTTCCAGTATAAATCATAGTCAATTTCAACATTGTCTTTTAAAGCAATTGTCTGACAGCGAGAGGTGATGGTTGGTAAAAGATTTGCCGAATTGGCGGTGCAAAGAATAATCAAAGAATTTTTTGGCGGTTCTTCCAAAGTTTTTAAAATTGCGTTCTGCGCTTCTTCGGTCATTAATTCTGCCTGAAGAATAAGGGCTAATTTTTTGCTTTTTTCCTGCCAGCTTTTTTGCGACAGAAATTTTTTGATTTTTTTCGCCTCGTCAATGCCGATGCTTAAATCCGGTTTGATAATTAAAACATCAGGGCTATTTTCAGAAAATTCAATCCCCTCTTCCCCGCAGATTGCCAGAATTTTTTCTTTTTGTTGGTCTTTACTGCCGCCGGAGATAATAATGTTCATTCAAGGAGATTCTAACACTTCTTGAGAAAGTTAAGAGTTAAAAGTTTTAAGAGTCTACTTGCAAGAGCGATTCCTCGTCCGCCAGCTGGCGGATCGGAATGACACAAAACAGTTGATGTGAAAGTTTTTTTGTGTCAAGATGATTAATGATGCCCGAGATAGGAAAAACAATTTCATTGGTTTTAAAAGAAAGAGGAATAATATCTGAAGAGTTGGCGAAAAGTATTAATCTTGAAAGCGTTCAGACCGGCAAAAGCGAAGAAGAGATTATCAAAGAGAGAGACTTAACTTCAGAAGAAGAAATTTTTAAAGCTAAAGCCGAAGTTTTCGGCGTTGCTTTTGTAGATTTAACAAAAGTCGGCTTTGCTCCAGTTTCGGTTTCCTATATTCCAAAAAGCGTTGCCGAAAAATACAAACTCATCCCCTTTGTCGTTGACACTAAAGAAAGAAAAATTTCTGTGGCGATGGCTAATCCTTTAGATTTAGAAACAATTGAATTTTTGGAAAAGAAGACGGAAATGGAGATTGTCCCCTTTCTAGCTCTACCCGCGCAGATTACAAAAGCGATAGAGGAACATTATGAACAGGAACTGACGACGCAAGTAAAAGAAGCGTTAAAGGAATCGGAAAAAAGGAAAAAAATTCCCGATTTGGATCATCTTGATGAGGTAATCAGAGAGGCGCCGATTGCGAAAATTGTCGCCACGATTTTGGAATTTGCAATGAAATCGCGGGCTTCCGATGTTCACATTGAGCCGCAGGAAGGCGATACCCGGGTGCGGTATCGCGTTGACGGAATTTTGCAGGAAAAATTGCTTTTACCGAAAAGAGTCCATGATGCCGTTACTTCAAGAATAAAAATTTTGGCGGAAATGAAAATTGACGAGAGAAGGGTGCCGCAAGACGGCCGGTTTACTTTTTTGGCGGATAACCAGGAGATTGACCTTCGTGTTTCCACGGCACCGACGGTTTATGGAGAAAAAGTGGTGATGCGGCTTTTGAAAAAACAACAAAAAATTCCCACTTTACAGGAATTAGGCCTTCGTGGTAAAGCCTTGCGCGATGTGGAAGCGGCGATGGAACGGCCGCACGGAATGATTATTGTCTGCGGTCCGACCGGTTCGGGAAAAACAACAACGCTTTATTCCATTCTTTCCAGATTAAGTACGGCAAAAGTTAACGTGATGACCGTAGAAGACCCGGTTGAATATCAAATAGAAGGAGTAAACCAAGTACAGGTAAACCCGCAGGCGGGATTAACTTTTGCTTCGGCCTTGAGATCTTTTTTACGGCAAGATCCAAATATTATTATGGTTGGTGAAGTTCGGGACAAAGAAACTGCCGGTTTGGCGATCAATGCCTCTTTAACCGGCCATTTGGTTTTTTCTACCCTACATACTAACAATGCCGCCGGCACCCCGCCGCGGATGATTGATATGGGCGCCGAGCCTTTTTTACTGGTGTCGTCTTTGACCTGTGTTTTGGCACAAAGAGTTTTGCGAAGAGTTTGCACTGCCTGTTTGGAGGAATTCACTCCCCCGTCGGAAGTGATTGACGATATTAAAAATGTTTTGGGCGTTTACTTTGAACCGGCTTTAAGTGCGCAGCAAAAAAGAACAGGAAAAAATAGTTTGGTTTTATGGCGCGGCAAAGGATGCAGTGAATGCGGTAGTACCGGTTATCTTGGTAGAATTGCTATTTTTGAAGCGATGCCCATAACCGACAAAATTATTAAATTTATTTTGGAGCGCTCAGCGGCGGGATCAATAGAAAAACAGGCGCGGGAAGAAGGAATGTTAACATTAAAACAGGACGGTTATTTGAAAGTTCTTGAGGGAATCACAACAATTGAGGAAGTGTTGAGGGTGGCAGAATACTAAAAGAGAAACCTTTAGCTTTTAGAAGATAAGAAATTACTAAAAATTGAGTAGAATTATTTTAACAATTTAGCAATTTAATAATTTAACAATTTTTGTTATGACTATTGACCAGCTTTTCCAACTAACAATCGCCAATAAAGCTTCGGACGGGCATTTGATTGTCGGAGTGGCGCCGACCTTGAGGATTAACGGCGAACTGATGCCGGTAACCGGCGCCGGCGTTTTAACGGCTGAAGCAGTTGGCAATTTGGTTTTACCGCTCCTTAGTGAGAAGAAAAGACAAACTTTGGCAGAATTTAGAGAGCTTGACTGGTCGCATTCGCTTCCTGACGGCACCCGTTTCCGTTTTAATGCTTACTATACTTTCGGCAATTTGGCGGCTTCTTTTAGGATCATCCCCAAAAAACCGCCGACGATCAAAGAACTTAACCTGCCGGAGTTGCTTTATCAATTTACTTCTCTGAAACAGGGATTTATTTTGGTAACCGGCCCGACCGGCCACGGCAAGTCAACGACGGTGGCGGCGATGCTTGAAGAAATAAATCAAACGCGGCAAGGTCATATTATTTCCATAGAGGATCCGATTGAATATGTTTTTAAGCCGGGGAAGGCGATTATATCGCAGCGGGAAGTAGGAAGCGACACTTTAAAATGGCAAAATGCTTTGCGTTCCGCTCTTCGCGAGGATCCGGATGTGGTTTTTGTCGGCGAAATGCGCGATTTAGAAACAATTGCACTGGCGCTAACGATTGCAGAAACCGGCCACTTGGTTTTTTCCACTTTGCATACCAATTCCGCGGCGCAAACAATCGATAGAATTATTGATGTTTTTCCTCAAGGATCGCAGCAACAAATCAGATCGCAACTGGCCAGTGTTTTGGTGGCAGTGGTTTCGCAGCGGTTAGTGCCGACGAAAGAAAAATTACAGAGAATGCCGGCAACGGAGATTTTAATTTCCAATCCGGCGGTGAAAACGGCGATTCGCGAAGGGAAAGTGCATATGATTGATAATATTATTCAGACTTCTTTGGAGACGGGAATGATTTCTTTGGAAAGATCCTTGGCGAATTTAATAAAGAATGGTTATATCACTTTGGAAACAGCCCAGTTGTTTTCATTAAGACCGGAGGAATTGCAAAGATATTTGAAAAGATAATCAAAATGCAAAAATTTAACTTTCGTGCCAAAGATTGGAATGGAAAAAATGTCAGGGGGGTGGTGGAAGCGGAGACGGAAAAAATTGCCTTAGGAATGTTAAAACAAAGAAAATTGGTGATTTTAGCGCTGTCTTCCGTTAAAAAAACACTTTTGAGCCAGACTAAACTTTTTCTTCTTCGCCGGGTAAGTTTGGGGCAATTAGTCGGTTTTACCCGTCAGTTGGCAACGATGGTTGCCGCCGGTCTTCCCTTAACAGAGGCCCTGGATTTAATTAAACAACAAAGTAAAGGAAGGCTTGAAGAAATAATTGGGGAAATTTTGAACAAAGTTGAGGGCGGCGAGGCTTTGGGCAAGGCGATGGAAAAGGAACGGAAAGTTTTTGGCGATGTGTATATCGCTTCCATTAATGCCGGTGAACAGGGAGGAGTTTTGGAGAAAGTGCTTTTACGGCTAGCGGACAATTTGGAAAAGAAAAAGGAATTTACCGGAAAAGTAACGGGGGCGATGATTTATCCGGTGATTATCATTGTCGGAATGATTCTTGTCGTTTTTATAATGATGGTTTTTGTAATGCCGAAAATGATTTCCCTTTATGGCGAGTTTGGCACGGAAATGCCGATGCCAACGGTAATCCTTTTGACGGTGGTGAAATTTACATCAAAAAATGCCGTTTTGTTTCCTGTGATTGCCGTTTCTATTTTTGTCGCTTTAATGACGGTGGGAAAAAGTAAAGCGGGAAAAATGAAAATTGACGAAGCGAAATTAAAAATTCCCATTGTCGGCAATCTTTTGATGGTAATTTCTTTAACCGAAGTAACGAGAACTTTAGGCATTCTTTTGGGAACTGGTGTTCCTCTGCTTAATGCTTTAAAAATTGTCAGTGAGGCTTCGGGCAACGAGGTTTTTAGAGCTGGTTTGACGAGAGCGGCGGAGAATGTAGAGAAAGGTCTGCCTTTGTCGGAAGCTCTTTCAGAAAACCCGGCTTTTCCGGCAATTGTATCGCAAATGATCGGCACTGGTGAAAAAACTGGAAAATTGGATGAAATTTTAAATAATGTCTCCCGATATTTTGAAACCGAGTCCGAGCAAAAGGTGAAAGCCTTGACAAGTGCAATTGAGCCTCTTATTATGATTTTATTAGGGTTAGGGGTTGGCTTTTTGGTAATCGCGATAATAATGCCTATCTATAACTTAACAAGCCAGTTTTAAAAGTAAGAAGTTGGAAGTATGAAGTATGAAGTAGGAAGTAAAGAAAACATAAATTAAGTTTTTTTTAATCTTTTAAATTCTAATTTTTGTATTCTAAATTCTAATGAGAAAGGGGGTGAGAAAATGAAAATCAAAAATCAAAAATCAAAAATCAAAAGTTTTGGTTTTACTTTGGTTGAACTTTTAATTGTTATCGCTTTAATCGGTGTTTTGGCGGCGGCGTTGGTAGCGACACTGAACCCGATAGAACAAATAAACAAAGCGCGGGATGCGAGATTTAAAAATGACGCTTCTGAGCTTTTGGCGGCGTTGGAGCGATATTACGCTTCTACACAAAGTTATCCTTGGGTAGATGGAACGACTTATACGATAGAAAGTGAGTATGGCGAGACCGCAGAAACGGTCGGAGTTAATGGCGTTGGTGTCTGTGGTGATACCTGCTCGGTAAATGGATCACTTATCACTTCCGGAGAATTAAAACCGGCTTTTAAAAACAAAGATCAATTTAGAGCCACGGCAACGGCGGTAGATAAGCTCTATATTTACAAAGAAGAAGAATCAAGCGGTTCTACTTATTCCTGTTTTATTCCTAAAGCCGGGACAAATAGAAACCCGACCTTAAATCCAAACTTGGTTCTAAAAGATATTTGCACTGGCGGTTCGGCGACTGACTGTACCGCATTTCAAGCGCCGGTTGATTGCACTGTGCCTACGACGGCCGCCGGTTGGGCGGATGCGTCTACGGCTTGTTTTATTTGTGTGCCAGAATAAATCCCCCGAACCAGAATAAATTCGATTCGGGGGTGAAACCTGGGGGTGAGTATTTTTGGGTTAAAAGGGTGTAAAAAAGGGCGGTGTTTTAGTGCCGCCTTTTTTTATGGTATTCTGAAATAATGAATATTTTCTATCTGGTTTTGATTTTTGTTTTGGGAGCGAGTGTTGGGAGTTTCGTTAACGTTCTTATATACAGGACAAAAATCGAATATCAAAAATCAAATAAAAAATTGAAAAGAAAGGAGCATTGTTACCGTTTTTTACTGGGTCGGTCGTATTGCGATCATTGCAAAAGGCAGTTAAAATGGTGGGAGAATATACCGATAATTTCATACATCTTTTTAAAAGGTAAATGTCGCACTTGTCACTCCCCTATCCCCGTTGAATACCTAATAGTTGAACTTTTTACGGGGATAATCTTTTTGTTAATTGGTTTTAAAGTTACGAGTTACGAGTTACGGGTTAATACCATTCTTCTTACTTCTTACTTCTTACTTCTTACTTCTTTTCTGGTCATTATTTTTCTTTACGATCTTCATTATCAAATTATCCCTGACTATGCGATAATGTCATTAGTTTTATTGAGCCTTTTGGTTCATATATTAGATAATTTCTCAATTTCATGGCCTGCCCGCATTGCTACGCAAAGCGTTGCGGGCGGGTTTCTTGGTTTTTTAGCTTCCGGTTTGTTAGCTTCTTTATTTTTTCTTTTTTTGCACCTTATTACTAAGGGACGTGGGATGGGCTGGGGTGATGTTAAATTCGCTTTTTTTGTTGGATTTTTATTGGGCTGGCCGAGAAGCTTGATCGCTTTTTATATTGCTTTTTTGACGGGGGCGCTATTAGGTGTCATACTGATTTTAGTAAAAAAGAAAAAATTCGGCCAGACGATTTCTTTTGGCCCGTTTTTGGTTTTTGGTACATTCGTCGCCTTGTTTTATGGAGAGGCGATTTTAAGAAATTTTAATTTGATAATAAAGTGACACAAAGAGACAAGGTGACAAAGAAACAAAGAAAATCCGGAGGGGTTACTTTGATGGAGATGATAATTGTTTTGACGATTCTTTTAGCCTTAATTAGTCTTTTGGTTTTTGGTTTTAGAAGCCAAATTTATAAAGGCAATGATACCAAGAGAAAAGATGATTTGGAAAGAATAAGAATCGCTTTTGAAGATTATTATAACGACTATCATTGTTATCCTGACGTAACAGTTCTAGGAAATTGCGATGGGAATGATCTTGACCCATATTTAAAAAAAATTCCCTGCGATCCGATGACAAAACAACCCTACAAGGTCGTTTGCGGATTAACGGAAGATGGCGGCTGCCGGATTTGGTATCAGGTTTATGCCAAATTAGAGTATGGGGACGATCCTGTTGTTAAAAGAATGGGTTTAACGGAAGGAAAAACTATTGACGGGGAGACTTTTAATTATGGTGTTTCCAGCCCGAATACTTTTATAGGCAATTTACCGGAGGCGACTTTTATTTGTCCGGGAACCGGCGCGATAGCACGCGGAAAAACGACTTGCGCTAATCCGGCAGATTATCTCAGTGTTTGCGAAACTTGCGGTTGCAATGATGGTGAGAGAATTGTTCTTATAAGAGGAGGCTATTATTGTTGTTTCGACAAAGATTGCTAAAGGAAATATTTAATATCTATTATTTAATATAAATAGAAAGGGCAATAAAGAACCTTAAATCTTTTAAATTTTAAATAATAAGTAATAACTAATAAATCTTGGTCTTCTTCCGGTTTGACATTGATTGAACTTTTGGTAGTGATCGCGATTTTGGCGATATTATCAACGGTTGGCTTTGGCCAGTATAAAACAAGTCAATTAAAAGCCCGTGATGCCCAAAGAAAGGCAGATTTGGGCAATCTTTCCCGGGCGTTGGAGATGTATTACAGCGATTTCCGCCATTATCCGCTGGCGGATGAAGGAAGCGCAAAAATGATTATTGATGGTGACATTATTGACTGGGGAACTTCTTTTGAAACAGAGACGACAATTTATATGAAAGTTTTGCCGGCAGATCCGGT
>Ga0315277_10001357_pt1 | contig 35856 bp, 30 predicted proteins | sample YL17G05_15_MG_FD_203695 | JGI IMG/M metagenome (GOLD analysis project Ga0315277, IMG submission 203695) | Sediment microbial communities from Yellowstone Lake, YNP, Wyoming, USA - YL17G05_15 | ecosystem: Environmental > Aquatic > Freshwater > Lake > Sediment | place: USA: Wyoming | collected...
TGGGCAAGTCCTCGCTCTTGGCAGAGCTCATGCACAGGCACGGCGGGGAGTTCCTGTTCGTCTATGTCGATCTGTACGGCATCACGACCAAGACCCGCATGGTCGAGGCGTTCATGTCCGCCCTGGTTAGCTCGGCCTATGGCACCGCGAGGAAGGTCGCCGCGGGGATCAGGGACGTCATCAAAGGCTCCAGGCTCAGGCTGGTCATAAACGACAAGGGCGAGCCCGGCGTGGAGTTCTCGGTAGGCGAGCCGAGCGTCCCGGAGATCCAGGACATGCTCGACATCCCCGAGGAGATAGCGAGGAAGAGGGGGAAGCGCATCGTGGTCGTGTTCGACGAGTTCCAGGAGATCGCCTCTCTGGACGGGGTCTCGCTGCTCAAGGCGATGAGGTCGAGGATGCAGGCGCACAAACATGTGTCGTACATCTTCGCCGGGAGCAAGAGGCACCTCCTCATGAGCATCTTCGAGGAGCGGGAGGGGGCATTCTTCAAGTCCGCCAAACCGCTGGAGCTGGGGCCAATCCCGAGGGCCGATTTCGAGAGGTTCCTCGTGGACAGGTTCGCCGCTTCGGGCGGCCGTCTCGACCATGAGGCGGCGCGTGCGATCGTCGACGCCAGCGGAGGCAGCTCGTACTACGCCCAGCAGATCGCCCACGAGCTGTTCAACATATCGACCAGGCCTAGATGGCCCCAGGACCTCGAATCGGCTGTCGCCACCGCGCTCGCCCACCAGTCGCCGGCCTTCTACTTCCTCTGGGATTCGGTCAAGAGCGGGACCCAGAGGCGGTATCTCATGGCGGTGACCCGCGAAGGCAAGACGACATCCCGGTCGGCGTTGATCGAGAGGTACGGCCTCACATCCGCGTCCCACGTGCAGAAAGCGGTCAGGCAGCTGGACGCGCGGGGCATCACGGAAGGCGGCGCGATCGTCGACCCGATGTTCGCCCTTTGGCTGAGGGGATTGGCGGGGCGCCCGTCGCAGCGTCCCTGACGACGGCCGGCTCTGGGGCTGTGCCCGCATGAGATCGCGCGGTCCGGGTCATTGAAAAGGTTCCTCCTTTCGACTAAGTAACCATGCCAAGTATGCCACCGTTAACTGGAAGAGCAAGTCCTCTCGGGGATAAAACTTAAGAAACGAAAGAATATAAGAGCCCGAAGCACAAGGAATACTTCGAGGACAACTTCATCGAGAGCCTTGCGATCACGAGAGGGGTCCAGATAAACGCGAAGTACGCCGAGGCTTTTGAGGTAATCAGATGGGTGATGTGAGACGCCCGGTGTGCATAGCCGGCCTGGGGACAATGGGGCGGAGCCTAGCTAAGCTCTATGCATCCAAGGATTTCACGGTGAAGGTGATAAGCCGGACTCCCGAATCCGGGAAGAGGGGTCTGGACCGGCTCATGGGCGAACTCAAGTCGAGGGTGGACAAGGGGAAGCTCTCCCAGGACGAATATTCCAGGATTGCCTCTAGGATAACTCTAGCAAAGGATGTTTCCGAGTTCGCGGACGCGGAGATCATAGTCGAAGCCATCTACGAGGAGGAGAAGGCAAAAGAGGAGTTCTACAGCACTATCGAGACGAAGGTCCCCGAAGGCACCGTCATCGCGACGAACACCTCGTCGCTTTCCATCGACGAGCTGTCACATCGCATGAGGCATCCATCCAGGTTCATCGGGATGCACTTCTTCAACCCGGCCGAGGTGATGAGGCTCGTGGAGGTCAGGTGTTCGGGAAAGACTAGCGATACCACGGCCGCGCGCGCCACGGAGATCGCTAAGCAGCTTGGGAAGACCCCGATAAAGGTACCGGACTCTCCCGGGATGTACGTCAATCGGATTCTCTTCCCGATGCTACTCGAGGGAATCAGCGTCCTCGAAACGGCGAATAGCCCGATCAAAGATATCGACGACGCGATGAAGCTGGGGGCGAACCTTCCGATGGGGCCTTTCGAGCTCTGCGACTTCATCGGGAACGACATCGTCCTCGAGATATCGGAGATCCTCCTGGAGCACACGGGAGACTTGAGGTTCAAGCCGCCGGAGCTCCTGAGGCAGATGGTCAGGGAAGGGCGACTTGGCAGGAAGAGCGGCCGCGGGTTCTATGAATATAATAGGTGATCAGTAAGAATGAGACGGCTCTTCATCTGCGCTTTTCATCATGAGAGCATCGTCTGGATCAGCAATCCCGTTCCCTTATGGTGCCCCCCGCCATCGTCTCTGTTGTGTGCCTCTGAGGAGAAAGGTTATTGACGACGCACAACTCTCCATGCCACTGAAAGTTCGGATCGATCGGTCATGAGGGTGATTTGATTGCTGAAGCTGGGAAAGGATGTGAAAGTCCATGAGACCGCCAGGATCGACGTCGATGATGGTTACATAGGGGACAGGTCCGTGATTGGCCCGAGCGCGGTCATCGAGGGTCGTTTTATCAGGATAGGGAACGAAGCCTGGATCGATGAGCACGCTTTCATCGGCGGCGGGAGCTGCTTCGACCCAAAGAGCTCGCTCGTCGTCGGCGACTTCCTGCACATGGGGAAGTTCTCCCACCTGAACCAGGGGCGCGGCCTGAAGATCGGGCACGAGTTCGGCTGCGGCATCAACACGAAGGTGTTCACCCATGGTGCTTACGAATCTGCATGGGACGGCTTCCCTGTCCAGTGGGGGCCTGTGAGGATAGGCGATAGGGTTTGGATGCCGAACGCCTGGGTCAACCCGAACGTGAAGGTCGGGAACGATGTCGTGGTGGCTGCCATGAGCCTGGTGACGAGGGACATCCCGAACGGCTGCCTCGCGGGCGGGATCCCATGCAAGATTCTAAAGGAGAAGGCCTACCCTCGAAAACTGACTGCGCAGGAGAAGAAGGTGCTCTTTGACCGGATATTCTCCGAAGCGAAGGTGATATTCGGGGGGAAGCACCCGAAGCGGAAGTCGCCGTCCATCAAGTGCAATAGGATCGACGAGGACTCCTTCTCTATCGCCGGAACAGTCTTCGACATGAGGGGGCGGTCGATCGAGGGAGGGGCGACCGAGTTCACCGAGATTCTGAGGCACCAGCTGAGGAGGAACGGAATCAGGTTCAGGTACTGCGCGAAGGGGGATTCATACTCGAAGTGGTGAGGCATGCGGTTTCTAAGATGCACCGACTCTCCGAAAGACGAGCAATAAATACCCCTGAGGCTTTCCAGAATCGAAAGGGTATTTAGATGAAACATACGGCGCAGAAGCAAGGTATTCCATCCCCTAGATCAATCTTGGCCGTTGGGGCGCATCCGGATGACCTTGAAGTCGGATGCTTTGGGACGCTCCTCAAGCACAAGAGCGCCGGAGACAAGGTCACGGTCGCAATTACCACCAAGGGCGGGTACGGAAACCGTACTTGGGGGCAGATCAGCAGGGAGGCCAAGAACGCCTCCAAGGTCCTTGGCGTGGATTATATAATCCTGGACAACAAGATCGGTCATTACGAGATGAACTGGAAGACCGTTGGTGAGATAGATCAGATAATCTCAAGAAATGCAGTGGATACGATCTATACAGTGTGGCACGGGGACAGCCATCAGGACCATCAGCTGACATTCAAGAACGTGTTGGCGGCCTGCAGGACTAAGAGGATAAAGAATCTGTATTGCTTCGAGATGTCGGAATACAGCTACAGGTCGCCGTCGACCTTTGATGCCAGATACTTCGTGGATATCTCCGAGTTCTTCGAGATGAAGCTCAAGGCGGCCCGGGCGTACAAGAGCTACATCACCCCCCCATCACATCGAGGCGATAAGCGGGCTCGCGAAGCATCGAGGGCTGGCTTGCGAAACGGAATACGCCGAGGCCTTCGAGCCGATCTTTATGATATGGAAATGACCTCGCGGGCAGATGCGTGATCCAGAAGGGCAACGGAGGACTTCGAGATATACTCCCCCTCGTTAGGAAGGGGGCTTATCGCGTTCCATGACATCTGTCTCGACCCGCCCGCAGGTAGATTCTCGACCACATCGTTAAGTCCGGTTCTACGATGAAGGTTCGAGTCGTCCTCTACGACGACCTCGCCCTTGGGATACTCCAGTAGGTCTGTGAGAGAATGGTTGCTTGAGCACTATTCGGAAGAGCCTTTCCTCCTCGTAGAGCTTTTATTCCTTGGAAACTCCTCCTTTCTAGCATATACCAATGCGGGAATTATCGAAATGTTATGCGAAATTGAATCTGAATGAATGCCGTTGGCGTCTTGCGAGCTACGACTGACTGGCATATCTCCTTCTATAGATTGAAGCCACCGTTAAATCTATAGCCGTGCTATGTTTATGTGGGAATATGCGGTAGGCAGATGCGAGTGCTGATCCCTTTGAATATCATCGCTCATATCATTGCCTGAGCTAGGAGAATATTGAGGATGAAGATCCTTGTCACAGGCGCTCTCGGGGCGATCGGCGTCAACCTGATTCCTGCATTGAGAAATGCCGGGCACACGGTCGTTGGAAGTGACGTCCGAATCACAGAATTCAGCGATTATGTTCGCTCCGATATTACCTCGTTTGAGGAAATGTACCGGATTTTCCTGGAGACCAAGCCTGACACAGTAATCCACATGGCTGGAGAAGTCGGCAGGATGATGGGGGAGAAATACCCTCAGAAAATGATATATGTTAACGATTGCGGCACGTTGAACATCATCAAGCTCTGCATGGATCACAAGACGACCTTCGTGAATTTCTCCACCAGCGAAGTCTACGGCCATCTCTACGACAAGGGCGAAGAGATCAAGGAAGAGGACCTCGAACTGAGACAGACCGCCTTCGGAACGACCAACGTGTACGCACTGAGCAAGCTCTTCGGAGAGGCTCTTGTCAAACATTACGTCGAGAACTACGGTTTGAAAGCGGTGACCATCAGGCCGTGCATGGTCTATGGGCCAGGCGAAGTGCCGGCAAAGAACAGAAGCGCAATCTCAAACTTCATCCACGAAGCGATGACGGGGAAGCAGATTGTCGTCCATAAAGGGACTGTGCGGGCTTGGTGCTACATCTCAGACTTCGTCGAAGGAGTACGTCTTGCGATGACCCACGCGTCGGATAAGAAATACGAAGCGTTCAACGTCGGATCCGATGAGTACGTGACAGCCGAAGAGCTGGCAGAGGTCGTCCTCGATGTATGCGGGGGCAAGAAGAGCCAGATTAAGCTCGTTGACCCGCCCAAGAAGTTCCTGAGCCCGGTGAAACGGACCTCGATAAAGAAGTTGCAGAAGATCGGTTACGAGCTCAAGATTCCGCTCAGGCAGGGAGTTAAGTTCGTTGCGGATTGGCAGAGGGAGATGGGGTTCATCGAGAAAGACTGGGAACTCTAATGATGGCATTTCCGTCATATTACATCCCATCTCATAAACGCTCCAAATCGATTCGTTATCTTTGAAGCCGACGACTCTCTTAACCATCCCATCAGAACAAATTAATTGTATTATCGGATTGGAATCCTCGATGGGTTCAATGCGCCCAGGATTATTTTTGTTATCGATGCCTACTAGATGTTTCATTCAGCTCTGGCCAGTTCGACTAATCTGCCTCCCTGCTCACGGTCAAAACGTACGCACCTATTATCTGAGTTGTTGACGTTTTCGTTCGTTATTAGGTGAGCGCTCGTATCAATTTGCATGACATCATGGGATGGTTTCATGTCTTAGCGCAAACATCCAATTATTTCAGTTGTTCGAATGAATCGACAAGTTTATTTTTCTATATCCCATTGGGTTTCATTGATAATTCATATAATGGAGGCTTTCGACTGTCTTCAATTCTCGCTGTTGGTGCACATCCAGATGATATCGAGGCCGGATGCTTTGGCACTCTTATAAAACATTTAAATAATGAAGATAGTATGAATGTTGTAATTACTACATCGGGCGGCCTGCCTCATCGCCCTTGGAATGTTGTTGAGAAAGAAATTGAAGAGGCACAGAAATTCCTTGGAATCAAGTACAAGATTTTTAACAACCCTAACGGTCATTATCAGATGAATTGGAAGACTGTTTCAGAAATTGACGAAGTAATTGACCGTGAGAAGGTCGATACAGTTTATACGGTATGGCATGGCGATAGTCACCAAGATCACCAATTGACTTATAAGGTCGTCCTCGCAGCTGCTAGGAAGAAGCAAGTGAAAAATTTTTATTGCTTCGAATTACCAGATTACTCATATAGATCTGAACGCGTCTTCGTTCCAAGGCGCTTCGTTGATATTTCGGAACATATGGAATCAAAAGTAAAGGCTGTTGCTGCCTTCAAATCATATTTTTCAGAGAGTAATATCGATGCAATGATTGGCCTAGCAAGACACCGAGGCGGAGCAATCGGTGTAAAATATGCGGAAGCCTTCGAAATCATCTTTGAAATGTGGAAGTAGTGAAAATCAGCTTTTTGTCCCTTGAATACGCTCGGTCAATAAAAGAACAAATAAAGGGAAAGGCGATTGAGGGCACGATGAAATGGTGCGTGAGTCTAAGATCCGCAAATTGGACCCCGTCAAGAAAAAATTCGTCTATCCTGAGAAGAACATCATAGAACTCTCAAGGAAATCCACGAATAGTTACGCGAATCCGATAATTGGAACAGTATTCTGGGGTAGGTTCAAAACTGGATTCAGCATGTTGAAAGAACATCTTCTCTCGACACAAAGAACGAAGTATGACACAATAGTCGAGATCGGCACAAGCTACGGGTTCTTTCTGCCTTCCCTCTGTGAGCTTGCTGATAGGGTGATTGGCACGGACATTGAGGATACCTTTGACTTATGCAAGGACCTCACGCTACAACCAATCAAACAGAAATACTCCAATTTGATTCTCAAGACCGCCGATGCTACCCATCTCTCAGAGTCCATTGAGCAGAATTCCTGTGACGTCATTGTAGCTTTCAGTGTGCTTGAGCACATAGAGGACGCGCCAAGGGTCATGAGAGAGGTCTCCCAATGCCTCAAAGATGATGGTATTTTCCTTTGTGAGCTTCCCACTGAGAGCGGTATTTACAGGCTGAGCCGGCGAGTAGTCGGGTACCATGACGCACACCCGGGATACTCATATGAGGATGTCAGAAAGAGATTGGGGGTAGAGTTCAATTGCCTTGCCGAACGGAATTCACCTTTCCGGCTTCCATTATTCAATATAGGGCTGTACTCGCACCATTAGTTCCTGTTTTGAACATTGGCCGACAATTCGAGAATGCGAAATTGGTTCAGCTCGACCTCGAATGAAGAAAAGGGAAGGGTTTAGCGTGTCCTTCGATTTTCAATCCTGCTCGATTGACTTATAGATAGTATTTTAATATCATTAATTGTTTTCATTGACTGGGAGGTTTTCAAGATTGGAAGATAAGGATCTCTCGATTGTCTATACAACTCTGAATGATCTCTCTTCCTACGGAGGCATAGAGACCGAGATAACGAACGAGATCAATTTTCTCCAATCCAAAAACTTCGATCTTTATGTTCTTTCTCCTTCTCCTCTCGATACAATTCGAATAAAGGAATCGGAAAAAGTACATTTCGTCCATTTTCCGCGTAATATTCTTCGCATATGGTGGCCTCTTAGATACTCATTAGTGATTGCTTGGCTCTATATTGAATTATTCAAGATTGGACGAATGAGGAGAATCGTTTCTGTATCATTTACTGTGGTGGACGGTGCAGCCCCTTCACTTCTGAAATTGATTGGTCTGAAGATAAAAGTGATTCTAAGAATAGTAGGTCCTTTGTCATATGAAGTCGAGCATTTCGCGCCGACAAAGCAAATGAAATACATCATCGCAGGGCGCCTTTCAAGGCTCATCGAAGCTTTTTCTTATCTCGTAGCAGATATAATCTTACCCGTATCAGAGTTCGAAGAGGATAACGTCAATAGGTATCTAGTTGATAAAAAAAAGATCAAACTATCAAGGTGCGGAATAGATTCAGAGATCTTTTCTGGCAAAGCGAGAACAACTCCGATTGAATTGCCTAATGGGTTTAAGGTTGTGCTATTTGTTGGTCGTTTTGTTGAAAAGAATGGACCTCTGGTGATAGCCGACGCAGTCCCTGCAGTTTTATTAGATATGCCTAAGACGATTTTCGTGTTTGTTGGTGACGGCCCATTAAGACCGGTTATAGAATCAAAATTATCGACGGAAATCAGAGCAAAAAGAGTTATCTTGACTGGATTTCGAAAGGATATTTCTGAGATTCATGCCCAGGCTGATATCTATGCCGGTCATTTGTCTTCAAAGGTTGAAGGTCTAGGCCAGACTGTTTTCGAAGCCCTAATGAGTGGTCTTCCGGTCGTGACAGGACGTGATAAGATCTCCGAGTATTTATTGACCGATGGGTTCGATTCTATTCTAATTCCTAAGGACAGCCCCGAAGCTCTTTCGGAAAAAATCATAATGCTCCTGAGGGATGAAAGATTAGCATCTGAGATTGGGAATAGAGCTCGTGAGACAGCGATCAAGAAACTCTCATTTAATCGAATGATGGATTTGCTCATTGAAGAGTTCCCGAAATAGAGATTAAAACATTTCATGATCATATCCTATTCGTCAATAGTCTCTTTACATAATTTCTATCTTCAGTCGTCAGGAGGAAACGATAGATTGTTATCCCGAGAATTATTGCAAATATTATGGCAATAGGAGTAGCATATACCATCCATTTCCTATCACTGATTATTGTCAAGAAAAAGAAAGCAAATCCTGAGTATAGGAGGATTGTTATTATCGAACCAAAGGGTTTGATTCCAATTTCTCTCTTAAAATAAAGGAGGAAAGCAATTACGTAAAGCGCATAGGAGATGAGGTATACACTCGCAAGACCTATCGAACCCTGCGAAGGAACTATTACGATGACAAATGAAATATATACTATGACCCAAAATAAATTAAGTATAAGCGCATGCCACATTCTCCCGATACCAAAGATAACATTCGATACAATTGAACCAACTGATGCTAATGCCGAAGCAGCAAACATTAGTATGGCTGGATAGAACGCAGCGCTATAAGATTCACCATAGAGGAAATTAATTGCGATGCTTAAAAATGGAAATAAAAACAATGTCAGCGGTAGCATCAGAAGTACAACTATCTTGATTAATCTCTCTGTTATCTTGCCCATTTCTAATGGATTTATTGAGTGTTGCTCAGTTAGAAGGGGAAGCAATGGTATGCTTACTGCTGCTGGAATGACCAGCATTATCTGAGAAAGGCTTTCAGCGACTGAGTATTGACCAAGTAAATAGAAATTCCAGTCTATGGCTAAGATAGTCCTCCCTATCCAATATGCTGGTGCAATCACGAGGCTGCTGAGGAACGCAGGAACAAGGAATGAGAAGAATAATCCTCGTTCTCTCTTCAATTTCGTCTTTGCGAGAGAATGTGAGAAATTCATTAACAAGAAATCTCTGGATACAAGCACCAAGACCAGAACAGATATAAAATTTGATAAGATCATTGCGAGTACTGCACCCTCGACTCCCAAAACGGCAATTGATATCAGTGCCACTGGCTGCCACGTAATCGCCACCAAAGCGTTTATTTTCGCCAGAGTCTTGATTTTCTGGTTTCCTTGTAGGAGTGAACTGAGTACTAAATTAAGTGAGGACAATATTATGAATGCTGCAGATAATCTTAGAACCATTGTCATTCCTGGTACGCCGTACAATTGAGATGCAATAGTGGATGAGATGAGCAGAAATCCAATGGCAGTCGCAAAGGAGGAGATTAAAGTCACATACAATAATAGGGAACCAAACGCTCTGGCTATTGATATATCTCTGTTTCTCCAGTGCGAAACATATCGGGTCATCGCAAGAGGCGCTCCAAAGCATCCAATAATGACGGCTAGATTCTGAAGATTCATAACTATTGACAATGTTCCAAAATCGTTAGGAGTGAGCAATCTCGCTGCAATGATATTGTTTAAAAAAACCATTGCACGAGAGATAATCAACGAGAGAAGAGTAATTCCGCTACCGATTAAGATTCGTTTTCCAATGGAAGTCAACAATTAATCTCCTACTGTTCTCTGTTCTTTCGTGTTCTCCATCCTTCGTTTTTAGTTATGTCGTGCTCGCTAGCTGCTCATGTAGATTCCCAGAGCACCATTATCATAAAGATGGTCCATAGATTCGAGGCTCATAATCACGCCCATTCCCCAATTAACATCATCCCAGTTCAATCTATCCAGATTCGGCGTATTGATTACAAAATATCCATTCTCAGCTGTATTTGGAAAATAGAATAGATGTCGATCTTGTAGGCCAAGAAATCCTCGAGAAGAATCAGTGACATATCTGAGGGTTTCATAATCACCAATGATTGCAGAACCCTTTGGTATTGAATTGAGAAAGCCATGTGTCGCAAGATTGGAGTCTGTCGCGAATGTGGTAGCTCTTGGGATGCTATCGTTCAATATGTTGTTGTCATCGCCGATGAGATAACTCGTAACCGAAAAGAAGGAAAACATCATCAAAATTGTAATTAGCAGAGCAATTGACCGTTTTCTTTTTGATCCAACCGGGAGCACCAGTGCCCCTGCCATGAATATGACAAGCAATAGTGATGAATATGCTAGCGTCCTCTCTGGATTCAATCCGAAACTTGAAGATAATATTCCTGTTAAAGGTAGTAAAAACATTAATATGAGCGATGAAATCAACATCAATTTCATCCTAGATAGATTGGTGAGCCATCTAAGTATCATGTAGCTTCCTGCTAAGGCCATGGCTGATAGGCCAATGTATCCGATCAGAGCCTCTGCGAAGAACGAGAACTCGAGGATTCTCCCCTGAAAATTCTGAACCAATATCGGGCTTCCTTGGTAGAAAATTCCCCGGAGAATATCTGCAAAAATAGTATTGTCCACTACTGCAATATAGAATACATTAATTATTAGATATAACGGAAATAAGTATATGAGAGGATTCTTCTTCCTGGCTAACAGTGATGTGATTGCGCTCCCTGCCAATAGAATTGTAAGAGCAAATGAGATCTCTAGATGCCAAAAGAAAACCGCAACGGCCATTACCCAGACGGCAGGAATATATGCACTGCGTGGCTTTTCGAAATTCTTCACAATCAGTAAAAATCCAATTAATAGTAGAGAGAATCCGCCTATTTTGCTCGAATTATAGACCGAGATTGCGATGTGCAATGTAGCGACAGACAGAATTAATGCCGCCATCAAACCCGCTCTGTTATCATTGAAGATCCGCTTGGTTACGCAGAAAATCGCTGGGATTGCACTTAATGACATTCCAAAATTAATTAAGTCAAATGTAGTCGGTGATGATCCAATTAATAGATTTGATGCAGCTTGCGAGATATGGTAAGCGGGATAATAGTAGTAGGGTCCTGATGCGATAACAGTATGCCCGGAAGCTACTATATTCTCAATTGTGTGAAAATGATAAGGGACATCTTGCCCAATCAGGTAGGGATTGATAAGGATTGATGATCCTCTCACTATTGCAGCAAGAAAAAGTATCTCGAATAAAATTAGCATTGCGCTTTTCTTTTCTACGGTTCTGTTGACGATTATCTGCAATCCGATAATTCCTGTAGCGATAGCTACCAACAAATAATATGATGTTGGCTTTATATATTTAGACTCACTCAAGATAATAATGATCATGGCGAGAGTCGCTAGTAATATCAAAGTGAGTATTTTATTGAAACGAACTGAGATAGAGAGTTCCTTATTATCACCACTAGAGATATTCGCTCCTCTATTTCTGAGAATATAGATCAGAATTCCCAAGGCTATGAAAGAAGAATAGCTGAGCACAAAAATATATAGAGTTGGTGAATTCCCCAATGATAGATTAAGAATAGAAATGATACTGATTGTTATCATTATTAATATTGTGGCGATAGAAATAATTCGTATCTGATTTTTACTTAAGGCATTCTTCATAGACTTTCTCAACCCTCTCAGCAACACTCTCAAAGGCAAAATTCCTGAGGACGTATCTTCTTCCAATTTCTGCTAATTCCTTGCTTTCGTCAGGGTGCTCAAGAACATATCTTATCGTGTTCTTTAATTCACTCGCATTTTTGCAATCGACTACACACCCAGAATTCGCTTCCGATAAGATTTCGGAGGTCCCACTGCCTTTTGCAACTATGATTGGTGTTCCACACATCAATGCCTCAAATGGAACAAATCCAAAAATTTCCGTATTCGGAGGATTCACCAATACATCCGCGCTAAGATAGACGTCTCCGACATTATCCACATAATCAGAGAATCTGACTCTGTCCGTTATTCCAAGGTTCCGAATCTTTTCCTGCAGAGGTTGCATGCCTCCACCATCCGGCCCGACAATTAATAGAATCAGATCGTTCATTTCATTTATTAATAAACTGAAAGCATCAATTAATAACTCAATTCTTTTTGCTGGGTGTATTCTTCCAAGAAACAGAACAACCTTTGCATTATCTGGGATGTCATTCTTCTCTCTAAAAGATTTTCCTTCGACAGCTTCTCTATTGAGCAGCCTTGAGAAGTCGATTCCATTTGGAATTATCCGAATTCTATCTGATTTCACACCCATCTCTTTGCATTGCTCAGCTTCTTTATTACTCACAGAAATCACTCGTGAGGCATCTCTGAGAATCATACTCCCCCATAGAGCATCGTAGATTTTTTTCAGTTTCTTCTTTTCAAAAAATGGAGTAATGGAGCCATGAGGTTGTATTACATATGGCACTTTATCCAGGGCAGAATAATGATGGCATGCAATTGAAAGTAGAGTTCTAAAGTCATGAATATGTACGATATCAAAATCCTTCATTTCCTTCCGTGCAATCGCTGGTAGGAGATATGGGATCGGTGGGATCCAATTTAAGGACCATCGTCTGCTAAAATTATCGAAATAGAATACCCGCATCCCCTCAATTATCTTCGGACTGTTATCGCCACCATTGATTAGATTGGGGTTCCTGCTCGTTGTATATACAGTTACCTCATGTCCTCGTTGAGCGAGTATACTTGATAAATTGTAGCTAGCTCGGACCACACCCCCTGCTTCCCATTCAGGCATGAAATACGGAGTCACTTGGAGGATCTTCATTTATGGGTGCCTCGTTGATTATCCTTGGACAACAGTGAAATATATCTCTTCATGTAGATTCCTTCCAACCGGGTTCTGATTCCAGATTTGCTATCGTATACGCCCATGAGTTTCTTAGCGTATTGGGCTTCAAACCAGTTTATCAATGATCTATCTTGTCTGTTAATTCTTATTCCCATTTCGCTGCAATACGTAGTTAGAAACATTTCGTACAGATTATCCATATCCCACAATCTTTTGCCAAGCAATCTATATCGGGGATATCGACTGATAACATCAAGACTGTACTTGAATCTCGCAAGATCTACATGTGGTGGCAAGGAGCTATTATTATCCGGAAAATCAATTAAGTAGATACGTTGACCTGCACGATTCTCAACAATAATATTCCATGCCGCGAAGTCAATGAATGAAACGATTTTTAAACGCAAATTGCAGGAGACATTCATCTGCGTAATCATATCTAAATCTAAACCCTTTTCAATATATGGACTATGGATGTAATACTCGGCGCCAGATGCTTCAGTCGATATCTTATGGAACTTCGATAGGGCTATCGCTGCCAATCTAATGGAGTTGTATACCGTTTCCTTCTCTTTTTTTCTCAGAGTGAGAAGATGGCTCTTGAGACTAATCCCATTGATATGTTCCATCACAATCGCTCTTTCGCTCGGATCCACTCCTATTGGTTTTGGGACACCGATATACTTGTCATTGAATTCCCTATTGAATCTAGAGAGATTATCGAATTCGACCAGGACTTCCTCCGGAGTCTTAGTCTTGCATATTTTGATCACTATCTTGCCAGACTCTATCCTATTCTTATGCATCTCGATTATGTATATTTCCGAGTATACCGTGATGAACTTATCGAGGATTTTGAAATCATCACTGGACGATGCTATTCCAATGTTCCTCAGGATGCGTTCTGCAGTCTTTATCCAGTTCCCTCCTTTTCGGCAAGTACTACGTAGCCCGTTGAAATCATCGGAATGACATCCCTTCCCTTAAGGAACTTCCAGCCACTATTTGACAATTCCTTCCTAATTGCTTGCTTCGATAGGCTGTAGATTTTTCCTCGATCTCCCATGCGAAGCAGCTTCTCCATCTTACTCACAACATCCGGCAAGATGCCATCGAGGGAGAAATAGAATATTGCATACTGATTGCAAACTCTCCTGACTTCGCTTAGAGTTTCTTTACGACTCTCTGAAGGTATCCTGTGGAGGAATCTATGGCATATAATGACTTTAAAAAAATCATTCCTAATCGGTATAAATCGCAAATCTCCCTGAGTTATATTCAATCTATCTTCTTTTCTGGGGCAATGCGATAGCATTTCTCGGGAAGCGTCAAGGCCAATCACAGAATATCCCGAATCCAAGAGATTGCGAATAATCTTGCCAGATCCACAGGGCGCGTCCAAGACGACTTTGGCCTTGCAACCTCTCATCATATTGAGGATTGCCCATGTTTCAAATCTGGAAACTAGAATCGCTGATAGTTTTTTTAATTCAAATAAATCTTTCAAAGAATCCGGTCTGAAACCTTCGTCATAGGCATCCGCGTACGACTTCTTTTTGAATATTTCTGAGTACTCCCTATAAGGACTATTGTTCTCAGATGGAGAATCGACATCCTCTTTCATTCTCATTTCACGCTCGAAATCGTTTTGGATAATCTCGAATTATGGATTGTAAATTTGAATATCTCAATTCATCCCACCAATGTATTCTATGTGCTATTGATTACGTCCGATGCGATTTCGAATTTCAGATATTCCCAGCAACTACTTAGGCATTTCAATGACATCAACCCAAATCGTCCCGTTATTGATTATCATTCTTCTTTCTTTCGCAGTATCTCTCCAAATCATTGACCACTTCTGCTTCAGAAGAATTACGTAAATGTGAGGCAACTCCGTAGATTAATGGACTCATTGAAGAGTCCATGACAAGTCTTGCAAGGAATTCGCTCTTAAATAAAAGAAGAGAAGCACGATCGAGGAAAGTCCTCCGGACAGAGAATTGCATCCTAAATTCTTCCCATCCATCGTTCATTTTGATTTGACGCAGGTTCGTAGGACCTAGTCCTTCACCTTCTGCAACCATTATGTGTCTCGCTCTATGCAAAGGTATTCCCATAATCATCGATCCGATCATATCGACTGCAACTGGATTATTAGATAAGATAAGAAGATCCGTCTTCTTCGGGCTTCCATACATGGGTCCATGATTGTCAAGGGCATAGCTGCCATCAATGACAATCAGTCTCGGTTTCGTAAGCTTGGTTATCAGCGCTAATTTCCGGTCCAGGTCTTTGTGGTGAAGACATCTCATTGTATCAGGGTAACATCCCCAGAGATTCTTCATGCTAAGACTGACCCCTGTCATTACGTGGACTTTGAGAACTGGTACTGATATCATGCAATCGATTTCTCTCAGGAGGAGATTCGGCAATCTGACCATGACATCTTTTCCCTGTATCCTCTCCGTTAATTCAAGGGAAGGCATGTTGGACAGATTCACATATTCCGCTCCGGTCTTCTTGCATATCTCTGGGATGTTGTGGCCTGCAAATGAATCATCAGCAGAAAAGGAATGATTGCCTCCATCTGATTCTCCTATTATGACTCTCCTCGCTCTTCCTTTGAGGAGATACAAGAATTCTTCAAGAAGTTCCGGAGTTGTTGTTATCCCTTTCTTGTGGTAAGGGTATGTGAAATTCGGTTTGAGAAATACCGTTGAATCAGTCTTGACAATATCTTTCCAACCGATGAATTCGAGGCCTAAGAGCAGATTCTCTCTCATTTTATCGATCTTGGTAAGATAGACGGTTGATTTATCCACTTGACATCACCTGGCTTATAGCGTTCTCGAAGTCACCAACTATCCTATTCCAGTCATTTTTCTCCACGAATGCTCGTGCCTTGTTTCCAATATCTTTCAATCTCACTTCATCGTATTTCAGCTTCAGAGCGCAATCCAGAACGGACTCGGTGTTCTCCACGAATATCACACCATTTTCCTTTCCGAATTCTCTCCTCATTCCAGGCAAGTCAGTGCTAATGACCGGTTTAGCCATTGCCATATACTCGTACACCTTGATCGGCACGATATTCTTCATGATTTCATTCTTATGCGCGGGTAGGATACAGACGTCTGCCGCTGATATGAACTCTGGAATCTTATCGTACGGTTGCCAATCAAGCAGAATCAATCTGTCTTTAATAACTTCCTGAGTTTTCATCTTTTCAAGGGAACCCCAGAGCTCCCCCCGTCCAATTATCAGTAGCTTTATTCGATGATACCTCTCGACATTCTTACCCAGCTCATCTGCCAGCTCCTTCAGACCGGAGAAATCGTATAGCCAACCCATGAAGAAGAGCACAATGTCGTCATCTCTGATTCCAAGTTTTCTTCGGATTTCACGTCCATCGATATTCTGATTGAACCTTTTGAAATCAATCCCCGCTCGAATGACGCCAGTTCTGTCTTTCCCTGCGCCCATCGAGGTAGTGTAATCCCGCAATCCTTCATTGATCGAAAGAACCCGGTCAGATTCCTTCATGTTCCATCTCTCAACGCTTCTAGCTGCCTTACGGAAGATTTTCTGTGGAACGAGCCGGTGCAGCTCATCAATGATGTAATAGACGAATGGCACCTTCCTTCTCTTCGCGAGAAATATCGCGATGTTCGCGTTGAGGATTCCAAAGCCTACTACCAAATCAGGCTTGAATTCATCCAGCTGTCTTCTGATCTCTCTTGCATGAGTGAAGAGAAGAGAAAAGTAATCAATGACTGGCAATCGGATTATCGGGGGTCTGATGACAGTGATGCGTCCATCTTCAACGGCTTTGTGCACATTTTGAAAGACCTCTCTCTTGGAGACGATATCTCCGGTCGAGTTCTTCCTCCATTCGATTTCGAAATCTATGACTCTTACTTCATGTCCCTTTGCAGAGAGTCTCTCCATCAGATGGTGGCTCTGATGCGGCCCCTTTTCAATCCAGTCTGACTCCTGGACGACAAGGATCCGCATGGCAATCAACTCAGAACTCGGCGCTTTCTTTTATCTCGGTCCAATTCTCCTTGAACCACTTCTGCGTCAATTTCAATCCGTCCTTGAAATCCATCGACGGGTTGTAGCGCAGAACCTTCTTCGCCTTCTCGATTGACGACAGCAGTCTGTTCTTTTTATCCCAATTGCGTCTCTCCGCGAAGATCAGTTTGGTCTTGTTCCCGGTCAGCTCATTGACCCATCTGGCAAGATCCTTGATTTTGATTTCCCTACTCGTCCCGAGGTTGAATGCTTCTCCAACAGCCTTCTCATAATGCCCCATGGCCAGAAGCCCGCTCACGATGTCCCCCACATAGGTGAAGTCCCTGGTCTCCTCGCCCGTGCCGGTTATCGGTAGCGCTTTCCCGTTCATCGCCCAGTAGAAGAAGTTCGGGATCACATTCCTGTACTTTCCAGGCACCTCGCCCGGACCGTAGGAGTTGAAGAACCTCGCATTGACAATCGGCAGCTCGTAAAGATTATGGAAGTAATTCGTATACAGCTCCCCCAGCATCTTTGTGACTTGGTAAGGGGTGTAAAGTTTCATGGAGACATCGTGCTCCTCGAACGGCATCTTCGAATCTGCTCCATAGATGCCGCATCCCGATGAGGCGTAGACAAATCGCTCCACATCCGCCATATGAGCGAATTCAAGGACCTTGAGCGTGCCCATCCCGTTCACCATCAAGTCTGTCTCTGGGTTGTCGACGGAATTCTGGTTCGCGAAATGTGCGGCCAGATGAAAAACCATCTGCGGCTTCATCTTGAAGACCCATTTCAGCTTCTCATCATCGAGGATGTCCCCCTCGACGAACTGGATCTTCTTTCCCTGCGGGATGTTCCAGGCGTAGGATGATGACAGGTTATCGATGATTATGATTTTCTTCGTCGGCATCTGTTCGAGCTTCCGGACAAGGTTGCCACCGATGGCCCCAGCTCCGCCGGTGACCAGTATTGTTTTCCCCTTGTAACTCTCGGCAACATCTCCCATTCACTCACCGATCCGGTAATACCACTTCATCCAATCGACAGTCCTCTTGATTCCCTCCTTCGGAGGGACCTTCGGATCATGCTTGAGATCGCGCACCGCCTTGGTGAAGTCCATATGCTTGACCTTAGTGGTGAACCCCTCGGCTTCCTTGTAGGCGACGATGGAATCGTCCTTCCCGACCGCTTCGAGCACGAGGTCGGAATACTGCTTTATGTCCATCTCCCATTCCGGCCTGCCGCCGACGTTGTATACCTCCCCAGGCTTGAAATTACCCACGATGTTCGCCCAGGTCCTGCACGAATCCTCCACATAGTCGATGATCCTCTTGTGCCCCTTGAACACAGTGTAAGGCTTGTTGTGCAAAGCGTGGAAGATGAACTTTGGTATGAATCCCCTGTACGGCGTATACTCTTCATGCGGCCCGTAGCAGTTCACCGGCCTGACTCGAACCGTCTCCGTCTTGAACATGTTGGCGGAGTTCAGGCACATCAGTTCCCCTGCCCACTTCGTTATCGCATAGTCATTCATCTGGTAGGTGTCCTTGATCGGATTGTTCTCCATCACCGCTTCGGACATCTTTCCTTCGTAGTCGCCATAGACCTCGGCAGACGAGAAGAAAATCAATTTGAATTTGAGCTTCTCCTGGAGGCGGATCATGTGCTTCGTGCCGATAGCATTGGTCTGCCAAAGATTCTCGTAATAATCCTCGCCGTTCCAGCGGCCATATTCTGCCGCCAGATGGTATACGTAATCGAACTTCCTTCCTTCGAAGACTTTCTCAAGTTGTCTATAGTTGCGAACGTCCGTCCGAATGTAATTATTCCTGTCTGTATTGTAGAGATCGATCGCAAATACGGAATGACCTCTGCTCTCAAGTTCCTTGACCAGATTCGTTCCGATGAACCCCGCTCCTCCAGTGACAAGAATATTATGCGCCTGCATGATAATCGAACCTCAACGGTCGCGTCTGGTCGCAAGAGAATTCAATATTATTCCGACGAACATCGACATTATCCCTAGGAAGAAAAGCAATACGGCAGCAAGGCTCGGGATGAATGGCAAAGACTTGAAAGCCATGAATTCATAAATCGAATATAAACCAGCAATTATCCCAGCGATCGTCACGACAAGACCGCCCACTCCGAAGTAAAGGAGCGGATGCTCATCTCTCACAACCCGTATTATCGAAGACAGGACACTAGTTCCATGCGCTCCAGGCTCAAGCGTCGATGTGTCCAACCCCTCATACTTGCAGCTTATCGGGATCTCCTTGATCTTCAGCCCGAGCTTCACCGCGTCCCTCACCATCTCGGATTCGATGCCCATCCCCGCCTCCGTCAGCTCCATCGACAGCGCGGCCTTCTTCGTCAGGCACCTGAACCCGCTCTGTGAATCCGTGACCTTGACGCCGTTCCCGAAGTTCGTCGCCTTCGTGAGAACGTGCTGGCCGACCTTCCTGTAGCTCGGGATCTCCTTCGACCCCTTCTTCACCAGGAACCTCGACCCGATCACGAGATCCGCTTCCCCTCTCAGGACCGGCCCGCAGATCATAGGGATCTCCTCCGGGTTGTGTTGCCCGTCCCCGTCCAGGCAGACGATCAGGTCCGCCCCGTCGAGCGCAGCCGTCGAAAGCCCCATCGAGAGCGCGAAACCCTTCCCGCTGTTCGTTGGTAGGCGTATCACCTTGGCGCCCGCGGCCTTCGCGACGAATGAAGTGTTGTCAGAACTGCCGTCGTCCACGACGATGACCTCGTCGGCGTACTTGACCGCCCCCTTGACGATGTCGGCGATAGTCGCCGCCTCGTTGAAGGCCGGAATCACGACCGAGAGCTTCGCCTCCCTGATCGTTATCTCCTGCGTGACCTCGTCGACAGCCCCCATGACCTTGCTCGCCGCGGGAGCGTCCTCCTTCTGCAACCTCGTCTTCAAATCGGATCCCTCTGATCGAAAGCTAGCCACTCTCCACCCACCTTGTGGAGCCTATGCTATCGGGGAGGATGCCTTAAACGTTACGGCGGAGGCGCATCCCGATGATAAGCATAAAGCCAGATGATGCAAGGAATCGGCGATTTCGCATCAGATCCATCGGGATATCGTCATTTGGCGATTTCGGATTCGGTTTGGTTGGATCCGGATTCTCATAGGATCGATTGAGACTGCCTGAGGCGATGCTGATTCCGTGGCGATGATTCAAATACCCATCAAGCGTAGATTGAGTTCGGGCAAAGGGAGTCCTAGGCTCTGCTAGGACGTCGCAAGACGTCCTTCCTTTCCCTCATTTTCTCATGGTTTCTTCATGTGGAATGGACTCTCAAACGAGGTAGAAGAACGAAAGCACCAAGGTCAACGATCAATTGAAATTGTCTGAGGCGATGCTAATTCCGTGACGATGATTTAAATACCCATCAAGCGTAGATTGAGTTCGGGTAATAGGAGAGCCCTAGTGGCTCGCGGGCGTCAATCGACGCCCACCTTTCCCTCATTCTCATTTCATTGAGGCCAGATTCCCAGCCCATGGACATCTCCGTCAGTCGAATCGAATAAGCGATGAAGCTGCTCGAATCGCATGCTCCTGCGATTTTCGAAGTGATTCCAAATCGCTATATCATAAAGTATCGGTTAATAGTGGGAGGGTGCAAATTATGCATTCGGTCTGTCCAGTAAGTCTGCCAAAGGACTTTGATTTCAAGGCAGCAAGAGAGGAAACGGAGAGATCTTCCGAGAATAAACTCTGGGTCATGAACAATATCGATAAGCTTCGAGAAAAATACGGCGACAAATACATCGCTGTCGATAAGGGTAAAGTCCTGATCTCCGCGAGCACGATAGATGAAATCCTTGACGCATTGAGGAAAAAGAAGGTTAGGACTGCTTTTGTGGCAATCGAATTCGTTACGAAAGAACCCATTGTCTGGATTCCTTGACCAGATAGATCCGGGTGATTCGGTTGAGAAGATTCCCCGCGAAGATTGCTGAGTCGAGAGACGATATGCTAGGAAGTCTTTTCTTTCCTGCCTATGTCGTATTTCCTTCTTTATCCAGTCATGGACCGATCAAGGCGTATCTTGATACCGGATCAGGGATGGGAGAAATCACCCTGATGCGAACCAGAACCCTCCAGTGCAATGATATAAATATCGACCGATCCTAGCTCGAGTCCGGGCAAAGGAGAGCCAAGTGCTCGCTGGGGCGACCCGCAATCGTCCCCCTTTACCTCCTATTTTTGGCATTCCCTCTTTTTCGGACTGCAGGCGCCTCAGATCCTGCCGAGCTCCCTGTGCATCCCGACCAACCTACCCTCCACGCGGCTCCAGATCAGCCCCGCTCACTTCAGCTTCCTGGTAATCGGGACAGCGCCCTTCTCCCGTATCAGCGGCAGCGTCACGACGAAGCACGCCCCCTTCCTGTGGTCCCCCTTGACGCGGTCCTCCACCCAGATGTTCCCGCCGTACTTCTCCACCAGCTTCTTGCAGGTGCTGAGCCCGATCCCGAACCCCCTCGCGAAGCTGGCCGCGGTCGCCTTCGGCTTGTCGAACACCTGCGCCTTCGCGTCGTCCGGTATCCCCGACCCGGAGTCGCAGAACCTTATCGCGCAGTACCACTTCCCCTGGAGCTCCATCTCCTCCAGGGTTATGTCGATCTGGACGTCCTTCGGCGAGTACTTCACCGAGTTGTGCAGTATGTTGAAGAACACCTCGTCCAGCATCTCCCCCGCAGCCACGAGAACCTTCCCCTCGAGGTCGTTCACCAGCACGTCGATCTTCCTGTGCGGGAACGCCCGCCTCAGCTCGTGGACCGACTGCTGCAGTATCTCCGAGGGGTTGCAGGACTTCTCCTCCTCCATCTCCTCGAGCTCCGCCTTCGAGAGCTTCCTCACCCTCGATAGGAGCACGCTGATCTTCTCCACCTGGGCGTACGACTTCTTCATGATATCCTTCGAATGCGCGTCCAGCTTCTCGTCCTTGATCATCATGTCGAAGTAGGAGTAGAGCGGCGTGTTCAGGTTCGCGATGTCGTGCGTCAGCAGATCGAGGTACAGCTTCGACTTGTCCTTCTCCTTCTCCATGTCGTCGAGGAGCTTGGCGTTCTGTATCGAGATCGAGGCCTGCTGCGCGAACAGCGTGCCGATCTCGAGCTCGCGCTTCGTGAAACTGGCAGGCAGGTCCCTGCTCAGCTCGATGACGCCGATGGCCTCCCCCTTAGCGATCAGCGGGATTATCAGCATCGCCGAGGACTCCTGTCCGGTGCCGTCGATGTGCTTCCCCCTGCCGTCGGCCATGGCGTCGGGGATGATCTGAGGGTATCCGTCCTTCAGCACCGCCCCCGCCAGGCCCGCTTCCGATAGCGGGAACTCCGCGTCCGCCATGATGGCGAAGGCGTCCTTCCCGATCGCCTGCGCGGGCCACATCGTCTTCTTCACGGGGTTGATGAGGTAGATCCAGATGTCCCTGCAGGGGATGAGGTGCGCCAGCTTATCCACGATCGATTTCGTGATCTTCTCCGGGACGAGCTCCTCCTGCAGGTCGATCGAGACGCTAAGCAGTCCCTCCTGGAACTCCGTCATGCCCTGCATCTCGGCGACGTTCTTCATCTGCGACATCCAGAGTCCCAGCTCGAACGCCGTGAGGTCGAGGAAGTCCCTCCCTTCCTTCGTGAGGGGGATGTCCCTCCTTGAGAACAGCATCATCATGCCGACGGTCTGCCCTTCGACCCTTATCGGCGCCCCGACCGCGGACTTGATGCCCGCCTTGAGGAAAGTCTCCTTGAAGAGGTCCACCATCAGTCTGCGGGCGCCGTTCCCCGTGTGGTTGAGGTCTTTCGACACCCGGTCGTCCGAGGAGTACATCTCTGAGAGCATCTGCGTGAACAGCTCCTGCGCCGGAGGTATCTCGCCATAGCTTGCAATCGTGGAGATACTCTTCTTCGACCGGTCGAGGGTGAAGATCGACCCACCCTCGGCGTCGAATGTCTTCGCGATCCTTTCCAGGGAGAGGCTCGCGGCTGACTCCAGATCGCTTGCCGCCAGGTACGACCTGGCGATGTCGTTCAGGGCCGATATCCTCTCGTACTGCCTCTCGAGCTGCTCCTCGTTCTCCGATTTCGTAAGAAGGACCATCGCGATTATCCAGTTGAGCTCGACGACGATGAGGTAGGGCATGCCGAGCTCCTGAGTCCTCTCTACCCAGAGCGCAACGGGGCTGAGGAGCAGGTACACGGCCGCCGCCGCGAACGGGACGAAGGCGATCGAAAAGAGAATCCAGGGGAATCTCTTCTTCTGCGTGCCGGCATAGTACAGTAGGCAGACTGTCGTCGCGATGGCGAACGCAAAGATCGCGATCAGCTGAGGCTCGTACAAGCCTACCTCCTCCCCCTGCTGACCGCGATGAAAGTCCCTATGAATTCGACCGCCATGGCCAGGGCCGCGAGCGAGAAGAACAGGTTCTCATAGAAGGCCGAAGGCGACTCCTGCCAGAGGACGAACGCGATTATCGATATGGCGAACATGGGGACCCCGGCGAAGACCCACATATTGAAGCCGTGCCTGGCGAGATCCTTCCTGAGGTAGAAAGTTATGGCTACGCAGGCCGCCGCCAACACAATGACTAGCAATCCTACGTTATCCATCTCCTGACCTCGGATGCCCCACGGCGTATCCGTGTCGCACGGGCGCAGACCCGCGCTGTCCACGGATTCATCGGGGTTATCACCTCGGCGATTGATAAACTCTTGTCGGTGCTCCGCCAATTATTTATCCGCAACGCATCCTCACTGGCCTATTGACCGAGAAGAACCTATTCGGCGTCAGCATCCGCGGGCTCGGAAGGAACGTCGTAATGCTAGGCATCGTCAGCCTTCTGGCCGACGTCAGCAGCGAGATGGTCAACCCGATAATCCCGATCTATCTAACGGTCGTGCTCACCGCATCGCCTGACATCGTCGGGCTCATAATGGGCGCGGCTGACAGCCTGGGAAACCTACTCAAAGTCGTCATGGGCTGGTACTCAGACAAGGTAAGGTCGCGCAAGCCGTTCATCGCCCTCGGGTACGCCCCGGCGGCGGTCGTCAGGCCACTGATGGCGTTTGCCACCACATGGGTCGACATGCTCGGGATAAGGCTGGTCGACAGGGCCGGGAAGGGGATCAGGACCGCGCCGAGGGACGCACTCATCGCCGACTCCGCCCCGCCGGGAAGGCGCGGGGCGGCGTTCGGCCTGCACAGGGCGCTGGACTCGGCCGGCGCGATCATCGGGACGTCCATCGCGATATTCCTCTTGATATTCTTCCTCGGGAGCACCCAGACCGACGACATGAGGATGCTCTTCATAATCTCGGCGATCCCGGCTGCGCTCTCAGTGCTGGTCGTCATTATGTTCATCAGGGAGAAGGAGGCCGATTCCCAGCCGGCGAGGAGCAAGAGTTTCTTCGCCAGCCTCAGGGGGATCGACTCGAGGCTCAAACGCTTCCTTGTGGTGGTAGCATTCATCGGGTTCGCCAACGTCGGCTTCTCCTTCTTCGTGCTGCGCGCCCTAGATTTCAACGCCTCCCTCGTCGAGACGCTCCTGGCTTACCTTCTCATGAACATCACTTACACCCTCTTCTCAATACCCGCCGGCGTCGCCGCCGACAGGATCGGGCGGAAGAAGATGATCGCTATTGGGCTCGTCGTCTTCATCTTCGGCGCGCTGGTGATGGCCTTCTCCACGAGCCTCCTGTTCGTGTTCTTCGGCTTCCTCATCTACGGAACTTTCCTCGCGATAGCCGATGTCAACCAGGGCGCGTTCGCTTCGATGCTCTCGAAGAAGACCGATCGTGGGACCGTCATGGGCGCCTATCACACCGTAGCGGGCGTAACCGCGCTGCCGGCGGGGCTCCTCTTCGGCACATTCTGGAAGGATTTCGGCGTTCTCGCCGCTTTCGGATACGCGGCCGGTATGGCCGTCATCGCGTTCGTCATTCTGCTGGCCTTCATCAAGGAACCTCGCGAGAACTGTGCGGCCGCGTGAGAGCGCGACCACAGTTGATATCTACCAGAATTTCGAATAGCTACCCCGAAGCCAAATGGCAGACATCGATCTCGTCATCGACCTCGCCATCATAATGGTGGTCGCTGCCGCAGTCACGATAATCTTCAGCAAACTCAAGCAGCCTCTGATTCTCGGATACCTCATCGCGGGGATGATCATAGGGCCTAACATCCCGCAGTTCGCGCTCGTCACAGACATGAGCCTTATCAATTCACTGGCCTCGCTCGGCATCGTCCTCCTGATGTTCACCCTCGGGCTGGAGTTCACGCTCGGGAGGCTCAGGGCGATCGGGCTCTTCGCGATAGTCATCGGCACGATCGAGATGTCGCTGATGATCGGGGTCGGGTTCTGGATCGGAATGCTCCTCAACCTGACGGAGGGCGCGTCGCTCCTGCTCGGGGCGATACTCGCGATCAGCTCGACCGCCGTGATAGTGAAGACGATGCAGGAGTACGGGGTCATCGCGAAGCAGCACTCGCAGATCGTCGTCGGCATCCTGGTCGTCGAGGACGTCGCCGCGGTGGTCATGCTCGCGCTGATCAGCGGGGTCGGTAGCGCGACCCATCAGCTCCCCGCAATCGCGCTGATGATCCTCTCGGTCGCCCTCTTCTTCATCGTCAGCATCGCGATCGGCATCCTGTTCGTCCCGAGGCTTGTGTCGAAGGTCGCCAGGAAGATGCCGACGGAGGTCCTGCTCATCGTCGCGCTCGCCTTCTGCTTCGGCCTGTCAGTCCTCTCCTTCGAGCTCTTCTCCTCGGTTGCGATAGGCGCGTTCATCGCGGGGATGCTGATTGGGGAGTCTGAGGACGTCGACCTGGTCGTCCTCAAGATGACCCCGATCAAAGAGATGTTCGTCGCGGTCTTCTTCGTGACAATGGGGATGCTGTTCGACCCGTTCCTCCTTCCAGCCTACATCCTGCCAGTCATCTTAATCCTCCTCGCGTTCATAATCGGCAAGACCTTGCTGGTCGGCACCGGGACGCTGATATTCGGTTTCCCGGTAAAGACTGCGTTCCTGGCGGGGACGGGCATGCTCGCACTCGGCGAGTTCTCCTTCATAATCTGCCGCGCTGGCGTGGACGCCGGCATGGATGCCGGAATGGCGACCGGTTCCCTCTACACGATAACGGTGATAGTGGCGACGATCACCGCATTCCTGCTGCCGGTATCCGTGAAGAACGGCGACAGGATGTATCTCTGGCTCACGCGTCACGCCCCGAGCTCCCTGAGGACTACGGCGACCGTGCTGCAAGGTTCCCTCGTCTCGACGAGGACGCAGACGAAGAAGACCCCCGAGATGAAGGAGGAGTTCCACCGTAGGGCGATCATGAGCCTCGTGGACGTCGCCCTAATCGCAATCATCGCGCTCGGCGCAAAGGTCGCCATCGATGTTAAGACGACGATCGCGGGCTGGGTCGTCCAGCAGGATTCCTTCGTCGGCATCCTGATATTTATTTGCGCGATAGCCCTCATGCTCCCGCCGATCATCAGCCTTTCGAGGAACTTCGAGAAGATGATCGGGCTCGTCGTCAGATACTCGGCGAGCGATTCGGGCGACCAGAACGTCAAGGGAAACGTCCTTAGGAGGGTGCTGGGCGGCGTCGCGGTAACCCTCTTCGGGATTACCATGATGCTGATCGCGCTGCCGTTCGTCTTCGACCGCGGTTCGATGGCCCAGCTCTCCCCCGTGATATTCCTTTCGGCGATAGCACTTATCATATTGCTGGCCTGGTACATCAACAAGACAGTCTACCGGTCCTTTACGAGGCACATGCAGAGGGATATCCTGAAAGAGCATGTTCAGGTTACGAACGTATCGACCCCTGCGGCTGTGGAACAGTCCGGCGCGGAAAAGAAAAGCATCATATTGCTCGAGGGGAAGGACGAGTAGAAATCTGCACGGATCCGTATGGCCAAGGAAGAAAATGACTCCCGGTTTCTAGACGACGTTGACCCAGAAATGGACCTCGCCGTAGTATTTTCCGTCGATGGTGACCTCGATTCTGAACTGTTGATACCCGACGGTCATTGGGGTGAAGGAGAAGGAGAAATCCTTCGTCTCGCTGTTCGCCATGGAGGAGACGTAGCTGAGCGATCCGATGCCCGTGACGTTCGTCTCATTCACAGCGACGCCGAACTGGGCCGCTCCGCCCTCTCCGTTGTACACCTGGATTGTTATGTTGACGGCATTCCCGATCGTCAGGTTCCTCGGCAGGTCGGCCGGGTCTTTTATGAACACGTGCGTGGTAGACGGCGGATGGGTCGTCAGAATTATGAAGCCGAAAATACCGATCAGGATCAAGCCGAACGCTATCGCGACCGCGATCACAGGATCGAAGTCCCTCCTCGTTGGCGGCACTATCTCTATCTCAAACCTCCTGTTCTCCGAATGATCTATCCTGTCGATGAGGAGCGCAATGATTGTCACGCCAACCAGGCTGACCAGGCTGCTCTCCATGGTCAGCACGCCCAGCATCGCGAGCACAAGCGCTATGATCATGGCTGAAACGACGCTCAACCCGATGGAAAGCAGGAGGAATAGGTCAAATCCGACTTCCTCATGGAAAATCACCCTCGTCAACGCATAACCCGGCAGGAAGAAGAAAAGGATCGCTGCGAAAACGAAGGTGATGGGGGTGGCCGGGAGCAGCAACGAGGAAAGCGCCGCGAGAAAAGCAATTGCTGTTGCGCTCGCGACTAGCAGATGGTCCGAAATCTTGACTTTCAAAGCCCGACCTCTCGCAGGAGCCCACCAGGGAATCAGACCGACGTCTCCTGCCTTGCAGAGAAACTATTTATGCGTATTTTAAGCTTAAGCAACCGGCTCAGATGATAGCGCTGGACTTGTTTCGATACACCGCTCGGCTCAAGGTGCTGACCTTCGCCATCGGCATCTGCGTGGCATTCATCGTCGGATCTTTCGCCTTCGCCAACGGGCTGAGCACCACGGTGCAGGGGATCAGCGACAAGTTCGTCAGCGAGGGCGCTCTCGCGTACGAAGGGGGCAATCTCGAAGGAAGCGTCATCAAGCTCTCAGAGATAAATACGGTCAGCGCCTTCGCCTCGGTGCGCCTGTGCACGGCAATGGTCAACGGCACCGAGAGGACCTTCTTCGCCGTGAGCGACCCGACGCAGGTTTTGAAACAGGATTTCGATCCGCCCCCGCGCCAGATATTCAGCGGTCAAGTCGACCCGATCTCCGGCCCGATAACATTCACCGCCTCCAACGGCGACATCACACTCTACGCAAACCAATCATACTCCTCCGCGAAGTTCCCCGCCTACTGGAACCTCGTCAGCTGGAGCGACCTCGTGAAGATCAGGCCGGAGATGAACCAATCCGCTTCATTCCTGGTGTTCGATAGCGCGGACAACGGATTGATCAACTCGCTGCGGTCGCAGGGGCTCACGGTCCAAAAGATGACGGGGGTCCTCAACTACTTTAGCGCCGGGTCCAGGGAAGTCACATCGGATCTTTGGCTGATAATCCTCCCGTCGTCCTTCATCGTCGCGCTGTTGGTGTACTCGGCGGTCTCGATGGAGATTAGGGACCGAGCGAGAGAGATCGCGATCCTCAAGGCGATGGGGGCCAACAACCAGCAGGTGCGCAACATCTTCCTGTTCCAAGCTCTGATTCTCTCAATTTTGGGCGGAATCGTAGGGATACTTATCGGGGTCATCGTGTCCTATGCGATTTCGACTTCTTCCTCGGTGGCGATAGCGCAATCAGTGTTCTTCCTAAGGGTGACAGAGTCCTCGATGGCCGTCGCATTCCTCTGCGCTGTTGTCGCAGGGTTGCTCGGATCATTTATTCCGATTTACCATGCCGCGCGCCAGACAGTCAAAGAGGCGTTAAGATGAAGGGGGGCGGCGATTCTGCTAGTTAGGAAGAGGACGGTCATCGCGGCATCGCTCAGCCTCATAATCTTCTCGGGGACGATTTCGGTCCTGATGGGCATTGGAGCTGCCCCGGGCACTGTGATCGGCAATCCCGACGCATATGTCATTTCCAGCAAGAATTCAGGCGGCAGCCTGCTTAACAGCAGGGTGGATTTGGCACTTTCCAGCCTTTTGTTAGAACAGGGATTCGTAACGAACGCTAGCCCGGAGATATTCGCATTTGCCGAGATTAACGGCAACGCCATCATAATCCGTGGGGTGGAATTCGACGCCTTCATGGAAGTAGAGGGCGCCAAATTGATCTCAGGGGCGATGCCGTCAGATCCGTCGGAAGGGCTCCTCGGAAGTAGGCTGGCTGGCAGACTTAACGCGAATGTGGGCGATGAGTATCCGCTTGTCGGGTCATACAATCCCTCGGTAAGCGAGGTCAGAATCGTGGGCATCATTCAGGGCAATAGCGGCACCGATGATGAGCTGACGGTCTCGCTCCCTCTGGCAAGGTGCTTGGCAGGAACCTCACCTGAATCTGTGTCGATAATCCGGGTGCTCGGCGACAAGGTGGAATTGGATAAGATATTCGGGTCGGGTCTTCCAAGGTTCACCCTTTACGACCTCTCATTGACTAACAAGATCATCGGCATCGGCCAGACATCTCATCTGTCCTTCAAGCTGAAGAACTGGGGAGACGTCAATGGGATGGTCGATGTGACGGTCACCGATGAATTTGACAACTTCACGCTCTTTGAGAGCGAAATAGACGTCAGCAGCGACGCCTTCAAGACGATCGAGGTCAACTGCTCGTTCTCGACTATAGGGAACCATTCAATCACTGCACGCTTGGGTGGGACGCTGCCTCAGGAGATCCAGACGAACATCAGCGTGAAGGGACCCTACCTGTCATTGATCGCCCCGCGGCAGGTCGCCGAGTATCATAACTTCTCGGCGCTAGTAATAAACCAGACTCTAGAGCCAGTGTCCGGCGTGATCGTCAGTGTCGGGGGATTCAGCTATACGACGAATGCAACTGGCAGATGCGTCATAAATGCGACGCTTGCTCCTGGCAATCATACGATGACCGCAACGAGCACTGGATACGATTCTGATGCCATGTCGGTCAGCGTCATAAATTCGTCCTCGCTATCTCCGACCGCGCTGATTCTCACATACAAAATCACTCTATCCCCATACATCGTCAAGGTGAGGGAGAACTGCACCTTCGCCATCTATGTCCAGAACTACGGCAACTCGAGTGGTACGCAGACGATAGGATCCTACATAAACGGAAATCTCTTCAGCCAGAAATCCGTCACCCTCGGCGCACTCGAGGCGGTCGTTCTCTTCTACAACAAATCATTCGAGTCCTCCGGTGACTATGCAGTGACCAGCGGCTCCACTTCCGTCATACTGACCGTGGAATCGCCCTTGGTGTTAAATCCGGCCCTTGTCCAGTTACTTTTAAGATACGGCGGGACGGGAACGCTCGACCCTTCCCGTGCGGATCTGATTTACCACACGACAAAGATATCGGAGGCAAACATCCTGATTGTCCTGATCTCCCTTGCAACCCTTTCGGCGGTGCTGGTCACATTGGGGGTGTCGATCACATTCATGAAGGAGATTAACGACAACCTGAAGGTGATCGGAATCTTGAGGTCGCTGGGAGCGTCATCCCACCAGCTGCTCGGAATCATCTTCAAGGAAGCTTTCCTGATTTCGCTTGTCGCCGCAGTACTGGGTATCGCCGGCGGCTTCATCCTTTCATTCATTATCTCGAGTTCTGGCGAGTTGGTTGCCTTCGGTCATCTCATCCAACCTGTTCTCGATCCGAACTTCCTTGTCGCGGACATTGCTGGATCGATTTTCATATGCGTCGGATCCAGCCTGATCACGGGTCTGTCCGTTTCCAGAAGGCGCTCGATAAGGATGATCCGCGGGCTGAAGGACGATGTCGTCCATCAGATGACTCTCAAAGAACTCCTCGGTGATGAATGATGAGGGCGGCCAAGAGCCTGATTCTGCCGCTTCTGGTCATCTTCCTCCTTGCGTTCACAATCAGGCTCACCCCTGTCATCTGGTCCCCTTATCCTTACAACATCGACGGGCTGGCCGAGGCGAACTTCTCCCAGGCGATCTATGACACCGGCGGCCTTGTTCCGCCGAACGATGCGGGGTACCGCGATTCATACATCGTCAAGATGCCGTTTCTCGACGGGCTGATCGCGATGTTCTCGCAGGTCGTCGGCATACAGCCGATGTTCCTCGCGCAGCCCTTCATCGCCGTCATCGGGGCTATGTCGTGCGTCGCAGCCGCTCTGGTGGTCCACATGGTCACGGACAGCAGGAGGGCGAGCTTGCTGGCCGGCATGTTCATGGCGCTTCTGGGCACCTACGTGTTCTGCACGACCTCTGTCTGGAAGGAGGCGCTCGGACTCACTATGATGGTCATGATCGCCGGGCTCTTCCTAAAGCGGAGCGACAACCGGATCAGGGTGCTTCTGACTCTGGCACTTCTGATGATGACCTTCGTTCATCATCACAGTGCGACGATCACTTACATATTCTTCATAATCGCCGCTTCGGGAGATGCCTTCCTGTCCTGGAAATCAAGGCGATGGTCCTGGAAGAATTCCCTGGATATCCTGACCGGCGTGTCCTTGATAGCGCTCGCGGAATTCTACTATCGCGACATCGAGCTCCCTTACTACAACTTCCTCCGTCCGGAGACCGACCTATACCTGCTCATTGCCGTGCTTGCGGCGATGATCATCATCGTCTTTGTATTGCTCTCTGGCAGGAGGGCTCGTGCCAAGCGGCAGTATCTGAAGATTGCGATCCCGGTCGCCGCCATCGCACTGCTCCTGCTGACGAACTTCAGATCTCTCTTCACGGGAATCCCGACGACCGAATCGTCTGTGCTCATGTTCGGCATAGCCTATGCTATCCTGGTCATCCCTATGTGGTTCGGTTCCGAGAGGATGCTCGGGTCAGATCAGAAGTCGACGCCGATGCTCTTGGCCGGGATCCTGGCTCCGTTGACTATGATCCTCTTCGCGTTTCTCAGAGGGCTCGACCCGACCTCGCACATGATCATCTACAGGACATTCGATTTCCTCGACCTCGCTATGGCCGTGTTTTTCGCCGGCGGTGTGCTCATATTGCTGAAGAACCTGCGGAGGGCGGCACCGATATTTGTCGCACTTTTCCTTCTAATACTTGCGACGACTGCCCCCTTGGCCTTCCAGACCCAGCAGATGTTCGGGGTGCAGAACCAGACCTATTCTTACGAGGTCGATTCATATCAAATCTTGAAATCTATTTCCAACGTGACCAGCATCGACAGCGATCAGAGGATCAGCACTTCCGCCGGTTCATTGTTGAATTTCTCCGGAGGGAGCGATCTTGCGTACCGTATAGAGACAGGTCGTTCGACTTTGGATTATCGTTGGCTCGTTGTCGAAATGAGCTGGACTACTATTGGCGCGCAGGAATTCCCCTTGGGTCAGAGAGTTCTTGAGGGGCAGCAATTTGCCGACTTCCTGTCCGGGAAGAACGTCATCCTCATCGCAGGCCCGACTGAAAATCAATTGATTGCGGCGACCAATCCGCAATAAGATCATCGAATTGCAGCCTTTCTTCCGAACAACCCGAGAAATCCTCTGAGCAGCTGCTTCGCCTTCTCGATTTCCCAGCGGATCAATCCAGGCAGTGCCTTCCTTTTCAATATCGCGAGGAAAGCCAGCATGAGGATGCAGGCGAATGCAAGGTCCGCGATCACCGAGTATTCGGTCGACTGCACTAGCGGCCTCGTCCCCCATTCCACGAAGAAATCGAGCGAGAGGCTCGGAGCCGTCGTGAAGTCCAGATGCGGGACGAAGAAGAACGCGTTCTCCGAGAACGGATAGAACAGGGCGACGCCGCTCATGTCCAGAACGATGTGGGAGACAAGATAGAACATGATGATCGCGCCGGGCAGGACGAAGGACGGCTTCTTGACCCTAGCAATCAAGATGAAAGCTAGCGGGATGCCGACGACCACGAAGAGGTTGTGAAGGACCATCCGGTGCGGCCCGAGCAGCGAATCGAAGTCGGGGAATATCGCGAATATCGACAGCGGCACGACAATGCGGGAATCCTGCTTCGCTGCCAGCAACAGCAGGAGCGGCAGAATCAAATGAACAACGGGGTCCACGTCCGCCTCAAAGGTCGAGCCGATATTCAATCGTTTTGCATCCTAGCAACCGAGCGTCAGGAGTTTATTCCTCCGGAACCCTTTCCTCGGGGTACTGGCTTATGCTCTCAAGGGCGGTTTTTCTGAGGTAACCTATTAGTATATGGTACCACTATAGCACGGAAAGTCCTGGGAGGGGAACCCCTCCTTGGATTGATTCAGTTTAGGAGGATTTGTCGTGTCACCGAAGACACCGAATAAGAAAAAGGAAGAGCCGGAAGAGCCCGAGGTCACCTGCCCGGTATGCGGCAATGTCGTGACCCTTGACGACCCGTTCTGCCCCCACTGCGGCGCCGAATTCGAAGAGGAAGAGGTCGAGGAGATCATCGAAGTCGACGAAGTCGTCGAGGCCGAGGAGGTCCCCGAGGCGCCTGAGGATGAGGAGAAGGCGGAGGCTGTAGAGGTCGAAGAGGAAGAGGAGCCGGTCGAGGCCGAAGCGGAAGAGACAGCCGTAGAGGAAGCTGAAGAGGAAGAGGCACCGTCATGCCCCGCTCCTGGAGAAGCAGCGCCTCTCGACTTCAGGACGCACCTGCTCGACATGAGAGTCTTCGGGATTACGCTTCTGTTGCTGGGGATTATCGGCACACAGATCGCAGCCTTCGTGACCTGGTACTGGACATGGGTTCCGCCGATCACGAGCAATCTCGCAGTGTACCTGATCATCGGGATTATCATCATCGTCGTCGGTCTGCTATCGTTCAAGCTCGCCAGCGACCGGGCAAACGCGGGCAAGAAGATGAACCCGATCATGCCGTCGGTCATAATGGCGATATTCCTGTTCGGCATCATCGCGACGATCATGCTCGTCGCAGGCGGACCGATCAGCAGCGCGATGACCGGAAGCGGCCAGGCCGGCATGGCCATCGTTTTCGTCGTGCTCATCGTAATCGGCATCTTGCTCTTCATGATGGGCGCCAAGAAGGCCAGCGGAGAGAAGAAAGCCGCATCGGCGTGAAAGCCAGATACATAGAAACCCCTTCCATTGTTCTCATTTATTTCCTGCAAGATAATGCCAATCCCCGATTCCCTTTTTTCACCCTCTGGCATGAGTTGAAAAACTAAATTTGCGACTTATGACCAAATAATATATACTAAACAGGGCAATATATCGCCCAGAGCGGAAGGGATGGGTAGAGCGACCGCTTCGCGTAGTCGCACCTTTTCAATCTCATCTTGCTCTTCGAAAACAACAAGGGTGAGAGCAAATGATAGACAAGAAAGTGTTGCTTCTGATAGCGGCGTTGATCGTTGTGGCTGTCGTTGTACTGGCAGCGAGCATGCTCGGTCCGACATCAATCCGCGGCGGAGGGGACTCGTTCTCCGCGCTGTTCGATAAAATGGATAAAGATACAGGCACTGAGATGAACCTCGTCCTGCCCTCGACATACGTGACCGGCGAAGTGATCACAATCACCGACACGGTGGTCGCCATGGAATTGATAACTCCAGACTCACCCACCAAGACCAGATTCTACTTCGACTATGTCGGGACGAAGTGGGTGAACGAGACGAGCGGAACAGACTTCTCCGTGGTCCAGGACGCGGGCAAGATAGAGATCAGTCATGCCCAGTTCTACCTCGAAGTGAGCGGTGACCTACACTTGAGCGTTCACGTGGGTCAATCATTGACGTTCCAGACGACCGTAGCATCGCATCTTGGAGATCAGGTGCTGAGGCACAACTGGGTCCCAGTGCTATAGTCGCGGATAGTCGCTGCGATTGGCAGCCAGGCGTTGAACATGCCACTTAGAGAATTCGAGGGAATCGCTCCCAAGGTGGCAGAGGACGCGTACGTCGACCCTTCTGCCGTTCTGATAGGGCACGTGATGTGCGGTGAGCGCTCAGGCGTCTTCCCCGGCGCCGTCCTCAGGGCGGACGAATCCTCGATAGAGATTGGGAGCGGCTCGTTCGTTCTCGACCTGTCTTTGATCGAAGCCCCCTCCGGATGCCCGGTGACTATCGGCGAGGGATCGATAATCTCGCACTGTGCGGCCCTGCACGGATGCACCATCGGCGACAGCTCCCTGGTCGGCATCGGGTCGATCATTCTGGAGAGGGCGCATATCGGCGACCGGTGCATCGTCGCGGCGGGATCGCTCGTCCCCCCGAAGGCCAAGGTGGAGCCGGGCAGCGTCCTGATGGGGTCTCCCGCCAGGAAGGTCAGGGATACGACAGAGGATGATATCCGCGCTCTCAAGAGCGAGATCCTCCATCTCAAGCACAAGGTAGGGCGGTACAGGCAGCAGACGGAATGATTCCGCTGGACGGGACACAATCCTCTCATTATCATTCCTGGGATTGCCGGGTTCCACTTTTTTATACTTGACGCGCGAGTTAAGGTGGCTCAATCGGTCCGGAAGTTGCTAGGCAACTAGACATTGAGCGAATCGGATCGGTGATCGAGACGGAATCGAGGAATTTGGGGGGCAAGGGGCCGAAGAGGCACATCAAGAAATGTGATGTGTTCGACGTCCAGTCTCGGCGCGAGCATCATATCGGCAAGAAAGCCTCCGCCCTGCGCTGAGCATTCAACCACATCGGCTTGAAATGTCGATATCAGGTTTGCCTATTG
>Ga0315277_10001361_pt1 | contig 35786 bp, 25 predicted proteins | sample YL17G05_15_MG_FD_203695 | JGI IMG/M metagenome (GOLD analysis project Ga0315277, IMG submission 203695) | Sediment microbial communities from Yellowstone Lake, YNP, Wyoming, USA - YL17G05_15 | ecosystem: Environmental > Aquatic > Freshwater > Lake > Sediment | place: USA: Wyoming | collected...
CCAGCCACCAGTATGCCAGCGCTGGCACTTACACGGTCGCCCTCACCGCCACCAACGCCGGCGGCGGCGACACCAACGTCAAGACCAACTACATCGCCGCGACCAGCGGGCAGACCACCATCTTCTCGGACGACTTCGACAGCGCTTTCTCCGGCTGGACGCTCACTGGCAGTCCCAGCTGGTTCACCGGCACCCCGAAGAACGGCACCCACTCCATTCTGTTCGAGGGCAACTCCAGCTCAGGGATTGACGAGGCGATAACCCGGACCATCTCCACCGTCGGCTACCGTGACATCACGGTGTCCTTCTACATTGGCGGCTCTAGCCTGGACTCCACCAGCGAATACATCATCGTCGAGTGGTACAACGGCAGCTCCTGGACGGAGATCATGCGCGTAAGAGGGGGCGATGCGTGGGAAGACGGGCAGTTGCACCTTTACACCAGCTCCACGTTGGCCTCCTCGGCCAACAACAAAGCCAACTTCCAGTTGCGCTTTGCCATCTACGCCAGCAGTTCCGGCGACACGGCCTATGTGGACGACGTAGTGGTGCAGGGCGCCAGTGGAGTGCCGATCGCGAGCTTCACCGCATCGCCGACCACCGGCACTGTCCCCCTGACGGTGAGCTTCTCTGACGCCTCCACCAACTCGCCAACGTCGTGGAGTTGGAGCTTCGGCGACGGCGGCGCCTCCACCGCTCACAACCCGAGCCATGAGTACGCCTCTCCGGGAGCCTACACGGTGAGCCTGAGGGCGACCAATGCCTATGGCAGTAACACCAACGCCAAGGCCAGCTACGTCATCGCGGCTTCGCCCGCACCGGTAGCCAACTTCGCCGGCAGCCCAACCAGCGGGTCAGCGCCCCTGGTAGTGAGTTTCACCGACCTCTCCAGCAATAGCCCCACCTCCTGGTCCTGGGACTTCGGAGATGGCGGCACCTCCACTCAGCGCGACCCCAGCCACGCCTACACCAACACCGGCGGCGTCACGCTTCTCCGGACGGTCAGCCTTACTGCCATCAACAGCAGTGGTTCCGACACCGAGGTGAAGACGGATTACATCTCCGCGGCGCCATCTGGCCCGGTGGCTGATTTCGCCGGTACGCCCACCATGGGAACGGCTCCCCTGAACGTGAGCTTCACCGACCTTTCCACCAACCACCCCACCTCCTGGTCCTGGAACTTCGGGGATGGCGCCACCTCCACCCAGCAGAATCCCAGCCACACCTACGCCAACACCAGCGGCACCTCTGTGCGGCGCACCGTGAGCTTGACTGCCACCAATGACAGCGGCTCCGACACGGAGACCAAGACCAACTGCATCACCGTGGTCCCACCCGCGCCGGCAGCCAACTTCTCGGCTGCACCCGCCTCCGGCACTACACCGCTGGAAGTCACCTTCTCGGATCTCTCCACCAACAGCCCCACCTCGTGGTCCTGGTCCTTTGGCGATGGCGCGACCTCCACCGCCCAGCATCCAACCCACACCTACACCAACACCGGCGGCAGCACCCTCCATCGGACCGTCGGCCTCACCGCCACCAATGACGGCGGCTCCGACACGGAGACCAAGACCAGCTACATCTCGGTGATCCCGCCGGCGCCGGTGGCCGAGTTCTCTGGCACGCCCACCACTGGGACCGCGCCCCTGCCCGTCACCTTCGCCGACCTCTCCACCAACGGCCCCACCTCCTGGTCGTGGAACTTCGGTGATGGCAGCAGCTCGACCGCTCAGAACCCGAGCCATACCTATACCAACACCGGCGGCAGCACCCTCCATCGGACCGTCGGCCTCACCGCCACCAATGACGGCGGATCAGATACCGAGACGAAGACCAACTACATCTCGGTGGTCCCGCCCGAGCCCGCTGCCGACTTCTCCGCCACGCCCACCACCGGGACAGCGCCCCTGCCCGTCACCTTCAGCGACCTCTCCACCAACAGCCCCACCTCGTGGTTGTGGAGCTTTGGGGACGGCAGCACCTCCACTCAGCAGAATCCCAGCCACACCTACCAGAATGCAGGTGGCGTCGCGCTGGTGCGCACTGTAGGCCTCGCTGCCGCCAATGACGGCGGATCGGACACGGAGACCAAGACCAACTACATTACCGTGGTCCCGCCCGCACCAGTGGCCGAGTTCTCCGCCACGCCCACTAATGGCACCACCCCGCTGGAGGTCACCTTCTCGGATCTCTCCGCCAACAGCCCCACCTCCTGGTCCTGGAGCTTCGGGGATGGCAGCACCTCCACCGCGCAGAACCCGACCCACACCTACACCAACGCCGGTGGCAGCGCGCTTCTGCGCACCGTGGCCCTCACCGCCACCAATGACGGCGGCGCGGACACCGAGACGAAAGTCAACTACATCGCGGTGATTCCGTTGGTCGGCGGTGCAGACTTCACCGCGGCTCCGACCGCTGGAACCGCCCCGCTGCAGGTGAGCTTCACCGACCTCACCGCCAGCAGCCCCACCTCCTGGTCCTGGAGCTTCGGCGACGGGTCCACCTCCACCGCGCAGAACCCCATCCACACCTACCAGAACTCTGGCGGCGTCACGCTGCTGCGAACCGTAAGCCTCACCGCCGGCAACGCTGGCGGTTCCGACACTGAGACAAAGACTAACTACATCTCAGTAGTCCCGCCCATACCAGCGGCCGCGTTCTCCGCCGCGCCGACCTCAGGCGCGGCCCCGCTGGGTGTCGCCTTCACCGACGCCTCCACCAACAGCCCCACTTCCTGGAGCTGGAGCTTCGGAGATGGCGCAACCTCCACCGTGCAGAACCCGAGCCACACCTACACCAGCACCGGCGGCGTCACCCGGCTCCGCACCGTCAGCCTCACCGCCACCAATGACGGCGGCTCAGACACCGAAACCAAGACTGACTACATCTCCGTGCAACCGCCTGCGCCGATCGCCAACTTCTCGGCTGCACCCACCTCCGGCACCGCGCCTCTGAACGTCACCTTCAGCGACCTTTCCACCAACAGCCCCACCTCCTGGTCCTGGAGCTTCGGCGACGGGAGCACCTCTAACCAGCAGCATCCCACCCACATCTATCAGAACAGCGGGGATACCGTCCTCCTGCGGACGGTGGGCCTCACTGCCACCAATGACGGCGGCTCCGATACCGAGACCAAGACCAGCTACATCTCCGTGGCCCCGCTTGCGCCGATTGCTGACTTCTCCGCCACCCCCACCGCCGGCACGGTGCCGCTGGAGGTGACCTTCACGGACCTGTCCGCCAGTAGCCCCACCTCCTGGTCCTGGGACTTCGGCGACGCCAGCACCTCCGCCGAGCAGAACCCCAGCCACACCTACGAGCATGCCGGCGTCTACACCATCAGCCTCACCGCCACCAACGTCGGCGGCTCTGACACTGAAACCAAGGCCGGATATCTCGAGGTGACCTTTGCCGACGTGCCTGCGGACAACTGGGCCTACAGCTACATCCTCGCCTGCGTGAACGCAGGGATCGTCCAGGGCTACTGGGACGGCTACCACCCCGACGATATTGTCAACCGCGCCCAGATGAGCGTCTTCATCGCCCGCGCGCTCGCCGGCGGCGACAGCGGCGTTCCGCCCGGCCCTGCCACTCCTACCTTCTCGGATGTGTCCGAGTCCTACTGGGCCTACAAGTACGTGGAGTATTGCTATGCCCACGGCGTCGTGCAAGGCTACTGGGACGGCTACCACCCCGACGACACGGTCACCCGCGCCCAGATGGCGGTATTCGTCGCTCGCGCCCACGCCGGGGATGACGCCAATGTGCCGGCCGGTCCGGACACCGCCACCTTCCCGGACGTCGCCACCGACTACTGGGCCTACAAGTACGTGGAGTACTGCTACTCCCAGGGAATCGTGCAAGGCTACTGGGACGGCTACCACCCCGAGGACATCGTCACCCGCGCCCAGATGGCGGTGTTCGTCCAGCGCGCCTTCGACCTGCCGATGTGAGAAGGCTGCCTAACCACTAAGGCACGAAGAGGATAGCTTGACCTTGGGCGGGCGAGTGCCTGCCCAAGGTCTGTTTGTGATTCTGTGCTTTGGTGGTTCCGTCGCTCCGGCGCGTGCGCCTGTGGGAGAGGTCACTGAGCGTCCCGGGCGCGCTGAAGCCAGTCGGCAGCTACCGCGCCAGCAGCATCCTCCACGGCGTCCGGTCCGCCACCCGGCGCCCGAGCCAGGTGCTGGCGCTGAGCATGACTCCCTCCGCCGCCTTCGGCGGCCAGGGGATGGTGATGGCGACCTGGCTGCCCTGCAACTCGCACTCCAGGTTCCCGGAGCGCTGACCTGGCTTCAGACAATAGCTGATCGGCGGGCCAACTTGGCGGTCGCACAGCGCATGTAGGTCAACCCGATAGCTCACCTCCCGGTTGCTTTCGCCGGCCAGCTCCAGCCACACCCGCAGCCGTGTGCCGTCGGCCTCCGCCTTCAGCCCCACCACATCCACCCCCGGCGGCGCGCTCGCCAACGTGATGTCCCCTTTCGCATCGCTCACCGACCATGAGAGCGTAGGCGACACCGCCTCCGGCTTGCCGGCCGGACCACTGCCCGAGCCTGCCCCCCTCACCGCCGGCGACGTCGCCCCGAACAGCTCGTTGGCTTTCACGAAGCTGAGCAGATATCGCGGGTAGATGTTCATCTGGCTGGCGTGCTCCCGCAGCGCCGCCTCCTTCTGCTGCCTGCTCTTGCGATCCAGCGGCAGCGAGCGCCACGGCCAGCTCCCCCCGGCGAGTGAAGGGGGCGGCGCCATCGCCTCCGAGGCATTCGGGTTCTCGTCTCGCTTCCAGCCCCCCAGATGCACCAGGTAGGTCCCCAGCGCCACCCGGTCCAGCATGCCCGCCTGGTACAACGCGCCCACCGTGTAACAGTACACCGCCCAGTGATCCCCGTGCAGGTCGCTGGAGTGCGGGCACAGCACCACCGTGGGTTTGAACTCCTCCGCCAGGCGCGTTAGCTCCTCCAGCAGCGACGCCCCGCAATACGCCGGCCGCTTGCCCCACGGGTCCGGCAGAGGAGCGGAGCTGACGCGAGTGTACGGGCTCACGTAGGGCTTCGCTGGATACCACTCCTCCGTCCACAGGGCCACGAGACCCCGATCCGGGTAGGCGAGGAAGATAGCCTGATCCGGCCGCACCCCCAGGTGGCGGAGGGCCGCCAGGGTTTCGCTCCTCCTCTCGAGCGCCAGCTTGAGACACCGCACGGGGGTGACTTCCCCCTCTCCGAAAAGACGCTCCGCCGCCAACGAGAACCCTTCGCCACTGGTCACCACCACCACCCGTACCTGGGCTCCCGCCCGCACCGCCATCGCCAGGTAGCCGCCGCACCCGATCACCTCGTCATCCGGATGGGGCGCCAGCACCAGCACCCGGTCCTGCGAGGTCGGTCCGGGCATCGTCGGCGGTTCAGGCGGTTTCGCCGGCCCAGACGCGGCGAAAGCGTGGTGGGCCGGGCTCGGCCACACCACCGCCGCGATCACGGCCATCCCCAGCATCGCACGCCAGAGCTGCACTTCCCCTCTCCTGTGTTCCGCTCACCGCTGTCGCCGGGCCGTGTCCCTCCGGCGACACGGCATATCTCTCCGCTCCTCTGCCAGGGGGCGCGAACACGGGCACGCCGATCAGCCGCCGGCCGGTTACCGCCTATGGAACCGGCCTGCTCCCAAAGGCGGCGATCGCCTCCTTCATCCGCTCCGGTATGTCAATCCCCGCCGGGCAGCGCTGCACGCACTCTTCGCACCCCACGCAGGCGTCCGCCGGCATCCCCAAGCTATCGTATAGCTCCTTGCCCATGAAGCGCTGGTCCTCTGGGTACTGCTGGTGCATGTACAGCGCCCGGAACACCCGCGGGATCTCGATCTTCTGGCTGCACGGCAGGCAGTAGCCGCAGCTCAGGCAGAGCTGCCCATAACGCATCTCCTTCTTCATTCCCGCGATGGTCTCGAACAGCTCCCGCCGCGCCGCCTCGTCGAACGTCCCTGCGGTGGTAATCGCCCGGTGGTTCTGCTCCACTTCCGCCACGCTCACCATCCCCGGGATCACACTCGTCACGTGCGGGTGCGCGGCGATCCCCCGCAGCGTCCCCGCCACCACCGGGTCCATCCCGTCCACGCGCGGCGTGCCCTTCGGCGACACCAACACCCCGCCGGACAGCGGCTTCATGATGATCACACCCATGTCGTGCTCATGCGCGAGGGTGATCAGATCTCCCACCCCCTCCTCATCCAGCGGATTCCACGCCAGCATGATGGTCTCGAACAGGTCCGACTCGATCGCCCGCCGGATCGCCGCATGGTGGCGGTGCATGGTGATCCCGTAGTGGCGGACCTTCCCCTGTTCCTTCGCCTTGCGAAACGCCTCCAGCGCGCCTCCAGGCGCCAGCACCTCATCCAGCACATCGTTGTGGCACACCCAGTGCGCCTGGTAGAGGTCCAGGTAATCGGTCTGCAGGTTCTTCAGGCTGGTTTCGAGCTGCTCCATGGCCCCCTTCGCCGAGCGGTTCCCCGTCTTGGTGGCGATATAGACCTGCTCCCGCCGCCGCTTCAGCACCGGCCCGATCTTCACCTCGCTGTCGCCGTAGCCGCGGGCGGTGTCCACGAAGTTCACCCCTAGGTCAATCGCCCGCTCCAGCGCCTCCGCCGCCTGCTTCGCCGAAATGTGCGGGAACTTGATGCACCCGAACCCGAATACCGTCACCTCCAGCCCAGTCTTGCCCAGGCGGCGCTTCTCCATCTGCTCTGACATCCTGCCTCCTCACACCCCTCGCCACTGATCTCAGGCCTTTCTTGGCCGCCAGCGCGCGCATTTCCTGTGCCCGACGCATCTAACTGATTGGAGGCGCTTCCACAGGTCATGTGCCTGTGCTCTGCGTCCACCTGTCCGTGCGTCTGGCGCTAGGTCGCCTCGGGCGAAGGAGGAAGCCCGTCTCCGGCGGACAAGGGAGCATCTGTGGTTCCGCCCCTGGTTGGGAGCCGCTCCCCGCGCAGGGGAACGGTCGCATCGGCTGCTATCTCCCGGAACGCCACGTCGTTCCACACTGGAGGAAGGTCTTGAAACGTATCTTCGTTGTCTGCTGCGCTCTGCTGTGCCTCTCTCTCCTCGTCTCTGCGCTCTGGGCCCGCTGGAACGAGAACGGCGAGTTCCGGACTCGTCTCACAAAGGATGGCTCCGGCATCGCCGGGACGCTGCCGCCCGCGGACTACGAGCGCCGTGAGCTTGAGGCCCTGCCGCCCGTCCCGCCCGGCCCGAGGCAGCCCTTCCAAGTGGAGCTGCTTGGCTATGACTTGAGCAAGCTGGATCTCAAAACGCGGCTCGCCGATCTGCTGCTCGCCGACTTCGACAACAGGACCAAGTGGCCCGCAGACCTGCCGGCCGGCTTCGATCCGGCCGCCATCATGGAGATGGGTAAGAACCCCGCCCTGGGCGTGCGCGCCTTGCACCAGCAGGGCATCACCGGCAAGGGGGTGGGCATCGCCATCATTGACCAGGGGCTGCTGGTGGACCACGTCGAGTACAAGGACAGGCTGCGCCTTTACGAGGAGATCCACTGCATAGACGCGGAGGCCGCGCTGCACGGCAGCGCCGTATCCTCCATCGCGGTGGGCAAGACGGTGGGAGTGGCCCCGGATGCCGACCTCTACTACGTCGCCGCTTCCTCCTTTCTCGACGAATCGGTCCAGAACCAGGACCAACCGAATCCCCAGATGGACTACGCCGTCATCGCCAAGGCGATTGATCGCATTCTCGAGATCAACCGGCAACTCCCGAAGGAGAAGAAGATCCGGGTGATCTCCATCTCGTTGGGGTGGATGCCCGGAACCTGTGGCTACCAGGAAGTGACGGAGGCGGTGGAGCGGGCGAAGCAGGAGGGGGTGTTCGTCATCAGCACCGCCCTGGAGAGCACCCACGGGCTGCGGTTCATGGGCCTCGGGCGGGACCCACAGGGCGATCCCGACAAGCCCACCTCCTACAGCGCTTCGAGCTGGTACAAGATCTACCTCGACCTGACCCCAGTCCAGCCGATGCTGCTACTGCCCATGGACTCCCGTGCCACCGCCAGCCCCACCGGAGTGACGGACTACGCCTTCTACCGCACCGGTGGGATGAGCTGGGCCGTCCCCTACGTCGCCGGGCTCTACGCCCTCGCCTGCCAAGTCCACCCCGAGGTCACCCCACAGCAGTTCTGGGCGAAGGCGCTGGAGACGGGGGATGTGGTCGAGGTGATGGACCAACAGATTCCCGACCCCGACGGCACGGCCGCCAAGCGGGTGGCCGAGCAGGTCGAGGGCGCCGTCGCCAGTTTCAAGGCGCGCGCGGAGGGAGAGGAGCTGGAGCGGGACCTCGCCAGGTTCTACTCCAACTTCACGGGCCAGACTCGAGAGAAGATGAGCGAGGCCGATTTCCGCACCTGGGCTATCGAGACGTTCACCATCATGTCGCGGGGTGACGGCAAGCAGCACCGGCTCGGCATGATCGCGAACCCAGCGCGGCTGCTGGAGAGCCTGCGGCAGTAGCCTGCCTCCGAGCGCGCACCCGCCGCCGACTCGGCCGCCACGCTTGCCCTTCAAGCGGCCGAGAAGGTCACACGCGCGTTCGTACCACAACCAATCAACCGCCCGCAAGGATGAACGCAAACTGCCCGTCTTCGCGCGAATTTGTCACCATGAAAATCATGGAACTTCCTTGCCTTTCGCGGAAAACCCTTGACAGCGTATGTTATAATATAGCGGGAAGCGTCTGGAGGAAGCCGCAGCCGTGGTTTCCTCCAGACGTTTCCGCGCAAGTGCGACCGCGGTTCTCCGAGCGACGCCGAGACTGCCCGAGCCACATCACCCGGAAACGAGAGTGCCGCCGACTGATGCCGGCCGCGGCCGGGCCTCCTTGGTTGACACCGGCGGAAGCCCCGGCTAGAATCCGCCTTGATGACCGGCACCGACGACACCGCCAGGACCGCTGAACGATCATCGTGGCTCACCTCGCAGACCGTCGTCAGGCTGCAGCGCCTCTTCACTCGCCTGCGCTTCGTGCTGGCGGTTCCCGCGACCGCGCTGATCGTCGCCTTCACTGACCGCCGTCCGATGTGGCCCGGCGTGGCGGTGGCCCTGTTCGGCGAGCTGATCCAGATCTGGGCCTCCGCACACCTCCAGAAGAACGTCGAGGTGGTGATGTCGGGCCCGTACGCCTGGCTGCGCAATCCCATGTACCTGGGCCGGTTCTTTGTGGGGCTGGGGCTTGCCCTGCTCACCTGGCGGTTGTGGCTGGTGCTCCCCTATCTGGTGATCTTCTGGGTGTATGCGCAGGCGAGGGTATTGGGAGAGGAGCAGCGCCTGCGGAATCGCTTCGGCGACCAGTACCAGGCCTACTGCCGCGCCGTGCGGCGCTGGCTGCCGCTGCCGCCCAGGCAGCGTTTTTCCGATGCCCGCTGGTCGTGGGCATGTGTGCTGCGCAACCACGAACTGCGGGTGGCGGCAGGTGTGGCCCTCGGCCTGGTGTTCCTGTGGTGGCGCATTGGACATTGGCCGCAGATCGGACTGGGCCGGTGAGCAGACTGTCTGCACTCAGGCGGAACGCGCATTTCCCCCTCGCGGTGGTGGCGCTGGCGCTGGCCCATCCCAGCCCCCCAACCAACCTGGCGGGCAGCCTCCTGGTGCTCGCCGGGATCGCGGTGCGAGTATGGGCGGCCGGCCTTCTCGAGAAGGGCGGCGAGCTGTGCACCGATGGGCCGTATCGCTGCGTACGACATCCCCTGTATTTGGGCAGCCTGCTGGGCGCCATCGGGTTGTGCGTGATGATGAACGACAAGTGGGGCTGGCTGGTGGTGCTGCCGTTGTTCCTCGTCATCTACACCGCGCAGGTGATTGCCGAAGAGCGGGCGCTTCGCGCCAGCTACGGCGGCGAGCACGCCCGGTGGGCGGGGCAAGTGCCCATGCTGGTGCCCAGGCTCTGGCGCCGCGGCGCCAGCCGCGGCCGCCGGTGGAGCTGGGCGCGTCTGCTCGCCAACCGTGAGCTGTACCATGTGCTGGTGACCGTCGCGTTGGTGGTCATGTTCTGGTTGCGTCCGCAGTGGCCGACGCCGTGAAGATGACTGACAAACAAGCAAGGTGAGACCTCGGTGAGTGCCCGCTGGTACTCGGTGATCGCCCTCGCGCTGCTGACCACCGTGATCGGCTGCGGCCGACGGCAACATGTGATTGAGCTCGAGCTCTGGATCGCCGACTTCAGCCCCGACGGAAAGACCAAGGCCCTGTTGGATGATCGGCTTATCCCTCGCTTTGAGGCCGAGCATCCGGGCGTGAAGGTGAACACCCAGTACATCCCGTGGACACACCTGGACGAGAAACTGACCATCAGCTTCGCCGGCGGGGTGGCCCCGGACGTGTTCCAGGTCGGCGCCGAGTACGTCGGCGGCCTCGCCTACCGCGGTATGGCCGAGCCGCTCGACGAGCGGGTGGAGAAGTGGGGGGCCAAGGACGACTTCTTCCCCGCCTCCTGGAATACGTGCGTATACCAGGGCCGTGCGTATGGCCTGCCCTACCTCTCCGCGCCGCGCGTGCTCCTGTACCGCAAGGACCTGTTGCGGAAGGCGGGATTCGACCAGCCGCCCGACACCTGGGAGCAGCTCGCGGCCGCAGCCCAGGCGATGACCGTGCGGCGCGGTTCGGTCACCGACCTCGCCGGCATGAACCTGCCCGTCTCCTGGCAGGTCTTCGTCGAGTTCCTCTGGGAGAACGGCGGCCAGGTCTTCAACGAAGAGGGCACTCGGTCCACCCTCGACCGCCCCGAGGCGGTGGAGGCGCTGCAGTTCTACTGCGACCTCTACCACAAGTACCAGGTGTGCCCGACCGCGGGCATGCCTGTCGCCGGCGGTGGGGTGCCGGTGTTCGCCTCGAAGCGGGCGGCGATGGAGATCATGAATCAGTTCGGCATCTACAACGTGAGGAAGTACGCGCCGGACCTGCTGCCGGTGGTGGGCATCGCCCCCACGCCTCGCCGCAAGCAGCGCGTGATCTCGGTCTACACCGACTGGCTGGCAATGTCCCCCCAGAGCAAGCACAAGGACCTGGCCTGGGAGCTGATGGTGTTCCTGATGGAGCCGGACAACCTCGCCGCCTACAACGCCACCTTGTTCTTCATCCCACCGCGGCGGTCGGCGGTGAGGGCGGCGGGGTTCATGCGGGAGAACCCTGAGCTCCAGAAGTTCGTATCCCTGATGGACGAGTACGGCAGATCGCTTCCGGCGATCCCGGAGTGGTTCGAGATCAGAACCGGCCTGCAATCCGCGGTCTCCGCCGCCGTCTACGGGACGAAGACACCGGAGCAGGCTTTGCGCGACTACTCCCGCGAGCTGGACGAGTTGCTGGCGGAGAGGGTGAAGCACCAGTGAGGAATCTCGTCCGATCGCTTCGTTACATGGCCCACTACTGGCCGTGGCAGGTGGCGGCCCTGGCCTGCGCGCTTGTTCTCACTGCCAGCAGCTTCATCATGCCCTGGATTAACAAGATGCTGGTGGACTACGTGATCTACCCCAGCGCGGGCAGTGTGGAGCACCGGCGCGCGGCGTTGTATCTCGTCGCCTACGTGTCTCTCGGCGCTCTTGCCCTCGCCGCGCTGCTGCGCCCTGCGCGCTCCTACCTCTTCTCGCGCATCGCGGAGAGAACCGCCGCCGACCTGCGCCGTCACCTCTTCCGGCACCTCCACAACCTGCCGATGCCCTACTTCGACCAGCGGAAAGTGGGCGGCATCATGTCGGTGGTGCAGAACGATGTGGAGGCCCTCCAGGTCCTCTACTCCTCCACTCTGGTGGAGATCATCACCAGCCTGCTGATGGCGGTGGTGGCGACCGGGATCCTCATCTGGGAAAGCCCGCGGCTAGCCATCATCGGGCTGCCGGTCCCCATCCTCTTCGCGGCTTCTCTGGCGCTCTTCGGCCGGCCCCTGCACAGGGCCGGCCGACGGGTGCGGGACGACACCGGAGCCGTGCAGGAAGTGCTTCAGGAAAGCATCTCCGGGGTCAGAGAGGTCAGGGTCTTCGACCGCGGGAAAAGCGAGCTGGGGCGCTTCATGCCCAAGGTGTACTCGCTGGTGGGGTCGCGTATCTGGCAGTCTGTGCTCGGCGCGATCAACGGCTCTGTCGCCGATATCATCGCCTGGGGCGGCATGACCGTCATCATCATCATTGGTTTCGAACAGGTGATCGTCGGTGGCATGGGCGCGGGAGACATGGTGCTTTTCCTGAACGTGCTTGGGATGCTGTTCGGCCCCGCCAGCGCCTTTGTCAACCTCTACACCCAAGTCACCGGGGCCATGGGCGCGGCCGATCGCGTGTTCGGGTTCCTGGACTCGCCAGTGGAAGAGGAGCAACCCGGCGCGCCCGACCTCGGCGATGTGGAGGGCCGGGTGTGCTTCGAAAATGTCACCTTCCGCTATGACCACGTAGGGCCAGAGGTCCTGCAAGACATCGCCTTCGACGTCGCCGCGGGCGAGATGATTGCCCTGGTCGGCCCCAGCGGCGCGGGGAAGACCACCCTAGTGTCGCTGCTGCCCCGGCTCTACGACGTCACCGACGGCCGCGTGTTGGTGGACGACGTGGACGTGCGGGACATCACCCTCGCCTCCCTCCGCGCCCAGATCGCGGTCGTGCCGCAGGAGCCGTTCCTGTTCGGGACCACGGTGAAGGAGAACATCGCCTTCGGCCGCGACGGCGCCGGCGATGAGGAGATCGTGGAGGCGGCCGAGGCGGCCAACGCCCACGACTTCATCACGGAGCTTCCGAACGGCTACGAAGCCGAAGTGGGCGAGCGCGGCACGCGGTTGTCGGTGGGACAGAAGCAGCGCATAGCCATCGCCCGCGCCATACTGCGCGACCCTCGTATCCTCATCCTCGATGAGGCCACCTCCGCGCAGGACTCCGAATCAGAGCGCCTGGTGCAGGAGGCGATGAGGAGGTTGATGCAGGGGCGCACCTCCTTCGTCATCGCCCACCGGCTCTCCACCGTGCTGCGCGCCGACCGGATCGTGGTATTGGAGGACGGGCGCATCACCCAGATCGGCACCCACGCCGAGCTGCTGGCCCAGGGCGGCACCTATGCCAGGCTGTATGAGCTGCAGTTCGCGGACGGAGTGGCGGTGAGCAATGGTGGCAAGTAGCGCGGCGAAACGGGAGTCACGCACCGCCTATCTCTTCCTCTCCCCGGGCCTGGCGCTGTTCTTCCTGTTCGTGCTCATCCCGGTAGTCGCGGCCCTGTACCTGTCCTTCTGCCGCTACGACATCATCCACTCGCCGGTGTGGGTCGGGGCAAGCAACTACCAGAGGATTGCTAAGGATGTTAGCAATCGGGGCGTGTTCTACCTGTCGCTGAGGAACACCGCCCAGTACGCTATCGGGACGGTCCCGGTCGGGATGGCGCTTGCCCTCGGGCTGGCGCTGCTGGTCAACGCGGGGCTGCGCGGAGTCAGCATCTACCGCACCACCTACTACCTCCCGGTGGTGACCAGCCTGGTGGCGATCTCGATGGTGTGGATGTGGCTGTATGATCCCAGCTACGGGCTGCTGAACTACGCGCTGGAAATGCTATCGCGCGCGGTCGCCTTTGTCACCCGCAGGGAGGTGGCGATCCCGCCGCAGACCTGGCTCGGCAATCCCGGGCAGGCAATGGCGGCGATTGTGCTCATGTCTATCTGGCGTGGGCTTGGCTACAATATGGTCATCTACCTGGCTGGCCTGCAAGGAATCCCCGAACACCTCTACGAGGCGGCGACCATTGACGGGGCCTCCCGCTGGCAGCAGTTCTGGGCGATCACCTGGCCCCTGCTGAAGCCGACCACCGCTTTCATCCTGGTGATCTCCGTGATCGGGGCATCGCAGGTGTTCGCCCAGGTCTACGTGATGACCAACGGCGGACCAAACAATGCCACCACGACGGTGGTGCACCAGATCTTCCAGAACGCTTTCAGCTTCCTGAAGATGGGCTACGCCTCGGCGATGGCGTTCGTGTTGTTCCTGATCATCTTCCTCCTCTCGCTGATCACCCTGCGCGTCACCCGCGGCGGACAGGTGGAATACGCATGAGGCTCGGCATCGCCAGGAAGACGCTGCTCCATCTGCTCCTCGCCCTCGGCGCGGCCACCATGCTTCTCCCCTTCCTGTGGATGGTGTCCACCTCGCTGAAGCCGGAGAAGGAGATCTTCACCTATCCCCCGGTGTGGCTGCCGAGCGCCTGGCAGTGGGACAACTACCGGCGGGCGATGGAGTCGGCCGCGTTCGGACGGTACTTCGTCAACACCATCATCTACGCGACCGTCGTCACGCTCTCGAACCTGCTGCTGTGCTCGATGGCGGCGTACGCGTTTGCGCGGCTGCGATTCCGCGGCCGAGACACCCTATTCATCATGGTGCTCGGCACCATGATGATTCCCGCCCAGGTGACCATGGTGCCGGTGTTCATCATGCTCAAGCGCTGGCCTCTGGTGGGCGGAAACGATTGGCTGGGCATCGGCGGGCACGGGCTGCTCAACACCTACCCCGGCCTGATCCTGCCGGCGGCGGTGGGGGCGTTCGGCATTTTCCTGCTCCGGCAGTTCTTCATGACCTTGCCGCGGGAGTTGGAGGACGCCGCCCGCATTGACGGCTGCTCGGAGGCGGGCATCTACTGGCGCATCATCCTCCCCCTCTCCGCTCCCGCCCTTGCCACCCTCGGCATTTTTACCTTCACCGCCGCCTGGAACGAGTTCCTGTGGCCGCTGCTGATCACCAGCAAGGATTCCATGCGCACCCTCCAGCTCGGCTTGCAGGTGTTCCAGAGCCAGTACACCACCAGCTGGGATTTGCTGATGGCCGGCACCGTGGTGGTGACCATCCCCGTGCTCATCATCTTCCTCGCGGGGCAGCGATACTTCACGCGGGGGATTGCGATGAGTGGGATAAAGGGGTAGGTGGCCTGTAGGGCGGCCGTGTCCCCGAGCGCAGTCGAGGGGGATGGCCGCCACCCATTGCCCCCTTGCGTCCTTTGCCTCTTTGCGGTGAGGCCTTCCCCAATCAGTCCAGCATATCCGCCGCCTGCATCCTGAACTGCATCGGCGGGCACGCCCAGATGGAGCGCAGCGCGCCCCGCAGCAGCAGCCGGTCGCGGAGGGGCTTTACGGAGGGGGACTCGTGGGCGCAGTCGCCGAGGATGAAGACCGGGCAGGCGATGTCTTCTGGTACTTGCGGGTCCTTGCCGACCACTACGGCAATCGGATGATTCTCGTCGAGCTTCCCCTCGGCCTTCAGCCGGTCCAGCCCCCGCCGGACGTAGTAGGAGCAGGAGCGGCAGTAGTCCCCCGCGTACAGTCGGAGGCCGGGGAACTTGGCCTCGGAGAGCTCGACATCGGGCTTGGCGAAGGGGCGGCGGACGGAGGCGATGGTCTCCCCGACCACTTCGATCTTGGACAGGTCGGCTTCGCCGAGGCCGGCTTCGCCGGCGAGGCGAGTGGTGTCCACGTCGTCAAGCGACAGCCCCATCACCGCGCCGGCGACGGCGTCGAGCGGCACCGCATCGCGGCCCGCCAGGATCAGCCCCATCTCCACCGGCCGCCCGTCTGCGGCGTGATCGGCCTCCTGGCCGACCAGCGCGTCCATCACATTCAGGTCAATGCGGCGGATGCGGAGCAGATCGGTCAGCTTCCTCGCCAAGGCCAAATCGCGATAGCAGTGCCGGTAGAGCTTGTCGTAGTCGGAGACGATGCCGTGCAAGTTCTTGATCGCCAGGGTAACAGTCGTCAGGCTGTGTATCTTCATCACCGGCAGGTTGATGAAGACATCCGCTTCCATTATCGTCCGCGGCACATGCGCCTGCTTCAGCACCTGCGCCCCCGGGAGGTCCACCTCGACGAACTCGTCATCTTCCAGGTACACGATTTCAAACCCCGCACGCTCGACCGCCGCGAGCATCCCCGTCGCCTCGAAGCAAGCGCGGGTGGTGTTGGCGGTCTTGCGATAGCGGGCGGTGGAGATGCTCCTCCCCTCCCCCACGATCACCCGCCCCGCCCCCGCCTTCCTGCATAGCTCGCCCACCGCCACCACCCCCCGCGGATCCGTGGTCGTCGGCGCCGGCCGAGGAGCGAAGACGTTGGGTTTGAGGACGACCGTCTGGCCGGGTTTGATGAGGTCGCCCAGGTCGCCGACGAGCGAGATGGCTTCCGCCACCGCGGAGCGGATGGCGGAGGGGTCGGTGAGGGAGGAGGAGCGGGTGATGGAGACGCGCGTGGGTCTCTCCGAACTCCGCATCGTCATCCTGCACCACCTCCATACGCTTCACTCAACAGCCCGGCCAGTGCCTCCCTGCTGACTGTCCGCCGATCGAGCCTTTCGATGGTGCGGAGATAGGCGCGCACGCGACGGTCGAGGTCGTGGGGATACTCGTAGCCGAGAGCCGCGGCCACCTTGATCGCGGTCTTTCGGAAAAGGGCGGCGGTGCAGAACAGGGCCCGCCAGACGTCGGCGGGATCGGCACCGGCGTAGCTGTCGGCGAGTTCCCGGCGCGACTCCGCGTCGAGTTCTTTCTCGATACCCTTGCCGTAGATGCCGGGCCTCCAGCTCCAGCCCCTCTCGATTTCGATCGCCCACTCGAGCATGACGCGGAGCCGGTCGTGCCTCAAGCCGTAGTCGAGCATGAAGTGCGCGCCCATGGGCTCATCGCGCCACAGGTGCTTCGCCACGTAAATAGCGTTCCACCAGAACTCGTTCGCGGCAGTAGCGTACTCCTTCGCTGTGGGAACCGAGGGGATGTGCGCCTTGAACGTGGGGGACGGCAGTGAGGCCGCGAGGCCATCCTTATCGAGCAGGACATGGTAGCCCACGTCGAGGTCCTCGGGCAGCGGACTCGCCTGGCACGCCTGCTTCAGCAGGTCAACATGCTGCACCGAGAAGTCCACTCGCGTCCCGTCCTCGTACAGCACCAGACGTGCGTGCCAGCCCCCTTCCCCGGAATCGTCCCGGAACATGACCAGCACCCGCCCGAAGGATTCGAACCAGTCATCCCGCTCCAGGAAGCGCGCCAGGTCTCTGGTGTACAAGACCACATCGTAGTCGGAGAGGAGGTCGCATCCGCCAGCGGCGCGGGTGCTCGTCAGCACCACGGCGCGGATCTCGTCGTGCTGGTCTCCCAGGCCAATCAGTCTCTTGATTACGATGTCGTCATGCTGCACCGCAGGTCTCTCCACTCCCGCCGCTCCGGACGACGGGCGCACTGCTGTGCGCCCCTACATCCTGTGCACCACCGCCTCCGCCATCTCCCGCGTCCCCACCGCGCTGGGATCATCGCGGTTCGGTTTCAGGTCATAGGTAACGTCATTGCCTTCCGCGATCACCGCGGCGACGGCGCGCTCGACGCGGTCGGCGGCGGCGACCTCGCCGAGGTGGCGGAGCATGAGGACGCCGGAGAGGATGAGAGCGGTGGGGTTCACCTTGTTCATGCCCGCGTACTTCGGGGCGGAGCCGTGGATGGCCTCGAACACCGCGATCTCCTCGCCGATGTTCGCTCCAGGAGCAACCCCTAGCCCGCCCACCAATCCGGCGCAGAGATCGGAGAGGATGTCGCCGTAGAGGTTGGGCATCACCAGCACGTCATACAGCTCCGGCTTCTGCACCAACTGCATGCACATCGCATCCACCAGCCACTCGTCGTACTCGACCTTGCCCTCATACCGCTTCGCCACCTCGCGGGCGGTACGGTAGAACAGCCCGTCGGTGGCCTTCATGATGTTGTCTTTGGCCACCGCGGTCACTTTCCGCCGGCCATTCTGGAGAGCGTAGCGGAAGGCGAAATCAACGATGCGCTCGGAGCCGAATGAGGAGATGGGCTTGATGGAGATGGCGGCGTCAGGCCTGATCCTGCCCTGGGAGAGAGCGATGATCTGCTTCGCCTCGTCGGTCCCGGCCTCGTACTCGACTCCGGCGTACAGGTCCTCCGTGTTCTCGCGCACCACCACCAGGTCCACGCCCTCGAACCGGCTCCGCACCCCGGGGTAATGCTTGCACGGCCGCAGGCAGGCGTAGAGGTCCAGCTCCTTTCGCAGGGCGACGTTGACGGAGCGGATGCCGGCGCCCCGGGGAGTGGTGATCGGTCCCTTGAGACCGACCTTGTTGCGCCGGATGGAGTCGAGCACGCGCGGGGGCAGGGGCGTGCCCTCCTTGTCCATCACCGTGAGGCCGGCTTCCTGGACCTCCCATTCGATCTGCGCGCCGCTGGCGTCAATGACCCGGCGGGCGGCCTCGACCAGCTCCGGCCCGACTCCGTCGCCTGGGATGAGGGTGACACGATGCGCCATCCGCTGATTGCCTCCGCAGCTTGGTATTCTGCATTATAGCAGGAACGCGGAGAGAGGGCATAGCTTGGCTGCAGAGCGCAGGAGTGTGCTCACCCACATCGAAGAACCATGCCATCAGGTCGGGAGGCATATGATGAAGCATCTGCGAGCAACCGCTTTCTGTCTGCTGCTGAGCGTTGTCTCTCTGGTGAGCTTCGCGCCGTGGGCTCAAGCCCGGCCGCAAGCCGACAGCGTGATCCTGCTCATCGGCGATGGCATGGGCCCGGGACAGATCGAGATGACCCGAGGGGCGTTGGGGAGGCCGCTGGAGATGGAACGGATGGACTTCTCCGGCGTGATGGCCACGCGTTCCCTGGGCGGCAAGGTGACGGATTCGGCGGCGGCGGCCACCGCCATGTACACCGGACACAAGGTGACCAATGGCGTGATGTCGCTGTCAACTGACGGCAAACCACTGGAAACCATCGCCGAGCGCTGTCTGATCCGGCACAAGACCGTGGGAGTGATCACCACCGATGCCCTGTGGGGAGCCACCCCAGGCGCGCTCTTGGCCCACACCCGCAGCCGCGGCGAGAGGTCCGAGATTGCCCGGCAGATGGCCGAGTCCCGGGCCCAGGTGATGTGCGGATACTGGACATCGGAGTTCCTGCCGAAGTCCGCAGATGGCAAGCGAGAGGATGGCAAGGACTTGATCGCCTGGCTGAGAAACGCCGGCTATCAGGTCGTCTACACGCGAGACCAGCTCAAGGAAGCCCAGAAGCAGAAGCTCGTCGGCCTGTTCGATGATGGCGACCAGGCCCCGACCCTGGCCGACATAGTCAGCGCCGCGCTGGATCGTCTCGGCACCAATGCCAGCGGCTTCTTCGTCATGGTGGAGGGGGCGCGCGTGGACTGGGCCGGCCACGAGAACGATCCCCTCGGCGTGTTCGCAGAGACGCGCGACTTCGACCAAGCAGTGGGAGAGGCGATGCGGTTCGCGCGGAAGCGCGGCCGCACTCTTGTGCTGGTGACCGCTGATCACGAAACGGGCGGCCTACAGGTGGAGGCGCCCGCTCGGCTGCCGGTGCTGACGCGCGCCAAGGGAACACTATCGCAGATCGCCTCGCACCTCAACGCCGACCGCACCAACGTGCAGCAGGTGATGCGCGACTACGCCGGCATCGAGGACCTGAAGCCTAAGGAGATCGCGCAGATCAAGCAGGACAAGGATCCCGCCCAGGCCATCGCCGCGGTTATCAGCGCCCACGCAGGTGTCAAGTGGACTGAAGACGGCGATCATACGGCTACCCCCGTTCGCGTCTTCGCCTTCGGCCCGGGCGCCGAGCGCTTCACCGGCGAGATGGACAACACCGACCTCCCAAAGCGCATCGCAGATATCCTGGGGATCGGGCCGTTCCCGACACCGTGAGTGTGGTAATGAGGGTGACGTGAGGACCCTGGTTCTAGGTGGCACACGCTTCCTTGGCCGGTTCGTGGTGGACGAGCTGCTGCGGCGCGGCCATGAGGTGGCGGCGGTCAGCCGACGGGAGGCGGAGTTCGCCGGTCCGGTTCGCCGCTTCTTCGGCGATGTCTCCGATCTTCAGATGCTGCGGCGCGCGGTGCGGTCGTTCCGGCCGGATGGGCTGGTGGACCTGCTCCACGACAGTCCCGAACACGCGCGGGCGGTGGCGCGGGCATTCGGCGGAAGAGTAGAGCGCTCAGTGCACGTGAGCTGCGCGGCGGTGTATGGCGACCACCCGGTGTGTCCCTTGGACGAGGAGACGGAGACGCTGCGGCCCGACCGGGCCCCCTCGGGAGTGGCCTCCCAGATACTGGCCGACCAAGTCGTCGCCGGGGCGGCGGAAGAAGGGAAGCTGCCGGGCGCGATCGTCCGGTTGGCCGAGTTGTACGGCCCTCGTCAGCCGCGGTGCGCGGAGTGGTTCTTCGCGAAGCGGGCGCTCGATGAGAGACCACGCGTCGCCCTGCCCGACGGAGGGCTGCACATCTGCCACCGCGGGTTCGTGCAGAGCATGGCCTGGGGAGTGGTGCAGGCGCTCTGCACCAAGCGGGCGGTTGGTGAGGTATACAACCTGGGCGAGGAGAAGTTGTACACCCTGGCGCAGCTCGCGCAGGGCGTGGCGAGGGCGTTGGACCACGAGTGGCAGCTCTACTCCGTCCCTGGGCACCTCTGGACGACACCCTATGCGCATACCTCTTTCTTCGATCTCCGCAAGGCGCGGGCCCACCTGCGCTACCGGGATCGGATGATCCCTCGCGACGGGCTGGAGCTGACGATGGCCTACCTCGCCCAGAATCCGATGGGAGAGGATTGGGCCTGGCCGGGCATCGAAGCGCCGTTCGACTACCAGCGCGAGGACGCCCTGATCGCGGAGTACGGAACGCCCGTCGCCACGTAGGGGCGCACCAGCCCTGGCCGGGCAGGCACGCGCCTCGACATTGCCCACGACGGCAGGAACCCTCCCCAGGGCGCCGAAGTCCCTCTTCAGTCCCAGTCTCTCTTGGAGGTATCCCATGGCCTGGAAGTACGCGGTATTCAGCGTGATGTGCCCGGAGTACGACCTGGAGCAGACCGCGGCGGTGGTCGCTTCGCTCGGGTGCGACGGGGTCGAGTGGAGGGTGACGAAGAAGTCCCCGGAGCCGATCAAGGAGATAAGCTATTGGCGGGGAAACAAGTCAACGGTTGATGTGGATGATATCGAGAGCTCGCTGCCTTTGGCGAGGAAGATCGCGGACAAGCACAAGCTGGAGATGCCGATTCTGGGTACGTACTTGCGCTGCCACGAGCGCGAGTTGATCGAGCGCGTCATGCAGGCGTCGGCGGAGGTGGGATGCTACAAGATGCGCATCGGCGTGCCCGGCTACGATGGTTCGAGGCCGTATCCCGACCTTTACGAGGAGGCGGTTCGGGACTACGCGAAGGTGGCGCAGTTGGCGGCGAAGTACGGGGTCCAGGCGTGCATCGAGATGCACATGGACATCATCACGCCCTCCGCGGGTCTGGCGCATCGGATCGTCTCCCACTTCGACCCGGCGCAGGTGGGGGTGATCTTCGATCCCGGCAACATGGTGGTGGAGGGATATGAGCAGTATCAGATGGCGCTGGAGCTGTTAGGGCCTTACTTGAGCCACGTGCATGCGAAGAACTGCTTATGGGAGAAGGTCGGCGAGGAAGACGGCGTCGCCAAGTGGCAGTGGAAGATGGCCGCGGTGAAGGCCGGACAGACGGACTGGACGAAGGTGTTCGCGGCGCTGAAGAAGGTCGGCTATGATGGCTGGCTCTCGTTCGAGGACTTCTCGGAGGGCGAGACGAAGGGAAAACTGAGCGAGGCGCTGGGGTATCTGAAGGGGTTGGAGGGCCAGGCGTAACCACGGGCCGCCAGAGACGCAGACGCGGGAAGGGACAGAGATGAGAGATGGAAAGGCATGGTGGAGCGCGACGCGGGTGTTCGGCGCGGGGTGTGTGCTGGCCGGCGCGGCGCTGCTGCTAGTGGCGCTCAGCGGGAAGACGACAGCGGCAGGTGGGCCTGTGGACTATACCTGGCAGCTGATCGGCATCTCTGGCGGCGGGGGTATGTTTGCGCCCGCCATCAGCCCTATTGACCCCAACCTGATGATGGTCAACTGCGACATGTCCGGCGCCTACATCTCCCGCGACGGCGGCAAGCACTGGCAGATGATCCATCATCTCCAGCTCCGCGGCAACACCCGGTGCAAACCCGGCTTCCATCCCAAGGATGTCAAGACGATCTACGCCGCCAGCGGATGGGAGGGCGGCCTGAAAGTGAGCCGCGATGGGGGCGTGCGCTGGAAGAAGATCGGCGATCTCCGCGAGGGTGTGTGCGGCGAGATCGCCTTCGACCCCGATCACCCCGACCTGATGCTGGCCGGGGGCGACAACGGCGCATGGGTCTCGCGCGACGCCGGCGAGCACTGGGCGGCCTGCCAGGGCGTCGCCGGGCAGGCGATCAGCTTCTTCGTGGACCGCACCAGCCCGCAGGACGCCAGAGTCGTGTTCGCCGCAACCACGGACGGGATCTGGCGGTCCGACGATGCAGGGGCAACCTGGAAGAAGACGATGAACGGCTTGCCGTGGCCCGAGGTGCTCTCCTTTGCCGGCGGCGCCGGTGAAAGCACCGGCCCTGTCCTCTATTGCTCCGTCACCAGCAAGATCGAGAACGGTCGCTTCGCCGGTGGAATCTACCGGTCGCGGGATCGCGGGGAGACCTGGCACTCGGCGATGGGCAATGGCATCAACACCGACACCAGCACTGCCGACGAGTGGGCGGAGGGACCGATCGCTCAGTACCGCCACCTGCTCACCACCAACACCAGACCCCTCACTGTGTACGCCTTCAACACCAGCACCGGGTTCCACCCTCCCCACCATCCCACCGTCTTCCGCAGCGATGACGGCGGCGAGAACTGGCGTGCCACGCTGTTCGCCGACCCGCGCTTCAGGGACTACAACGTTACCCCCGACTGGTTCACCGTGTCCACCGGCCGCACAGAGGTGACCTGCCCATTCGGTGCCGCGATCTCGGACGCGGATCCAGAGCGCGTCATGCACCTGGGTGGGCTGTGCTACATCACCCACAATGGGGGCAAGTCGTGGTTCGCCGCGCACGCCCTGCCGGCGCCCGGTCAGCAGATCGGTCCGGGCTGCTCGTGGCAGACAAACGGGCTGGTGGTCACCACCACCTGGCACCACTACGTTGACCCGTTCCAGTACCAGCGCCGCTATATCTGCTACACCGACATCGGCTGGTCCTGGTCCTCGGACGGCGGCAAGAGCTGGATCTGGTGGCCAGAGAAGAGCTGGACGCCATGGGTGAACACCTGCTATGAGGTCGCCTTCGACCCAGACACGCCGGGGAAGATGTGGGGCGCCTTCTCCAACCTGCACGACATTCCGAACGACAACATCATCTCCGGGCGGCATGGCTCGCAGGGTCCAGGAGGCGTCTGCTTGTCCACCAACTCAGGGGACTCCTGGCGGGCGCTATCCGGTCTCCCCGTGAAGGCGTGCACCTCCATCATCCTGGACCCGAAGAGCAAAAAGGGATCGCGCACGCTGTACGTTGCTTTCTGGGAGGATGGGGTCTACAAGTCCACGGATGACGGCAACACCTGGGTGAAGAAGAGCAAGGGGCTGGGCGCGCCGGAGAACATGCGCGTCTACCGGCTTATCCTGCACAAGGACGGCACGCTCTTCGCCCTCATCACCGCCAAGCGCAAGGGCGGCGCTTTCCTGGAGAACGGAGTAGGGCTATATCGCTCTCGCAATGGCGGCGATTCGTGGGAGTGCATCACCAAGTCCGTCGGGCTGCTCTGGCCCAAGGACTTCGCCGTCAGCCCTGACTCCAGCAAGGTGATCTTCCTCGGGGCCGCCGACGCGCGGAACCAGCAGGGCGGCCTGTACCGCACCACGGACGGGGGCGCCACCTGGAAGAAGGTGGCGCGGGAGGGAAGCGAGCACTTCGGCGCCTACTTCCACCCCAATCGGAAGGGATGGGTCTACATGACCCTAACCGAGGGCGCGCCGGGCCCGTCGCTGTGGTTGAGCCAGGACGGCGGCGACAACTGGCAGCCGATCACCAGCTTCCCCTTCGCCAACACCCAGCGCGTGGAGTTCGACCCCAAGGAGCCCGACACCATCTACGTGACCACGTTTGGCGGCAGCGTATTCCAAGGCAAAGCTGTCAAGTAGGCCGGACGAACGCTCCACATTCGCGGCCAGGCCGCCGGAAGCGGCCTGGCCGTCGCGCGTGATCTCGCAGGGGCGGCGCGGTGCGGCGCCCAAGACGAGGCTGAGGAGGTAGCTGTGGCTTCTGAGTTCCGCACCCCCGACTGGCGCGGCTATCGGATGGACGTCAGCAATCCCCACCGGACCCTCGAGCCCCTGGAGCGGGAGGTCGAGGTGGTGGCGGCCTGCCTGGAGACGCTTCACCAGGCGGGAGTGCTGCCGCACACCGAGTACGATCACGAGAGGATGCTGGCGCACCGCCGGGCGGTGGCGGAGCTGTTCGAGATCCCGTGGACGGCCATCTCGCCGCGAATGCAGCGGCTGCTGTACGCCCTCAACGCCATCGTCCAGCCGCAGAACATGCTCGCCGCCGGCGTGTTCTGCGGCAACACCTTTATCTCCAACGCCGGCGCGGCCGTCGGCCCGGGCGCCTGCTACACCGCGCGGAACCTGATCGGCATCGAGATCAACCCGAGGGAGGCGGCGCGCGCCGAGCGCAACGTCCGGCGCATTGACCCTAGCGGGGTTGCACGGGTGGTGGCCGCGGATGCGGTGGACTTCGTGCGCGAGTTCCCGGAGCCCGTCAATCTGCTCTACCTCGACGCCGACGGCGACAGCAGACGCGGCAAGGGGATCTACCTGGAGATACTGGAGGGGTGCTACGAGGACATGCCGCCGGGGAGCATCGTGCTGGCGCACAACAGTGTGAACTGCGCGGGTGATCTGAAGGAGTACCTGGCGTTTGTCCGCGATCCAGCCAACTTCCGGGCGAGCGTCAACGTGATCCTCGATCCGGAGGGGTTGGAGGTGTCGGTGAGATAGGCGGGGCGCCCTTCGGCTTCCCTCAGGGTAAACTCCGGCTCCGCCCTATAGGGGGCCCCCCCGGAACCGATTCGTCAGCGGCAACCGCCGGTCCCGGCCCAGCGCGCGGGCGGTGATGCGGACGCCGGGCGGCGCCTGGCGGCGCTTGTACTCGCTGCCATCCACCATCCGCACCACCCGCGCCACCACCTCCGGGTCGTTCCCCATGGCGACGATCTCGGCGACCGGGCGATCCTCTTCCACATAGGCGCGCAGAATCGGATCGAGCACCTCGTATGGCGGCAAGGTATCGGTGTCTTTCTGGTCGGGCTTCAGCTCGGCGGAAGGGGCTTTCTCGATGACGGAGCGTGGGATAATGTCACGGCCCGCGGCTCGGTTCCTGTGCTCCGCGAGCCGGTACACCAGCGTCTTGGGCACATCCCGGATCACCGCGAAGCCGCCCGCCATGTCGCCGTACAGGGTGCAGTATCCGGTGGACATCTCGCTCTTGTTGCCGGTGGCGAGGACCAGCCAGCCGCGGGCATTCGACAGCGCCATCAGAATGTTGCCGCGAATGCGTGCCTGCAGGTTCTCGTAGGTCACGCTCGGCCCGTCTTTCACGCTGGCATCGAGCATTCCCTCGAAGGCCTCGAACGCGGGCTCGACAGGGATGGTGAGAAGCTCGATCCCAAGCGCCTTCGCCAGCGCCTGGGCGTCGGCGAGGCTGCCGGGCGAGGAGTAGCGCGACGGCATCGCCACCCCGACCACATTCCCGGCCCCCAGCGCATCCACACCGACACACGCCACCAGAGAGGAATCCACGCCCCCGCTCAGTCCCACCACCACCTTGCCGAAGCCGTTCTTGCGGACGTAGTCCCGAGTGCCCGTGACCAGCGCGCGGTATACCTCTTCTTCCTCGCTCAGGGGCGCGCTCACCGGCGGCGGACCGACGCCTGGTCTCTCAGCAGAAGGATGGCCGCTCCCTGGCCGGCCAGGAATCCCGATCCGCGGGAGCGCCTTCTCTTCCTCGCGCTTCCGGCGGCGCGGGTCGTGCAGCCGGCGTCGGAAAGCCGCGTCCAGGTCAATGTCCACCACCACCAGGGCTTCTTCGAACGCCGGGCCGCGCGCGATCACCTCCCCGTCCGGCGCCAGGATCACGCTCTGGCCGTCGAACACCAGCTCGTCCTGTCCGCCCACCAGATTCACGTAGGCGATGAAAGCTCCCGTGTCCGCCGCGCGCGTCGCCAGCATCTGCCGCCTGGTCTCGAACCGCCCCAAGCAATAGGGAGAAGACGAGATGTTGACCAGCAGCTCGGCGCCGCCATCGAGCGCCTGCGCGGTCGGCGGGCCGTCCGGGTACCAGATGTCCTCGCAGACACTGACCCCCACCACCGCGCCGGCGATCTCGAACACCGGGCTCTCGTCCCCGGCGCGGAAGTAGCGGTCCTCGTCGAACACGCCGTAGGTGGGGAGGAAGCTCTTGTGGTAGACGGCGGCCAGCTTGCCATCGCTCATGATGGCGGCAGCGTTGAACAGGTCGTCCTTGCGGTCCGCGAACCCGCAGATGGCAACGATGTCCTTGACCTCCGCGGCGATCTCGCCGATGGCGCGCAGGTTGGCGGCGATGAACTCCGGCTTGAGGAGCAGGTCCTCGGGTGGATAGCCGGTGACCGCCAGCTCTGGAAGCGCGACCAGATCGGCGCCCATCTCCGCCGCCTCCCCGATGGCGCGGAGAATGCGCTCCTTGTTCCCGCCGAGGTACCCGACGGTCACGTTGATCTGAGCTAGGGCTATCCGCAGTAGTCTCATACCGTGCCCCGTACGCCTCCTCGCCAGGGCGGCGCTACCGATAGCATTCGGCGTCCCCTCTAGTACGCCTCCACCCACACCGGGCTGGACCAGGTGGTCTTTTCGCCCACCTGGGTGACCCGGGCAAAGACGTAGTGCCGCCCGGCAGGGAAGTCCACCGGCACCGACCAGGCGTACTTCGTCAGCTTCGGCTTGGCGGTGGCGGTGACCTGGCCGTCGAGCACCAGGTCCAGGCGGTCGATGATATTGTCGGCATCCGGGTCGCTTGCGGTGACCAGGCAGGTGTAGCGGCCGGCCGGGCGTGCGATCTGGGCGCCCATGTCCTCGCCATCCACGCTGAAGAGCAGCTCCAGGTTGCGGTCGGCGGTACTGTAGGTGCGGCGGGACCAGAGCGCGTCGAGAATGGCCTCGCGGGTCAGACTGGGCGCGAGGGCGACGGTCCAGGAGTTGCCCAGTCCCCATACCCGGTCGTGCGCGTCGTGGCAGCCGACCACGCCGACATGCCAACCAGCATCGAGCAGCTTCAGGTAGGCGGCCTCCTGGGTGGCGTTCTTCACCTCCACCATCGCCATGCACCGGTCCGCGAGCGGAGAGTAGTGAAAGCCCTGGAAATCGTTGCGTCCAAGCCGCTTCGGATCGGGATTGATGCTGGGATGGTTGAACTGTCCCAGCAGCGCCATTTCGCCGGCCACCCGGTAGAGCAGGTCAAGGTTGCTCGGCAAGCGAGGCGTCGGCGCCATGTAGAAGTTGATGTGGCCGGTGACCTCAGTCGCCTCCACTCCCCACAGGGTGACGAAGCGGCCCGGCTGGTTGGCCTGCTCGGCGGCGGCGATCACGTCCTGGTACTCGTCCATGGTGAGCAGGGGGCTGTGGTCGGTGACCGCGAAGAAGTCGAGCTTGGCCTTGTCGCGGGCGAACTCGTAGGCGTCCTTGGGGAGGCCGGCGCCGTCGGAGTAGCTGGTGTGAGCGTGCAGGTCGCCCCAGTAGCAGCGGTAGGGGTTGGCGATGGTGACCGGCAGCTCGACGCACCAGTTGCGGACGGGGCTCTCCCAGGCCTTCTCGCTGGGATGGAGAGAGGGCTCATCCCCGCCCTTGGCATAGGCGATCACCAGCAGGGCCTGCCGCCCGTTGCGGAGGGTGGTGGTGTCCAGCGTGGCCTGGTAGGTGTCCGCGAACTCCGGGGCCATCCGGAGCATCTCGCCGCGGCTGGTCTGCAGCAACACCTGGTCGAGCTTGTCGCCGGGCTGCACCACCACCCGCGCCACCACCTTGGCGGAGCCGGACAGCTCCGCGCCGGCGGAGGGAGAGAGCACTTCTACGGAAGCCGCGAAGGCGGAGACGACGAAGACGGTGGCGAGCGCCATCACCAGCCCCGCAGCCGGTGCGATCCGACGGAAACTCAGGCGGCTGTTCATGGTGCAGTTCCTCCTGATGGTGGCTGGTCGGTGAACACCAGATAGCCGAACCTCTCCGGCGTGTGGAAGCTCTCGAGTAGCGGTGGCGACCAGGCCAGGTACTCCTCTTCCCCGGCGTACTCGCAGCGGTAGAAGTTGGCTCGCCATTGCTCGCCCGGCTTCGGCGCGCGCCGATCACGGCCGATCTGCGAGAAGGGCATGGCCATCTCGACGGTTCAGGTGCACTGCTTTCCACCCGCGTGGGGGAGCAGGTCCGCCTTGCGCACCGCAACCTCGATGCCATCGCAGTTCCAGGAGTAGTCTACCACCTTGTCCGTGCCCTCGGGGTTCGGGAAGACAGAGGCGTCCATCACCGCGTTGAGCGGGTTGACCTCAAACTCGAAGTACCTTCTCAGATCGCTGCCAGATGAGAGGAATGCTTCCACGCAGTCGTCTTCGTACACGAACGCGTCGCGCTCGGTGTGCTTGGCCACGATCTCGCTGTCAACGCAGACGAACGAGAGATAGAGGTTGGCGTCATCCCAGACGGCGCGGAAATCGGTCTGGGAGCGGCCCCGGCCTCGGCCGTCGGAACGGCACAAACCCCGGACCCACTCCGCCTGGCCCCAGGCTGGCTCGTCGGTCTGCCCGTCCACGAGCACCAGGCCGCCCGCCCGCCGGCACTCGTACACCGGCAGCGGGGGAGGCTGAGGGGCCGCGGCCTGCGGCTGCGAGGAGGTAGGTGCAGGAGCCCCGCCCCCTGCGGCAAACAACACCAGCAGCGCCAGCACAGCCGCCATCCCAGCCATCTGCCGCGCCTCCCAGGCTTCCGCTCCCCGCGTCGCCATTAGGCGGCCTCTGCCGAGAACACTAGGTGCCCGAACCGCGCCGGCACGTGGAAGTTTGCCACCAGCGTTGGCGACCAGGCGGAGAACTCCCCCTCTCCCGCGCGGTCAATCCGGTAGAAGTTCGCCCGCCAGCGCTCACCATCCACGGGCGGACGGCCGCCCCGGCCGATCTGGGCGAAGGGGATCGCCGCCTCCACGGTCCAGCGTTCGTCCAGGTCGTCGTGCCGGTCCAGAGTGCCCACTACCTGTACGACCGATCGCAAGCCCTCGCAGTTCCAGGCGATGTCGGACTTCATCTGGGCGCGGTCGCCGTTCTCCGGGATCTCGATCTTTGCGTCGAAGACCACGTTATGCGGGCTGAAGTTGAACTCGAAGTATCTCGTTACATCCCCGCAGGAGGAGATGAACGCCTCCACCACCTCCTCCTCCCACACCGGATCATCGCGCTGACGATAGGTGCCCCAGATGTCCGTGTCAACTGCGATGAAAGCGAGATAGAGGTTGCTGTCATCCCAGCAAATCCTCAGCTCGGTCGGCAACTGCGGCTCGCCGGAGCCGTCGTTGAGCAGGAAATCGCCCACCGGAGGCACGCGCGCCCACACCGGCTCGTCGAGCCGGCCGTCAACAGCGATCGGGTCGGCGGTGCGGAGACAAGTGTAGGTGGGGAGGTTGGGCATAGTGTTGACATTGGCTGGGCAGGGGCCAACTCCTGCCCGACACGGCACGCCGAAGGCGTGCCGAACTGGCAGACCAGAGGTCTGCCCTACGGTTGGGACGGTTGGGGCGCGGCGCTCTCGAGGGACAGCGAGCCGACCCCAATGTCGTCGAAGCAGACCCGGCCGGTGGGCTTGTGGTCACCATGGTACTCGGTCACGTAGATGGATTCCAGAGTAGCCGGCTGGGCGATCTCGTCGGGCATCCATCCGGTGACGCGCCGCCACTCGCCGGTCCAGTCCAGTTGGTCGGCAAGGTCAACCGTGAAGACGCGGTCGGCGGCATCCCTCAGGCGAGCGCGCAGCCAGGTCCCCTGCCCGTCTCCGAGCACCCGCAGGCTCACCGTGCGGCTGTCGGCGAGCGGCAGGTTGACGTCCACTTGCGCAAGCCGAGTGCCTGAAACGCCGGAGAAGTCATACTTAAGCTGCAAGCAATGGTTCGCCTTGTTCAGAGGATCCTCCACGACCGCCGCCTCCGCCGCCACGCCGTCGGGCGTTCCCTTGGCGGCAAACGAGCCGGGCTTCTCAAAGTCCGCGATGGTGGTGGTGACCACCCCCACCAACACCTCCGCCTGCGCGCGCACCTCCCCCACCCGGGCGGTGACGATCAGGCGGGCCACATCGGAGGGGGCCTTCAGCAGCCCGTTGGCGTCAATGCGCCCTCCCGCCTTCTCAGGCGAGACCTCCCAGGTGACCCGAGCCCCCGGAATCTGCACCGGGCTGTTGTAGTCATCGAAGGCTCGCACCGTGAACTTCTGCGTTGATCCGGGCTTGATGCTGGTGCGGCAGGGAGTGATCGCCAGTCGGGTCGGGGCGGGAAGCACCCGGATCACCGTCGAGGCCGCCAAACCCTTGCACTTTGCCACCACCAGCCCGGAGAGCGGCCACTGCACCTGCGCGCCACAGAACACGCCCCTATCGTCAATGCTGCCGAGAGATGCAGAGCACTGCCACTCCACCTCAGCCGGCGCCAACCGCAACTCGTTGTAGTACTCGTCCAGGCCGACCGCGGACAGGGCGAGGCGCTCCCCCATCAGCACATTCGCCTCCGCCGGCTCGATGGCGAGACGGACCGGGGTGCCCGTCTTCGGGGCGGTGGTGAAGAGGGCGAGGGAGTTGGCCACTCGGCGAGGCGCGCCGTCCGAGGGGGAGTTGACCACCTTGTCACGCACCACCATAGTGGTGGAGCCGCCGCCGTCCAGGTTCATCGCCTGCTGGCACCCCAGGTCCAAGAAGAGCTGGGCGAACTCGCGCAGGGTCATGCCGTCGCTGTAGCCCGGCTGTCGGCCGTCCACGGTGACCATGATCAGCTCGCCGTCCCGCAGTCCCAAACCGGTCCGGGGATGTCGTCGGGTAGCGAAGCTGTCGGCGAAGCGCTCGACTTTGTGCTCCACCGAGATCGCGCCATCGCGCACCAGCCGTGGGCCTCCGCCCACCGCTTCCCGAATCTCGCCTGCTGTGGGTTCAACGGTGAAGCGCAGTCGCACCTCATCTCCCACCTTCAGGTTCCGCAAGGCGTAGGCCGCCACCCCGCTGGCCACCAGCACGGCGCCGTCCTCCGGGATGGGCTGGGTGCTGCCGGTGGCCACGGTTGCGATGCGGGCGGTGACCTCGGTGTTCGGCCGGGGCGGGCCGGAGAGGGAGTCCAGGGTCAGCTGCAGCGCGGCCTCACCGGTGCGGGTGACCTGCCCGAAGCGCGGAGTGAGGAGTGTCAGATCGCCCTTCTCCGGCGGGCGGTTCACACCCGCCAGCGGGAACATCAGATCCCCTGTCCCCAGCAGCCAGCAGTTCGGCCGGAAGCGCCCGATCTGGGCGGTGCCGTCGGCGAGCAGGTACAGCACAGACCGCGTGGGGTCCGGGAGGGTGACGATCTCGCCGTTCTGCACGTGGAACCCGAGCGGCAGGGTCGTGTAGCCCTGCCCGGCGAGGGCGAAGTAGTCGGCGTTCACGGCGGCGACGGGGCGCCTCTCCTCGGAGCCCTGGGCCGCCAGCATCTGTGGCACTTGCTGCCGGCCGGTGGCATCGCCTCGACCCAGCAGGGCATGGAGCTCCACCAGCTTCTCCGACAAGTCCACCTGCACCACGTTGATCGCCCAGGGCCCGGCCGGCTCATAGAACTGGGTGTAGGCCGTGCCTGGGGCGATAGGAGTGGATTCCTCGGCAACGCCAAGAGAGGTGAAGGCAAGGAGGACTGAGAGGACAGCGAAGGTGCGGCGAGAGTAAAGAAGCATTTACTTGTGCCTAAACCTAGCTTTTGCCAGGGAGCCTGAGTCAGACCGCCCGGGAGCGCCGCCGTCCCGGCGGTGCTAGAAGGTCTGCGAATGGTTTGACAACTTCCACGGGAGGTGGTCGCGGACCTGCCGGAGCGGCGTGCGGGAGCGCCGTCCTCAGGGCCATGGGAAGTCGCGCGAAGGACCGGGCTCCCACAGCACTCCCGCATTCCACCCTATCAGGCAGCTAACGCCGGCGGCTCTCCGGCACCTTTTCCTCGGCGCGCTTCAGAAGGGCGGTGAGGTTCTGGCAGAAGTCGGGGTAATTAAGGCCGGCGGAGACGTTGCTGTGGTAGCCGTCTTCGCCGGCCCCACCGGACATGGCAACCCAGAGGATGCTCTTCAGCATGCCGACCGCATCCTCTCCCCCCTCGTTCATCTCAGAAGGAGAGAGAGCGCGCTCCACCGCCTTCGCGATCTGCTCGGCGTCGGCGAACAGGGCAAACCAGGCGGCGTCCTTGCGGGCTACCTTAGCCGCATCCCAAGTCTTGCCAGCGGTGATCCTCGCGCTGGCATCCTGCCGCGCTTCCAATCCCTTCGCGAGGGACGCTGGCTCGGTGGCGATGAGCGCCGAGTCCCCGACGACCAGATAGTAGAAGAACGCCGGACCCGAGGGCTGCCCCACCGCGATGGCGCCCAGGTTCCTGAGGGGGCCTGCCTCGGGTTCGAATGGCGTCGCGCTGGCTCCGCTAAAGCGGCAGATGACCCCCGCCAGCTTCCTCATCTTCTCCTTGACCGTGGTGCCCGACTCCCCTCTGATCTCCCCAACCAGCGCCGGCCCCCACGGAACATGGTTCACTGCGACTAACGTTACGCTCAGCCCTCGCATCCAGCCGAACACGTCTTCCTCCAGCTTCAGCCCGGTCTGAGCTTCGAACATGTGAATGCCAAAGGAGAAGGGACCGGCTGCTATCTGCTTGGCGAAGATGCGGTAGTAGTCCGCCACTCCCAGCATGCCCATGGCAGCCATGGCGTCCTTGGGGGCGCTGGTAAAGGCGGTGTTCCAGGCGTTCTCCTTGGAGGCGGCGATCAGCGCCTGGCGGGCCTCATGCGATTCCCCCTTGCTGGGGAAGGCGAAGGAGCCGAAGGTTACTCCTTCGCCGGTGACGTCCAACCACAGCGCGGCGGTGGTGGCGGCGCCGGCCATCATCTGCTCCAACTGGCGGCGATTCCCCTCCGGCAGCCCCGCACCCACCGCCCCATACATGTCGGCCATGTGCTCGGTGGAGAGGACGCCGCGGCCCACCGCATCGGCCGGGGCCTTTGCGATGGTCTGCTGATACCACGCCGCGGTAGCGAGGCCTTCCTTGCGCCCCTTCAAGCGGGCGATGGCATTGGCCACTTCGCTGGGCCGGTTGCTGAGCAAGAGCACCGACCTGGTCATGGCATAGCAGAGGTCCTCGCCCTCACTGAAGGAGGAGGGCGGCCGGCAGACATGGATCACCACCCCGTGCTGCGACTGGGTGCTGACCTTCCACTGCTCCTTGGCTCGCAGATGCTCGGTGAGGCGCCGGAGGAATGCCTCTGCCTGCCTGGGGTTCCGCACCGCCATCACTCCCAGAAGCGAGGGAGGCTTGGCCCCCATGGAGCCGCCCATGGCGCTCTCGAAGATGCCGGAGACGGCGAACCCGAACTTGTGGCCCACCCAGGGCTTGACCTCCTCCTCCCACTTCACCCGGAAGCCGGCCTGGTCCGAGCTTTTCTCCAGCAGTCTCGCCGCCTGCTTCTCCAGCCCTGACTTCCCGATCGCCTCCACCAGCGACTTCAGCTTGGCCTCCCGCGCCTCGGTGGCGCCAACATCGAACTCCATCCATAGGTCCACATCGGGACCTACCGCCTCGACCAGGTCAACGGGCTTGGATGCCTGTATGTAGTGGACAACGGCGACGACTACAATCGCCAGCACCAAGACAACAAGCACTATCCACCACGGGAACCGCCTTCTGGGCGGCGTGGGTGGCGCGCCTTCCCCGCCTGTACCGAAGATCACCTCGGCCTGCTGATCAGTTGGTTCGCCCTGAGTGGGGGTCTCGGCCATGGCTTCTCTCCTGTTGCGCGGAGTGAGGCCGGCAGACAGACCACCGCGCATGGGATACGTCTCTTCTTGCCCTACCAGGGGCATTTGCTCCAAAGCCTGCCTGTCCAGGGAACGCTCTACGGCTACCTTTGGTGCAAAGAGTAGGAACCGCGCGCGCCGAATCTGCATTCTCATGGATGACACGTTCTCTCCGGCCGGGAGGACTGATTGGGCTCAGCAGCAAGGGAAAGAGCCGACGCGGTGATTGGCGCGCGGCAAAGACAGGCGCTCTACGACCGCCTTGCCCGGCGACACTACGCGGGGGTCTACAACTACCTCTGCTGGATCAGCCGGAACACGGCGCTCGCCGAGGACCTGACCCAGGAGACGTTCGTGCAGATCTGGCGACACCTGCCGGAAGTGCGCAGCGAGAAGGCGGTTCGGGTATGGGTCTACCGGGTCGCCCGGAACACCTACCTGCAGGACCGGCGACGGACGGGCCTGGACACGGTCTCGCTGGAAGACTGCGGCGAAGCGGAACCAGCCGGCCCGGCCGAAGCGCAGCCGGAGCTAAGGGTCGAGCGAGATGAACTGCGCCGATTCGTGCAAGCCGCGGTCGCGGATCTGCCGGACGCCTACCGTGAGGTGATCGTGTTGCACAACCTCGAAGGTCTCTCCCTTGCCCAAGTCGGTGATGTACTGCAGGTCCCCGTCGGGACGGTGAAGTCGAGACGGGCGAGGGCGTTCCGACGACTCCGGGAGCTGTTGCAGGAGGTGGCGCGATGAGATGCGATGAGGTCAGAGACAAGCTGCATGAGCGACCGCGCCTCGGCGTGCGACTGCACCTGCTGCGGTGCGCAACCTGCCGACGGGAAGCGCAGCAGATCGCCCGCCTCGACGCGGCGCTCACAGACCTCCCGCGCTTCGAGCCTGCACCTGCGCTGCTCGCCCGCGTGCTGAACGTCGCTGATGGACCTGTCGTAGAGACGCGAAAGGAGAGAACAGACATGAGACGATTGGCATATGTTGTCGGCGTGATGGTGGTGCTCGCAGTGGCGGCCGCTGTCTTCGTGCCAGGCCGCGGCAGAAAGCAGGATGCACGTGGACTGCTGCTCAGCGCCGTTCATGCTATGGAGCTGGCGGATTCCATTCATCTGTCTGGCTACGGCAGCGCACCGGATAAGGGTTCTGCGGTCGGCATTCAGATGCAGCCTGATCGCTTTGACATCTGGGTGAGCGGCCGTGCCTTTGCGGTGCGCCAGACAGACCCCAGCGGCAAGCTTCTCGGCGCCTCCGGCCTGAGCCTGGACACGAACGAGCTGTGGGATTACGGGTCCGACTCTGGCGTGCGCCATGTGGCCGACGTCAGACCGTCCGCGGACAAGGCCGCGGAGATGATCAACGGCGCCATGCGCGTGCTGGTAACCGACAATCTCAGAGCCGTGATCGAGTCGGGACTGGCCGATGTCACCGAGTCCGTCTCGACGGAAACGCGAGGTGGTCGTCAGGTCGAGGTGGCGACCTACCGCGGCACCTTTGCCACTTCTCCCAGGCGCATCACGTACCGGTACGTGTTCGAGCTCGACCCGGATACCAACCGCATCATCTCGATGCATCAGTACGCACAGGCGGAGGGATCCCCTGAGGAGTTGGTGGCGTATCTGGATCAGGTGGAGTACGGGGTCCCGGTCCCTACCAACCTCGCGCCAGCCGACGCGAAGACGGTCCCTGCCGAGCTGGTCGTAGAGGATACCGAACGTGCCCTCAGCCTGATCATGAAGGTGGACGGCAAGGAGGTGTCCCGCGCCGAAGCCCCCCACCCCAAGCGAAGGCAGTAGTGGACTAGCGCTTTCCGTCGGTCAGATGACTGCAGCGGGGCCCGCGACAGCG
>Ga0315277_10001362_pt1 | contig 35762 bp, 29 predicted proteins | sample YL17G05_15_MG_FD_203695 | JGI IMG/M metagenome (GOLD analysis project Ga0315277, IMG submission 203695) | Sediment microbial communities from Yellowstone Lake, YNP, Wyoming, USA - YL17G05_15 | ecosystem: Environmental > Aquatic > Freshwater > Lake > Sediment | place: USA: Wyoming | collected...
GGCACCTCCTGGGATAAGATTTTGGATAGAATCATTTCCCTAAGCATACCAGAATCTTCTCTGGCATGCTTAAGGAGGTGCCTTTTAAACATTATCAATCCTAAAGATTTCGGAGTCTGGTCCGCCTACCCCTCTGGATTCCATTTTGTCATCACGGATTTGGAAATGCTTCTTGGTGTTCCCTTTTTATTTCAGAACCTCTGACAAATGGATAAATTCCTCTATGGAAAGGGTCTCAGATCTCCTCCGGGGATCGATCCCTATCGCCTTCATCCTCTCCTCTATCAAAAGAGGGAGAGGAAGGCCGGAATGTTTCAATGAATTGATCAGTGTCTTCCTTCGATGACTGAAGCTTGCTTTCACCACCTCCTTAAACCACGCTTCACCCTCCGGCTCAATCCATGGCTCTTTCCTCCATACAAGATGGACCACCGCAGATTCTACTTTCGGACGCGGGAAGAAGGCAGAAGGACTGATAAAGAAATGGATGGAGGGGTGGGAAACCATCTGAACAAATATGGATAAGGCCCCATACTCTTTCACTCCCGCAGGGGCAATCATTCGTTCAACCACCTCTCTCTGCAACATCAGGGTCAAGCTGGAAAAGAATCTTCTCGATTCGATAAAACGAAAAAGTAAAGGGGTTGAAATCTGGTAGGGAAGATTGGCCACGACTTTAAGAGGCTTCCCAGCCTGACGGAATAACGAGCCGAAATCAACTTTTAAGATATCTCCCAAAATGATCTTCACATTGGGAAAATCTGATGTCTTCTTTTTCAGGACCTCCACAAATTTTGGATCGATCTCAACAGCAATCACTTTTCCGGCCTTTTGGGCCAGAGCAAGGGTCATCTCTCCAAGTCCAGGCCCCACCTCCAGAACCACATCCTCCTTATTCACCCCCGCAGTCCGAATCACTTTATCCAAAATGTTTCGATCAACAAGAAAATGTTGTCCCAGTCTCTTCTTGGGGAATAAGCCATATTCTGTCAATTCTTTCCGTATGGAGGCCATTTTTCCGTTACTCGTGAATTGTGATCCGTGCCTGTTCCCTTTTAGAAGGTGGCGCGTGGAATGTGGAAAGTGAAAAATCATATAAACCACCTTCCACTCTCTACCCTCTACCCAGATGTTGCAATATCGAACCCGGGCAAGGGTACTTCCAAACCCTTGCAATTGCGGATTTTTCGAAAATTAAGGGTTACAGAGGATCTCACTTTACGTGAATTCCCGGTTTTGCATTGAAACGCATGTAGCCAACTCCCAAAGGTGCCGCTGCAAGGCTTTTACAGTACCCCTGCCCGGTTTCGATATTGTTTTTTGCAACTGGCGGTTCTACTTACCATTTGGGGGTAGATTTGAGAACGCATTGAGTGACCATGAAGATCGAATGCCCCTCTTCAAATATTCATATCCCACCACGCCAACCATGGCCGCATTGTCCGTGCAGAAGGCAGGAGAAGGAATATGGACCCGTATCTTCTGCTCGGATGCCTCCTCTTCCATTCTCTGCCGGAGAAGCCGATTGGCCGCTACTCCTCCTGAGATGACCACCTTCTTTAAACCCTGATGCAGTGCCGCCTGAAAGGTTTTTTTCACCAGGACATCAACGACCGCCTCCTGAAAACTCGAAACGATATTGCGGATCATCTCTTCCGTAAAACCTCCGGGCGCTTCGGGATGAGCCTTCACGAAATTGACCACCGATGTCTTCAGCCCGCTGAAACTGAAGTCCATGGAGTTCTTCCCGAGGGATGCCCTGGGAAATCGAATGGCTTTGGGATTCCCTGTTTTTGCCAGTTCATCAATAATCGGTCCTCCCGGATATCCCAGTCCCAATAGTTTTGCCACCTTATCAAAGGCCTCACCTGCCGCATCATCTCTTGTCTGCCCGAGCATCTTATACTCTCCGAATCCATCCACTCGGAAGAGAGAGGTATGACCTCCTGATACCACCAGCCCGATAAAAGGAAATTTCGGAGGATCCTCCTCAAGAAAAATCGCAGAGAGATGGGCCTCGATATGATTGACTCCGATGAGGTCCAGTCCTGCGGCAAAGGCCAGTGATTTAGCAAAAGAGAGACCCACTAAAAGCGAGCCCACCAACCCCGGTCCCTGAGTGACCGCAATGCCATCCATCTGCTTTAAGGTCAGCCCTGCTCTGTCCAGGGCTTCTGTCACAACAGGAACGATCGCTTCGATATGTTTTCTCGAAGCCAGTTCAGGAACAACCCCTCCGTATTTCTGGTGAACAGCGATCTGGGAAGAGACCACATTGGAGAGAATCTTCTTCCCATTCAGAACAACCGCCGCACCCGTATCATCACAGGATGTCTCAATAGCCAGAAGTCTCATGATGCTCACTTACCAAGATCTTTTATTCAGTCCATTCGCTATCATTCGCTTAATTCGTTTAGACGATTCAAAATTGGTTACTTCAAAAAAAGCAGTGGATCAACGGCCCTATTATTTTTTCTGATCTCGAAGTGAAGATGAGGGCCTGTGGCCCGTCCGGTCTGGCCGACCTTTCCGATGACCTGCCCCCTCTCCACCCACTCCACTTCTTCCACAAGATTGACCTCGTTGTGTCCATAGATCGTCACAAATTCTTCAGAGTGGCGAAGGATGATGAGATTTCCATATCCCCGAATCGTATTGCCAGAATAGATGACCTTTCCGGAACCAGAGGCTTTGATGGCCGTCCCGGCAGGAGAGGAGATGTCAATTCCCGTATGCCTTCTGCCCTCTGTCTCATCAAATCCATTTCCTAATCTCCCTTCCACCGGCCAGATAAAATTCATTTTTTTATAGGCCATCTTCTCCTGATGGCCTGATTCCTCAACAACGTCTTCGATATAGACTTCAACCTTTAAAACCCTCTTCGCTCCGGGGATGAAGATTCTCTGGCCCGTCTGAATCTTACCCGGGTCCAAAATATTGTTCAATGATGCCACCTCTTTGCGATCGACCCCATAAGTCTTACAGATCCGGTAGAGGGTCTGATGTTTCTCCACCACATGATTAATCCCTTTTTTCTCTAAAGGAGAGGGTTTATCAATTGCAACTCTATGTCTTGCACATCCATGAGCGAGGAAAATTACCGAAAGAAATAATATCCATAAAATATTTTTTAACATTCGATGCTAAAAATTGACCATTTCAATTGATTAGTCTTTTATCTTCCATCCTCCCTCGTCCATCGTCCTTCGTTTATTCTCCTTCCCAGCCATATCTCCCGATCAATTTAACAAATCGACAGCCGCCAAGGTTCTCCTTCTTCATCCCCTCTTCTGTCTTGGTAATTCGAAAGAGGTCCTGAATATCGGAGTTTCCCACCGGGATGACCAGCCGTCCGCCCATTGACAGTTGGTCATAGAAAGGTTGTGAGATATCCGGAGATCCGGCGGTGACAATGACGGCATCGAAGGTGCCCTTCTCCGCCCATCCATAGGTGCCATCGAAGATCTTGATCTCCACATTGAAATATCCAAGGTCATAGAGCAACTTCCTGGCCTTGATCGCCAGCGAACGAATCCTTTCGACGGAAAAGACCTCCCCGGCCATTTCGGCCAGTATGGCTGTCTGATAACCCGATCCAGATCCGATCTCCAGAACCCTCTCCTTACCCTTTAACTCCATGGCCTCGGTCATCAGGGCAACCATATAGGGTTGAGAAATGGTCTGTTTCTCTCCGATGGGAAGGGGACGGTCATTGTAAGCCTGACTCTGGAGCGCCTCCTCGACGAAGAGGTGTCGAGGGACCTTCTTCATAGCAGCGATCACACGAGGATCCTTGATCCCCCTCTCAATGATCTGCTCCTCCACCATCTTTGCTCTTGCCTTCGGAAAATCGATCATTTGAACCAGTGCCTAAATTGCCCTAAAAATAAGGATTTCGTTATACGGTAAGGAGGCCCGTATCGTTAATAAAAGGCTACGTTAGTCGTCTCTCAATGCTTTTCCCGTAACCTTAACCGGTAGACGAAACGGGCTTCGTAACCGTAACCAAAACACCCAAAGTATTTTTTAGTCACTTAACCTTATTCTTCCTTCTCCGCCTTCTTCTTCAACTCGTTCAAAATATGGAGGGCCTCGATCGGAGTCATCTGATCAGGATCGATCTTTTTCAACTCCGATCGGATGGGATCAGGCTGAGAAAAGAGGGATGGCTGAATCGGGATCTTGGGCTTTGAAGTTGCAACCTTCGACTTAGCAATTTTAGGCAGGCCCATTGAATCAAACTCCCCCCTCTCAAGATTGGAAAGAATCTCCTTTGCCCGGTCAATCACCTTTGCGGGAATGCCTGCCAGCCGGGCCACCTGAATCCCATAGCTCCGGTTGGTTCCCCCTTCCACCACCTTCCTGAGAAAGATGATCTCCCCTCCCCATTCCCTCACCGCCACATTATAATTCTTCACCCTCTCTTTGGTCAGGGCCAATTCCGTCAATTCGTGGTAGTGCGTCGCAAAGAGGGTCCTCGGTCTGAGAAGGGGGTGATCGTGGAGATGCTCGACCACAGCCCAGGCAATACTCAATCCGTCAAAAGTGCTCGTCCCCCTCCCGACCTCATCGAGAACGACGAAACTTCTTGAGGTGGCCTGCTGGAGGATGCGTGCGGTCTCCATCATCTCCACCATAAAGGTGCTCTGGCCTCGCATGATATTGTCCAGGGCGCCGATCCGGGTGAAAATTCGATCCACCAGTCCGATCCGGGCTTCGCTTGCGGGGACGAAGCTCCCCATCTGCGCCATCAGGATGATGATCGCCACCTGCCTCAAGTAGGTCGATTTACCTGCCATATTGGGTCCGGTGATGATGAGGATCTGGTTTTCTTGATGATCGAGGATGGTATCATTGGGAACAAACCTCTCGGAAAGGGACATTCGCTCGAGGACCGGGTGCCTGCCATCCTGAATCACAATCTCTTCGCCCTCGTCTATCCTGGGCCGGCAATAATCGTTCCGGTCAGCCACTTCGGCCATGGAACATAAGACGTCGATCACTGCGATGGCGGAGGCTGTTTTCTGGAGGCCCGGGGTCTCCTCGGAAACCTTCTTCTGTATCTCCTCAAAGAGCCTGTATTCCAGTTGGCAGATCGCCTCCTCTGCTCCCAACACCTTGGTCTCGAACTCCTTCAGTTCCGGAGTAATGAACCGTTCGGCATTGACCAGCGTCTGTCTTCTGATGTAGTGGTCAGGGACGAGGTGGAGATTGCTCTTGGTCACTTCAATGTAATATCCGAAGACCTGATTGTACCGAATCTTTAAGGAGGAGATCCCGGTCCTCTTCCTCTCCTCAGCCTCTAATTGAATAATCCACTTCTTCCCTTCCCGGCCGATCTCCCTTAAATCATCCAGTTCTTTGTTAAAGCGGGATTTGATGATGCCTCCTTCTTTTAACGCAAGGGGAGGATTCTCAACGATCGCGGATTCAAGAAGTTGAAAAAGGGCTTCGAAACCATCTATCTCCTGGGCAACGCCCTTAATCAGGGAGGAGGTAAAGGCCTGGAGAAGAATTTTCAGGTCGGGCAGGTATCTGAGGGAATTTTTTAACCCGACAAGATCCCGGGCGTTGGCATGTCCGAGGAAGATCCGGGAAGCGAGTCTCTCAATATCCTGAACCCCTTTTAAAGGCTCCCTCACCCGTTTTCTCTCGATCTTCTTCTCCTTCAACTCGGAAACACCCTCCAACCGGCGTTCGATCTCCACGATATCCATCAGGGGATAATTCAACCACTGCTTCAATTTCCTGCTTCCCATGGGGGTCATCGTCTCATCAAGCACCCAGAAAAGAGAGCCCTTCTTGCTCTGGTCGAAAAGGGTCTGGGTCATCTCCAGGTTTCGCTTCGTCACTTCGTCGATGACCATGAAGTCCTGAACCTGGTAGAAGGTGATGGACCGGATATGGGAGAGCGGCCGCTTCTGATTCTCCTCCGCATAAAGTAGAACCATCTCCGTAGCAATGGCCGCCAGAGGAAATTCACTGGGAATCGAATCCCTATGGGCTTCATTGAGGGGATGGAAAGAGTCGAATTTCGAATCCTCCAGAAAATTGGTCAGAACATTCTCAAAACTCTTTTTGAAACCGGCAAAACAGGGGTGTTCCTGAAAACGATGAAAGGAAAGGATCTCTTTTGGTTCATTTCTGCGGGCTTCGTTCAGAAACGGTTCAAATCCGGAAATCTGACAGGCTTTCAATTCGCCGGTGGAGATTTCGAGAAAGGCAAGACCAAAGACTTCCCCTTCCGCGCAGAAACCCATTAAGTAATTATTCTCGCCGGTGCCCAGGTGGATGGAGTCCATCGTGAGACCTGGCGTGAAAACCCGGACGACTTCTCTTTTCACAATCCCCTTAGCCTGTTTTGGGTCTTCCATCTGGTCGCAGAGCGCAACCTTATACCCCTTCTGGAGAAGTCTGGAAATATAAGTCTCTGCTGTGAAGTGTGGAACCCCACAGAGTGGAATGCTATCCTTCCGGCCCTTATCCCTCGAGGTCAAGGCAATATCCAGCTCCTTCGATGCTACCTCGGCATCCTCGAAGAACATCTCATAAAAATCACCCATGCGAAAGAAGAGAATCGAATCCGGGTATTGGCTCTTGATCCGGAGATACTGACTGATCATCGGGCTGAAAGGCTTTGTGACCATTGCAGAAGATAATTTAACAGAATCTGACAGGGTTGTAAATGAGAGGAGTTATGAGTTGTGAGTTATGAGTTATGAATTACGCTATGCCCTTTGCCCTATGCCCTATGCCCTATGCCCTTTCAGGGAAAGAGTGGCACCACATCGAGGCCCATGGTTTCAGGGTATCCTAACATGATATTCATATTCTGGATGGCTTCGCCGGAAGCGCCCTTCACCAGATTGTCGATGGCTGTGACCACAACGGCCCGGCCATCGGCCTCACTTACCACCGCACCGATATCGCAGAAATTGGAGCCTCTGACATCTTTTGTGTTGGGGAGTTTCCCTTTCGGATAAATCCGGACAAAGGGTTCCCCTTCATAACATTCCTGAAAAGCATTTAAGAGCTCTTCGGTCTTCATCTTCTTTGTCAGTTGCACATAGAGGGTTGTCAGAATCCCCCGGTCCATCGGAATGAGATGGGGAACGAAAGCGACCGCAATCTTTTTCTGAGAAAGGAGGCTCAACTCCTGCTCAATCTCCGGGGTGTGCCGGTGCGCAAAGATCTTATAAGCCTTGACCCCCTCGTTCACCTCGCAGAAGAGCGATTCCAGGACCACATCCCGGCCTGCCCCGCTTACACCCGATTTGGAATCGACGACAATACCCTCAGAGGTGACGAGCCCTTTCTTGATCAGAGGGATCAAACCTATCAAAGCGCCCGTCGGATAGCAACCCGGATTCCCGACAATCTTTGCGCTTCGGATTTTATCCCGATGGAGTTCCGGGAGTCCATAGACCGATTCGCTAAGAAGATCCGGAGCCGTATGCTTCTGGTACCAGCGCTCATAAACCTCAGGGTCTTTCAACCGAAAATCGGCGCTCAGATCGACCACTCTCTTGCCCATCCGGTAAAATAGCGGGACCGTCTCCATTGCGGTCTTATGGGGAAGTGCCGTAAAGACAAAATCTGTTTTCTTTGAAATCTCTTCTACAGATAGCTCTTCACATTTCACCTGGAGGTGTTTGGTCAAAGATGGAAAAACCTGGCCAATCTGAACCCCGGCATATTTTTGAGAGGTCAGCGCGGTCACCTCCACCTCAGGGTGATGGAGAAGAAGGCGCAGAAGCTCCACTCCCGTATACCCCGTCGCCCCAATGATACCTATTTTTGTTTTCACAAGGCTCCCTCCAAATAAAAAAGGGGAGGTCCCATGACCTCCCCTATCAATTCAGATCAATTGAGTCATGGAATTATCGTTTGGAGTACTGGGGTCTTCGCCTGGCTCCCCTTAACCCGTATTTCTTACGCTCTTTGATCCTTGAATCCCTTGTCAAAAGGCCTCCCTTTTTCAGGGCATCCTTGAACTCCGCATTGTACTGAAGCAGGGCTTTCGATATTCCATGGCGGACAGCCTCGGATTGACCGGTAATACCTCCTCCATGGACATTGGCTTTCACATCGAATTGATTCCGGGTCCCTGTCAGATCAAAGGGCTGCATGATGACCATCTCGCAGGTTTCACGTCCAAAAAATTCCTTCAGGGTCCTTTCATTGACCACGAACTTCCCCTCGCCCGGCTCCAACCATATCCTGGCAATGGAGGTCTTTCTCTTTCCTGTGGCATAAATTGGTTCTGGCACTGTTTTCTCCTTATTCGCTAACCTCAAATTTCAAGCGGAACGGGTTTCTGGGCTTCGTGGGGATGTTTGGCTCCGGCATAGACTTTCAGTTTCTGGAACATCTGCCGGCCCAGACTGTTTTTAGGCAACATCCCCTTTACGGCGATCCGAATCATCTCAGTGGGTTTCTTGGCCAGCAACTTTTCAGCGCTCATCTCTCGAATTCCGCCCGGATAACCCGTATGATGATAGTAAATCTTATCTTTCATCTTCTTTCCGGTCAGGGCCACTTTCCCGGCATTGACGACAATGACAAAATCGCCTGTGTCCACATGGGGAGTATAAATCGGTTTATTCTTGCCCCTCAATATCTTTGCCAGTTCAGTGGCTAATCTTCCCAGGACCCTTCCTTCGGCATCCACGAGATACCACTGATGCTCCACTTCTTCTTTTTTAGCCTGGTAAGTCTTCATAGAATCACCTTAATATAAAAACATAAGATATTGCTTTGTCTTCTGTCAAGGACTCGCCGCCGCCATCCACCCGTCTATCAGCGTTTCTTTTTCCGTGTGAAATTTTTATTCCAGAATAGGACGACAGGGCTGGCCACATAGATTGTGGAATAGGTTCCGGAAATGAGGCCCACAATGAGTGTAAGGGCAAAATCGTGGATCACAGGACCGCCGAAAAAGAACAGGATCAGTACAACCATCATCACTGTTCCCGAAGTAAGGATTGTCCGCCCGAGAGTCTCGTTGATGGCAGTGTTAAAGATCGTCTCAAGATTCTCTTTTCTGTATTTCTTGATGTCCTCCCGAACCCGATCGAAGATGACAATGGTATCGTTGATCGAAAACCCGATGATCGTCAGGATGACCGCCATCAGAGACAAAGAATATTCGAGACCCGCAATCGATATGGCGCCGTAAGTAACGATGATGTCGTGGACCAGCGCCGCAATCCCTCCCAGTCCATAAGAGACCTGCTTGAATCTCCAGGCCACAAAGATCAATATGGCCGCAAAGGAGAGACCCACTGCCCAGAGGGCTTTGGTCTTCAAATCTTTCCCCACTTTGGGACCGACCGCCTCCACCCTCCGGATCTCCAGGGTCTTACCCTTGAATTGCTCCTGAAGGGAGGCCTGAATCTTCTTTGACATTCCTTCCAGATCTTCACCGGTCTTTTCCACCCGGATCAAAAATTCATTCTCCCCTCCGAATTTCTGAACCATGGCGTCCTTTGATCCCATCGCCTCCATGGCGTTGCGGACCTGGGAGATATCCACCGCCTGGGAAAATCTGATCTGGATCAGAATGCCTCCGGCAAAGTCAACCCCGTATTTCAATCCTTTGTGAAGAAAGATGGACCCCAGACTGAGGAGAAGGGCGATCGTTGAAACCCAGATCGTAAACTTCTTTTTTCCGATAAAATCGAACCGTGTATCCGGACGAATCAGTTCCATAGTTTTAACTCAGAATATCCTCTGCCCCGTTTGTTCATCAGAAGAGGCACAGGGGATTAAATGCTCAACTTTTTGACCTTTACCTTCAGGGTGAGGAAATCGAAAGCCCATCTGGTCACATAGACCGCCGTAAAAATATTTGCAAGAAGTCCGATGGACAGGGTGACCGCAAATCCCTTCACCGGACCCGTGCCGAATTGATAGAGAAAGAGGGCGGCAAACAAAGTGGTCAAATTCGAATCCAAAATGGTAATGAAAGCCCTCCGATACCCCTCATCAATGGCGGCCCTAACCGTCTTTCCCCATCTCAACTCCTCCTTGATCCGCTCGTGGATCAAGATGTTCGCATCCACTGCCATTCCAATCGAAAGGACGAGACCTGCAATCCCAGGAAGGGTGAGTGTGGCCCTGAAAATGGCAAGCGTTCCCATCACAAAGAGGATGTTCAGGATGAGGGCAATATCGGCAATGGCTCCTGAGACCCGATAGTAGAAGATCATAAATAGCGCCACCATGGCCGCGCTGACCAATGTGGAGATGATCCCTTTGCGAATCGAGTCCTGCCCCAGTGATGGTCCCACGCTTCTCTGCTCGAGGATCTTCACCGGCGCGGGCAAGGCGCCGGCCCTGAGAACGATGGCGAGATCGCCCGCCTCCTTCATATCGAAACGGCCGGTGATCTGGGCCCTTCCACCGCCGATCCTCTCCTGAATGACCGGTGCGGAATAGACATTGTCATCGAGGATGATGGCCAATCTCTTTTTCACATTGGCTCCGGTGATCTGCTCGAAGAGCTTCGCCCCGATATCATCAAACTCCAGAGCCACGTAAGGTTCATTGAACTGGGTATCGATGGAGACCCGGGCATCCTTCAAAACCTCACCGGTCATCAGGGTCTTCTCTTTCAAAAGAAAGGGTGTCTTCTTCACCCCTCCTGTCTTCGGATCGACATACCTCTGATAGAAGATGATGCTCCCCTCGGGAGCATTTCCTTTCAATGCCTCATCGAGATTGCCCTCTTCATCCACCAGTTTAAATTCTAACAGGGCGGTCCGGCCGATGAGATCGATCGCCCTTTGGGGATCTTTGATCCCGGGGAGCTGAATCAGAATGCGGTCCGTTCCCTGAAGGGTGATCTCAGGTTCGGCCACACCGAACTGATCGATCCGGTTCCGGATCGTCTCCAGCGCCTGATCAATGGCGCCCTTTCTGATTTGTTCGGCCTGCCGGCTGTCCAGGACAAGAACGACCCTCCATATCCCTTTATCAAGGGCAGTGGAGGAAAGCTCCTGCATGAATCCATAACGCTGGCTCAGGATCTTCTCCCATTTACCCTTTTCGCCCGAAACCTCAAGAACGATCTGATTGCTCTTTTCCCTCTCGAGTTTTCCGACAGGGACTGCCTTGTCCCGTAGGTCATCCCTCAGATTATTCTTGACTCTCTCCACATAACTCTCGATCGCTTTCTCCGCCTGGACCTCGAGGATGAGATGCATCCCACCCTGCAAATCGAGGCCGAGGTGAACCTTTTCCGTTGGGATGATTTTATAAAACCAGGCCGGCAACTCGGGGGTCAATGTGGGTAAAAAGAGGAGGACGGCAAAAACAGTCACCGCCCCATAAAAGATCAATCTCCATTTCAGGTTTCTCAGCATACGTGTCAAACCCTCACAAAATGAAACCAAGGGTTTTGGATCCCTTGGATTCCAGAAACATAGCCTATCGTCCGGTATTTTTCAAGAGGAAAATGAATAAAAAGACCCAAGGGGGAATTCCCTTGGGCCTGAAGCCTTTTCCGAACCGGGTTTTACCCCGTTAGAAAGCCCCAGTATTTATGCTGGGGATGGTAGAAATAGAAATCATCAGCTCCTTATTGAGGGCGGGGGCAAAGCCCTACCCTTTCTAACGGGTTTTACTTCATATCACTCCATTTCCCGTATTTCTCCCTCAAAATCCGGTGGAGAATTTTTCCGGTCGGAGTCATGGGCATCTCTTCGTCCTTGATGAAATCGACTGACTTGGGTATCTTATACCCTGCGATCTTGCCCCTGCAGTGATCGATCAGTTCCTTATCCGTAACTGTCTTTCCCTGGTGGACGGTGACAATCGCCTTAATCGCCTCGCCCCATTTCGGGTCAGGAATACCAATCACTGCCACATATTTGACGGCAGGATGGGAACCCAACAAATTCTCCACCTCTGAAGGAAAGACATTCTCTCCGCCGGTAATGATCATATTTGCTTTTCGATCAACCAGGGTAAAATAACCATCCTCATCCTGGCAGGCCATATCTCCGGCGGTGAACCATTCGCCCTGGAAGACCGACTTCGTCTTTTCGGGGTCTTTCCAGTATTCTTTAAAAACATGGGGAGTCCGTGAATAGAGCTCACCCACCTGTCCTCTGGGCACTTCCTTACCGTTTTCGTCTAAAATTTTGATCCGGTCCGTGCCCCAGATCTCCCTTCCGATGGAACCCAACTTCTTAAACTGCTCTTCGGGCCTGAGAAGGGTCACCAGCCCCGCCTCCGTTGAACCGTAAGCCTCCCATAGCTCCGCATTTTTAAAATAGTCCATAATGGCCATCTTCGTGTCTTTTCGGGCCGGTGCGGAAGAAATAAGAAGCTGGCGGATCGAACTGACATCAACGCTCTTCTTCACCTCATCGGGAAGTGAGAGCATCATAATATAATGGGTGGGGACGAGAGAGGTAAAGGTGATCTTCTCCTTTTCGATCGTCTTCAATAGATCGACCGGGTCGAAACTGATCATATTGTAAACATATACCCTTGCGCTGACATAGGTATAGGTGAAGGAATAGTAGATCGAATTGATATGGCACATGGGCATGACGAGCATCACGCAATCATCCGGCTTCAAGCCCATATTGATTCCGTTTAAGATATACTGGGATAGATTGTTTTCATGGGTTCTCACCACGCCTTTTGGTTTCCCAGTCGTGCCAGAGGTATACATTATATTCCACATATCCTCTGCGTCCACCATCACATCCGGCTCCTCAGGAGAAGCTTTTGATAGGAGAGATTCATAGGACCGATAGCCATCCGGCGTCTGACCGTCTCCAAAGTAGATATAATTCTCCGGCGGTATGTTGGGAAGATTGCTTCGCATGGAATTGACCACCGGAACAAAATCCTTTGCCACAAAAAAGGCTTTGCAGTCGGAGTGTTTCACTACATATTCAATTTCAGGAGGCGCAAGCCGGAACATGACCGGAACAGTCACCTGCCCTCCCTTTGCAGAGCCTGCATAAAACTCCAGCCACTCCACACAGTTGTAAGCTAAAATGGCGAAGCGGTCTCCCTTCTTCACCCCCAATTTGTTCAAGACATTGGCCAATCGGCAACTTCGCTCATTCCACTCCTTAAAGGTCATTTTTCGGAATTTATCTGCTGCTCCTGTTTTATCCGGGTTTTGCTTGGCCATCATCTTAAGAACCGTGCCTGCGGTCATCCATTTGCTGATTGTCATAAAATCCCTCCTTTTTGCCCCTTGCATCCCGCAATAATGGGAAACAGGGAGATTTTCAAAAGCTTGTGATATTTTTTACATTCTTTAGCATCATTATATTTTTTTGTCAAGCATCAGTTTTTCCATCCATTGTTTCAATGAGTTAAACGTAATCCGTGATTCCCGCTATTGAACTTTTGCATGCGGCTTCTGTTTCGCCCTGTCTGCGATAACAGTGACAGAAGAGGTGAAGATGTGGAGGAGTTTGGAGTGGGGGATGTAAACAAACCAGACGAGACATGGAATGACATGAGCATACCAGAGAAAGTGAGGATTGAGCGTAATCCCCTTCATGAAAAGGGATAAGAAATACCCGAAGAATGAGACCCAGTTATTAGCGCTCGGAGGCGTGAAATTGGCCATATAGACCCGATTGGCTACAACTTCGGGATGGGCGATTCGATATCCCTCTATCAAGAATCCGGACAATACCAAATAGAGGATGAAGAATAGGGTCACGATATCTTCTTCCTCTGTCCTCAATTGATCCGGCCTGATGAAGAACCTCCGGATCATGGCTAAAACGCAACCGACCAGGATAAGAAAGCTGAAGAATTCGAGGAAAAAGTCGAGAAAGGGGCGAATTCCACCTTTCTCAAAGGCATGGGCAAACGAGAAGAACGGCACGGAATGGCTCCATTCCACGAGATAGCCTGTTGTAAATCCCTTGATCATGTCAACGATAAATGTGGCAACAAAACCGAATACGAGCAAGGTGTGGGCAAGCCAGCGATAGAGGGATTGGCCGAAGAGTTTCCTGTGAAAGATGACGTCCATGATCAGAATCCGGATATACCAGTCAGGCCTCTTCCAGAAACCTCTCCAGCCTCTGCTCAACAGGATTCTTAACTTTCCCCACTGTGTCGCCTCCTCTGCACCTTCCAGGGTGCCGCGGAGATAGAGGCTCACCCGGAACCACATCCCAAGAAAGAAGAGGAGCATGGAGGGGATGAACATCGCATAGAAGATGAGGTGCTTATCCATATTGTTTTCTTCTATTTCATATGCTTCAGAACAAACTCGGTGATATACGATATCTTTAAAGGAATTTTCATCCTTCGGGCAGTGGATAGAATCGTTCGAACACACTGCTGGCAGGAGGTGATGACCAGTTCTGCTCCGGTTGCCTGAATCTCTTTAATCTTCTCCCTTGCAAGAGCGGCTGAAAGCTCCGGATCGACCATTTCGAGAAGGCCGCCCCCGCCGCAGCACTTGCAACGCTCCCCATGGTTTGCCAGCTCTACAAACTCCACCCCTGGCATAGACCGCAGGATCGCTCTCGGAGCTTCGTAAATGCCGCTTGCCCTGCCCAGATCGCATGGATCGTGGTAAGTGACCCTGATCTTCTTCTCTTCAAACTGGATCTTTCCTTCCCGAATCAGATTTAAAATGAACTGTGTCGAATCGAAGAGCTTTAAATCGGTATGATAATCTTCATGCCAGGTGTGGTAACAGGAGGGACAGGAGAAGATGATTGAATGGGCTCCCTTTGCTTTCACCCCTTCGATATTGTGCCGGATCAGTTCCTGAGCCTCCTTCCTGAACCCTCCGCCGATGAGAGGAAACCCGCAACACCATTCTGCTCCTCCCAGAAGGGTGAAATCAACTCCGGTGCGATCGAGAATCTTGACAAAGCTCTGGGGGATCTTATGCGCCATCGGAAAATAGGCGGCTACGCATCCAATAAAATAGACGACCTCTGCCCTCTCCTTTTGATACTTGTGATCCGGGAGACCCTCCATGGACTCCAGCCATTCTACTCTTAAAGCATTGTCCTCGCCGGAGATGTTATACCTGGACAGGACATTGTTCTTCATCAGTCCGATGTTTTTGGGGTAGTGGCCAAGGTCAACCAGAACCTCTTTAAGGCCAAGCCAGAGGTTTCTTGAATCGATTGAAACCGGACACTGCAAACCACACTCTCCGCATAGTGTGCAGTGATAGACCATTTCGGAAAACTTTTTTAAATCTTCTTCGTCCAGTTTTCTGGGACCGAATATCCTGGCCCAGAGTCCGTACTGGGCGCGAATAAACTTCTTCATCGCCTGTATCTTGCCCCTCGGGTTGATCCCTTCTTCTTCTCTCTGCGAATATACCGGGCAGAAGTTGAGACATTCCCCGCAGCGCGTGCAGGCATCGAACTCCAATATCTGTTTGGGAGATAATTTAGAGAGGTCCACGATGTTAAAGATATTAAAAACGTACAAAAATGGATGACAACCCAGCTAAAGACTTTAAAATTAATTCAAATGGTAAGGTTAAGATGGTGGTTTCGTCAACTGTTCCTGTCATCCGCCTCTATACCATTAGACTTAATCTTATAACTATAAACGAAACTGGCCTCCCGAACTTAGCCTAAGGACTATTTGCCAGCTACTCTTTTGTCTTTTTAATTCGCTCAATCTCGGATTTGATGAAGTCTCCAAGGTCGTTCACTTTCATCAAATTTTTGAGGTCTTCCTGAAGATTGGACGGGCTGACTTTAAACATCCATCCCTTTTGATAAGGACTCTCGTTAACCAGTTCGGGGGAGTCTTCGAGTTCCTCATTGGAAGATTCCACTTTGCCGGAGACGGGAGCATAAATTCTTCCAACCCATTTCCCGGATTCCATGGAGCCACAAGGCTTCCCCTGTTCAACCGTTTTCCCGACAGAAGGGAGTTCGACAAAAACAATATCGCCTGCTAATTTCTGGGCAAAATCCGTGGTACCGACTGTCACCGTATTTCCTTCAGCCTTCGCCCAGAAATGCTCTTTGTGATAGTATAAATCGTCCGGAAAAAAGTGTCCCTCAATCTCCATTTATAAGATCCTCCTTTCTCTCTTTTTGGTGGCTATATACTATAAAAATCTCTTAATCACAAGTTTTTTTTCATTTTCCTGGAATCTCATCATTATCCAAGATACCATTATTCCTCTTCTTTTTTTCTCCAAAATATTTGGAATCCATATAGGGTGAAACTTGATTAATCTGTATAAATCATTTATACAAATTTTATTAGTCTCTCAATGAGCTTTCGATAAGATTGATAAGTAAATCATGCGTATGTTAACGCCAGAGGATTTAAAAAAGATTAAAGAAAAAGTTGAATTTGATCTTTCCCTTCAACAGGGAGATTATCGGACTAAGATCAACCTTCATATGGGGACCTGTGGTATCGCTGCTGGAGTGAAAAAACTTGATGCCATCCTCTCCAGGGAGATAGAAGAGAGAGAGATAAAAGATATCAAGATCATCCGATCCGGTTGTGCAGGACTCTGTAGCCGGGAACCTATGGTGACCATTGAATCCCATGGACTTCCTCCTGTGAAATACTGCGATCTCAATGAGGAAAAGATTCGCGAAATTTTTGACCGTCATATCCTGAACGGAGAAATACTCAAGCCTTATGCCTTGGCCATCGATGAAGAAGGAGACGAGTCCCTTGCCTCTTCTTTAGAAGGGTTGCCTCGATTAAAAGAAATCCCCTTCTTCAAACACCAGACCCTATGGGCCTTAAGAAACAAGGGCCTTATTGACGCGGAGAAAATAGAGGAGGCCATTTCAAAAGGAGCCTACTTCGGATTGGCCAAAGTTCTCACATCGATGAGACCCGAAGAAGTGATCGAAGAGGTGAAGTTTTCCGGGCTTCGAGGACGCGGAGGAGCAGGATTTCCTACGGGTAAGAAATGGGAGGAAGGAAGACGATATCCTAACTTTCCCAAATATGTCATCTGCAATGGAGATGAAGGAGACCCTGGGGCCTTCATGGACCGTTCTCTTTTGGAATCTGATCCCCATTCCGTTTTAGAGGGGATGATCATCTGCGGTTATGCCATCGAATCCCACCAGGGCTATATCTATGTAAGAGCGGAGTACCCCCTTGCCATTCACCGGCTCACCATTGCCATTGAGCAGGCGAGAAACTACGGACTCCTTGGAAAGAACATCATGGACACTGGCTTCGGTTTCGATATCGGCATCTATCCGGGCGCCGGCGCCTTTGTCTGTGGAGAATCGACAGCCCTCATGTACTCCTTGGAAGGAAAACGGGGAATGCCAAGAGTGAAACCGCCTCGCTCTACTGAGGCAGGCCTCTGGGGACAACCAACCGTCCTCAACAATGTGGAGACATTTGCCAATGTACCAGAAATTATAAAAAATGGCGGGAAATGGTTTGCTTCAGTCGGTACCAAGGGATCTAAAGGAACAAAGGTCTTTGCCCTCGTTGGAACAGTAAAAAATGTTGGCCTTGTCGAAGTTCCCATGGGGACGACTCTTCGAACGATTGTCTATGATATTGGAGGAGGAATCCCTGACAAGAGTGAATTTAAAGCCATTCAGATCGGAGGACCCTCAGGCGCCTGCCTCCCTGCTCCGCTCCTCGATATTGAAGTCGACTTCGACTCCCTCGATGAAGCTGGAGCCATGATGGGCTCCGGGGGCCTGGTCGTGATGGACGACTCGACCTGTATGGTCGATACTGCCCGATTCTTCACTGACTTCTCAGTCGATGAATCCTGTGGCAAATGCGTTCCCTGCAGGGTCGGAATGAAAGCCATGCTCAACATCCTCAACCGAATCGCCACCGGCCAAGGGACCCTAAAAGATATCGGACAGCTTGAGCGTCTTGGCAAACATATTAAAAAGACATCGCGCTGTGGACTTGGTAAGACGGCACCGAATCCAGTGCTTTCGACGATTCGTTATTTTCGTGAGGAGTATGAGGCGCATATTCAGGACAGAAGGTGTCCGGCTCTGGTCTGTGTGGATCTGATTCAATTCCATGTGGTTGAAGAGAAATGCAAGATATGCGGTCTCTGTAAGAAGGCTTGCCCGGTGGAGGCGGTCACCTGGGAGAAGAAGACCCCTGCAGTCATTGACCGTAAGAAGTGTATTCGCTGTCGTTCCTGTATTCAAGCCTGTAAGTTTGGAGCAATCGAATGAAAGTGATGGTGATAGCGATAGTGTTTTTTTAGAAAGCGCTTTTACCAGTATCAAATGAGAAAAAATTCCAATAACCAAATTCCAAGCTCCAAATAAATTCCAATGACCCAATAACCAAAAAGTTTTTAATTGGAATTTGGATATTGGTTATTATTTGGTTATTGGTGATTGATTATTGTTTGAGAATATGAGAAATCAATCTATCCGACTTACGATTGACGGTATTGAAGTGGAGGTTGGGAAGGGCCGGACGATTCTCGAGGCCGCTCAATCCGCAGGCATTAGAATCCCTACCCTCTGCCACGACAGAAGGCTTTCTTCGTTAGGTGCCTGCTCCATCTGTTTAGTCCAGCAGAGGGGAGATCCCGAACTTTTACCAGCCTGCTTCACTCCTGCAAAAAATGGAATGGAGGTCATCACTCAGTCTCCTGAGATCATTGAAGCAAGGAGGCTCCAATTGCAACTCATTCTCCTCAATCATCCGATGATCTGTCCTTGGTGTGAGAAAGAAGGAGAATGCGTTCTGCAAAATCTTGTCTATGAATATGGAGTCCAGGACACTCGTCTCTCTTGGGAAAAGGTTTCCTTCCCCGTGGATGATGCATCGCCACTCCTTCAGCGTGATGGGAACAAGTGTATTCTCTGTGGCCGCTGCGTGAGAATCTGTGACGAAGTCCAGGGGGTGGGGGAACTCTCTTTTACCCAGAGAGGCATTCAGACTCTCATCGATACCGATTTTCACCGGCCGATCCATTGCGAATTCTGCGGCCAGTGCCTCGATACCTGCCAGGTGGGCGCCATCACCAGTGAATGTTTTGACTACAAAACCAAAGCATGGGAGCTGAAAGAAACCACGACCCCCTGCCACTACTGTGGCTGCGGATGCCTGCTGATCATAGGCTCCAAAGAGGGAGAGATCAAACGGGTCTTCTCCGATCCCGATATGGGTCCCAACGATGGGAACCTCTGTGTCAGGGGCCGTTTCGGCTGGGACTTTGTCGACTCTTCTGAGCGGCTCAAATCCCCTCTTCTCAGAGTCAATGGAAGCCTCAAGGAGGTCTCCTGGGATCAAGCCATCGGGTTTGTGGCTCAAGAGCTTGAAAGAATAAAAGATCAGTATGGCTCGGAGAGCATTGGAGCCCTTGCCTCCGGCAGATTAACCAATGAGGAGTATTACCTCCTCAAGAAACTCTTTAAGGAATTCATTGGAACGAGCCGGATCGACCACGAGGAAGGAAGAGCCTACAGGGGATTAACCCAAGGTCTCGTAAAGACCCTGGGCTCTGCTTCCTCAACCAACTCCATCAGTGAGATTCGAAAGGCAGACTGCATCCTGGTTGTAGGCGTTGATCCTTCAGAGACACACCCCATCATCAAGAATGAAATCCATCTGGCCATAAGAAGAAACAGGGCTCAGCTCATTGTCCTGGGAAACTATGACATAGGCCTTTCTCGAGCCACTCAGATCTCTCCCCTCTCTCCTCCTTCGATCCTTCTTCTTGAGAAGCCTGGGATGGAAGTGAACCTTCTCAATGCGATCACCGGGACCATCTTAAGAGAGGGTCTTGAGGATCAAGGGTTTATCGAGGAGAGGACTGAGGGAATAGGAGAACTGAGAGAGAAGCAGAGGGAATACTTGGAGTATTTAGAAACCCTTTCAGAAGAGGAGAAGGCTAAGGTCAAGGTTGATGTGGAGAGAGCCGCAAGAAGTTTTGCTCAATCGAAGAGATCGATGATTCTCATCGGGTCGGGTTTATGGTCGCACCTCAATCAGAGAGAGATCGCCATTGCCTCCTCAAACTTAGCTCTGATCACAGGCCATATGGGTATGGAATCATCTGGGATCCTTCTTCTTCTTGAGAAGTGTAACAGTCAGGGAGCCATTGATATGGGGGCCTTCTCTGAGGGAGAAGAGCAAGGGGAGCCAAAAGCCCTCTACCTCATCGGCAGGAACCCTGATCTCGCGCCCAAGGCCTTAGAGAATCTTGAGCTTCTTGTAGTACAAGACCTCTTCCTGACCGATGCAGCCAAGAAGGCCCATGTGGTTCTGCCCTCCTGTGCCTTTGTGGAGAAGCAAGGAACCTATACCAACCTGGAGAGAAGGGTTCAGAGGCTCAATCCCCTTCGTCTGCCAAAGAATCAGTCCAGATCGGACTTTGACATCTTTCTCGAACTTCTTCGTCTTTTAGAAGTTCCGGTTCCAGGAGAAACTCCAGAGGCAATCTTTCAGGAGATCTCTAAAAAGATCCCAAACTATCAGGGAATCCTGGATGGAGAACAATGGCCGAAGGGGAAGAAGTATCTTTACGGGGATGGTTTTCCTATTGGGAAGGCGAAACTCATCCCTCTCGAAATGAAGAAACCTCAACCCCTGCCTGAGGATTATCCCTGTTATCTTATCCAGAGGCCGTCGCTTTTTGGGTGGGGTGGACTCAGTTTGAGGAGTGAGAATCTAAGGGTCGTATTGGAGAAACCTGATCTGGAGATGAACGCTGAGGATGCCTTATCGCTTGAGGTCAAGGACGGAGAGACCATCCAGGTTTCAATCCCAGAAGGAAAATCTTTGAGGATGAAGGTGAGCGTCTCTTCAAGGCCTGCCCGAGGTGTGATCACGACCTCCTACCCCTCTCATCTAATCAAGGGATTATGTTCTTCAGCAAAAGTTCAAAAAGTGGAGGGAGAAAGCTCCAAATGATAGATTCTAAAGAACTCGACCCCAATTTCAAATTTCTTATCTCTAAAGAACCGGGGGGGGAGAATATCAAAAAATGCTTCTCCTGCGGCACCTGTACGGCTGGATGCCCCGTGAGAGAGATCACCGATCGTTACAACCCAAGAAAAATCATTCGGATGGCCCTTCTGGGAATGAAGAAGGAGGTTCTCTCCAGTCCATTTATCTGGTTATGTTCCTCCTGTTACACCTGTTACGAAAGATGTCCTCAGGATGTCAGAATTCCTGAGTTGATGAATGCCATTAAAAATATTGCCATAAGAGAAGGTTATGTTCCTCCAGCCATGAAAATTCAGCTCGGCCTTCTCTCTGTCCATGGCCGTCTCCTGGAGATTACCGAATTTGAAAATGATAAACGGAAAGAATCCGGTCTTCCTTTGATTGAAGGCCAGACAAAAGATGTGAAGAAGATTTTAATAGAACTCGGGCTCCATCATGAAGAAGAGAGAGAAAAATCTTAAAAACGCTCAATACACTTTCTTTCTCGGGTGTACGGTTCCAGTCAGGGCCTTAAATTACGAGATTGCGGCGAGGAAGGTGGCCGGAGCACTGGACATTCACCTCTTCGACATCCCGGATTTCAGCTGTTGTGGCTATCCTGTTAAATCGATCAACCATTATGCCTATCTCCTGATGGCAGCAAGAAATTTGGCACTCGCCGAGGCAAAAGGGCATCCTGTCTGCACCCTCTGCAGTTCCTGCGGCGGCTCTCTTACAGAAGCCAATCACGAGTTGCAGGAGGATGAAAACCTTCGTAAACGGATCAACGAAGATCTCTTCCGTTGGTTGGGATTACGCTATGAAGGCGGTGTTCAGATCCTCCATTTCACCCGGATTCTTCACCAGGAGATAGGAGTGAAAAAGATTGAAGAACAGATTCAAACCAGCCTTTCCTCTCTCCGGGTTGCACCTCATTATGGTTGCCATTACACAAAACCATCGGCCATCTACAGCAAAGCGGAAGATCCGGAAGATCCGAAAAGCCTCGACGAATTGATCAGGGCAACCGGAGCCCAATCCGTATCCTATGAGGATAAGCTTTCCTGTTGCGGTGGCGGAGTGTTGGCCATGGATGAGCAAGTCGCTCTGGCGATGGCCCAGAGAAAGCTGGAACATATCCAGGCTCAACGGGCTGACGCTATTGTTCTGATCTGTCCTTTCTGCAATGTGATGTATGAATCGAACCAGAAGAAGATTGAAAAGGTCTTTCAAAGGGAATATAAACTCCCTGTCCTCTTCTATCCCCAGCTTCTGGGATTGGCTTTGGGTCTCGAACCGGATGAACTTGGATTGAAGATGAACCGCATCAGGACAACAGAATTATTGAAAAAGATTGTGAGGAGGCCGGCCTGAGATGAACCATTCCTCAAAGGGTCCGATCGGTTCGGTATTAGTCGTGGGCGGAGGAATTGGAGGAATCCAGACCTCTTTAGACCTCGCCGAATCGGGATTGAAGGTCTACCTCCTCGAAAAGAAGATCAGCATCGGCGGAACCATGGCGCAGCTCGACAAGACCTTTCCCACCAACGACTGCTCCATGTGCATCATGTCCCCCAAACTGGTCGATGCTGGCCGGCACCGGAATATTGAGATCCTCACCAATGCAAGAGTGGAGAAAGTCGAAGGAGGCCCTGGAAATTTTAAAGTCCTCATTCATAAGAAAGCCCGTTATGTCACCCTCGAAGACTGCAAAGCCTGTAGCGACTGCGTAAAGGTCTGTCCGGTTCAGATCCCCAACGATTATGAACAGGGACTGGTCACCAGAGCGGCCATCTATCAGCTCTTTGCCCAGGCCATGCCCAGTGCTTACGGCATTGAGAAGAGAGGTGATCCTCCCTGTCGGGCCACCTGCCCGCTCCACTGCAATGCTCAAGGCTATGTCGCTCTCATCTCCCAGGGAAAGTTTAAAGAGGCCCTTGCTATCGTCAGAGACACACTTCCTTTTCCAGGGATCCTCGCCTATGCCTGCTCCCACCCCTGCGAAAAAGAATGTAAGCGAGTCGAAGAAGATCGTGCCATCTCCATCTGCAAATTGAAAAGGTTTCTTGTGGATCAGGTGGAGGAATCTGAGTTTAACTTCAAACCTCCTGAAGAGAATGGAAAGAAGGTGGCAATCATTGGCTCAGGTCCCTCAGGACTCACGGCAGCCTATGATCTGAGAAGAATGGGCTATGCGGTTACCCTTTTCGAATCCCAGGATAGATTGGGTGGCCTCCTCGCCAATGGCTTCCCTTCCTATCGCCTGCCAAGAGAAGTCGTCGAAAAGGACATCTCTGTCATCAAACAGATGGGAATCGATATTCAACTCAACAGAAGAGTTGGACAGGATCTCTCTCCTGATCTCCTCCTGAAATCCTTTGATGCGATCTTCATGGCTACGGGTGTGGCTGGATCAGAATTCCTGACAAACGCTTTCAAAGGATTGGGGAAAACTCGATGGGGAACGATTGAGGTTCATCCCGTTACCCTCGAAACCGGCCTGAAAGGAGTCTTTGCCGGAGGAGATGTGGTCACAGGACCCGGAACGATTGTTGAAGCGATGGCTCAGGGAAGAAAAGGAGCCATCTCCATCGACCGCTTTCTTCGAGGAGAAGATTTAATTAAAGGAAGGGATGCTGAGGGAACACAGATCTCACCATTAAGAAGTGAGCTTCCAGAGGAGACCAAGAGAGAGAGAAATGAACCCCCTGACATGGTCAGGCCTCTTGAACCAGGCTTCACCTTAGAAGAGGCCATCGAAGAGGCAAAGCGATGCCTCCAGTGTGGTGGTTGTTCGGAATGCATGGAGTGCGTCAAGGTCTGTGAGGCAAAGGCCATCCATCATCAAGAGAAGGATGGGCAGATTGAATTAGAGGTGGGTTCGATCATCCTCTCTCCAGGTTTTGATGAGTTCGATCCTTCCCGAAAGTCCGAATACGGTTATGGCAGGTTTCCTAATGTCCTCTCGAGTATCGAATTTGAACGATATCTTTCCGCCTCAGGACCTTTCAAAGGTGAGATCCATAGACCTTCCGATGGAAAACATCCGGAGCGAGTGGCGTGGATTCAGTGTGTCGGTTCAAGGGATCCTCATATCGGAAAGGGTTACTGCTCCTCGGTCTGCTGCATGTACGCTACCAAAGAGGCGGTCATTGCCAAAGAGCATGCTCCGGAGATGGAAGCCACTATCTTCTATATGGATATGAGGGCTTATGGAAAAGATTTCGATAAGTATATCGAGAGGGCAAAAAGGGATTACAAGGTTCGTTACATCCGCTCCCGCGTCTCCCACCTCAAAGAAATTCCGGAGACGAAAAATCTGATCATCCCTTATGAGACCGAAGAGGGAGAGATGGTCTCTGAAGAGTTCGATCTCGTCGTCCTCTCCGTGGGTCTTGAACCGGTGCGAGATCATCAGGAGATAAAAGAAATATTTGGGGTGGATCTCAATTCCTATGGATTCATCAAAACGGATACCTTCTCTCCTCTTCGGACCTCAAGACCAGGAATCTTTGCGAGCGGGGCCATCTCCGGGCCAAAGGATGTCCCTGAGACGGTGGCGCAGGCCTCCGCTGCCGCTGCTGAAGCCTCCTCCCTCCTTGCCCCTGCAAGAGGGACATTGGTGACCGAGAAGGAATATGCCCCTGAAAAGAATGTCAATTATGAGGGGCCCCGCATCGGAGCTTTCGTTTGCCACTGCGGAATTAATATTGGGGGTGTGGTGAATGTCCCAGCAGTGGTCGAATACGCCCGGACACTGCCCGGTGTCGTCTATGTGGCAGAAAACATTTACACTTGCTCTCAGGATACGCAGGAAGTGATGAAAAAGGCGATCGAAGAGCATCGGTTGAATCGGATCGTTGTCGCCTCCTGCACTCCGAGAACCCATGAACCCCTCTTTCAGGATACCATTCGGGAAGCAGGCCTGAATCGTTATCTCTTTGAGATGGCCAATATTCGGGACCAGTGTTCCTGGGTTCATATGCATGAACAAAACGATGCAACAGGGAAGGCAAAAGATCTGGTGAGGATGGCCATTGCCAAAGCTGCTCTCCTCGAACCCCTTTCCACTCAGATGGTCGAGATGAATCAGAAAGCTCTGGTCATTGGAGGGGGCCTGGCAGGTATGGCCGCTGCCAGAAAGATTGCACAAGCAGGCTTTGAAGTCTTTCTGGTTGAAAAAGAATCGGAGCTGGGTGGAAAAGCGAGAAACATTTATCATACGATTGAGGGCCTGAATGTTCAATCCCATCTTGAAAGATTGATGGGTGAGATGGAAAAAGACTCCCAGATTCATATTCTCAAAAAGACAACCATCGAAAAGATTGAAGGTTTTGTTGGAAATTTCAAAACCCGAATCCAGAGCGACGGTGAGGCGAAGGATCTCGAGCATGGGGTGATTATCGTTGCCACCGGTGCAGACGAATATCAGCCAAAAGAATATCTCTATGGTATGGATCACCGTGTGATCACTCAGATGGATCTTGAAAGAGAGATGGTTCTCCATCCCGAATTCTTCAAAGGTCTCAAAAATGTGGTGATGATCCAATGTGTGGGGTCGAGAAACGAAGAGAGGCCCTACTGCAGCAGGATCTGCTGCTCCGAAGCAATAAAGAATGGTCTCAGATTGAAAACCCAAAATCCAGAGGCCAATATCTATATCCTCTACCGGGATATCCGAACCTATGGATTTAAAGAGGACTATTATGAGAAAGCGAGAGAACAGGGAATTCTCTTTATCCGTTATGACCCTGAAAGGGAACCTCGAGTTGACAAGGGAGAAGAAGGGCTCCAGGTGATTGTCCATGAACCTATCCTCCATGATGATCTTCTCATCGAGACCGATCTTCTTGTCCTCAGCCCAGGGGTGGTTGCTCCACGAGAGGATAATGAGCGTCTGTCAAAGATGCTTAAGGTTCCTCTCAATACGGATGGTTTTTTTCTTGAAGCCCATATGAAACTGAGACCAGTCGATTTTGCAACGGAGGGAATCTTTCTCGCGGGTTTGGCTCACAGTCCGAAATCGATCGATGAGAGCCTCTCCCAGGCCAATGCAGCCGTTTCCCGGGCTCTGACCTTATTGACGAAGAAACAACTCGAGACCATCGGAACCATCTCCGAAGTCAATGAAAAAAATTGCATCGGATGTGGTCTCTGTGAGAGTCTCTGTCCTTATAAGGCAATCGAGGTTGTCTGGAAGAGGACGATCGTAGGCGAAAAATGGGTGGCTCAGATCAACAAGGTCCTCTGCAAAGGATGCGGGGTCTGCACTGCCTCATGCCGTTCCGGCTCGGTCGATCTGAAAGGATTCAGCACTGAAGAGATCGTGGCTCAGATCACTCAACTGGCGATGAGATAAATGAGGTTGGCGTGACCATACAACTTGGAGGAAATTTAACCTAAGATGAATAACTAAAATCCCAATGACTAAAATTTAAAAAATGGTGAAAAATGTTTTGGTTATTCGGACATTGGTTATTGGAAATTATTTGGAAATTGGTAACACTTTAGCGCTTTGAAAAAACCTTCATAAAATCCCTCCCCACCTCCCTTTACCAAAGGGAGGAGAAATACTTCCCCCTTTGAAAAAGGGGGATTGAGGGGGATTTGAGATATTACGATATCTTGATCAGACCTCTTTTTCAAAAAACTAAAGTGTTACGGAAATTGGAATTTGGTTATTGGAAATTAGTTTGACACGATATGCTCTGTTAGAAAAATGATGGAAAAGAGTTGGGAACCCAAAATCCTGGCCTTTCTCTGTAACTGGTGTTCTTATGCCGGAGCAGACCTTGCCGGGACATCGAGGATTCAGTATCCTTCCAATATCCGGGTTATCCGTGTCCCCTGTTCCGGAAGGATCAATCCTCTCTTCATCCTGAAGGCCCTTCAGAGCGGTGTGGATGGAGTCCTGGTTTCAGGCTGCCACCCGGGAGACTGCCATTATCTCTCCGGAAACTATATCGGAAGAAGGAAGTCGGCCACCCTGAAATGTTTCCTCGAGTTCCTGGGGATCGAAGGAGGCCGTGTCCAGTTTTCATGGGTCTCCGCGGCAGAAGGGGTGAAGTTCTCACGGGTCGTCCAGGAGGTAACAGAGGAGGTAAAGAAATTGGGGCCACTGAAGAAATTTAAAAAAAGTTCGTGGTTCGGAGTTCAGAGTTCGGAGAAAGAAAATGAATGACTACGAACTCCGAACTAATAACTCCGAACTTCCTTAAAAGATATGATTCAGCAAAAACTTAGAGAAATAGCAAAAGAACTCCTGATGAAGAAAGAAGTGGACCTCATCATCGGTTTCGGTGAGGGAACCCTTCCCCTTCGGGCCACACCGATTTTTGTCCGCGACCCCGAGGAGGCAGAACGGATCATCTGGAATTCGTTCTGTGAAAATAATCTGGCCACCTATCTTCATAAATTTGACCGGTTTAAGGTGGGCTTGATCGTCAAGGGTTGTGATGCCCGTTCGGTGGTCGCTTTAAATCTCGAAAAGAGATTCAAAAACAATCCGCCCTTCCTCATCGGCGTCCCCTGTCAGAGAATGGTGGACCGTAGAAAGGTGAAAAAGGCGGTAAAAGGAGAAATCCTGAAAGTCCTTGAGGAAGATGACCGGATCATCGTAGAGGGTGAGGGTTTCCAGGTAATTTTGAAAAGGGACGATTTCCTTTATCCCTCCTGTCAGGTCTGCACGCATCGGACTCCTGTTCAAGCCAATGTACTGGTGGATCAACCCGTAGAGGAACTCCCGCTCGTTGAGAGCCATCCGGATATGGATCAGTTTGAATCGAAATCCCTCGAGGAGCGGTGGAAATTCTTTGAGAATGAGGCCAGCCGTTGCATTCGGTGTTATGCCTGCAGGGAAGCGTGCCCCATGTGTTATTGCAGGGAGTGCTTTGTGGATAGTTCCCGTCCAAAATGGATTGAGAAGGGCCTCTCTCCCTCAGACCTGACATTCTATCATATGGTGAGGGCCTATCATCAATCAGGAAGATGCTCGGGTTGCGGTAGCTGCGAACGGGCCTGTCCCATGGAGATCCGGCTCAACTACCTCACACAGAAACTGAACCGGGATGCGAAAGAACTTTTCGGATTTGAGGTTGGGATCAACCCGGATGGTCCTCCGCCTCTCTCCACCTTTGAGACAGAAGACAAACAGGACTTTATCAAATGAAATTCAAACTGGAGAAGAGAGATTTTAAACCCTTTCTGCAGAGCCTGATCGATGGCTACGACCTCTATGCTCCTGTTCATCTGGCAGAGGGAGTACCTGTTTATAGAAAGATGGGTCGGCCTGATGAAGTTGACCTCAGCCTCCTCAATCCCCAAAAATCATTGAAAGAAGTCTTCTTCCCTCAGGATGAGGTGATGTTTCGTTACGAAAAAGTCGATCAGGAGACACAAATGGTCTCCACGGAAGAGGTGAAAAGAGAGAGGGTGGTTTTAGGCGCAAGACCCTGCGATATCGAAGCCATTTCCATCATCGAAGAGGTCTTCTCAGGCAGGGAATATACAGATATCTACTTTTTAAATAAGAGAAAGGCGACGATGATCATCGGAATGGCTTGCCATCAACCTCTCCCAACCTGTTTTTGCTCTTCAACGGGGGGAGGCCCCTTTGTTCGAAAGGGTTCGGACCTCTTTCTCATCGATCTGGGAGAAGCCTATCTCGTTGAGATTCTCACTGAAAAAGGAGAGGCCTTCAAGAAGAACAAATTTTTTAAAAAGACATCTGCAAAAAATCTCCAATTGGCCAAAGAGTTAGAGGAGAAGGCTTCTAAAAAGACAGATTCAACCATTCCAGTAAAAGGGATCGATCAGAAGCTCGACCAATGGGTGGAAAGTCCTTTCTGGGATAGAGTTCATGAAAAATGTATCAGTTGTCGTGTCTGTACCTATCTCTGTCCTACTTGCCATTGCTTCGACATCATGGATGAAGCATTAAATGAGAAAGGTCAGAGGGTGAGAAATTGGGATTCTTGTCTCTCTGAGTTTTACACCTTAGAGACCTCTGGCCATAATCCAAGGGCGACCTGCCGCGAAAGAACTCGACAGAGATTGATGCATAAGTTTAATTACTTTCCAAAAGTCTTTGATCGAATCGCCTGTGTGGGTTGTGGACGGTGCATTCTCTACTGTCCTGTCAATTTTGATATAAGAGAGGTGATTAAAGAAATCAATGCAAAATGAAAACTGCAAATTGCAAAATAATCATTAAAGGATTTTCCAATTTGAATTTTACATTTTGCACTTTGTATTGAGAATTGATCTTTATGAAAAACCCTTATCTCCCTATTCCGATGGTCGTTAAGAAGGCTTCGATCGAGACAACAGACCGGATGCTAAGGTCGCTCGAATTAACCTTTAGAAAGAAAGAGGATGAAGAAGCCTTTCAGTTCATCCCAGGTCAATTCTGTGAGCTCTCTATCCTAGGGAAGGGAGAGGCTTCTTTCGGGATCGCCTCTTCTCCTACAGAGAAGGGCTCTTTAAAATTTACGATTAACAAAGCCGGTGTGGTCACGACAGCCCTCCATCAAATCGAAGAAGGAGAGGAGATTGGGATTCGAGGTCCTTTGGGCAATGGATATCCCATGGACCTCTTTGAGGGAAAGAATCTTTTAGTGATTGGCGGAGGGTTTGCCTTCACAACGCTACGATCCTTGGTGGCCTATCTTCTTCATCCACCCAATAGAACCAAGGTGAAAGATATGACGATCATCTATGGGGCCCGCATGCCAGGCCTTCTCCTCTATAAGGAAGAACTGGTTGAATGGGGGAAGAGGGACGATTTGCAATTTGTGGTGACCGTGGACCAAGGAAATAAAGATTGGAAGGGGAAAGTGGGCCTCGTGCCAAATGTCTTAGAAGAGGTCGCCCCTTCATCAGAAGATACTTATGCGGTCATCTGTGGGCCACCGATTATGATTAAATTCACCTTTCCAAAGTTGATGGCCCTCCGGTTTCCGAACGAAAGAATATTCACCTCCTTGGAGCGGAGGATGAAATGTGGTATAGGAAAATGCGGCCGGTGCAACATCGGCCATCTCTATGTCTGTAAAGACGGGCCTGTCTTCAGTTATGCCCGGTTGGAAAAATTACCGAAGGATTATTGACCCCCACCCCTTCCCTCCCCCTTGGAGGGAGGGTGAGGGAAGGGGGAAAAAGAGGAGAACACATGGATACTATCAAAGAATTGATCAACATCGTAGGCGAGAAGAATGTGAAGACGGATCAGATTGAACGACTCTGCCATTCCCGGGACATGTCTGTCCATGAGGGTATTCCCGATGCCATCGTCTTTGCCAAGACAACGGAGGAAGTGTCAAAAGTTCTTAAGTTTGCCAATAACAACAACCTCAAGATCATCCCCAGGGGATCGGGAACCAGCACGACCGGTGCGGTCCTGGCCTGTTTCGGGGGCATCATCCTCGATGTCAGCCGGATGAATAAGATCAAAGAGATTCAGAAGAAAGATGGCTATGCGGTGGTCGAGCCAGGGGTAATCTGCCAAAATTTAAATAACGCTCTTGCTCCCACCCACTTCTTTCCTCCCGATCCCGGAAGCGCCACCATTGCCTCCATCGGCGGAATGGTCTCCACCAATGCAAGCGGCAACCGGGCGATCAAATACGGCGCAACCAAGGACTACATTATGGGGCTGGAGGTTGTTCTGGCAGATGGCAGAGTGATGAAAACGGGATCGATCGTTCCCAAAACCTCTTCGGGGTATGATCTTGCCCATCTCTTCTGCCGGGCCGAAGGAACCCTCGGGGTGATCACAGAGATTACGGTGAGGATCCTTCCCATGCCCGAATATATCGCCTTTGCCCAGGCCTGGTTTCCTTCGGTCGAAGATGCAGGGAAGGTGGCTGAAGAAATCATTACCTCTGGCATCCCTCTCTCTTCTTGCGAAATTTTGGACCGGCTCTCCATCGATGTAGTCAATAAGGCCATGGACCTCAACATCCCTGACAATGTGGAATGTATCCTCTTTATTGAGATGGATGGAAACAAACAGGCGGTGAAAGAGAACATCCAGAAGATCGATCGAATCTCAAGGGAATGTAATGGACTGGGCAATCAATGGGATGATGATCCAGCAAAACGCTTAAAGATGTGGGCGGGTCGCCAGGGTCTTGTCCCTTCTCTTTCGAAGATAAGAAGGGGAGCGAAGCTTATCCCCTTTGTAGAGGATTTCGGTGTTCCCATGTCCAAGATCCCGGAAACGATACGGGAGCTCCAAAAGATACGCGATAAATACAATTTCCCAATTCCCATCTTCGGCCATATCGGTGATGGGAATCTCCATGCCACCTTGATCATTGACGGTCGGAATAAGAAGGAGTGGGAAAAAGTGAGACCGATCGCTCAGGATTTCATTAACCTCACTTTAAAATTTAAAGGAACCCTGACGGCAGAACATGGAATAGGTGTGGCCAAGGCCTCCTTTATCCATAAAGAGCTGGGGTTAAGCCATGAGGTGATGAAGACGATCAAGAAAGCATTAGACCCGAAGAATATACTCAACCCGGGCAAAATGGGCTTTGGCGATACCGCCAAAGATATTTTCGACTCCTTTACGTATAAAGAATTTGTGGAGACTCCGGACCAAATTAAGAGTTTCGGTCCAGCGGTCGATAATGAGATCTTTGCCTGTATCAATTGTGGATTCTGCCGGGCAGGCTGTACGGTCTTTGCCCGCACGGGCCTTGAATCGGAGAATGCCCGTGGAAGGGTCATCCAGGCTTACTATATGATGAAAGGATTGTTGGAGCCTTCCAAAGAGGTGGCGGACAAATTCTACCTCTGCACGACCTGCCTTAACTGTAAGGCGACCTGCCCTGCCGGCGTGGTCGTCTCTGAGATTGTGGAAGCCGGACGCCGGAAACTGGTCGAGGCCGGATTCCTTCCTGAAATCCATAAGACATTGATGGAGAACCTGAAAGCGACCGGAAATCCATTTGGAGAACCGAGAGAGAAACGGACCGATGTTTATCCGTCAAGTTTTCAACCCAAGAAGGGGTCGGTCGATACCCTCTTTTTTCCGGGTTGCGTGGCCTCCTTTCAGGATGTCAACATCATTCCCAATCTCATGAATATCTTTGACAGGGCCGGAGTCTCCTATACCGCCCTGGGAAAAGATGAAAACTGCTGCGGATATATTTCTTATCTGGTTGGGACGGAAGAATTTAAGGAGGTGGGCAAGAAGAATCTTGATGCCTTCTCAAAAGTTCAGCCCAAGCAGATTGTGACCACCTGTGCCGGTTGCTATAAGACCTTTAAAGAGATCTACCCCAAGCACCTCTCCTTCAACACACCGGTGCTTCATGCGATCGAATATCTCGATCTGTTGATTCAGGATGGGAAGTTGAAGTTCAAGAATGGAAACCCGATGAAGGTGGCCTACCATGACCCCTGCGATCTGGGCCGCCACCTCAACATCTTCGAGCCTCCGAGAGAATTGATCAAGAAGGTTCCCGGAGTCACCCTGATCGAATTCAAGAATAACCGCTTGCTTGCCAAATGCTGTGGCGGTGGTGGAGGTCTGAAGGCATTCAATAACGAACTCTCCGGCGAGATTGCCTATCAGCGTATGGTTGAGGCTTTGGAAGTTGGAGCGGATACGGTCGTCTCCGCCTGCCCGGCCTGCAAGTCCAATCTCCAGTTGGCCGCCGCAAGGCTCCGAAAGGAGAAAAAAGGCCGCCTCAAAGTGATGGATATTACGGAGTTGGTGGCAGAAGCAATCGCCTAAAACGCAAAGCGCATAGAGCATGGCGCATAGGGTAATCGATAAGAAAAAGAGTCAAATCTAAAAGCTCTCTTCAAAAAATAGGGGAGAGGGCTTTTTTATTATGAAAATTTGAGTATTGGATTTGATTATAGGATTTGTTCTTTGGGATTTAAGACGCTATGCGCTAAGCGCTCTGCGCTATGCGTTATTTCGTAAGGTAGTCTTTCCAGATCTCTTCGAGGTGATCGAACCATTCCCTGAATTCATAAAGGAAGGCAATCTCGTCAAGGTATTCTTCAAGAGAATGGGCGGTCGAGGTCTCAATAAATCTCCGGCAGATTTTTCTCAGGGCAGGACGGAGCTGATCGCACCCGAAAGCCTGTATCAGGTTTTGGTCGGAGGGAAGGTTTGAATAGGGGTCTTCAGAGCTGTCATAAAATCTTCCATGAATACAGCGTAGGCATCTATTCTTTCTTAACAGAATCGCCCGATCGATCTCCTCATCCACTGTTTTGCGGATCATCTTTTTGAGGAGGGATGCCCTCTCTTTATGACTCATGGTCCTTGTCAACAGGGCGATTTCCCTCTTCGTCTCCTCAATCGACCGAGAAATCCCGCTCTTTATAATCTCCGGAGTAAGAACCTGCTCCATCCGGAGCAATCTTATCTCCTGAAAGACCAGCGTCTTAACCCCCAGTCTCAATACTCCTTTCAATTCCTTATCCAATGGCATAGAAGTCTATTACCAAAAAAAAGAATTCTTGGCAATCTTTTTCCTTGTCCCCGATGGGATAATTGAAAAAGACGGAAGAAGAGTTTAGAATGATGGGTAATGCATCTTCCAACCGCCACCTTAGAAAGAAAAAAGATTTCGAGGGTCGTCTTCTCCATCCGGCCCTCCTCTCCCATCGGTCAGAACATCTATCCCCTGATGGAGAATGCCTATGAAATAGGAGCCTGGTGTTTTGATCTTCCCACGGTTAGGCATCTCGAATCTTTTAAAACGTTGAGGGAGTCGACAAAGGATGAGGCATTAATAGGGTTTGGCCATATTGCAGCGGAGTCCGGAGTCTCCCTCATGGGAAAACCCCTTCATCAGTTTGAATGGAAGGTGGTCTCGACGATCGTAAGAAATATCGTCCCCCCGGATTCAGTCTGGAAACTTTTTCCTGCTCGCCCTTGCGGTGAAGTATTGACACAGAAAGAGATTGACCGGATGACGTTTGACCCATCCCGCTTCGACCAGGCCCTTTCCCCTTTTCAACTCAACGGAGTCCCGTTTCTCCTGATAGGAGGGAAGTATGGCGACTGGCTATTGGGGCTGGGAAGGAGCGACCTCCTGAGGGAGATGGTATCGGAAATCAGAGGGAAAGGATTCATCCCCATCTTCTCAGGCCTTTGGGCAACCTTTGTCTTGCCAAAGGCAAAGGCCCTTGATGTGGCGGGCTATGCCATTCCTGTCAATAAGAAAAAGAGCCTGTTCGATCTCGAGCAGGCATGTAAAATGATCAAAAAGTTTGACAAGCCCGTCATCAGCCTCGACCCACTATCGGAGGGAGAACTTTTAGAGAAATCGGAGGAGGCCTTCTCATTTCTTTTTGATGAGTTGAAAGTCCATTCGGCCATTGCAGAAATTAACTCGGAGGAGGAAGTCAAGAGCCTATTCAAGGGGCTGGAAAAAATCCCCTCCCTCATCCCGTTCCGAAAAACATGATGGCCCCGGCTGTTAGAGGGATGGTGAGGTTATCGTCCAGGGGAACGGGAAGCACCTCAATCAATGCGGCTCCCAGTGCGGCAAAACTTCCTGACAGCCGGTCCAGACCGGGATAGATCCAGACGATTAGAAGGGAGGAGACGAAGAAAGCCATGCTTCCTTCAAGCGTCTTCCTGAAGATCGGAACCTTTCCAAAACCTTTCCCTACAAGAGCCGCCGCCGTGTCCGAGAGGATGAGGATCAGTAAACTTGCAATGGCAATCGGTTTGGGAAAGAGCAGGATTGTCAGGATCGAGGCAAAGAGGAAAAAGGTTGAACCCATCAGGGTCGGTTTCTCTTCCTCCCTCAGCACCCTTCCGAAAAAATGCTTCCGAAACAGGGTAGCCAATCCTGGGTGAAAATGTCGAAGAAGATCGATGGCGAGATACAATAAAAAGAAAGGGATGAGGAAACTTAGAACGGCTGTATCAGAGGTAAGCGCATAGCCAACGGGAATGACCAGGGTGGCCAGATGAACCGTCTTTCTTTGGATCTCAATGCCGGTAATCATTTCAGTTATCTTTCATGTTTTACTGATCACTGATGACTGATCACTGCCTTCTATCTTTTATCGTCCCTCGTCCTTCGTCTTTCGTCCCTCGTCTTTCATCCTATGGGCTGTCAGCTTCTTTAGACCTTCTATTTCCTCATCGGTGAGAGAACGCAACTGGCCAACGGGAAGATTATCCAGCCTGATCGGCCCGAATCCCACTCGTTTCAACTTGAGGACAGGGTGGCCAATGGCTGAAAAGATCCTCTTCACCAGGTGGTTTCTCCCCTCCGTGACAACAGCTTCAACCCAGCTACGTTTCTCCATCTGACGGAGGATATGGGTGGCAACAACCTTCGCCTCGCCGTCCTCGAGCATCACTCCCTTCTTCAAACGCATCAACTCCTTCTTCTCGGGAACGCCCTCAACTTTAGCCCAGTAAGTCCTGGGGATTGAAAACTTCGGATGGGAGAGTTGATAGGCGAGATCACCATCATTGGTCAGAAGGAGAAGTCCTTCCGCATCGAAATCGAGACGTCCCAGCGGATAGACCCTCCACTTTATCCCTTTGAGGAGGTCCATCACTGTGGGCCTTCCTGCAGGGTCTTTGACGGTGGAGAGATAGCCTTTCGGTTTATTAAGGAGAAGCGTGATCTTGGGCTCGGGCCGGAATAACCTTTTCCCATCCACCTTGATATGATCTTTGAGGGGATCGGCTTTGAAACCGAGTTGATCGACTACCTTGCCGTTTACCGCCACCCTTCCCTCGAGCACCATCCTCTCTGCTTCTCGTCTTGAGGCGATCCCGGCCCTGGCCAGTATTTTCTGAATTCTCTCAAGTCCCATGGAATTTCCTAATCTCCCGCTTCATCAGTGGAAGGCGGCAGACCTTCTTCTTTTGAAACTTCTTCCGGCTC
>Ga0315277_10001364_pt1 | contig 35702 bp, 24 predicted proteins | sample YL17G05_15_MG_FD_203695 | JGI IMG/M metagenome (GOLD analysis project Ga0315277, IMG submission 203695) | Sediment microbial communities from Yellowstone Lake, YNP, Wyoming, USA - YL17G05_15 | ecosystem: Environmental > Aquatic > Freshwater > Lake > Sediment | place: USA: Wyoming | collected...
GACCCACAGGCCCTTACGGTGACACCGTTTCCGTCCGTTCTGCAACTGCGTCCTGAGTGTTCCAGGGCGCCCCGGTGACAAATCTCATACCCTCGCAGATGGACGTGGATTCAGTCGCTGCGAAAATCCTCGAATATCCCGCGTTGCCAATGTGTCGGAAATCGGCGAGATTGGAGCGCGATGAAGATCAGAGAACCACGCGCGAAGACCGAAGTCCCCTTCGACCCGGTGCTGTTTGCGGTTACCGTCCCGTCGCGGAAGCCCACGCCAAAAGACTTGCAGGACATCAAGAAGCACGAAAACGATCCCATCGAGCCGAAGGAATACGAGGGGATGGACGAGATGCTCGATGACCTATGATTTACCGGCGCACGGTCGGTTTCAAACGCGAACTCCGTTCCCTCCCGCCTGATCTTAAGCGCATCGCCCGCGCGAAATTCCGCTTGTTCCGCGCCAACTGGCGACACCCGTCGTTGAACGTCCACAAACTGGAAGGCGCGCTCTGGCATGGCCATCCAGTCTTCGACCTCTACGTCACGGTCCGCTACCGCGTCCTGTTCGTGATTGACCACGACGTCATCGTCTCCTTCTCCATCGGCCCGCACAGCATCGTCTCCAAGTGACTGCGCCCCGAATGACGAGGTAACAGGGCTCGAAATGGTCTTCGACACGGTGGGTGCTGTGCAAACACGCTTCGCGGGCTTTCTCGATGACCGGCAGAAAGTGGCGAAATTCGGAATACTCCAGCACCCGCGCGAGGTCGCGGGCCGACCAAGACTCGTGACCTTCCGGGCTGACGCGCTTGATGCGCTCGAAAGTGTTGCTGGCGACGGGGGCGGGCAATGGATCGCTCATGGCATTCTTTTTACCGGAAACGGCGGGTTTGATGAAGGAGGAATTGCTCACACAATTGCGCTGGAGATGCTCGATTGCTTTGGCACTCTTGCTCGTTGTCGGCAGTCCTCATTCCGACCTCAAACCATTGAAAACAAGCCTTGCCGCCCTTTCTGCCGGGCCTATGATCGCCCACGATGACAAGTCAGCCAGCAATTTGGCCTTTGCCCGTGACTTTGTGCCATTAACATTGTTTGGCCTGATCACACTACAGCGATGAGCAAACGGCAAGGAATCATCGGAGCCGGCGTTGCCATTGTCATCGCTTTGCTGGCGCTTTGTGCCTTCGGTGGGGTGCGGCCTTTCCGCATCACCGCGGGCAGCATGAAACCGGAACTCACACCAGGTGACTGCGTCGTCATGGAGCGGTTCATGTTTTTGGTACGGAATCCGCGGAGGGGGGACATCGTTGTTTTCCGAGCCGATCGCATTCCTCCGCTTCAGGATGGTACGATTTATCCCAAGCGTATCGTGGGACTGCCAGGTGACCACCTGCGGCTTGCCGACGGCAAGCTTCACGTGAATGAGGAGCACATCCCGCTCAAGAACCGGCACGGCGAAATCGCTTACGTGAATCTGCCCGGTTCCAAGTATCTGGCCTCCAGCAGTGATGGCGTGACGGTGCCCGACGGGCATTACTTCTTCCTGGGAGACAATTCCACCAACAGCCTCGACAGTCGCGCCTGCGGTTTCCTGTCTGCCAAGAGCATTTTAGGACGCTTGTGGTTTTGCTACTGGCCACCCAAAGATATGGGAGTCATCCGATGAGGACTAAGCACGGCGCTGGACTGGGATTTGTGCATCACCAGCGCGGCGGAGGGAACGAAATTCCGCCAGCGCTACTTGGAAGCGTGGCAATCGAATCAACCGCCAACCGCGCGAACCTACTGGTCGCGATGAGGCACAAACGAGGCGGGACGAGGTGAACCGCAGACGAACGCCGATGGGCGTGGATTCACCGCCGTTCTAGGCGTGAAATTGGCTCGAAAGCCTCCCGACCCTGTCGGTATTCTCCTGCACACTAATGACCTCGACCGAGACAGCCGCAGTGCAGGCTTCGGGCGGTTGCTTTGCGAGCACACGTTGGACGGTGGTGCTGGCGGCAGGTGACCCCAGCTCGCCCCAGGCGGCCACGGCGTTGGAGGCGCTCTGTCGCGCCTATTGGTATCCCCTCTATGCCTTCGTTCGGAGACGTGGGCATTCGCCACCTGACGCGGAAGATTTGACTCAGGAGTTCTTCGCGCGACTGCTTGAACACAACTGGGTCGCCGATGCCGACCGGCACAAGGGGCAGTTCCGGTCCTTTCTGCTGATGGCCATGAAACGCTTTCTGGCCAAGGAATGGGACAAGGCCCAGACCCTCAAGCGAGGCAGCCAAGTCCAGTTAGTTCCGCTCCAGTTGGACACCGCCGAATCCCGCTACATCCGGGAGCCGGCGGACACTGCCACACCAGAGCAGGTGTTTGAGAAGCAATGGGCAATGGCGGTACTGGAATCCGTGCTCAAACGACTGCGCGAGGATTATGTGCATGACAACAAGGGTGCGCTGTTCCACACGCTGGAACCCTGCCTCATCGGCGGCCGCGAGGCGCAGCCCTACGCCGCACTGGCGGCCCAGTTGGGAATGACGGAAGGCGCAGTTAAGATGGCGGTGTGCCGCTTGCGTGAGCGGTATCGGGAGCGTCTGAAGGAGGAGATTGGCCACACGGTGGCGTCGCCAGCGGAAGTGGAGGAGGAATTGCGGCATTTGTTCCGGGTGCTGGCCCGGCGGTGAAGATTTCTGGGGTAGGCCTGTTACCTTTTCCGTCAAATCCGTAGTGGAAGGGGTGGAACGAGTGTTCGACTATGTGAAACGTTTACAAGTCATTATACCTATCGTGTTGGCTGTCTCCGCAGCGGTACTGATGGGGACAGGTTTCAGCGCCGTCGTTCAGGAGAATGTCTCGCAGACATCTGCGGCGTTTCACCTCAGCTTCCTTGATTGGCACACGTGGACTGTGTACGGCGCGCCTGGGAAAGCGCCGCTGGGCATTCGTTTCTTGCCTGTGGTAATCGTCGTTGGGGCATTCGTAGTGGGAGCGGTTGTTGGTATGGGAGTCTGTTACCTCTTGCGTCAAATCCGTAGTGGAAGAGTTGGAATGATTGATTTGAGTAGCAAGAAGACGTGCAGCGGATGCCAGAAGCCGCTTCCAGAGGGTGCGCCAGACGGGTTGTGCCCGGGGTGTTTGATGAAGGCGGGGCTGGGCACCGGCGTGGACATCGGCCCGGACAGCCAACCCGACAGCGGGCAAACCCGCTTTGTGGCGCCGACCCCCGACGAACTGGCCAAGCTTTTCCCGCAGCTTGAGATTATCGCTCTGATTGGCCAGGGCGGCATGGGGGCGGTCTATCGAGCGCGGCAGAAGGAACTCGACCGTCTGGTCGCCCTCAAAATCCTGCCGCCGGGCATTGGCAAGGACCCCGCCTTTGCCGAACGCTTCACGCGCGAGGCCAAGGCGCTGGCCAAGCTCAATCATCCCGGCATCGTGACGATCCACGACTTTGGGCGCACGGACGGATTGTTTTACTTCCTCATGGAATTCGTGGACGGGGTGAGTTTGCGGCACTTGCTGGAAGGCGAACGGATTTCAGCCCGTGAGGCGTTGGCCATTGTGCCACAGATTTGCGATGCGCTCCAGTACGCCCACGACGAGGGGATTGTCCATCGGGACATCAAGCCGGAGAACATTCTGTTGGATCGCCTGGGGCGGGTGAAGGTGGCGGATTTTGGGCTGGCCAAATTGGTGGGAACGGAAGCGGGCGGAATCCCCCTCACCCCGTCCCTCTCCCCCAGTGGGGGCGAGGGTGCGCCAGCCCTCACCGACGCCGGCAAGGTCATGGGCACGCCACAGTACATGGCGCCGGAACAGCGGGAGCATCCGACGGAAGTGGACCATCGGGCGGACATTTACTCGCTCGGGGTGGTCTTCTATCAGATGTTGACGGGGGAACTGCCCGGCAAACCAATCGAAGCGCCGTCGCACAAGGTCCAGATTGACGTGCGGTTGGACGAGGTTGTATTGCGGGCTTTGGAGAAAGAACCACAACGACGGTATCAGCAGGTGAGCCAGGTGAAGACGGCAGTTGAAACGATTGCGACCAGTGCTGCTCCAGGGAGGAGTCCCAACCAGGCTGAAGTCCCCCAACCCTTTCCGAAATGGCTTTTGTTTCGGATCGGACTACCGAAATGGCCGGCGCGCCCGGCGGCTACCCGCAGCCGCCTGCGGGCCGCGTTGATTGTGGGCGTTCTGGTCTGGTTGTTCGTAACAGGGACCGTAACGCTCATCACGTGGATTCGGCCCGAAAGTTGGAAAGTGGTGGCTGTCATCAGTTGCCCCCTGAAATCGCAGCCCGGACGCCCGGTGAAGGAGCACTTCAAGCATACCGCAACCATGATCGAGCTCATGCGATCCGACGTCATCCTTGGCCGGGTCATTGACCGGCTCCAACTGGACGAGCGCTCGGGAAAACTGGACGAGCGCTGGGGAAAAAGGAACCTAGGGCTGAAACTCACCAAGGCGCAAGCGATGGTCTTGTTGAAACGGCGACTCGACGTGCGGTCCGAGGGCGGCACGCTTATCCAAGTCGGCGTTTTTGGCAAGCGGCCGGAAGAGCCGGAAGAAGCGATGGACATAGCCAACACCATCGCCGAAGAGCTCCGCGCCTTCCGCATCGAGCAGCACGAATCTCCGGCAGACATGCTCGAGATGACTCTTCGTTTCACCCCACCCAACCTCCTGCTCGGACTAGCGGCAGGTTTCGTGCTGGGGTTGCTCGCGGGCGGGCTGGTTCTGTGGCGTGGATTCTTGCGCCGGGGATCGCAGGCGAGTCAGGTGAAAACGGCGGTGGAAACGATCGACCAATCGTGCCCGCCAGCGGATGCCAATCCACAGCCAGCGGATTGGAGGACGTGGTCTCCGTTCCAATCGCCGCAGGTTCGGGAGATCTGCGATCACATGACCGAAGCGGAGAGGCGCGAGTGGACCCTGCGCGGAGCGTTGTTCGGGATTTGGAATGCCGCGACGTTTTTCGTTCCGTGGGGCATCGCCTTCTTTGCCCCGAAGCCGCTGAACTGGATTTTTGCACCGATTGTGCTGGTGGTGGGTCTCGGATTCTACCCGCTCTGGCGGCGAATAACACGGGAGTTTTTAGCCTCGACAAGGTGGGCCAGGCAGCAAGGAATCGCGCCCGGGAGCCTCCGGATGTCGCCGCGCATCATACTGGTGGGCCGGCACAGCGGTCATGCGGTCATTCGTTGGCCCGGCGTTCTGCTTGTCTTCATGCTGGTACTCGCCGTCGCGGAGGCGGGAGCGATCTTCGCCTCTTCGGTCCTGATGGGCTGGATTGACAGTCGATCCGTGGGCGTTGCTTTTGTCTCCAGTGTGCTGTTCATGGGGATTCTTGTTCGCCGTGGCCTGAGGACGCCGGTGGAGCATTTGACGACTTTGGATGTGCCCAGCGGCACGGGACCAAGACCGGCAGGAGAGAAATCGGCAGGCGCGTGGAACATCTTTGCGCCGGATGCACCGCGGTGGGCGACCGCTTTGCTGGCGGCCGCAGCGGTCTTAATTCCACTGGGCGCCTTTGTTGGAAAGGGGCTGATTCAAGGCGCAAAACCTACGCAGCACGTTCCATCCTTGTTGATCGGGATCGCAATCCTCCTCGCCGTGGGGGCGCTCGCATTATTTCTGGCGTGGCAGGCCACACGCCACTTGCGCACTCGCCTTCGGCCGGGCGCGAAAGCGCCGAACACACCAGCCCAAGCGACTTCACCTCCAATTCAACGCAAGTTTGTGCGGACGGCTGTTGTGGCGCTGATTCTGAGTATTGCGGGGAGCATGACATCCATCCTCCTCGGTTTGGTGGTCTTCAAGTCGCCAGTCGGAGTGGCGGTCTTCTTCTATGCCCTCGAAATGGCAGCGTTGGCGCTGGGAATCGTGGCTTGGTGTCGCCATGCTGGCAAGGTGGCCGTCATCCTGGCAGTCGTGCAGATGCTCGTGTGGGTTCCGGGCACACTCTGGCTTGCGGCGGAGAGGCAGCACGAAGGCCGAAAGGTCGAAATGCGCCGCCGGTCGCCGGCTGCTCAGAACGAGTTTCGGGCCCCACTGCCGCAAGGCGAGATCGCACTTGTTGGCGTCTCATATCATCCCTCCACCAATCAGCCGTGGTGGCGGCCCGACGGCTCGCCATGCCCGGAAGGCCCGTTCGAGCTCCGGAGCAGCACCAGTTCCGCCACCGGCGAGAGCATGACGCGGGAGTTCGTGATTCGCCTGACGGGATTGCCGGCGGACGCTTCGGGGCCAGTTTGGAGACTGGACCGGGGCAGTTGGGCCGGCAGCTCGGTGTACGTCCGCGGACAGCCCGTTCCGACTCTTCAAGGCATTTCGGCGACCGTGCCAAAGTCCGCCCGCACGGTGACGGTCAAAGTGGGCGTCGGCATGGGCGCATGGGAGACGGTGGCCAACCAAGTCCCGGGCGGCTCCGGCATCACCGGCGTCAGTCGCCAGGGCAGCAACTGGGTCGTTTCGTTTCCGAAGGCTGAGGGCGGGCAGGGGGGCGCGCGAATTCTGGTCACTCACACCGTGAGAGATTGGGAAACGCGCGTGCTGGCCGTGGATCAGGATGATAAGGAACACCTCCCCACCGGCAGCGAAAGCAGCGGGACAGATGCGTTCACCACTCTCAGCGCGAAGTTCCCTGACCTGCCGTTGGACCGAGTGAAGGAATTTCAGTTCCAAGTGCGGCCTTACCAGTGGGTCGAGTTCCGCAACGTCGTGCTGGATCCGAGACACCTTGAGACTGGCAAAGGCCCGGTGGTGAAGTAGGGCCTATGGACTAAGAAAGAGCGGGTTCGCGTGTCGTACAGTGAAATGATATGAGAACCTATTTGGCGGCGCTGACCGTGGCAGCATTGGCAGTCGCCGTTAACGCGGGGAACAGTTTTCGGATCACATCTCTTTCGGGCGACGGGGCATTGTCCTGCACCAATTTCCCCGGGGCGACTCGCTACCGCGTTGAATGGGCGCCAAACTTGCGCGACGGTTGGACGAACATTTTGGACGGCCTGAGTGCCATCCCAGGCACAGGATTGACCTACACCGTCCAGGTGCCGATGGAAATCGGCCAAACATCGGCGTTCTATCGCGTCGTTGCCACGGTACCGGACGTCGGGGCCGACTACCATGCCTACGGCACCGACTTTGTGCACACGGCGTTCCTCACCATTTACCACCAGCCCACGGTTCGCCAGACCGTCCGTGACCAACTCCAAGGCATGGTTGATCGCGGGGCAACGCGAATCTCGACGAGGATCTGGTTCGTCACCGAGCCTGGCACCACCAACTTCGGCGAGACTTGGCGGGTAACGTTTCCTATGACGGATCAAGAACAGACGAACCTGCACCTCTATGCGCAAGATGTGGCTGCGGTCCAGGGGTCCGGCGGAAACCGGCTGCGGCTTGATCTCGGCATGCTCTGGCTGGGGGCGGCCGATTACACGCGGGGAACGCCCACCACGGGTCTCGGCTGGACGCCGATCACCGGGGCCGTGTTCACCAATCGTGTCAATACCACGACCGACAAGTTGCTGGCCGCAGTCAGCGGCGTGTCTCGGCCCGACGGCGTCCGCGTGGTGGAGACCATCTATCTCAACGGCGAGGTCATGATCGGCGCGAAGGCGAACGAGGACTGGTTCATGACGGCCCACTATCCTCGCTTCGTGTCGGCGGTCACTCAGGCAGGATTCACCCCTTCGGTCTATTTCATCGTGGCCGACTCACAAGACCATGTCCTCCAAAACGACTACATCGATCCGCAATACCCCGTTCTGAACAACCACCGCTCCATGTTCTGGGTTTACCGAACATTAAGGTTTTTGGCAGACAATAGTCTTTTCATCCCCGCACGCATCGACTTCTCCTACTACGTGCCTTCCAGCGGGGCAACCTACACGCAACTCCTCACCCGAGTGCTTGACGATGCCGACGCGACGTTGCCGACGCTCGGTGCCACGCAGTCCTATGCCCTACCTGAGACGTACTACTTTGCGGACGGTGCCCAACGCAGAGTGTTCGGGCAGGCAATCGCCGAGGAAATGGCCACCAGGCAGCGCTTGAAGTTGGTCGCTTTTTGGACGACCCCGGACGGCGGAGGGACCGGCACGAATATCGCCTATCCCTTCGCCTTCGAGGACTACCGGCTTATTCCTGGCAACTGAAAGCTCACGCGGGGGAAGCTGGCCACCCTCAAGTTTCGCCAACGCGACCCCCAAGCGTGGAAAGCGGAGCACAAGTGAACACGCCGTGGTTCGCTACCTTTCGCCCGGCTTGCGGAATTCCATTTCCCATTTCGACTGACCATGCACGAACAACCGCGCGGTCTTTCCGGCGAGCTTGTCGGTTTCGCGCCGCGACTTGTCCGTGCCGACGACCTGCGGGTACCAGGCGTTCGTGGCGAGGTTTCCAAGGATTTTCGCAGGCGCGGTCCACTCAGCGGGGTTGGCAAGATCGCGATTGAAGCTCACGTAAATCCCTTCCTGCGTCCAGTCGGCATCCGTGGCGCGGTTCAGCAACACGACGTATTGGCGGAGGTGCGTGTTCCAGTGAATCGCCGGTCCCCAGAACGCGTCGGCGTCGGCGTGATGCCAGTCCACACGCGCCGGAAAAATGGGAGTCGCCTGCCCACCGAGACCGGGCGAACGCCACTCCCGCTCGCGCCATTTCCAAACCCGGCCCACCGGCGCATCGCGGTCCGCCCAACGCATCCGCGCCATGGCGACGCCTTGTTCGGACACTTCGCCGGCGTAGGTACTGATGAAGAAGTAAAGCCAGCGTTGCGATGAATCGAGCATCACCGAGAAATCGCCGTTGCCGCCGACGAAGTAAAAATTCTTCGTGTCGCAGCGAAGGATGGGCGGTGCTTCGAGCACGATGCCAAGGTCGTGCCACGTCGCGCCGTTGTCGCTGGATTTCACCGCGCCGATTTTCGGAGCGGTGAAGCTCATGTATGGCGCCTTGGGGTGTTTGCCGGGGCAGATGCCTTGCGGCTCGAAGTGATACCAGCCGTAAAGCGTGCCGTCCTTGACCTTCCAGGTGCATTCGATCCAGCGCCCGCCGCTGGCTTTCGTGTCGTATTCGCAGCGGACCTGGCGGTTGGTGAGGTGGAACAGGTCTGCACCCTCGCTGCGCCACGGATGACCGGCGGAGTTGAAGACGAACAGCCTGTCGCCGTCCCAATGGAGCGGGTTGTTGCAATCGCAATCGCCGCGCGTGTCCGGGTCGGGTGAGTTGGCGCCGAGAAATTGGAGCAACGGCGCAGCGCGGAGGATCACCTGCGCTTCGTGCGAACTACCCGGACCTGGAGTCGCGCAGCCGCCGCCCAACCCGGCGAGAACTCCGAGCAAAAGGGCCGAGTGGAGCTTCAGCAAAACTGGCGTTACGATGTCTTCCGGCGGTTCAAGCGAGCTTGCGTGTGCTGACATCGTGGAAATCTACGCCGAGCTTTCTGAGAGCGTAAGAACTTTCGCGGAGGAAGTTGCCATAGGACACCATCCAGTGGAATCCTTTCATCTCCTCCAGCAGCGCGGCGCAGTCGCCATTGATGTGCATGTCCACCTGGGAACGGCAGATGTCGAGAAACGGATTGCCCACGATCTTCCCCTCGAAGCCCACCCATTTCTTGCACGCGAAATCTGGCACGAGACACGTGCAAACCTGGCCGAGCTTCATCTCCACCTTCGGCGCAGCGCCGTAGTCGGACTCGAAGTGCGTATAGATCTTCGTCCGCTCGGCATGTTTGCCATCCATCTTTCGCGGTGCGGTGCAATGCGCCAGCGTGACGACGTTGCCGTGCGGCGTGGTCGGGTCATTCAGGAACACGGGCAGGCCGGAGATGTAGTGCAGCAAAATGCCGGACGGGATGACGACGAAGTCGGATTCGCAGAACGCCAGGTAGCCCTCGTCGTTGAGCAGACTGAGCGGCATGCAGGCGGTCGTCTCTGACATCGGCATGATGGTGCCCATGCAATGTTGCACCGTGATGGCGTCGGTCTTGGCCTCGTCCATGATGTCCTTGAACACCTCGGTGAGGATGAAGGCGTTGTCGAGGAACTTGCGGTTGGTGTGCAACGAAACTCTGGACTCGCGCAACAGGCGACCGGCATCGGCTTCAGCGCGTTTCGCTAGGGCGGCGTCGGTTTTCGCCGCCTTGAGGCGCGGGGCGAGTTCGGAATACGGGAAGTCCACGATGTCGAGCTTCCAGAGGTTGCGCGAGATTTCCGGCGCCTTCTGCGCCATGCCCGCGCCCCAGCCGCCCGCGCCGCCGATGGCGACGATCTTCTTGCCGAGCGCATTCTTCAGCCCATGCAACGCGCGCAGGCGCCAGAGCAGCTCCGCGCCGTCATCCACGACAAGTTCGTTCACATCCATGCCCGGCTGGCCGTATTCGTCCACAGCCTTGCGCAGGAAATGCGGATGCGCGATTTCGTACCAGAGATACACTGGGCCGGAATCGTGCCGCAGGAACATGAGGTTAAACTTGTCTTTCAGCGTCAGCGCTTCGAGCGTGTCGCGCCCGGCGCCGGCGGCGTAAATGAGCATCGCGTCGTAATCACCCTGGGCGATGTTGGCGGCCTGTTGTTTGCCGGTGGCTGTGGTGAGCGGCGCGATTTCGATGGGGAAATCCGCCTTCGACTTGAGCTTTGCCAGTTCGCCAGCGATGCGCTGCTTCTCGGCGGTTACGTCGGCTTCGGTTTGAATGCCACCCCAGCCGCGCCAACTTGTGGCCTCCCGGCGTTTGGGCAGGCCGTAGGTGAGGACGGGCTGGACTCGCAGCGTCTTGACAATCCGCCCGGGGCGTGCTTTGGCAGCCGGCACATCCGCGGCGCCAAGATTCAACGCCGGCAATGCCAGACCGCCGATGGTCAGCGTGCTGACTTGGAGGAGGAAATCGCGGCGGTTGACGCTTTGGATTGTGAGCGGCATCGGCGCATGGCCGGCGCAGCAGGTGCAGTGACAACGGTGGGGGAAGGTTTGCGCATTCATGATGTCCGTGCTTTCAGTTGTGCCCGCAAGAACCCGGAAGTGTTTCCAGCCCGCGGGCGGTCTTGTTCACTGGTTCGCCATCAGGCAGGAGCATCCTTTTGCTGCGGCGCGTGAATTGCAACACCTTTTTTGAGTCCGCCGTCACAGAATATCGCCTTGCGACCACACGGCCGAGACACTACCAAGAACCCGCAAACACCACTATCAGCCGATGAAAGCTACCATCACTCGCATCGAGACATTCCCGGTCATTTACCCGAACGTGGGCTGGTTCAAGTTCCTCGAAGGGCCGAAGGGCGAGCCGGCGGGCCGCGCTTCCGTCGTGGTCAAGATCACGGCGGACAACGGCGCGGTGGGTTGGGGGCAAAGCGTTCCGGCGCATCGCTGGAGCTACGAGACACTCGAAACGGTCCAGACCACGATCCAGAATTACCTCGCGCTGGAGTTGATTGGGCTGGACCCTTTCGACGAGGAAGGCATCCGCGCGGCGATGAACCGGATCATCGCGCCGTCGTTCTCCACCGGTCAGCCGATCTGCAAAGCGGGCGTGGACCTCGCGCTGTTCGATTTGACCGGCAAGCTGCTTGGGCAAAGCGCCGCGCAGCGCTGGGGCAAGACCGTTCGCGACATGATCATGCTGAGCTGGACGGTCAACGCGCGCACGCTGGACGAGGTGGAACGCGTGGTGGGCGAGGGTTTGGCGCGGGGCTACCGGCATTTCAACGTGAAGGTCGCGCCCAACCCGAAGTTTGATTTGGAACTTTGCCGGCTCGTGAAGCGGCTCGCGCCGGACGGTTTTCTTTGGGCGGATGCGAATGGCGGTTATGACGAAGCCACTGCGCTCGAAGTCGCGCCGAAGCTGGCGGACGTGGGCGTGCGGGTGCTCGAACAACCGCTACCCGCCGCGCGGCTCATCGGCTACCGGCGGTTGAAGCAGCAAAGCGCGCTGCCAATCCTGATGGACGAAGGCATCGTGTCTTGCGTCGAATTGGAGGAGTTCATCAAGCTAGGTTTGCTGGACGGCATCGCGGTCAAGGCCGCGCGATGCGGCGGTATCACCGAGGCGCGGCGGCAGATTGAACTGGCGCAGGCCGCCGGCCTGATGTGGCTGGGCAGCGGCTTGACGGACCCGGACATTTCGCTCGCGGCGTCACTCGCGCTTTACGGCGCTTTCGACTTGAAGTTTCCCGCTGCGCTGAATGGACCGCAGTTTTTGAGCGGCAGCATTCTCAAGCAACCGTTCGTCGTCACCCACGGCGAAGTCGCGGTGCCGTCCGGCGCTGGCCTCGGCGTCGAGGTGGACGAGACGAGGCTCGCAACTCCGCATTGAGCAGCGGCTGGCCGGATGATATGCTGCGCGCCGGGTCAACATTATGGACTTCTTTCAAACCGTTCACGCTCGCCAGTCGGTGCGCGCCTACCAGGCCAAGCCGATCGAGGCGCGACAAATTCAGAAGATTCTTTCCGCCGCAAACCAGTCGCCCTCCGCCGGGAACTTGCAGGCGTACGAAATCGTGATCGTGCGCGACGCAGCGACGATACGGGCGCTGACGCAGGCGTGCTACAATCAGGATTTCATGGCGCAAGCGCCAGTCGTGCTGGCGTTCTGCGCCGATCCCGCGCGCTCCGCTGCGAAGTACGGCCGCGCGGGCGAAGAGCTTTACTCGTTGCAGGACGCGACCATCGCCGTGACGTACGCGCAGCTCGCGGCCACAGCACTGGGCTTGGCGACGTGCTGGATCGGTGCGTTCCGCGAGCAGGAGGTCGTGAAGGTCCTGCACTTGCGAGCCGGCTTGCGACCGATTGCGTTGCTGCCGGTCGCCTGGCCAGCGGAAACGCCGCCGCGCACGCCGCGCCGCGAACTGAGCGACCTCGTGCGCGAGCATCTGCCGAAAGCAACTTGACGCGCCCGGCGGGGATTCGCGCTGCCTGAACTTTCGTTGACTTGCATCAAAGTCGTTGCCGTCGTGATTTTGATATTGTGCGGATGGCTGCGGTTGGCCATCAACGCGCAGCCTGCGGGGGGGCACCGCAGTGAGAAGAGAGATTCTGTTGGCATGACGAATCGACTTCGACCTATGAGAACGACAACTGTCACCACCGGGCTTGCCATGCTGCTGAGCATGGTCCTTTTCCTTTCGACCTCCGGCGCCGCCCAGGGGCAGAACACAGACGCCGCGTCGGACAAGGCGTCCAGCAAAAATTGCGTCACCTGCCATCGCAAACAGTCACCCGCGCTCGTCATGGAATGGGAACGCTCGCGCCACGCGCAGATGGAGGTGAGCTGCCTGGACTGTCACGGCGCGCAGGAGAGCGAGCCGGACGCGTGGAAGCACGAGGACCACTGGATCTCCGCGCTCGTCACGCCGAAGGATTGCGCGCAATGCCATGAGGTCGAGGCCCGGCAGTTCGCCCGAAGCCACCACGCCAAGGGCGGCGAAATCCTCGCCAGCCTCGACAACGTGCTGGCCGAGAAAGTCGCCGGCATGCCCGGCAACAAGGCCGACGCCGTCAACGGTTGCTGGCAATGCCACGGCGCCATCGTCAAGTTCAAGCGCGATGACAAGGGTGAGATTCTGCACGACGAAAAAAGTGGCAAGCCGCTCCTTGACCCGGACACGTGGCCGAACTCGGGCATCGGGCGGCTGAATCCCGACGGCTCGAAAGGCAGTTGCCACGCGTGCCATTCGCGGCACTCCTTCGAAGCCAAGCTGTCGCGCTCGCCGGAGAATTGTGGCAAGTGCCACATGGGACCGGATCATCCGCAGATTGAGATTTACAACGAGTCGAAGCACGGCATCGCCTTCCACGCGAACCGCGACAAGATGGCGTTGGACAAGTCGAGCTGGGTGCTGGGCAAGGATTATTCCGCCGCACCCACTTGCGCCTCGTGCCACCTCAGCAGCTACATGACGACCAACGGTGCCGCGGCCAGCAACAGCCACGACGTCGGCGAGCGCATTTCCTGGACGCTGCGGCCGGTGGTCAGCTCCAAGCTGAACCTCGTGGTGTTCGAGGATGGCTTCAAAGACGATTACCCGGAGAGCCGCCCGTTGCCGAAGGTGGGCGACGAAATCGCCACCACCGAGAAAGTGGTCGAGAAAGACGCGCTGGTGAGCAAGTCCGTGAAGCGCAAGGTGGCTCGGATCGTCACCTGGCAGCAGCGGCGCGAAACGATGCAGGGCGCCTGTCTCAATTGCCACAGCCGATCACACGTGGACAACTTCTACAAGCAGTTCGACGACCTCGTCGTGCTCTACAACGAGAAGTTCGCCAAGCCGGCGCAGAAGATCATGGACGAGCTGACCGCAGACGGCGCGTTGAATCCGAAAGCGCCGTTCGAGCACTCGGTGCAATGGGTCTTCTACGAGCTGTGGCATCACGAAGGCCGCCGCGCCCGCCACGGCGCCAGCATGATGGGGCCGGATTACACCCATTGGCATGGCATGTACGAGGTGTCGAAACATTTCTACGAAAAGTTCCTGCCCGCCGCCATCGAGGCCGCGAAGGCGAAAAGCCCAGAGCTGGGCAGGAAATGGGAGGCCAAGATCGCGGAGCTTTTGACGAAGGACGAACACCGCTGGCTCAAGGGCCTGAGCGCCGAGGAAGTCGAAGCACTCAAGAAAAGCTACAAGGAACGGTACAACCAGTAACGGCCGGCTTCAGTCCCAAGCGGGGCGGGTCATTGACCCGCCCTTTTGTTTTGGAGCGAGCACCGTCGCGGGAATTGTCTGTTACCTCCGGCGGAAAATCGCTTTACTATTGGTGACGAGCCATGGCCGCGCGAGCATGTCCATTCTGCGGCGGGGAGTTGAAGGCTGAAGTTCTTGGCGGCCTCTGCCCCCGATGCGTCCTCAAGCAGGCCAGCGCGAACGGAGCCCATCCTCCAGAACCTCACCGCGACGACCACGACGCCTCGCCCGACGCAGCCGAGACCCCCGCCACTCGCCACTCGCCACCCGTCAGTCCTGCTCGCTTTGGCGACTACGAGTTGCTGGAGAAAGTCGCCGAAGGCGGCATGGGCGTCGTGTATCGCGCCCGCCAGCTCAGCCTGAACCGGGTCGTGGCGGTCAAGATGATCCAGCCGGGCCGGGTGGGCAGTCCGGAAATGGTCCTGCGTTTTCGAGCCGAGGCGGAAGCGGCGGCCAGCCTGCATCACCCCAACATCGTTCCCATCCACGAAACCGGCGAATGCGAGGGCCAGCACTTCTTCTCGATGGATTTTATCGCAGGACAGAATCTCGCGGAAGCGGTGCGCGAAGGGCCGCTGCCGTTGGCGCACGCCGCGCAACTCGTTGCGAAAATCGCCGCCGCCGTTCACCACGCGCACCAGCACCAGATTCTGCATCGCGACCTCAAACCGTCCAACGTGATCCTGGACGCAACCGGCGAACCGCAAGTCACGGACTTCGGTCTGGCGCGGCGGCTCGGCGGTGATTCCACCCTCACGCTGACGGGGCAGGTGTTCGGCTCGCCGCGCTTCATGCCGCCCGAACAGGCCTCGGGTCGGCCCGGCGCGGTGGGTGTGCACAGCGACGTGTATGGCCTGGGTGCCATCCTTTACTACCTGCTGACGGCCCGACCGCCGTTCGTGGGCGAGACCATGGAAACCACCCTGGCGCAGGTGCTCGAACAAGAGCCGGTGTCACCACGACTGCTCAATGCCAGCGTGCCGCGTGATTTGGAGACGATTTGTCTGAAGTGTTTGGATAAGGAGCCGTCGCGGCGCTACGCCAGCGCGCAGGCCGTAGCCGACGAACTGGGTCGGTTCCTGGACAAGAAACCCATCCTGGCCCGGCCGGTCGGGCTTGCTGGCAAGGCCGGGCGCTGGTGTCGGCGCAAACCGGCGCTGGCGATGGCGCTGGGCGCGGTGGTGCTCGTGGCGGCCGTGGGCTTCGTGGGAATTCTCACGCAGTGGCGCCAGGCCCAGGCGCAGCGCGATGCCGCGGTCCAGGCGCGGATCCGGAGCGACCAGGAGCGCTATGATGCTGCCATCTCCGAGGCGCAGCTCCTCATCGAGCAGAACCGGTTTGACCGGGCGCAGGAAATCCTGGCACGCGAACAACGGGAGAGCTATCGCGGCTGGGAATGGGGCTGGCTCCAGCGGCTGTGCAACTTGGATCTCATGACTTTTGCGCGCACGAACGAGTTAGTGTGCTTGGCTTTCAGCCCCGACGGGCGCTACTTGGCCACCGCTGGCTTCCACGGGACAGCCAGCGTGTTCGACTTGGAGACGGGTCGGGAAGTGTGCTCATTGCCGGGACATCGGGATACGATTTTCTCGGTCGTGTTTAGCCCGGACGGAAAGCAGCTTGTGACCGGGAGCTATGACGGGACGACCCGGGTTTGGGATGTGGCCACCGCCCAAGGGCTCCTGGTGCTGACGAACGGCGACAAGGTGGTGGGGGCAGTGTTCAGTCCCGATGGCGAGATCATCGCCACCGCCGGGCTATCCGGGGGGCTTAAGTTGTGGGATGCCAAGTCTGGCTCGCTCCTGCCCAAGCGTTTCGACCTTGAGCAGCCCGCCACAGCCCTGGCCTTCAGTCCGGACGGGCGACGCATCGCCTGTGCGGCGGGCCCGTGGGTTTTTGACGCCGACGCCGATGCCACATTGAACATCTTCGATCTGAACAGTGGACTGCATCAGAGTTTCAAGACGCACCGGAAAGGGATCGTGCGCGTTTGCTTCAGTCCTGACGGGCGTTGCCTGGCGACGGCCGGTTTGGATGGCACGGCCCGGGTCTGGGATGTGGAAACCGGCACCGAAGTCGAGGCGTCCCGAGTGGTATTCGGACCTGATGCAGTTCGCGAAGTCGCCTTCAGCCCCAACGGGCAATGGCTGGCAGTGTGCACGTCGGGCTGGGTTGGTGGTGCCAAAATCTTCGAGGTCGGGACCGGCCGGTTGGTCCGGAGCCTTGACGGACATTCGATTGGGGTCACCGCGATCGGGTTCAGCCCGGACGGGAGCAAGCTCGCCACCGCCTCCTACGATGGAACGGCACGGATTTGGTCGGCGCCCGCCCTGCCCGAATTCCTCAGCCTGGAGGGCCACGACCAACCGGTGTGGGTCATCGCCTTCTCGCCTGACGGAAAGCGGTTGGCCAGTGGCAGCTTCGATCAAACCGCGCGCGTTTGGGATGCCGAGACCGGTGATTCGCTAACCGTCATCAATGTTGGTTTCCCCGTGGTTTCGCTGGCGTTCAGTCCCGAGGGTGATCGTTTGGTGACCGTGGGGCCGGATCACACCGCCTGCATCTGGCCGGTCCAAACCAACCGGGAGCCATCCGATAGCCCGCCAGGTTTTGGAGTGCGGCAGCCCTCTGCCGCTTTGGCTTCCGAACCACGCCAGGAGCGTGAGATTGTGGAGAAAGCGCCAGAGGACTGGCGCACTCCAAGACGCTTGCGCGGTCACACGGGCACGGTGATGGCTGTGGCGTGGAGCGCCAACGGCCAGTGGATACTGACCGGCAGCAAAGACGGCACCGCCTGCCTTTGGGACGCGACTACGGGCACCCAACTCCGCAAGGTGCACTGTCACACCAACTGGGTGCTCAATGTCGCGTTCAGCCCTGAGGGTCGCCGCTTCGTGACGGCGGGGAGGGACCGGACGACGCGCATTTGGGAAGTGGATACGGGCCGGAGTTTAGCAGCGCTGACCGGAGACAGCGATTGGGTGCAGCAGGTGGCGTTTAGTCCCGATGGGCGGCAGGTCGCCACCGGCGACCGGGATCGGCGGGTCAGGTTGTGGGACGCCGACACCGGCCGCTTGTTGCTGACCTTGGAAGGCCACCGGAGCGGCATCAGTTCACTGGCGTTCAGTCCGGATGGGGCGCGGTTGGCGACCGCCGGTGGCGGCGTAAACCCGCTCGGCGAACTCTCTAAGTATGACCGTTCAACCATCCTCTGGGATTTGCACACCGGACACCGTCTCTTGAAGCTCGACGCGCACTTTTCCTGGGTCTTGGCCGTCGCTTTCAGTCCGGATGGGAGGCGTCTGGCGACGGGAAGCCTGGATAACACGGTTCGCATCCGGGAATCGTTTCCATGGAAATCCAGGGATTATCCTGGCGGCCCCCACGCCACCCTGGCCGAGCAGACAGAAGCCTTCAAACGCGGCCATTGGCGGGACCGGATGCGCTCGGCCTCTTGGGCTGTTCCCCTGGGTACTCGGCCTTTACAACCGGGACGTCGCCTCGATTATCTTTACAGCATAGAAGTGAATCTCCCGGCTCAACCGGCAGCGCAATGCAAACCAGTCGCTCCCCTGCCGCGACGCGAGCCGCACGCAGACGCGAATCTGGTTGATCTGAGTGCCAGCTACAACGCCGCGCTCAATGAGACTTGGCAACCCTCTTGGCGCCTCCTGGACGTGGATCAGAATCTCTCGAGTCTGCCGCCCGGGGTCCACCGCCTCGCCGGGGTGCCCTTCGATATGCGCGGCATCATCCGGCTGCGCCGGTCTTTCTTCGGCTATGCCATCTTCCCGACCCAGGTCGAGATTGCGGTCGCCCGCAAGTTCCGCCGCCTGCACTTGCTGCATGGAGCAGATTCCTCCACCAAGGACGGGACGCAGATCGGCACTTATCGGCTGCACTATCGCGATGGTGGCTCGGCTGAACTCAGGATCGTTTATGGACGCGATGTGTTGGATTGGCGGGCATCTGGAGAGGGCGCCCCGCAAGGCATGGAAGCAGAGGTGGCCTGGACTGGCACTGACGACCAGACTCAGCCCACCGGAACGCAGGCGCGGCTCTTCAAACGAACCTATGAGAACCCTGCGCCCGGGCGCGAGGTCACTCGCATCACCTTTGAGTCCGCAGTGACCGGTTCTGGGCCTTTTCTCCTGGCCATGACCGTTGAGCCGTAGCCTGCATTTCTGTGCAGACGATGGAGCCCGAGCCAAGGACCTCGGACTTCGGTCCGCTGCATGTCCCGAACTGTATCGCTAGCTGAGAAAATGTGGCAGATCCCCCCCGGTAGAAGAGCCGGGGCGCGACGGCGGCTCCAGAGAAGCAAACGAAGGACACGAAGAATTCCCCTTCTCTCCGTTTCCTTCGTTTCCTACCGTATAAAGGACTTTGACATGGGTCAGTTCCCCACGGCCACGCGGTAAAAGAACGGCCCGCCATTCGTGGCGGTGGTATCCTCGTAAGTTGTCGTGCCGACCTGGCCGACGATGTCGCTGGCCAGACTGGAGAACGACGGCGGCGACGCAAGATTGGTCCCACGTTCGAGCCAGTAGGTCCGCGTCGGGACGCTTTGCCAGATCACCTGCAAACCCGGCATGCCGTTCGTCACCGTAACCATCCGCAGAACGGAGAGTGCATCGGTTGGAATCGTGTCCGCGCGCCACTCCTGCCAGTTGCTCATGCCGTCGCCGTCGGGATCGAGGGAATCCGCCGAGCCATCGGTGGGCAGGCCATAGTGCTGCAACCAGGCGTAGGAAATCACCGAGCCGGGTCCTTGGAACTCGTAGGCCCCGATGTCCACCGTGCCGCGAACGATGCGTGGGAGGCCGTCCAAGTCAAAAAGGTTGGTGAAGTAGTAATTGGTGAGGTACGAGTTGTTGCCGGCGTTGATGCAAGGGGAGTTGGATTGCAGGCGCAGGTTGCCGCTCGCTTGGTTCACGAACTGCGGTGCGTTGGTGATGTTGCCGATACTCTGCCAAGTGTCAGGTTGCGGCGTCGTGCAACAGTAGTTCAGGAGGGTGCTATCGTAAGTGTAATTTGCCCCGTCCGCAGCCGTGTTGGAATAGACGATGCAGTTGTTCAGCGTGGACCAGTATGCCCCGCCCCCAGAACCTGCCGAGTTGCCGACCAAGGTGCAGTTGTTAAGCGTGCTGGCATACGCCCCGCCGCCGGAATTCGTAGCGAAGTTGCCGGTCAGTGTGCAGTTGTTCAGCAGGCTAAATCCCAGGTCAGCATTTGCTGCCCCAGCGCCATCTTGCGCGGAGTTGCCGGTCAGTGCGCAGTTGTTGAGCGTGCTGGCATACGCTCCGCCGCCGGAATCGGTCGCCGAGTTGCCGGTCAACATGCACTTGTTCAGTGTGGCGCCAAACGCTCCGCCGCCGATATTAGCCGAGTTGCCAGTCAACGTGCACAGCAAGAGCATGCAGGACATGTGGTACTTGCCGTCGTGACCGGCCACTCCGCCGCCCCGCCAAGCCGAGTTGGCCGCCAACGTGCAATTCATGAGCATTGCGTCGTACGCCCCGCCGCCGCTGCCGCTGCCCGATTCGGCAGAGGCCGAGTTCCCGATCAACGTGCAATTCTTTAGCTTGGCGTTGCAAGCCCCGCCGCCCTTTAGCGCCGAGTTGGCGGTCAACTTGCAATTGTCCAGCGTGCCCTCAAACGCCCCCCCGCCGTTACCATAAGCAGAGTTGCCAGCAATGACGGAGTTGGTCACAAAAGCGTTTGTGGATTCGCACCACACGCCGCCGCCGCTCGATTCGCGGTATAGCGGGTAGTCGTCCACATCACGCGTCGCCCCGTTGGTCAAGGTGAACCCGGAGAGGCTGGCGCCGTTGGTGAGATATACGCAGCGAATCGCGCCGTCGCCGTTGGTGGTGCCGGGCGCTTGGTAGCCCCGGATGATCGTGTTCGTCGGCCCGTTGACGCTCCGGACGGTCACCGGTTTGTCCACTGCTACGCGGTTCACCAACACATTCGTTCCCACCGCCCGCCCGCCGGTGGCGTAGATGCCGTTGCTCACCACGACCTCGTCGCCGACCACCGCGGCGTCCACCGCCGTTTGGATGTCGTGTGCCGCGCTCGCCCACGTGTCGTAGGGCGGCCCCGGGCTGGGACTGCCCTGCCAGACGTAGCGCACGGTGGCGGCAGAGGGGCTGCCCGTCGCAGCAAGGAGCAGCAGGATGAGAACATTGAACCTCGAACCTCGAACGTTGAACGTCGAAGTGGAGTTTGGTTTTGGTTCATTCGTTTTCATGAGAATCCTCTTCGTTACGGTTGGAAGATGTTCCCGAGAGTCATTGCTTGAGCACACGATAGAAACGGGTGGATTTGCCCGGCGCGTCCGGGTCGGTCCACTGAAGTGTGCCCGTCACGTTGGTCACCGTGGCCATGGGCGTCCAAGCCGCCAGGTTGCTCGAACACTCGATGGAGTAACTCATGCCCTTCCAACAGTGGATTTGCAGTTGGCCGGGTTGGGCCATTTGCAGTCGCGTGGGTTCGGTCACAGTCAAGTATTGTCTGACCGGGACGTTCTTGAGTTCCTGCACGATGCCGGAGGTCCACTCGATCCGCAGCATGTCCACGTTGGTGGCATCGCCCAAGCCAAAGTGGGCGACAAAGCTCTGGCCGCCCACAGGGCTGCCGCCCGCATCAATCAGGCGGAGCTGCCACATCTCCCGGCCGCGAATAGTGGCCTTGACGCGCACTTTGGCGCCCGTGCCCCAGCGCGGCGAACTGGTGCCGACGCACTGTACGCAGAGCCAGTTGTTCGAGTTGCCGTTGTTCCGGTAGAGGCAGTTGGGCGTGCTCCCCCCCAGATCGTGTTCCGAGATGAACAGATCCAGGAATCCATCGTGGTCGATATCCACCCAATTGGCCCCGAGCACACCACCAGTTTCATTGACGGGGCTGCCCGTGGTGATTTTGGTAAAGGTGCCATCCCCGTTGTTGTGGTACAAGACACATTTGCAGGCTTGGGATCTCTCGTACCCATTAGCCGCGAAGAGATCGAGCCAGCCGTCATTGTCATAGTCCCCCCAAGTGCAAGCCCAACTGTTCAACATCTCGCTCGCCAGCGGGCCAACGTCGTTCGTCGTCGTTTTGGTGAAATGGCCTGTGCCGTCGTTATGGTACAAGGCGACTGGCAGACTTGCGGGGTCCGGATAGTCCGCTGCCGTCACGAACGCATCCAGGCTTCTGTCGTTGTCGTAGTCGGCCCAGGCCGCGCCGTACCAAGCTCCCACCTCGCTGACGAGCGGGTCGCCCGTCACTTTGATGAAACCGCCGTTACCCGTGTTGCGATAGAGGCAGTTGGTGCCTTGGTAGTTACTCACAAACAGATCCGGCCAACCGTCATTATCCACGTCCACCCAGTTGGGCAGGTTAAACATGCCCAACTCGCCGGTGATCGCATTGGTCAGTTTGCGGAACGTCCCATCGCCCTGATTTTGGTAGCACCAGTTTTTCGCCATTTCTAACGCCTGGAGTCCATTCGCCACAACGAGATCCAGGTAACCATCACGATTGAAGTCGCCCCAGGCACCGATGCTGGAGACTTCGCCTTCCGCGACGATCGCGTTGGTCGTGATCCGGGTGAAGGTCCCGTCGCCGTTATTGCGGAACAGGAGGTTCGTGCCTTTGGCTTGATAAAAGGCGCTCATGTCGTTGATAAACAAATCCAGATTCCCGTCATTGTCGTAGTCGCCCCAACTGGCGAACCAGTTTTTGTAGCCGGTGGCATACCCCTGCAAGCTGGGCACGTTGGTTCTGGTGAAGGTGCCGTCGTGGTTGTTGCGGTAGATGGGCGTGAAGTTTGGGTCCATGGTCAGGATGAGCACATCGAGGTAACCATCGTTGTCGTAATCGCCCCAGGCCTGACCGTGCCAGTGCTTCGCATCGGTGACGATGGCGCCGGTGGTGATCTTGGTGAAGGCGGGGTCCACGTCCAGACTCACGTTCGTGCTGGCCGAGTCGGCCCAGTTGGTCACGACCACGGTGTAGAGGCCGGCGTCGGTGGTTTGCACGTTGGTCAAGTTGAGGATCGCAGTGGTTTTCCCGGCCAGCGCCAGGCTGCCAAACCACCACTGGTAACTGAGCGGTGCCGTGCCCGTCGCCCAGACCTGCATCTTCACGGGGGCGCCCAGGCTCGCGGACGCGTTGTAGTTGATGACCTTGGTGATGCGCGGCGGCGTGATGACATACAAGTGCGCCGGGGCGCTGTTGGTCGCGCCATCCACATTGGTGATGCCCACGCGATAGTCCGCCTCATCACTGGTCTGCACGTTGGTGAGGACCAGCGAGGCGTTGGTGCGATCGGTGAGGTCCGACCAGTTCGCTGAGACGAACTTTTGCCACTGGTAAGCCAGGGACGCGGCGTTGGTGGCCGCAACGGTGAAGGTCGCAGTCGTGCCGACGGCGTTGGTCTGGTTTTGTGGCTGGGTGATGATGACGGGCTGGCTAAAGCCAGTGCTTAGCGCAACCAGGAACAGGAGCAAGGTGAGGACAACATCGAACATCGAACTTCGAACACTGAACAGCGAAGTTTGGTTTGGTTTCGTTTGATTCGTTTTCATGAACTTGCCTTTTCGGGTTTCGGCTTGCGGATTTCTCCCGCTCACCGACGGCTTCGCTCGGGGCGTCAGCACTAAATCAGTGCCCCACGCCGCCGGAGCCTCACCCGCAGGCCGATGCGGTTTCCCGCTGCGGTTCTCTGCCCCGGAGGCGCCCGGTGTCACGGCTGGAACACTTGGCCGTCATCCTTGGCAACGGAGAATTCTCCGAAAGGTAACGGACATTCTGAAATTGCCTTTCCGCAAGGCGACCGATCCTCACGCGATCCTTGGATACATCGCGTTCTCGCCGGTCACGCGTGAGTTGACTTCCATGCCCACGCCGCTACTGTCGGCATCGTTAATTCAGGCCCTGTTCAAGGATTATGTCGCACGATTCCTCAGGAGCTTCCGAGGCCGAGCGGTTCGCCTCGACGCATTGGAGCGTGGTGCTGGCGGCGGGCGGCCACGACGACAGCCGGTCGCGGGAAGCGCTGGCGAAGCTCTGCGCCACTTACTGGTATCCGCTCTACGCTTTCGTGCGCCGTCAGGGCTTTGGGCCGGAGGACGCAGAGGATCTGACGCAAGGATTCTTTGCCCACCTTCTGGAGCACGAGGCGCTCGCCACGGTGGACCGGGCCAAGGGCAAGTTCCGCTCGTTCCTCCTGGCGTCCCTGAGACATTTCCTGGCCGATGAGCGGGATCACGCCCAGGCGCAGAAACGCGGCGGCGGACGCAGCTCGGTCCCGCTGGATGTCGCTTCCGCCGAGAAGCGCTACGCCCTGGAGCCGGCGGACCCCGCCAGTCCCGACAAGGTCTTCGAGCGCAACTGGGCATTGGCGCTGATGGAGCAGGTGTTGGATCGGTTGCGGGCGGAGCAGGTGGTGGTGGACAAGCGGGCGCAGTTCGACTTGTTGCGGGATTGCCTCATGGGCGACCCCGACGCGCCGCGCTATGCGGACCTGGCCGTCCAACTCGGCGTGAGCGAGGACGCGGTGAAGATGGCGGTGAGCCGCTTGCGCCGGCGCTATCGCCAACTGCTGCGGCAGGAAATCGCCCACACGGTCAGCACGCCGGCGGAAATCGAGGAGGAAATCGGCCATCTGTTCGCGGCGCTGGGAAGTTGAATTCGACGCTGTCCAAGCGCGTGGTTGCCCTAACGTGCTGATTCGTCTATTGTCCCCACGCTCGATTTCGTCCGCATGGTTTCATGAGCAAAGCAACAAAAGAATCAAAAGCACACGCGCCCTCCCCTGCCACGGCGCAGGAGGCAACGCCGCCGCCTGCCGCAACTGCCCCCACGCCATCCCCGTCGCCGGAGGAACTCGATCAGCTCAAGGCTCGCGCCGCCAAAGCGGAGGAGCATTGGGACCGGCTGCTGCGCACGAGTGCCGACTTCGACAACTTCCGCAAGCGCGCCGCCCGCGAAAAGCAGGACGCCATCAAGTTCGCCAACGAGTCCCTGCTCGGCAAACTGCTCCCCGTGCTGGACAGCCTGGACGCCGCGCTCGCCATGACGAACGGCCCGCCGGACCGGGCCGCTGAGGCGCTTCGCACTGGCGTGGGTCTCGTCCAGCAGCAGTTCAAATCCGTCCTTGCGGAAGCCGGCGTCGAGGAAGTGGATGCCGCGGGCAGGCGTTTCGACCCAAACCTGCATGAGGCTGTGGCCCAGCAAGAATGCCCGGAGACACCCGAGGGCCAGGTTTTGCAGCAACTCCGTAAAGGCTACAAGCTTCGCGAGCGCCTCCTGCGCCCTGCGAGCGTCATCGTGGCGAAGAAACCGGTGGCCCCGACGACGGCCGCCCCGCCCGCTGCGGATAGCCAATAGCCAATCGCAAATCCTCAACGATGGCCAAACGCGATTACTACGAAGTCCTCGGCGTCGAGCGCAATGCCGACCTCGAGGAAATCAAGAAGGCCTATCGCAAGCTGGCCATCAAGTACCATCCGGACAAAAACCCCGGCGACAAGGCGGCGGAGGAGAAGTTCAAGGAGCTGGGCGAGGCTTACGAAGTCCTTTGCGAACCGCAGAAGCGCGCCGCCTACGATCAATACGGCCACGCAGCGTTCGATCCCCGGTCACGCGCTGGAGCGGGTCCGGCTTGGGGTGGCGGCTTCCACGATCCGTTCGAGATTTTCCGCGAAGTTTTTGGCGGTGGCACGGGCAGCATTTTCGACGAGCTATTCGGTGGTGGCCGCGCTGATCCCAGCGCACCGCAGCGCGGTGACGATTTGCGCTACGACCTCGAACTCGATTTCGAGGAAGCGGCGGCCGGTTGCGAAAAGGAAATCACCGTCACCAAGCCCGAGCGCTGCGATGTCTGCCAAGGCGCCGGCGCGGAAACTGGTTCGCGCACGAAGACCTGCGGCACATGCGGCGGACGCGGCCAGATCATCAGCGCGCGCGGCATTTTCAGCATCGCGCAAACCTGTCCGCACTGCCAGGGCGCGGGCCGCGTGATCGAGAAACCTTGCCGCGCCTGTCGCGGCACGGGGCGGCGGGAACACTCCAGCAAGATCAAGCTGCGCATCCCAGCGGGCGTGGACACCGGCGCGCGCCTGCGCTCGGCCGGCAACGGCGAGGCGGGCCTGCGCGGCGGGCCGCCCGGCGACCTCTACGTCGTTCTCCACGTGCGTCCGCACGACCTCTTTCATCGCGACGGCGACGATCTGCTCTGCGAAGTGCCGGTGAGCTTCGTGCAGGCAACGCTCGGCGCGGAGATTGAAGTGCCCACCCTCAATGGCAAGGCGACGATCAAAATTCCCGCCGGCACGCAACCCGGTGCAATGTTCCGGCTCAAGGGCCGGGGCGTGAAAAACGTCCAGGGCTACGGCCACGGCGATTTGCACGTGCGCATCACGGTGGAAGTGCCCACGCACTTGTCGTCGGCGCAGCGAGCGAAGCTGGAGGAATTCGCCGCGCTTTGCAGCGGCCAGGAAACGCCCGGCGTGCAGAGTTTCTTCGAGAAGGCGAAGCGGTTGTTCCAATGAAGCGTTAAATGTGAAACGTGAAACGTGAAGCGGGAAACGCGGAGCGTCCTACGCTGGGGATCGTGCCTCACGTTTTGCGTTTAACATATTCCGACCCATGCACCGATTCCATCTGCCACTGGAGGCGTGCCAGGGACCGACGTTGACCCTCACCGACCGGGAGGCGCACCACGCCTTGCACGTCGTCCGCCTTCGCCGCGGCGAGCGCGTCACCGTGCTCGACGGCGCCGGCCACGAATACCAGTGCGACGTCCGCGAGGCTTCGCGCGAGAGCGTCACCCTGGCGGTGCTGCACAAAAGCATGATTGCTCCGCTGCCGTATCACGTGACGCTGTTGCAGGCCATCACCAAGGGCAAGGCGTTCGAGAACATCGTGCAGAAGGCGACCGAGCTGGGCGCGTTCCGCATCGTGCCGCTGCTGAGCGAGCGCGTGGTGAGCGTGCCGGACGAGGACGCCGCGGCGAACAAGGTGGAGAAGTGGAAGCTGATCGCGATTGATTCCATCAAGCAATGCGGCTCGGCGTGGCTGCCGCAAATCGAAGCGCCCACGCTGCTCAAGGATTTGCTCGCGCGCCACGAACGCTTCGAGCTGCCGCTGGTCGCGTCGCTGCAAAACGACCGCCGCCACCCACGCGAAGTGCTGGACGAATTCCGCCTGAAGCATGGCCGCCTGCCCAAGTCGGTCGGCATCTTCATCGGCCCGGAAGGCGATTTCACGACGGCGGAGAGGGACGCCATCAAGGAAACGGGCGCGTTCCCGGTCACACTCGGCCCGCTGGTGCTGCGCAGCGACACGGCGGCGGTCTATGCGCTGTCGGTGCTGAATTACGAGTTGCAGTCGCCGGTGCCCCTCAGCAAAGCCTGAGCGGTCAGCCGTTGCTGAGGTCGGGGAGAACCGAAGCGGTCCCGGTGACGGATACCAACTGGGAGTTGCGTCGCAAGTCCGATGCGGTGATAGTGCAGTTGATGGCCCTGTTGCGGCAGGTGACGCGATGACGCTCACGTGACAAGTTACTCGGTTGTGGATGGAGACGAAGACGCACATGAACCACTCGCTTCACTGGCACGAACGTGAAGCCGGAATAGCACGATACTCTTGACTGACCCCGATTCAAACATGCCCGTTGGGAGTCCTCCTTATTGGGGTGTGGGCTTTGATTACTATATCGGGTTGCTCAACGAACGGGTTCCCGACAATATTGGCTACGCGCGTCTCATTCCGACAAACTGGTGGTCTCGGTTTGATGCGCCGTTCAGTAACAATTCAACGAACCAAACGTATCATGTGCCACTTTTGATCTCGACCTGCCAACACCACGAGCCAGTGATGATGGATCTCTCCACATTGGATTGTTTTAACGGCTACCGGAGCACCGATTTTGGTATTATGACAATGACCAATTTCCAACATACAGTGGGTGTTGGAGGTGACTCCGGCTCTCCAATTTACCTGACTCTGGATGGCGAACTCTGCCTTGCTGCGATTTTGTCCAGCAGTATCAACTTCGGAGTAATATTTCCGACTAGTGATTCCGCTTACACGCAGGCTTCCATAAACGCTGCCATGCAGGAACTGTCATTACGCAACGGCCGCACGAATATATACACCCTCAGCGTGAAAGACCTGAGCAATTTCCCAGTTTACCGCCAGTCCTATGACTGCCCGCCGTGAAGATGTGGGATCAGCGTTAACCGATCGCCATGATTATGAAAAATGCAATCCCAAGAAATCTCTGGATCGCCAGCCTGTTGGCCGCCGGAGCAGAAGCAGCATTTTGCCAAGGGGTAGTCTACACATTGCGCCCGGCATTCGAAGCCGCATTAAGCTCAAGCACCACCATAACATTTGAGGATCTCCCTTCAACGCGTATAGGCGGGCTCGGCGAGTCCAGCATCACTACAAGCGGGGTTACGTTCACCAGTCCATCGGCGCTCCTGTTTGTTACGAAACCAGGGGGGTTGTATTATCCCATTCCCGGCACGGGAAAGTACCTTTGGCAATTTGATGGTGGCTATCCAGTGAATTCTCTGCTCCCGGATGGTGTGACCGCCTTCGGCGCCGATTTTTCCGGCGGCATTGAGCCGAAGCCGTCGTACAACGCCACGGTGACTGTGAATCTTGCCAGCGGGCAGACGTACGCTTACAACTTCACCGGACCACGCGGGGCGTGGACTTTCTTTGGGGTTACTTTCGAACAGGCAATCGCGAGCGTGGTTTATGATGACGGTGGTTCACGGGTTTCAGCCACACACGAAGAAATGCTGGATAACGTCACCTTCGGCGTGATCCCCGAGCCGAGCGCCCTCGGTTTGCTGGCGCTCGGCGGTTTGCTGCTCGACTTCCGGTTGAGGCGGAATTCCTGAACAGACCATCTGGGCTCTCACGAATCGCGGCCCCCGATAGTTTCAGTCGTTAGTGCCGGAGCGGACGCGCTCCTGGAAATCGCGCGCCCTGGGTCTCGCCGCGCTTTGTGCGATCATCGTAGTCCCGATCTCTCTGTTTGCCCGCGGCGAGGATGTCCCGCGCAAGTTCCTCGACTTGCTCGCGCAGAGCATCGGGATCAGCCGCGGGGGGAATGGTCTTTACGCGCGTGTGCATTTCGGCCACCGTCGCGAAGACCCGTTGCACGTGTCCTCGTTCATGCTGGTACAGGGCGGCTGTGTAATCATTCCAGACCTTCACAAGCTCAGGGTCGGCATTCGTGGGCACAGTCCAGCGCGGCAGGGTCATGGTGATGTCCGTTCGTGTGGTAAACGTGCTCAAGCGGCTCACGTTTCCGGCCCGATGGGTCGAGACTTTCCAGCCAATCTGCCAAACCGTGAGGCCATCGCCCGGCGCCGCGCCGCGCCGGGGCCGCCCCAATTCCAAGGAGCGCCGAATCTCCCGCAAGGACGAACCCGTGACGGCATAATAGTTGGTCCGCATCTGCAAGGCGTTCTGCGCGTCCGCCGTCCCGAGCCAGAAGATGAAAACGGCCAGCAACGATCCGAGGCACTTGAAATGGACGCTGGCAATCATGACTGGCTGGCAACATGTGCTGGATGAAGAGTGCTGTCAAAGCGACCCGTTCCACAGGAGCTGAGTCATCGGCCGGGTTGAACTCATGCGTCTTCCCTATCTCACTGCTCGCGGTTTCACACGCTGTTCCGAACCCGGCCGGGGGAGCGACGACTCGGAAATGGTCGCTCAACGGCCACCGCCTGGCTGGAATGAGGGAGAACTCGAATGGATTTCATGCTGGATTCGGATTGTCCCGGAGCTTGCCGCCGGGATAGAACTGGGCGCGTGATCTTTGCGGACAATACCCTTGGAAGGCTGACCGCCAAACCTTGAGCCGACCTTTATGAAACTCTCCCGGCGCGAAGCGATCCGGCGGACAGCCTGCACGCTGGCAGGACTGAGTTTGGGAAGATGGGTTGCCATCCCGGACTGCGCGGCAGGCGGGGGCGCTGATGACAAGAGGCCAGATGCCGGCGCGCCTCCGACCCTTGGACTCAGTCTCCCCGACACGGAGATTGTCTCAGCTTACACGAAAGCGGCGACGCAGAATGTCCTCGCTGCATTGGACCCGAAGGTGTTTTTCGGCTACTGGTCTGTGTGCGCGGACCGTGAAGGCTTCGGTCGGGGCAACACCTATCCGTCGCTTGACGGCCATCAGATGACCGACGCCCTGCTCTGGCTCGGGCAGGTGCAGGCGGTGAAGGCGAATTGGAATTATGTGCGGTGCTTCCAAAGGCCCAATGGCCGGCTGCCGCTCGCCATTCTCCCGGGCGTGAAGAATGTGTACGGCCAACCCGTGGAACCGAACGGCGGGTTCTACACGCACTGGGTGCCCGGCGATCCGCTGCGCGCGTTGGGGAGCACGACGTACGTCCAGAACGCCGACGTGATCTTTCGCTTCACGCAGGACCGGGGCTGGCTGGAGGCAAACCTAACGTCCATCAATCTCGCCGGGCAGTATCTCGCGTCGCTGACCACGAGCGAGGGTTTGGTTCAAGGTGGTGGCTACTATGTCGAGATGCCCTCGCGGCTCGAATTCGATGGTGTGGCTCAGTGCCACGCGGCGGACGCGTTCCGTCGGTTGGCTGCGCTGAACCGTGTCGCCGGCGACATCCGCCCGGCACGCCGTTGCGAATCGCTGGCTTCGCGCATCACAAGATGCTTCCGGCGCCGCTATTGGGTTGCTGACCACTTCGCTGAATACATCCACCCGGAACGCGGCGTGATTGATCGTCACGGTTTGACCGACACGTGCTGGGCGGCGCTCGCCACCGGCGTTGCGGACCGCCGCCAGGCGGCCCGGCTCTGGCCGCAGTTGCGGAGTGAAACCAGATTCCATTACGGCGGCATGCCCACCGCCATCGCAACGCGCCCCGAGACATACGAGGATTGGGAATTCACCTTGCCGAAGGGATTTAGCGGGTCGAATCCACGACACGATCTGGCGGCGATGGGACGGGTTTGGTACTTGGAGGCTTGGGCACGGGCACGGAGCGGAGACGGCGACGGAATGGTCGAGACCATGCGCCGCGTTTCCGAAGTGGGCCGCGCAAACGGTTATTACTGGCGTGAGCGTTATCATCCGCCGGACGGCAAAGGCGCTGGTCCGAACACCTACTGCGAATATCCGGCCAACCTCATCCGCATCGTCCACCGGTTTCTGCTCGGCATTGAATTCGGCCTGGATGGCGCGGTCACCATCGCCCCGATGGTTCCCAGGCGTTATTGGGAGGCGGGCTTCGGACAGACGCTAACCTGGCGGGAACAGACGCTCGCCTTTCGCTTGGAGCGCGACGCTATGCGCGGAACATTCACGGGCAGCAGTCCGCAGCGCATCGGCATACGCCTCGATGGCAAGAACGTGGATGCGCGGGTGACGGTTGCCGGGACTTCCATCCGTCCGCGAATCCAAAACGGTTTTGTCGTGCTGGAGTTGCCGGCGTCGCCCGAACCGCGCGTGTTTGTTGTTTGGAGAAGGAATCGAACGTGAACCGCACGACAAACAAACGCCACGCCTCCCCACGCGCTGTGAGCAAGCAGCATCGCGCGAACAATTCTGTGCACTGCCGGTTGCGTGGGGTACTTCTGTCGCTCGTGTTCGCCACGTTGGCCATGCCGGCCTCCGCCAAGCAGCCTTCGTGGACGCTCGCCACGGACGACACGTTGATCTCGATCACCGTCTCGAACCGACGTCCGACCATCATGCGACTTCAGTCGCCGGGGTCGAAGCACGATTGGGTGACGGCTGGTTTCTCGGTCCCGCTCATGAACAAGGTCTGGGTTGGCGAGCAGGAAGTGGCAACCGGATGGACTTTCACGAAAGCCACGCTGGACCGCTCCGCGGGTGTGCTGAGGCTCAGGTTTACGAACTCCGCGCCCGGACTTTCCCTCAAATCCCTCTGGCGTGCCCGACCCGGCCACGGTCCGGTTGAGCATTGGATTGAAATCGAAAACCGCTCCGGCAAGCGCGTCACGGTTTCACATCAGGACAGCCTTGTGCTGGCGGCGGCGCGTCCCGGCGGTTCAGCCAAGGTTTGGTGGATCAGGCGCGGCGGCAGCAACGCCAGCACGCAGGGTGGCACGTTCACCGAAACGCTCGCGCCGTCGCTTGATCTGAATCTCGTCAGCAACTGCGAAGACGGCGCCAGCCCTGTCCCGTGGCTGGCGGTTCAGGTCGGCGAGACACACGGGCTTTATGTCGGTTGGGAGTTCTCGGGGCTGGGACGCATTTCCGTCCGTGCGCTCGATGAGGCTGCCGCACTCGATTTGCGCGTGGGCAACCCGCCGGACTTCAAGACCGATGTGGAAGCGGGCGAAACTTTCCTTGTGCCGCCCGCTTTCGTTGGTTGCTACGCGCGGGACATTGACGACGGCAGCTACACGCTTCACCGCTGGGTCATTGAGAAGCTCCGTCCGCCAGTGCCGCGCGGCTTCGCCGATCCGACCCTGGCTTACAATCTCTACCTCGACGCAGGCGGTGCGAACGCCCGCGAAGCCGACGTGCTGCGCAGCGCCGCGTTCTGTCGCGACCTCGGCTTCGAGACGTTCATGCCGGATGCCATGTGGTTTCCGGAATGCGGCGACTGGCGCTGGGATCCGAAACGATTCCCGCGCGGCATCGAACCAATCGAGCAGTCCGTTCATCGCGGCGACCTGAAGCTTGCCTTGTGGTGCGCGTGGAGCAACGGCGGCATCTCGGAGCACCCGGACGCTCTCAGTGTGCGCGGGCCAGCAGGCCACCCCGACTGGTTCAACGCCGACTTCACCCCCGACTGGAAACCTGGTCCGTTCTACGGCGGTCAGATTTGTCTCGGCTGCCGCGAGGCCAAGGACTGGGTGATCGCCAAGACCCAGTGGCTTGTTGGACACCACCGGCTCGACTACCTCAAGCATGACATTGGTCCCATCGTCACGCGCTGCAACAAGGCAACGCACCGCCATCACTACGGGGTGGATGCGAGTTACTGGGCGGCGATGGGCTACTACGAGGTGCAGGAAAAACTCCGCCGCGCCTTCCCGAATCTCATTCTGGAAAATTGCTCCGGCGGCGGACACATCAAGGATTTCGGCGCGATGGCCCGCACGCACTACGTTGTCACCACCGACACGCTTTCGAATCTGCCGGACCGCCAAAGCCTTTACGATTCGACTTTTGCGCTGCCCCCTCTGGTGTTGCAGGCCTACACCTACGAGCGCGAGTACAAAGTGCCGGGGGATGAGCCCGGCCCATTTCTTTGGCGGAGTGCCATGATGGGGGCGTGGCAGATTGATCCGACCAACACACGCCTTTGGACGAACGAGGAGCGCCAGTCCGCGAAGCGTGCAGCGGCCCTCTACAAGGAATGGATTCGCCCGCTGCTGCGCGACGTGAAGGTTCATCACATCCTGCCGCGTCCCGACGGCAAGCATTGGGATGGGATGTTCTATTGGAGTGGTTCGGCCCAGCGCGGAACACTCTACATCTTTCGACCCGACGCCAGCGAGGCGGAGCAAACGGTCAAATTGAAAGGACTCGAGACGATTCAGCGGTATCGCGTCTGGTGCGAAGATGGTTCGGTGGCCCCACTCGTCCGCACCGGCGCGGAATTGATGCAGCACGGACTGCCTGTCCGCCTGCCCGAGCGCTACACTAGCGATTTGGTCTATGTGCAGGAGGCGTCGCAGCAGCCGCCCAAGGGATTCTCCACGCCAGGCAAATTCCACCTGCAGCAACCGCGGGCCACGAGCGATCCGTTCAGCGCTTCCGCAAAACTGCGTTGGTCGTCGAGCGCCGGGGCGCGCAACTACCGGGTGACCGTCGGCGAATCAGCCGACTTCGCGAAGCCATTGAGAACGGCATCAACATCTGGAAACGAATTCTCGCTCAAGGAACTGCCGCCCGACCGACTGCTGTTTTGGACGGTGGAAGCCATCGGCTGGGGTGGCCGGCGCGTAAATGAAGGTGGCGTCGGCACGTTCAAGACCCCGAAAGCGAAAGACCTTTCCGGCGTGGCATTTGTCTCCGACCTTCCGTGGATTCGCGCGACTGCGGGTGCCGGCAATCCGGTGCGCCGCGACACGAACTACTACGGCCAACCCATCCGCGTTGGCGATCGGACCTGCGCGAAAGGGGTCTGGACGCACGCGTTTGACGATGCAACACCCGCGGACATCGTCGTGGACATCTCGGGACTTGGCTTCGCTGTCTTTGCGGCTACCGCCGGTGTGGAAGAATCAGCCGGAGGCGGCACGGTGCAGTTCCAGGTTTTCGGCGATGGCGCGCTCCGCGCCGAGAGTTCGCTGCTCAGGCAAGGTCAGGTTCATTCCTTCCGCGTGGATATGGCAGGGGCGAAGCAAATCACGTTGCGCGTGCTCAACGGCGGTGACGGGCATACTTGCGATCATGCCGCGTGGGGATGGGCGCGGTTCGTCAAGCGTGGTGCAACCGATCCTCTTGGCGAGTAAATGAGCGGTGCCTCCGCCCCGGCAGGCAAGTGGGTCACTGAGGCAGCGGAACGCAGCGAGCAATCCCTGGCCGACTTCGCCGACATCGAAGCCGATTATCGGTGACCCAAGACCGACACGGCTGATCAATTCCGCGTGCACTGCGATGTGGCGCTCGACCTGTCGATGCCGGTGTTGGCGCGCGGCACTGGTTCATGAAGGGAGACCCGGAGCACCGCATCTTGCGCAACACGATCGGTTTCGTTGGGTACCGCAACGAAATCTGGCTCGTGACCTGGGATGGAACGAGAACGCGAGCAGGCAGGAAGTATCCACCTCGGGTGACATCCCGGCGCCGCCCCAACGAGCTAAGGACTTCGTGAGGTACATTCCAGTATGGACAGAAATGGCCGGTGCGGGGTACATGTTCCACCCGATATGAACGCATTACTGTCCCGTCGTCACTTTGCCAAGACTTCACTGCTCGCTACCGCCGCTTTCGGTCTGAAACCCTCCCTGTGGGCGGAAGGCGTGGCGTCCCCGCGCATCTCCGTCCAGCTTTTCTCCGTCCGGGACGATTGCGCGAAGGATTTTGACTCCGCGCTGGCGCGGTTGGCGAAGATGGGCTTCGCGGGCGTGGAGTTTGCCGGCTACCACAAATACAGCGGCAAACCGAAGGAACTGCGCAAGACGCTCGACGACTTGAAACTCGTGGCGGCGGGCACGCACATCGGCACGTCCAGTTTCCGGGGCGAGGAACTCCAGCGCACGATTGACTTCCACCAGACCATCGGGTGCAAGTTCCTAATGGTACCGGGCGACCGCGATTTCACCGACCCGGAGAAGAGCAAAGCGCTGGCGGAGACTTTCAACAAAACCGCCGAGGCACTGAAGCCACTGGGAATGTATTGCGGCTACCACAACCACACCGGCGAGTTCAAGAAAGTCGGAGACACCACATATTGGCACCTGTTCGCCGGGCGCACGATCAAGGATGTGGTACTGCAACAGGACTGCGGGTGGTCGGTCGTTGCCGGCTACCAGCCGGCGGACTTGATCAAGTTGTTCCCGGGCCGGACGAAGATTACACACTTCAAGCCGACGGTTCTCAAGAACGACGAATCGAAGAAGCCCATCATCGGAGAGGACTCGGTGGACTGGCGGGCGACGCTGGCAGCCTGTCGGGAATTCGGCGCCACGGAGTGGGTGACGGTCGAGCAGGAGAAATACCTTCCCGGCAAATCGCCAATGGAATGCACCGAGCTGTCACTCGCTGGGCTCAAGAAAATCTGGTGACGGGACTGCGTTCGCTGACGAGGGTGCGCCTGCGGACACGAGCAGGGCCGCGACTCCCAGTCATCCCGGCGATGAGGGAGACGACCTCAGTTGGAGCAGCCGCCTGTCGTTTTCGTAGGCGCACTGATCCTCCTCCTGAACCACCTGGTGGAGTAGAGCCTGTCATGCACTTTTGGCAAAGACGGATTTGAGCATGAGCAGCGCGAACGCGAGCCAGTGATAACCGGCCAGGGTGCTGGCCAGCCGCTCGTAATCTCGGGCCAACCGCCGGAACCGGGCC
>Ga0315277_10001366_pt1 | contig 35686 bp, 14 predicted proteins | sample YL17G05_15_MG_FD_203695 | JGI IMG/M metagenome (GOLD analysis project Ga0315277, IMG submission 203695) | Sediment microbial communities from Yellowstone Lake, YNP, Wyoming, USA - YL17G05_15 | ecosystem: Environmental > Aquatic > Freshwater > Lake > Sediment | place: USA: Wyoming | collected...
TCCGTTTCGAAAACCGATTGCCTGGCAGGGGCACGGCTCGCCGTCGTGGAGATCAGAGAAGAGGCGCTCTACCGGCGGTTTGTCGCTGCTTATTCCCATCTTAAGCCAAACCTGGGAGCTCTCGCTCTTACCTATCTGTTCTACCGGAATGAAGCCGAGGTGGCCCGCTCCTATTGGAGACTGAGGAACAAGATCTTCCTGGAGAGAACGCAGGCGTTGGCAGAGGCCGTCAGCAACCTTCCCAGAGACCGTAACCCGTTCAACATCAGCATCTTGCCGCCGACAGGGAGTATGTATCCTCTGCTGGCTATCGATCGGCTTCCCTCCGGGCTTTCGCTTGACTGGCTTGCATCGGGACTCGCGCGGCAGGGCATCGGCATGCTTCCGCTCTCCACGTTCGCACGTACCGAAGATGGATTTGAAACGGGGCGAAGGACTTTCCGGCTTACGCTTGGAGGGACGGATGGCGCTGAGGTGCTGCTCAATAAGACGCGTCGTGTGCTCATCGATCTGAACCGGTTGATCACCGAAGAATCATCGCGCTACAACCGTATCAAGTTTGCCGGGAATCTTCTCAGCAAGCGCGGCACGGAGGAAGAGCGCCGCAACCAACAACGTTGGCAGAGGATCGAAGAGGCGGTCGTGCGCGAGGCTCGTCGCACATCGCCGCGCATGCTTGGAGAGTTCCGTGACTCCGAATTGCTGCGCCGGTTCAGTGAGGAATACGTGCCGGAACGTCTCAGTCTGTTGCGGCAACGGTGGGAGGACCGCTCGCTCCTGACCGCAGAACTGGTTCGCCAGGCGCAGGAGGACGGAGGAAAGTCACTGACAGAGAGACTGGAACCGGAATTCTACAAAGACTCTCTCCCCCGCCGTGAACTGGAATATCGCTGCCGCACCTACGATCGAACCGTCCATCCGACACAGATGTATTCGATCAAAACCGAAGCGTTGTTTGAAGGGATCATAGGACGGCTTCTTCGGGAGGAGGAGATCACTTCGTTTGTCTTCGAGGAAGCAGCACAGGTTCTCCTTGAGGAGTTTCTCGGCCTCAATGTGGCGATTGCCTCGAGTGACGAATCGGATGAGCTTGTCCTCGATCTCGACGCCATCATCGCCGCGGAGAACTATGCGGCTCTCTCGGGAGCGGACGGGCGTCGTTCGCTGATCTCCTTCTGGGGGGATTGGGATGGCAGCAACCGTCCTTCCGGCCAGGGGCATCGGTTGGTCGCGACCACACTGATGGCGAACATCAGACGGCTCTCGAAAATTCTCACCGTTCTACTCACGGTTGACGATGGCATCAAGGTCGATCAAGCGCTTCTGAATGAAGTGCGCGCACTCCCGGAGAACAACCGGCGATTCACGCGTCTCTTGAACAAGATCACCACGCTGACTCACCAGCTGGAGAAGCGGTACCGCGGTGTGTTGCCGTTCAGTGTAAGGCCGAGCGCTGTCCGGAGCATGGGTATGAAGCTGCATGTTGCGCGTGATCCCGTCACGCTCTTGTGGCATCACAACGATCGGCTCGAGCGGCGCATGCTCGACTTGCGCCAGCAGCGGAGAGAGATGCTCGAGTATTACTTCTCCTTCAACAAGCAGTTGCGGAAACAGCTCCATGCACTTCTTCCCGCAATCCGGCAGAACATCGACAGCCGCGAGCTGCTCAGGGAGGCTGCACCCTACAGAGATTTGTTGCAGCGCATGGTCATTTCACCGCGGATCCATCAGAACCTGATCACAGCGCAGGATTCCTTCGCGATTGAGACAACCGTTCACAATGTGTATGAAGTGAACGAGATCGCAGCTCGGTATGGGAATCCTGGCATGATCCTTAGCATGCAGGTGAGTATGTCGACGAAGGCGGAAGCATTGCTCTCGCTCGATCGCAAGCTGCGGGCGCGCAGCGACCAGGCGCTTCGCTCGTCGTCTGATCTGGACCTTCCGACCATCCGCCTCATTCCGCTCTTTGAAGATCTGGCTGCGGTCCGGTCGATACCAGAGTATCTCGGCAAGATCTGGGACTACGCTCATCAAAGCAGACGACTCAATCAGGAAATAGGAGACCGGTTCGCAGAGATCATCTCGGAAGTATTTATCGCCGGATCTGACTTGAGTCAGCAGGTGGGACAGGCGGCAGGCGCAGCGATGTACCGGCAGGCAAAGCACGACCTGATGCGCTGGCTGGCGGAACGCCGGCTCGTTGACCGTGTCCGCATCAAGATGGGAAGCGGCGAGCCGATGCAGCGGCAGGGAGGATACTACTCCAGTGTTTCGGGAGAACCGGCATTCAGGCAATCGGCCGAATCACGGAGGTTGATTGCCTCTCAGCTGCCTGCCGCGGCACGTAAGAGCACGGCCTACGCGACGACGCCGCTGATGGGGGTTTTCACAGGCGGCGACCTCCGGACATTGCAGAGCACCATCTCAGAGCAGCTGCGATATCTCCCGGTGGAGGAAATGTCGCATGTGCTCCACCATCTCAGGGAATCACAGCGCCGGCACAGTGACGATCTGATCCGCGCGGGAGAATCGCTTGTGGAGAGCCGCCTGCAGCACAAGAAACGTGGTGAGCAGGAGATCGTGCGGCTCACCGTTGGTACTCAGGACGCCGTCACCGATCAGTTTCTCTCGCTTCTGACGGATGATTTCCGACAGATCCTCTACGGCAGGGAAGAAGATGTCGTGGGTGTGCACGTCATTTCATACTTCATTGCGAGAACGATGCCTCAGCTACGCGATCGGCCCACGGTCCGTCCGACCGCCGGATCACACAGCGAGCGCGGGCAGAAGATTCTCGAACAGATTGCGCAGACGATCCCCATGGCGCGCCATGGAAGCAGATTGAGAGCGATTGCCCACAACCAGGCTCAGACGGCAGTGCTCGGATTCAACCAGCTCACCACCGGCCTCTTCCGTGCGCTCGATCGTTTCACGCAGCTGGAGTTCAAGGAGGGTGATGGGCAGCTTCTCATCGCCGAGCGGATTCTGCCGCATCTTCCGGTCTATGAGATCTTGCACACCTTGCGGATCTACCACGATCCGGCGCTGACGTTCGTGAAGCAGATCGAGCCGGCATTCCCTGCCGGAAATTCTGCTCTACTTGCTTTGCGCGAAGACAACGACAGCCTTCAGAAATATATCGGTCTCATTCAGCAAGAGCTCCTGCGCAGGCACGGATTGGAAGTGAATGACTTTTTTAAGAATGGGTCGTTTGCGGCCGAACTTCTTCCCACACTCCGTCCCGACCTGGCCGTGTTGCTGCAGGAAAATCTCTTCAATACCAGTCTTGAACGTATCGTGGACCCGGCAAGTTCGAAGGCTGACGCGGAGTGGCGGCTGAGTGTGGGCAAATTGTTAGCGATGCCCGTGGAGGTGAGAGCCTGGAGGTCGAAGATCTGGGAATTGCTCGGAGAGCCGATCTTTCTGCGTGTGCAGAGTTTTGCTGAGCTTGGAGTCGCGCTTCATTCTCTCTCCGCGAACGAGCCGCTGAAGCGCGCACCGAGTGCTTTCCGCGAGCTGAAGGTCTCTTCCGACCTCTCTCATTTCTTCCGCGCAGCAAACACCAACGACGACATGCATCAATTCCTCGGTGCAGCGTTGAATTATCTGACATCCATCTCAGAAGGGATGGTCGAGGTTCCAGTGGCGATTATCCGATCCCTCAAAGAGGTGGAGCAAATCGCGCGGATTGAAGAACAAGCGCTCTCGCCGGAAAAGCAGGAGCTTCTCCGGTTCTACATGCTGCAGATTGCGCGCCTGGCGGGAGAAAACGGGTGAGATTCTTCCAAGGCCAGTAGAGTCCGATTCCGAATCGGACTCTACTGGTACGCATCGGCGGGAAAGGCATCGGCCGGAATAAATCCTCGCACGATTGCTTCATCCAGATTGTGATACGGGAATGCCCGGGGCGAGATGTGGAGGTGCTTCCATGAATTGGAAAACAGGTATCTGATGTGATTGTCGAAGTCCTTCTGTGAAGCACAGGGACGAATATAATGATCCTGTGTTCCGCGCTGCCAGATGAAGCGAATCTCAGGTTTGGCAAGCTCCCGGACCTTTCTCGATGTTCGCTTCTTGTAATCTCGCAAGAAAGCTGAGAGGATCTTGATTTCCGTTATTTCCGCCATCGCATGAATGTGATCCAGCATGATTGTGTATGCAATCAGATCTTTGAGACGGGCGCCGTAGAATCGGAGGTTCTCGATCAACATCTCCGGAACGCATGGATGTAGCAGGATCTTTGCCTTGCCGTACGTGCAAAAGGTCAGGAAATAAACCGCATTATCCTGTTTGAATCTCGGCGGTTTGTTCGTGATTTTCATAATGAATTCCCAGTAGCGTCCGATCCTCGATCGGACAACCACCCAATCTAGGACCTCGAGTCGAACGCATCAAGCAATCAAACCACAAAACGATTGGCAAGATCGCAGCCCGATTTTGAATTTGGATCCCTATTATGAATACCCCGTATCCTCCAATCCTCGATCGGACGCGCAAGTGAGTCGATCCTTCATCGACACAAAGGTACGCTTACCATCATCCTCCATCAAGGAGCCTTGGCCAAAAACGATTGGGATTAGATTCGGAATCGGAAGCGCTTTCGCCTCCCGAGATGAGCCATGAGCCGCAATAAGATCCTTACGTCTCTCATCATTGGTTTGTGCCTTCTCCTCCTCTTCCGGTTCTTTGTGAAGAAAGGGGATGGAGCAGCCCCAACTGGATCTGACGAAGCTCCTGCGCAAGCCGCATATCAACGGCCGGGCCTGCCGCTGGACTACGCCATAGGGGAAGTTGATCCTCGTTTCGGCATAACCCGCGAACGGTTGTCGGCCTTGGCGGAAGAAGCCCGGAAGATCTGGGAAGAGGGAGCCGGCCGTGAGCTGCTTCGGTACAACGAGGAGGCAAGCTTCAAGGTCAATCTTGTTTTCGACTGGCGCCAGGAGAAGTTGATCGCCGCAAAAGAAGCGAAAGCAGGGCTTGATGAAAATGGGCGCTCGTTCGACATGCTTCAGGGGGATTACAATCGAAAATCGAGTACGCTTGAGAACTCGCGGAACGCCCTCGACGAGTCGGCGCGCGGATACCAGGATCGGCTCAGTCAGTATAACGCTCGTGTCGCACGATGGAATGAAGGCGGGGAGCGCGCCGAAACAGAGCGAAGCTACCTTCAATCCAGGAAAGCCGAGCTTGAGACCGAACAAGCCGATCTGGGAAAAAAAAGGACAGAATTGAATCAGCAGGGCGAAGAGCTCAACAAGCTCGCAGACCAGCTTAACGAACTTGCGAAGAAGCACAACCTGGAAGTGGAAAACTTCAATGGCGCCTTTGTCCAGTCGAGAGACTTCGAGAAGGGCGTGTTTGACGGTTCGGCGATCAATATCTACGAGTTCGAGAAGGAAGAGGATCTGAAGCTCACACTCATTCACGAGTTCGGCCACGCCCTGGGAATGGGACACACAGAGAATCCCGCATCGATCATGCACCGCAAGCTGGCAGTACAGGATCTGAACAATATCCGACTCTCGGCTGAAGATCTCGCTCAGCTTCGTGAGAAACTCAAAGAGTGACATGAACGGAGAACCTATGATTCGCGCGGTGCGCAGGGTCTCGTTGATTCAACAAAGTGTCCTCGCGGCCATTGGTTTGGTGTGCGGCTCTCTGATGCTCCAGGCGCAATCTCTCGATCGGTCGGTCCTCGTCCGGGAATTTATATATGGAAAGGCTCCTTTCCGGAGCGCCCACGCGTCAACAATAGTTGAGACTCCTGCCAGAACGCTGCTTGCGGCATGGTTTGGTGGAACCAATGAAGGTAATCGGGATGTGGAAATCTGGCTGTCGCGGAAAACCGCTGGCAAAAATTGGTCCGCTCCGATCGCGTTGACAGAGACGCCAGACATGCCAACCTGGAATCCAGTCCTCTTCCAGGACGGTGGAACGACCTGGCTCTTTTTCAAGGTGGGGCCGAGTCCCAGAGAGTGGGTGGAAGGGTATCGAATTTCCGGAGACGATGGAGTGATGTGGAGTCCCGTGAAGTATTTGCCGGCTGGCCTCACGGGCCCAATCCGCGCAAAGCCTATTCGGCTCACCGATGGCACATGGTTGGCCGGAACTTCTTTTGAGGCAGGTTACGACAGTAACACAGGGGCCGACGCCCCATCTCGGAGTTGGGCTGTGTGGGTGGAGCGCAGCACTGACCGTGGAACGACGTGGACCAAGCACGGCCCTATCGTTGCGCCCGATGAACCATATGGTGTCATTCAGCCGACGCTCTGGGAGACTTCTAATAGCAAGGTTCAAATGTTGATGAGATCGACGGAGCGTCTCGGCCAAATAATGAAATCGTCATCAGATGACGGAGGGAGGGCCTGGTTACCGGCGCGTCGGACACAGCTTCCGAATCCGAACGCCGGCATCGATGTTTTGAGGCTTCGTAGCGGAGTTCTTCTCCTCGTCTACAACCACCTCAAGCAGGGGCGCAATGCGATTCACCTGGCGGTGTCGAAAAATGAGGGTGAGACGTGGGGCGATCCGTACTTGCTTGAGGGCGGACAGAGCGAGCTTTCTTATCCTGCGGTGATTCAGAGCATTGATGGCATGGTGCACATCACCTACACCTGGAACCGGACACACATCCGACATCTTGTGATTAATCCAGATCTCCTGCCGAAGTGACAACTGACGAAACCGGCAGAACTCGGGCAGAGTCTCCGGACGTTCCAAGAAACCTGATATTCTTACGAAAGGATTCTATGAACAGAGTGATATTGCTTTCATCAATCGCTCTTCTTCTTTTGCTGTTTGCAGGGTGTTTCCCGGGCGGTGGTTCGTACTCACCCGGAGATCGTGCCGGTTTCTTTTCCGGGGTCTGGCATGGTTGGATCGCACCTGTCTCGCTCATCGTTGGACTTTTCAGCGACGGGGTGAAGATCTATGAGCCCCACAACACCGGCTGGTGGTATGACTTCGGTTTCTATATCGCTGTGATTGCCGGTTTTGGGGGCATCGCATTGACCAGGAAAGCGAAAAAAAAGGAGCACGAGTAGCTTCTGCTCTTTGCGACGTCATTGGAGGAAAGGATGATGTTTGAATGAGCATGAGCAGACGCTCGAGACGATCTTCTTATAACAATCACTAAGTCCCAAACCATGAACGACTACAACCGAAACCCAAAAGAATACGATCCTCGCATGCATTCGGCGGAACACCTGTTGAACCAGACGATGGTGGGGATGTTCAATTGCGGCAGGGCATTCAGCGCACACATCGAGAAGAAGAAATCGAAATGCGACTATCATTTTGAGCGTGATCTCACTGCTGCCGAAGTGGCTGAGATTGAAAAACGCGTCAACGAGGTTATCCAGGCAGATCTGCCGGTCAGGGAAGAGTTTCTCAGTCGTGAAGAGGCCTCGGCCAGATTCTCGCTGAAGCGCCTTCCCGAGGAGGCAGGGGACACCGTTCGTGTCATTTCTATTGGCGACTATGATGCCTGTCCCTGCAGCGGCACTCATGCTTCGAGCACAAAAATGCTTGGTACATTCAAGATTGGATCCACGGCCTGGGAAAACGGCGTGCTGCGGGTTCGGTTCAAACTTGAATCATGAAGGCCTGCAGATAGTCGCTCTACGCTCGATGCGTTCTTGATCTACAAAACCCGCGAGATGCAAACAAACACTCGAAATCGTCTTTTTCTTCTGGCCCTGCTGGCGGGAACGGTTTCTAATTCTCCGGCAAGACAACAGGATGAACAAACAGCGATCCTCCGCGAGAATGAAGGGCGCGCGTTTGTAAAACTGATGGCGGCGCGCCGGTTCGAGGAGTGTGTCGCTCTCTTCGACAGCACGATGAAAGCTGTGATGCCGACTCCAAAGGTGGAGGAAGCTTGGAATGCAGTTGAGAAGCAGGCTGGCAAGTTCATGGAGCAACAGAGCGTGCGGCACCAGCGCTACGGCGTCTACGACATTGTGTTTGTGACATGCCGGTTTGAGGGGATTCCGCTGGACGTCAGGGTCGTCTTCAATCAGGCAGGGAAGATCGCAGGACTGTTCTTTGCACCTCCTCAGCCGACGGTGGAATATGCGTTGCCGCCGTATGTGCGACGGGATGTTTTTCGGGAGGAGGATGTCACGGTTGGTGCGGGATGCTGGACACTCCACGGCACCCTCTCTCTCCCTCTCGATGGAAACCGGCTGCCCGCTTTCGTTCTTGTTCACGGGTCCGGGCCGAACGATCGAGACGAGACGATCGGTCCCAACAAGCCATTCCGGGACATTGCCTGGGGGTTGGCCTCTCGAGGCATTGCAGTTCTTCGCTACGAGAAGCGCACCAGAGAACATGCCTCCGATCTTTCCGTGCTGCGCACAACGTTGACTGTCAATGATGAGACGATCGATGACGCCCTTGAGGCAGTCGCCCTTCTGCGGGGCAGAAGAGATATCGACTCGACCCGAATATACATCCTTGGCCACAGTCTCGGTGGCATGCTTGTTCCGCGGATCGGCATGCGGGACAAGAGTATCGCCGGGTTTGTTGTGCTCGCCGGGGCAACACGGCCGCTCGAAGATGTCATCATCGAGCAGCTTACCTACTTGTTCGGCCTGGACGGGACAATCGACGAGCAGGAACAAAAGAAGCTTGATGATGCGAAGCAACAACGTTCACGCATCAAAGCGCTAACGCCAAACGATACGACGAGCGGGCCGATGTTTGCAACTCCTCCCTCATATTGGCTCGATCTCAAGGGCTATGATCCTCCCGCTCTCGCCGTGAGGCTCTCCGCACCGATTCTGATTCTTCAGGGTGGACGTGATTACCAGGTTACAAAAAGCGATTTTGAACGCTGGAGATCGGCGCTGAAAAGTAGGCCGAATGTGACCTTTGGCCTCTATCCTATGCTAAATCACCTCTTCATCGAAGGAGAGGGACAAAGCACGCCCGCAGAGTATGAGCGGGCTGGCCATGTTTCGGAACAAGTGCTAACGGATATTCTGAGGTGGATCAAGCTTTGATGCGTCCGAGACCGGATTCAGTAATAAGCCACTTCTAGCCCAGCGCTTTTGTCGTCTGGAGGATATGTTTGCTCCATCGTCAAAAACCAATTCTCAATTCTGACAATTCTCTGCGCTCCATTGTCTTCTTCTGGCAATCCCGCTTGCCTCCGACGCTATTTGCGTTTAAACGTGAACTGCAGTAGTTTTGGTTGATCTCCCCAAGAGGTATGCACTTCGGAGCACCGTTTTTTCCTGAATTCTAGTGCCGTCCCAGTCCTTCTCTGAAGCTTGGCGAAAACCTGTCAATTGCCACAAGGGCTCCAAGTCACGAAGAGAATGAAAAGAAAAGTGAAGTTTCTCACACACCTTGGTGTCTTTGCGACTTTGTGGCGGTACCTTTCGACCGAATTTCTAGAAGGATTGTCGGCAATCATGCCTAGAAGTCGGATCACTATCTATGCACCGTTACCTCGTGCCGCACGTCACGCGTTTCGGCGGCTCACGATTGTATTTGATGTTGCACCGTTCTTCCGAGCTCTGACACAATCCCAGTCCTTCATATCAGGACTGTCGCCCGTCGTTCGCTGCAAAGGCTGTGAGCACCACCTGCCTGGAGGTGAATGATCCAATCCTCGTCCAATGATCTGACGCGCACGTAAAGGTTTGTCGCGACTTGTTTCGTTTCTGATAAAGAGAACGGTCGGTGATGAAGAATCGCCCCATCGCATCCACACTCCCAGCTGAACTTCCAACGACTCGGCCTCGCCCGTTGCAGCACTTTCGGGAGATGGCGAGCCTAATGGAGTACGCTATGAACACGCTTTCCTTCCGTTGTTCCCCCCGTTTGACCATTTTTGTGCTTTTGGCTGTCATCTTGTTCGCTGGAACTTCCCTGGCCGACAATTATTATGTGAATGCGTCGACCGGGAGCAATGCGACAGGGAATGGCACACAGTCGAGTCCGTGGAAGACGATTACGTACGGATTGAGCCAGATCTCAGGAACGGGTCATGTGCTCTACGTCGACTCGGGGACATACAACACAACTCTCGGGGAGACGTTCCCAATCGCTGTCAAGAATGGTGTGTCGCTCGTTGGGGCAGGGATCGATGTGAGCATCGTCGACGCAGGGGGTACAAACATCGTGATGCGGTGTGCCGGTATTGTTGATGCGACGACGCGGATCGAAGGGTTTACGATCAAAGGAGGAAACGTAAGCGGGACTATGCAATCGGGAGGTTCAGGATTCTACATCTCCGGTGGTTCAGCGTTGACGATCACGAACAACAAGGTTACAGGGAATTCGAACTATTCGGCTGGATATGGTGGCGGCATCTATGTTTCGAGTTCTACGCCATCGATTCTGAATAACGTGATCACTGGCAACAGCCCGGGAACGTTTGGAGACGGGGGTGGGATATACGTTGTGAATGCATCTCCGTTGATCAGGGGGAACCGCGTTGTGGGCAACATCGGCTACGGAAGCGGCGTTTATGTGACTGGATCTTCGAGTGCGCCGCGCATTCTCAACAACGTGATTGCAAAGAACAAGGAGGGTGGGATTGAGTGTGTCGGATCTTCGAAGGCAAGAATCATCAACAATACAATTTCTGATAATACCGGGACCGGGATAATCATCAACTACGCTCAGCCTGATACCATACTGAATAACATCATCTCGCTGAATACGGGCTACGGGATCTCAGAAAGCGGAACGACAAGTGATCCTGGCAAAGTGTGGTACAATCTGTTCAACGCGAACGGCTCCGGAGTCTACCAGGATGAAGGATCGACCGACTACTATACCTCTGTGGCATTGAACAGCGGGGCGGCGGAAGCCAAGAACAACCTTGACGGCGATCCTCTCTTCCTGGACTACTTCGCCGGAGATTATCACGTTCGATCAGGCTCTCCCGCGGTCGACGGCGGAGACCCGGCGTCTGATTACGGTGTAGAGCCTGCTCCGAACGGAGGCAGAATCGAAATCGGCGCATATGGCAACACGCTGCTCGCCACTCAGAGTGGCGGTGTCTTGCCTACTTTGACGGACTTCTATGTCAATGCTTCAACCGGCAGCAATAGCACAGGGGCTGGCACGCTGGCGAGCCCGTGGAAGACGATCACGTATGCGCTCGGTCAGTTCTCCGGATCGGGGCGCACACTCCATGTTGCTTCGGGCACATACAACAGGACCCTCGGAGAGAAGTTTCCAATCGCTGTCAAGAACGGTGTGTCGCTCGTTGGGGCAGGAATCGACGTCAGCATCATCGACGCAGGGGGAACAGACCTTGTGTTGTGGTGTGCCGGTGTGGTTGATGCGACGACGCGGATCGAAGGGCTTACGATCAAAGGAGGAAACGTAAGCGGGACTATGCAATCGGGAGGTTCAGGACTCTATATCTCCGGTGGTTCAGCGTTGACGGTTACGAACAACAAGATTACGGGGAATTCGAACTATTCGGCCGGATATGGTGGCGGCATTTATGTTTCGAGTTCTACGCCATTGATTCTGAATAACGTGATCACTGGCAACAGCCCGGGAACGTTTGGACACGGGGCGGGAATATATGTTGCGAATGCTTCTCCGGTCATCAAGGGGAACAGCATCGTGAGCAACATCAGCTACGGTAGCGGCATCTATGTAACTGGATCTTTGAGCTCGCCGCGCATTCTCAACAATGTGATTGCGAAGAATAAGGAGGGCGGGATTGAGTGTGCAGGATCTTCGAAGGCAAGGATCATCAACAACACGATTACTGATAACACATTGAATGGCATTCAGATCAGTTACGCTTCTCCTGATTCGATTGTCAACAACATCATCTCATCGAATACGGGGTACGGGATCTCAGAAAGCGAAGCGACAAGCGATCCAGGAAAAGTGTGGTACAATCTGTTCAACGCGAACGGCTCTGGCTTGTACCAAGATGAAGGGACGACGGACTACTACACCTCCGCCACGTTGAACAGCGGAGTGGCAGAGGCCAAGAACAACCTCGACGGCGACCCGATGTTTGTTGACTACGTAAACGGAGATTATCATCTCCGATCCGGGTCTCCTGCCATCAACGCTGGCGATCCGGGAAGCCCGCTTGATCCCGATGCAACGCGAGCTGACATCGGGGCATACTACTATGGACAAACGCTCTCGATTCCATCGGCACCTGCTCTCAGCTCGCCGGCTAATAACGCTACAGCGCAACCGACGACGTTGACGCTGAGCTGGGGCAGTTCAGCAGGTGCCACGAAATACCATCTACAGGTTTCCCTTTCCTGGTCTCTTTCAACCTTCATCGTCAATGACTCCTCGTTGACAGGGACATCGAATTCGACGGGGCCGTTGACCAACGGTACCTTCTACTACTGGCGCGTAAAAGCTGGCAATTCTGTCGGCTGGAGCTCCTTTTCGGCCAGTTGGAACTTCACGACTCTAGCAAGTCTGCCGACACTGTCCACAACTGCTGCGACTAGCGTAACGTCGACGTCCGCCACGCTCAACGGAAACGTCAATTCGAACGGCGCGCCAACGACTGCATGGTTCGGATTTGGGACGAGCAGCGCGTTAACCGTGTTTACAAGCACTGGGTCGCAATCTGTTGGAGCGGGGACTGGTTTCGTCTCTGTGACTGCCAACCTCACAGGCCTGAGTTCAAACACAACGTACTATTTCAGAGCGATCGCACAGAACGTCGCGGGGCTCCAACAAGGATCAATCTTGAGCTTTTCGACCAGAGCGGCAGGACCGCTGGGCTCCCTTTGCGTCTCAGTATCCGGCAATGACGCCAACTCTGGCACCGCGAATGCTCCTTTGCGCAACATTCAGACAGCTTTGGCGCGTGCATACAACGGGGATACAGTGAAAGCCGCAGCGGGTTCCTATGCAGAGAATCTAACAACGTCCGCCCGGGTCGTGCTTCGCGGTGGATACGATGCCTCGTTCAGCGAGTCGACAAGGGATTTTGTTGGTAACAAGACAATCCTCAAGCCCACTAGCGGAATAGCCCTGTCGGATGGGCTGAGTTCCTCAATTGACGGCTTTGTCATCGACGGCACGGGCGGAGCTGGCAACGGGATCGTCGTGACGGCAGGACATTCGATTATCACTCATAACGTCGTCTATGGTATGTCGGCCGCCTCCGGCACCTGCATCCAGGTTAATTCGGGGGGGAGTGCGACCATACGGAACAACACAGTCGCGAATAGTAATAAGCTGCCCACTGTGGGCGGAACCATTGTCTACTCTATCTACGTGAAGGGCAATGCCGATGCAGCGGGTGTTGTGCAGAACAATATCGCTTACAACAGCGATGTGGGAATTTACCTTGGCAGCACGTTGGGCGTCGTTTCTGGCTACAATTGTTCTTATGGCAACGCGTACTATAATTTCGATGGAGCAGGGGCCGCAGCCGGTGACTTTTCAAAGGATCCGAAATTTCGAAATGCTTCCGGGAACGACTTCTATCTTTCGTGGGATTCTCCGTGCATTGACGCGGGTGAGCCCTCGAGTCCGACTGATCCTGACGGAACAAGAGCCGACGTCGGTGCGTACTATTATTCCGGAGGAGCCGTTCCGTCAACACCAACTCTGACCTCTCCATCCAACGGCGCAACGTCTCAACCCACAACGCTGACGTTGAGCTGGGGCAGTGCGACAAGCGCGACGAAATACCACCTGCAGGTTTCTCTCTCTTCGACGTTTGCTTCGTTCGTGCTCAATGACTCTTCAGTGACAGCGACCTCGAAATCTGTTGGTCCCCTGACGAATGGGAAGACATACTACTGGCGGGTGAGGGCTGGCAACTCTGCAGGGTGGAGCGCATTCTCTTCGAGTCGGAGCTTTGCGACCACCGCAGTCACGCCTCAAGCCATCTGCGTTTCTCCATCCGGTAATGATGCCAACTCGGGCACAGCGAGTGCTCCTCTGCGCAATATTCAGACTGCACTGACGCGGGCGTCTAGCGGTGACACTGTGAAGGTTTCCTCCGGCAGCTATGAAGAGATCATGAGCACAACCGTCAAGGTTGTGCTACGAGGCGGATACGATAACTCCTTTAGCGAGACGGCAAGGGATTACGTTGGGAACAAGTCGATTCTCAGACCTACCGCTGGTACAGTGCTGTCAGATGGGCTGAGCTCCACGATTGACGGCTTTGTCATTGACGGCTCGGGAGGCGCTGCTAAAGGGATCGTCGTGACGGCGGGACATGCGATTGTCACACATAACGTTGTCTATGGCATATCAGCGAGCGGAGGCACTTGCATCCAGGTTACAGGTGCAACTAGTGCAACGATCATGAACAATACCGTTGCCAACAACAAGCTCTCTGGTGGCGGGACCATCATCTACTCAATTTACGTGAACGGTAATGCCGATGGAGCGGCTGTCATCCTGAACAATATCGCCTACAATAACAATGTCGGGGTTAGCATTATCAGCTCATGGGGGGGCATTTCGGGTTACAACTGCTCCTACGGCAACAGCTACGCAAATTTCGATGGCGCCGCGGCCACTGCTACAGATATTTTGAAGGATCCAATATTCAGGGGTGTCGGTGCTTACGATTTCCGCCTCTCGGCAGGTTCACCGTGCATCGATGCTGGTGATCCATCTAGCCCTCTGGATCCTGACGGAACGCGCGCAGACATAGGGGCATACTACTTTTCTTCTGTTATTTCGATTCCTCCCTCACCATCTCTTTCTTCTCCGGCTCACGGATCGACTTCGCAGCCGTTAATAATTGCCATGACCTGGGGCTCTTCTACCGGTGCAACGAAATACCACCTTCAGGTTTCGACATCTCTTGGCTTCTCGAACTCTATTGTTGATGATTCAACGCTTGGGGGAACCACCCGCTCCGTCGGTCCGCTGGCGGCCGGCACGACACACTACTGGCGTGTGAGGGCTGGCAACTCGGCAGGGTGGAGCGGTTTCAGCGCAAGCTGGGCTTTCACGACCGCGTCCAGCGCTCCAGCCTGGGCAGTGCAGTCGAGTGGAATCTCCGCAACTCTCTTCTCTGTCAAAGCAGTGAATGCAAACGTCGCGTGGGCATGCGGTGCCAAAGGAACGATCCTGCGCACATTGGATGGCGGGACGACGTGGACACAGATGTCGCCGGTTGTCTCGAGTTTGGGCTGCTACAGTATCGAAGCGCTCGATGCAAATACCGCCTGGGTGGTTGGCCTTAATGGCGGATTGCCGATCTCAGTCCTGTACAAGACAACGAACGGGGGCTCGACTTGGACTCTGCAACTCACTTCCAGTGATCTGACCACGTCTTACGACGCTGTTCGCTTTTACGACGCGAATAACGGGATTCTTCTCGGTGATCCCGAAGGGGGGTACTTCGTCATCTATACGACCACAAACGGCGGCAACTCATGGTCGCGAACCGCTTCGGCGAACATTCCCACTCCGGCTACCGGCGAATACGGTGTCACGAATAACCTGTCAATTTCGGGCAACAACGCGTGGTTTTCGACAGTTAACACCTCGGGAGGCAATCCTCGTGTCTTCCGCTCGACAGATAGGGGCAGGACATGGCAGGTGAGTATCAGCGTCAGTGGGTTAGGGAATGAACTTTCGACGACCGCATTCGCAAGTGAGACAGTTGGGCTTGTTCAGGGGATCAATGGAAATATCATTCGCACAACGGATGGGGGTGCGAGTTGGGCTTCCATGATCATCACGGGGTCATCTGTGGGTGGATCCGTGGACTTCGCAACTCCAACTGCAGCCGTTTTTCTCGGACCGGCCGGGCAGAATGGTCTGTCATTGGATGCAGGCTTGACCTGGTCTGCCCGTAGTACACCCGATACGACAACGATGTACCACATTTCGTTCTCCTCTTCGACGGATGGTTGGGCGGTTGGCAATCGAGGAACAATTTGGAAATGGGCGGGAGGAGTCCTCTCAGGGCCGCCCTGGGTGACGACCAGTTCCACAACAAACATCGGTCCCGCTTCTGCGACATTGCACGCGATCGTCATACCCAATGCGAATGCAACCAATGCCCAATTCGAGTGGGGCACCACGACTGCCGTGTCAAACGCGACTGCAGTACAAGCTCTGGGAGCAGGAACGAATCCGTTGCCCATTTCCGCGACGCTATCAGGTCTGACGCCCAACACGACCTATTTTGTTCGGGCAACGGCTCAGAATTCCTCTGGAATGACCAAAGGCTCGATGACGAGCTTCACGACATTGCCGCTCGCAGGGGACCCGTACGAACCGAATAATACATCTGCCAGTGCGACACCTATCGCGTACAATTTCCAATCCTCCGGCGCTGAAATCGGTCTGTCAGGAGACGTCGACTACTATAAGTTCAATGCGGTCTCCGGCGAGTTTGTTTCAATTGAAGTGGAGACAGATCCCAATGGCTTTCTCAATGTGAGAGTCTCGCTTTACGATCCCGCGTGGACAGAACTGGCCTCCTCGGACATCGTGAGCACCGGAACAGAACGAATTCTCTTCGGCATCGACAAGACTCAGACCTACTACATTCGGGTGGTCGATGCAGCGGATACGGGAAGCTTTCCAAATGCAGTTGGCGCAACCAGTCTTAGAAAAGGTCAGGCGACAGCAAAGGTGAGTGCCAGCTCACAGATGGGGAGATCGATCCAGCAGACGGGACCCTACACCATGACGCTGACGCGGGGTGCCCCGTTGCCTCCACAATTTATCACAGCAGGGACGGGTTTCGACGGCATTGTGCCTCTGCGCTGGATTCGTCCCCAATCCAATGCGCCGTCAGGGTACAGAATCTACAGGAGCACATCTTCAACGGGTCCATTCAATCTGGTTGGTGCCACCTGGGATGAGGGTTTCATTGACCTTACCGCTGCAAACGGCGTGTCCTATTACTACACAGTGAAATCCGTCTATGTGGCCACCAACGCCGAGAGCCCGGCATCGAACATTGTAAGAGCTACGCCGCGGGCTAATGGGTACAAGGTGACCTCAGGATTCGCGTTGATCAAGCCAACGCTAGATGGCAAGATCCGTTCAGGCGAATGGGCGGACGCTCAAGTGCAGGATATCACGGTGAAGCGGACGCTCACCCCGTCTTCCTCGGTCACGATGTACTTGAAGAATGATGACCAGACGCTCTATATCGCAGTGGAGGATTCTAACGCGAGGCGATCGATGTACAATTTCATGATCATTGCGTTTGATCGGGATCTGAACAAGACGTGGGACCAATCCTCCCCAAGCAATGAAGGATTCATCACCATTGATGATTCTGCTGGTGTTCCCATCGTGCAGTTCTATGGTGTGACGTACGACTATCCCGACGTTCACGTTGACGATGGGATCAGAGATCCGAAGGGGGTGACTGCAAAGTTCTCATACGAACCGAAATCGCTTCACTACGAAGTGGCGCTCGATCTCAGTCGAGCAGCACCCGCTGCATCTGGCCTGGACGGAATGGGCTTGTTCGTTGCGGTTGTCAGCAATGACTCTCTCCACGGAGAGAGTCCTCTTGGGGCTCTGCGGTATGCCCCGATCACTTTTGCGGAGGTGAAGCTTTCGAAGGCCACGGTCGCAAGACTACCAGGCGAATATGCCAGTGATGCCAGTACCATCCTTCTGCTGCATATGAACGAAACAATCGGCACGATAGTGAGCGATGCGAGCACGCATAGCGCCAACGGCGTTGCGATTGGAACGACTATCGTGGACGGGAGATTTGGGAAAACGAGGAGTTTCGACGGCGTATCGGAAAGGATATCTATTCCTAGCTCAACAGTTCTGAATGTATCTCCTAATTTGACTCTCGAAGCGTGGATAAAGATGGCCGCCTTTTCCGGCAACAACATGGTCTTAAGGAAAAATGGCCCGAATGAACAGAATGGATACTACCTCGGCTTTGCAGGTAGCGGCACCATCTTGCATATGGCAGTCAATACGAAGATAGGTTTGGGCACTAATACAACCATAAACCCTGCATTGTTCCTTGATGGCAAATGGCATCACATCGCTGGGACCTATGATGGCAACGCTGCAAGAGTCTACATAGATGGAGTGCTCATTGACCAAGACGTGTTTGGGGTGACCATTGGGACGAACTCGACCGACCCTGTGAGCATTGGAGCCAACGATGTGTATGGAGAATACTTGAATGGTCTCATCGATGAAGTCCGCATCTCCAACAAAGCCCGCTCTCCGGGCGAGTTCAACCTCCAGCTTCCGCCTAAGAATCTCTCTGCGTCCTCGGTGGGCCTGTCGGTTGATCTTTCTTGGCAAAACGGCGGGGGCGCCGTCGGGTTGCTCCGCTACAAGATCTACCGCGGTGCGGACTCTACGAAGGTTTCTCTCATCGACTCCGCTACTTCACTTCTCTATTCTAACACAGGCCTTACTCCGGGTACACGGTACTTCTATCGGGTCAGTGCCGTCGACTCAACTGGCTTCGAGGGTGCAAGTAGCTATGCCGTAAGCGCACAAACTGGCACGGGGGGCGGAGCGCCAATAGTAGCAACGAATACAGCCGCGAGCATCGGATCGACTACTGCGACACTCAATGGGAGCGTCAATCCAAACGGTCTTGCAACAACTCTGGCGTTTGAATGGGGGACCAACAGCGCTCTCTCTTCTTATGCCTCCACCACGACACAATCGCTCGGAGCGAGCGGCAGTTCTGCTTCAGTCAAAGCCGACCTGACAGGCCTCACGGAGAGCACCGTGTACTATTTCAGGGTTATGGCTCAGAACTCCTTGGGAACCCAGCGCAGCTCGATCCTGAGTTTCACGACGCTGCCCAAAGCCGTTACGCTCAGTTCTCCGGCCGATGCTGCGACGAATCAGACAACGTCTCCTACTCTTTCCTGGAACGCCTCTCCAGGTGCGATACGATATCGCCTCCAGCTCTCGACGAGCTCTTCGTTCACTACTGTGCTTCTGGATGACTCGACACTTACAACCACTTCCAGGCAGGTCGGACCTCTTGCCTACTCCACTACGTACTACTGGCATGTAAGGGTCACGACCGCTGCCGTGATAGGTCTCTATTCTCAGACGTTCAGCTTCTCGACGGTTCAAACGCCGCCGACCACGATCTCGCTGAGCACGAGTGTTGTTTTCCCATCAAAGAGCAAGCCCTCGGAGTACGCGGCTACTGACTATCGCCTGTTCGGTCTTCCGGGAGCGAGCAACCTTTCGCTTGGCACTCTGCTCACCGGCACGAGGAACACTGATTGGCAGGCGTATTGGGACAACGGCGCAGCATCGAACTACCTTGTGGAATACGATGGGAGCTCAACATTCCAGTGCGCGTTGGGCCGCGCGTTCTGGGTGATCGCAAAGGGGGCGTTGAACGTCAACCGACAGGTCACCGCGGCTCCATTGAACAGTTCACTCGAGGCTGAGATACCGCTGATCGGCGGCTGGAATCTGATTACGAATCCGTTCAGCTCCACAATCGCTTGGTCAAAGGTCCAATCCCTCAATGGCACCACCTCTCCCATCTATGGCTTCAATGGATCGTTTGCGACCTCGACGAGCTTCGACCCGTACGCCGGCTACTACTTCTACAATTCGTCGCCGACGCTCTCCCTCCTCAAGGTCCCCTATGTCGGAATCTTCTCCAGGGCTGAAGATCCGCCGGAACCGACAGCGGGAGAATGGAGGATCAATGTAGTTCTTGCATCAGGTGATATCATCGATGGGAGCACGATGTTTGGAGTCTCGCCGCATGCAAAAACTGATCTTGATCCGCTTGACTATCGAAAGCCCCGGGGCGTGTCATCGCTTCCGTGTGTGTACTTCGACCGACCTGAATGGGACGCGGATCAGCCGGCGTTTGCAACCGACGTTCGTCCCGAAATCGCCGGTGTCGAACGATGGAACTTCATTACCAACAATGTGCCCAATAAGCCATCGTCTCTTGTGTTCCGCGGGCTGGCGACTGTTCCGCCGGAACTCGAGATCTACCTGATCGACGAGCTCAATGGCTCGTCCCAGAATCTCAGGAGAGATTCGGTGTACCATTTCACGGCGCCAACATCATCATCAAAATTCTCTATTCTTGTGGGGAGCAAAGACCTGGTGCTTCAGAAGGCCGCCGAGGTCGTTCCAACGCGCTTCTCCCTGAGTCAGAATTTTCCCAATCCGTTCAATCCATCCACTTCGATAGCTGTGGAAGTGCCGTTTGCTGAAAACGTTACACTGACCATCTACAACGCTCTTGGCCAGGCGGTGCGTGTGCTCCACACAGGAGTGCTGCAGCCCGGCCGGCACTGGTTCCAATGGGATGCGAAGGACGATAGACGCAACTCCGTACCCAGCGGGGCCTACTATTGTCGAATGATGGATCCCGAAGGGATGTCGCTCGTTACCAGAATGCTTTTGGTCAAATAGGGCAGGAGGTGTCATGACCAGATTCCTTCACAAATCGAAATGTTTCTGTTATCTCCTCATTGTGTCGCTGCTGGTTCCGACGGTGGCGTCGTCTTCGACCCTTTCCGCTGATCCGATCAAAGTGGTAAATGTGCGCTTTGAAATCGTCGGAACGAAGATCGTTGTTCATTACGACCTGGAAGGGCCGCTGGACAGGGACTACACGGTCAGAATCATTCTCAAGAGGGAACATAACCAGACCTATGTGCATATGCCGCGGTCGGTGGTGGGAGAAGTCGGAGAAGGTCGTTTCGCCGGTCCGAGCCGCCAGATTACCTGGGATGTTCTCAAAGAATTCTCACAGGGATTGGAGGGAGACGATTACTATTTCGTCATTGAGGTTGAACTTGTCTCCAAAGGAATCAGTCCGCTTTGGTACATCGGTGGAGGCGTGGGGGTAATCGGAGGTGTCGTCGGCTACTTGCTGTCGAAGGGCGGCGCAGCGGCAGTTTCACCTGCTGTGGAGGCGTTCCCAAAACCAATCGGCAGGCCGGCAGGGAATTGAGCCAGAATCAGCAACACTCTGTAAAGGAGTCGTCATGAATAAGAACACTGTTGTGGGATGCTTCGTTTTGTTGATATGTGCTGTCCACGGAGTGTACGGACAGACGGCGACGGAGCGGAGCAAATCGGGATCGTTGATCTCTCTCACGAAGAAATCGAAAGACTCGACGCCCCCGGCAATCACCATTCTCGAGCCGATTGAGGCTGTGCAGCGCGGCATGAGGATTGCGCGCGATTCGGGGATTGTGGCCAAAGTGGGCTCCATCACCTTGCGTGGCATTGCGCTCGACTCAAGCGGCGTAGCGATTGTCAAAGTGAATGACCGTGAAGCGGCCTTGAAACCTGTGAAAGGGGGCGTTGAGTTCACGGCGGATGTCCTGCTGGTCTTTGGTGCCAACACCATTGAGATCGACGCGATCGATGCTAGTCAAAACGTCGGGAAGGAGATGATCAAGGTGATGCGGGAGGTAGTGGTCGCCAGGGCTGAGGCAAAGCTTCCCGAGACAAAGCTCTTCAAGGGCTATCAGGTTTGGGCGGCTGTCATTGGAATTTCTGAATACAGGAGCCCGGATATTCCCTCATTGCGCTATGCCGATCGGGATGCCGAAGCATTCTATGATTTCCTTGTGACGCCGCTTGAGGCCGGAGGAAGGGGTGTTCCAAAGGGCAACATTCGCAAACTCATCAACAAGGACGCAACCAAGACCAACATTCAGGAGTCGATCTTCGATTTCATGAAGAGTGCATTGGAGGAAGATATTGCCGTGATCTACTTTGCCGGCCACGGAGCACCCGACCCGACGAGGCCGAACGTGCCATACCTTCTTGCGTACGATTCCGACCTTTCCCGCCCGGCAGCCACCGCGGTCAAGATGCAGGAAGTCCAGGATGCAATCCGGGATTACATCAAAGCAAGGAAGATTGTCGTTTTCGCCGATGCGTGCCATAGTGCCGGCGTGAGCACGAACATTGCGATGCGCGGGATCGCGAATGCGAGCCTGATCAACCAGTTTCTCGAGGAAATCGCGAAAGCTGGCAACAGCGTTCTGACATTCAGCGCAAGTGAGTCAAATGAATTCTCGCAGGAATCGCAGAGCTGGGGCGGCGGTCATGGCGTTTTCACACACCATATCCTTGAAGGGTTGAAGGGAAAAGCGGACTCTGACTCCGACAGGATCGTCCGGCTGGGCGAGCTCGTCGACTACGTCAATCTGAATGTCCGACGCGATACTAAATCGCAGCAGCATCCAACACCAAGTCCGACGCCGTGGGACAGGAATCTTCCGTTTTCGATTGTGATCGAGCAGAAGTGATGGCTGGAAATGAGGAGAACATGAAATTTCGCATCACTCGTTGGTTTCTTCTCGCGGCGCTTCTCTCCAGTCTCGGAGGATCGACTCTCCTTTCTCAGGAAACGGACTACGAGAAGTGGCTGAAGAAGGAGCAAGAAAAGTTCCAGCAGTTCAGGGATGAGCGTGACAAGGAATTCACCGAGTTCCTGAAACGGGAGTGGAAAGAGATGCAGGCGATGCAAGGGACACTGCCGGATACGATCCCCAAACCTGTACGCGTGCCGATCTACGTACCTCCTCCTCAGGTCCCGAAAGACACAGCGTCAAAACCTGTCATCATCAAGGAGACACCTGTCCCGAAGCGTGTGGAAGAGCTCCCGGGAAAAGTTCCTTCGCCTCTTCCTCAGGCCCCGAAAGACACAGCGTCCAGGCCTGTCGTCATCAAGGAGACACCCGTCCCGAAGCGTGTGGAAGAGCCCCCGGCAAAACCCCCTTCGCCGGTTCCGCAGGCCCCGAAAGATGCAGAGTCACAACCTGTCGTCATCAAAGAGATTCTGGTCCCAAAGCGCGAGGAAGTGCCCGCGGCACATATTCCTCCGCTACTTTCTTCACCAGCCAAGCGATTCACCACTCTCGACGTGCCGTTTTTTAACGCGATGCTCACACTCCAGCGTGATGACTCGCTCAAGATGAAGCTCACCGGGAAGATTGACAAGGACGCGATCAGCGACTGCTGGGCTGCGCTCAGCCGTTCGAACTATGAAGAGCTGCTTGCTCAGCTTCAGGACGACCGGAATCAGATGAAACTCAACGACTGGGGATATGCACTCCTCTTGAACCAGGTCGGACACAAGCTCTTCGGCTCGCGCAACGAGGCAGCGCTTTTCGCATGGTTTATGCTGGCGAAATCGGGGTATGACGCGAAAATCGGTTACAGCGCAGATCAGATTCGCCTCTTGCTGCCAACGACCAACAGGCTCTTCTATGTTCCGTACTTCACGTTCGATAACGACGCACGAAGATTCTATGTCGCCGCGATAGAGCCCGGCGAGAAACCATTTGACGGACATTTATTCACCTACGAGGGAAAGTACCCCGGTGCTGACAAGAACACGGATTTTGTCGTCAAGAGCATCCCGAATTTGAACCATGTCGTCGCGGAAAGGAAGCTCCGGTTCAGTTACGGCGGAAAGGACTTCTCCTTTGACATCAAGCTGAGCAAGGACGCCGTGGAGTTTTTCCGTGAATACCCGCTCATGAATTTTGAGGTGTATTTTGGGAGTGCGACATCTCCCGAGGCGGCTCAGACGCTTCTCTCGCAGTGGAGGCCGATCGTCCAGGGCAAGACCGAGCAGGAAGCAGTGAACATGGTGCTTCGTTTTGTCCAGACGGCGTTCGACTACAAAACCGATCCCGAGCAGTTCGGAAGGGAAAAGCCGCTCTTTCCCGACGAAACTCTTTTCTACCCGTTCTGTGATTGTGAGGATAGGTCCATTCTGTTCGCCTATATGGTAAAAAGCCTCTTCGGCCTTGATGTCGTCGCTCTGGATTATCCGGGACACATTGCGACGGCAGTGAAGTTTAGCGGCGGGATCAGCGGAGACTCGATCCAGTTTCGGGGCGCGACGTACACGATCTGTGATCCGACGTATATCAACGCCGACATCGGTGTCTGCATGCCGCAATTCAAGAGCGTTAACCCAAATGTTATCGTGATACCAAATTGACCAATCACCAATTAACCATTCAACTAAATAACCAATTCGGAGGTTGTATGCGCGCTCTCAGCTGTTTTCTCGTAGCTGCCCTCGTGGCACTCTCACTTTTCGGATGCGGTGGGGCATCAAAGTCACTCCAGACGGCAGATACAGGAGCCATTCCAGAGTGGTTCACAAGCATTCCGAAAGACCCTAACGTGTTCTACGCGGCCAACACGCAGGTCTCGCAGGATCTCCAGCTTGCGATTGACAAAGCGACACAGGGGGCCAGAACGGAAATCAGCCGCATGGTTGAAACGAAAGTCACGGGCCTGCAGACGAGATTCACCGAAGAGACCGGAACGTCTGGTAACGCACAGTTGCTCGACATGTTCACGCAAGCAAACAAAGCGGTCGTCTCTACCGCGCTCGCGGGAAGCCGCGTGAGCAAGCAAACGCAAGTGAAGGATGGAAGCAGCTGGAGGGCGTATGTGTTGGTCGAGTACCCAACGGGTGCATCGACTGCGGCGCTCATGCAGCAAATCAAGAACAACGAGCAGATGTACACTCGCTTCCGGGCGTCCCAGACCTTCAAAGACCTGGATGACGAGGTGAAGAAATATGAGGACTGGAAGAAGCAGCAGCCTCCTCAACAATGAGCCAAGGGGGTCGTTCTTCCATTACGCTCGTCGGGAGCCCCGCTGCCCACGATTCAATGTCATTCTGAACGTCGCCCTGAGCTTGTCGAAGGGCGCAGTGAACCTGCCCGCCTCAAACGATTCCAGATATGGCAGGCGGGGAATCTGCTCTCCTTCAGCTCATCGAGAGTCATTCTGTAGTTCACCCGCGGCGCGTTGAATATTGAATAATGATTGATGATTTGTGATGAATGAAGTGTCGTAAGCCTCGAGAACAACCATTGGAACGAAACCCTACCATGTGCACAATTCTGAAAATTGTCCTGCTCGTCCAGTGTTTTTCTGGTTTGGCAGTAGCCCAGAAACCTGACTGGGCAAAAGAGTACGGCAAGAGCGCGGCCCACCCCGAGCAGCTCTATCTTACGGGTTTCGGCATGCACAAAGTCATGGGGGGGATAGACCGTGCCACGAGTCTTCGGAAGGCCACGGAAAGCGCGCGGGGCAATCTCATTCAGAGCGTTCGTGTGAGTCTCCAGAGCACGAGCGGAACAATGGTCGAGGAGCGGAATCAGCGAATCTCCTCGTACTTCAGCAGCACGACACAGGCCACGTCGTCGATGGAGATCCAGGGGCTCGAGCTCGAAACGTTCTATGATGACGACGAGGAGATGTCGTACGCCCTCGCGGTTGCTTCGCGGGAACATCTGGCAGGCCTCTATAAAGAGAAGGAATCGAAACTCCGAAGAGACATTCACCAGCGCTTGGAGGCAGGGAAGGGATATGAAGACCAGGGACAGAAAACGAAAGCGCTCGACGAGTACCTGGCCTGTTACCCGCTCTTCCGTCGACTGGAAGAAGCTCAGGCGATACTTCTCGCCGCCACGACAAGGAGAATGATCGCGTTCGCGGAGATTGAGAAAGAGGTCTCGAAAGATGAGGTGGATGAATCGGCGGTTCGTGAGGCGGTCCGGAGACTTATCGAGAAGCCGCTCGCGAGCGCTGAGGATCTTGCGTGGTATCTTGCTTACTGTCTTAAGGAACAGATGAATCTCAAGGACGCGGTGGTGCTGGTGACGCCGTTCACCTATCGCGACACAAAGATGGGAAGCCCGTTCTCGAGGTTTTTTAAACAGGTTCTCGAGACACGAGTCGCCGAAGTGGCAAGGTGGACACCTGTGCAACAAGATCAGAAATCGCGGTCGCTGGAAGTTGTTGGCGATACCGTACGCCCGCTTCAGGCGGACTACGTCTTGCGCGGAACCTATTGGGAGCGGGAGGCCGGCGTCAAGTTCATCTCAACGCTTCAGCGGATTTTCGACGGGAAGACAATTGGCAGTGCTGAGGCAGTTATCGACACTGTGAACCTGGGGAAATCAGGGCTGAGCATCAAACCGCAGAATTTCGAAGCAGCGTTCAGCGATCAGAAGCAGTTTGGGAAGGACGAGGTCCTCCCCGGCGGCCTGAGCCTGGAGGTCTGGACGAACAAGGGGACGGACGACCTGGTGTTCTCGAAGGGGGAGCGCATGCAGGCGTATGTTCGCGTCAATATGCCCTGTTACATTCGGTTCATTTATCATCTGGCGGACGGGAAACGTGCCCTGCTGGTTGACAATCACTATGTCGATCAATCCAAAGTGAACCAGGTCTATCCGATTCCGGAGGAATTCGAGTGCGATGAGCCATTTGGTGCTGAGTTTCTCCAGGCGTTTGCTCGTACTGAAGAATTCGAGCCGATTCAGACCAAAGAGGTGGAAGGGTACAAGATTCTTCAAGAGGATCTTGAGCGTTTTCTGGCGAGTCAGCGTGGTATGAAGAAAGTGAAGCAGGAGACGCTTCAGGCCGAAACGCGCCTGGTGATGACGACAGTGGAAGAATGAATGAGACGTAGCAAGTCTACCCTGAGCGACACTGAGCGAGCGTAGCGAGTCGAAGTGGAGTCGAAGGGTGAACAGTTAGTAGGGCGAAGCGCCGCTTCGCCACCTGGTTGGTGAGGCGGAGTAACACTCCGCCCAACGTCCCGTGACGTATTCACGGGTCTTCGACCCGGGTCTTGGCTGGTATTCCAAACCGAGAAGGAAAACATAGGAAGACAACATGAACAAACGGAAGAAGTGCTTCTCAACTATCAACATCGTGGTTCTTCTCCTCATGCTTTCATTCTCCGTGCATGCCCAGAATGCACAGGATCTTTTCACAAAAGGGAGCGTTGCACTCGGAAGAGGCGAGTATGCTCGGGCGATCGTCGCTCTGAAGGAGGTCGCCGAAACTGACACTGTTCTTCGCCCGCGGGCGTACGGGCAACTTGGCATAGCATACCAAGCAATCAAAGAGTACGATCTCGCGTGCACCGCCTACAAGAAGACCATCGAGCTTGGCTTTTCTATCCAAAGCTACTCTCTTCGGCTTGCCGATGTGCTGGTGACCTTGAACCGCGTCGATGAGGCATCTCCAATAATCAGGGCCGCACTCGAGAGGAACCCTGCGGATGGCCAAATCAAGATGCTGTATATACGGTTGCTCGCAGGGCAAGGGAAGCTTACAGAAGCTGAACAGATGGTGAAATCGATTGTGTCCTCGGATCCCAACGATGCGGGCGCTGTCAGCGAGCTCATCCGACTCTCTCTCCAGACACAAGGTCTTGAGGAAGCCAAACGATTGGTGTTTTCGGCTGGAGAGATGACGAAACGCATTCTTCCGGCTGCAATGGATGTAGCAAGCGCACTCGTACAGGCCGGGAAAGATAGTGAGGCGGAAGAGATCTATGCACGGCTCATGAGCGCTGATCCACCGTCTGCCGGACCTTTTATCGAAAAAGCGAAGATATTCCTGCGCACGGGTCGCGACGAAAAAATCCAGGAAATTTTGCCCGACTTCAAGAAGACAGCGAACACAGTACTCCAGCAATATGTCGGCATCGCTCAGCAGCTCGACGATCGCCAGAAGGCGAGTGAGGCCGAGGCTCTCCTGAAGGCCATCATAAAGGCCCAACCGGATTTCTATCCTGCTAGCGCTCAATTGGCGACACTGCAGCTCAATCACGGAAGGGTGAACAGGGCGTTGGAGGCCATCGACATGGTTCCCACTGACTATCGGCGATGGTTCGTTCCCGATCCTGACTGGAACTACGTTGCTTCCAAAGTGTACTCGAAGTTGCGCGACTATTCCACCACAAAGGACCTATCCGCTCGGGCAATTGAACAACTAAGGGAGGAGCTCAAGAACGACCCGGCAAACGCCCTCGCCTACGCCAAGACCGGCCTTTGCAGTCTGCTTATGGAAGATCTTTCAGGCGCGGAAGGTGAGTTCCAGAAGTTCATCAATCGTACTCGTCCCGAGGAGCGATCTTCCGTGGTCAAGGAGCTGCAAGTTCTGGTCTCGCAACAGATAGTGCAAGATGACGCCAAGTACATTCTTGCAAAATACTTCTCTCAGGCCGGGACGGAAAAGAAAGAAGAAAGAATCGATAGTCTACCGGTGACAGTCACATCACGGGATACAGTCGCACCAAAGATCGTCATTGTAGAGCCGAAGGATGTCAGAGGGATGAAAGTAGTCGATGCCGGGAATCACTCGCTTGTGGTTTCAGGCTTCGTATCGGATGCTAACGGTGTGAGCGTGGTCTATGTTAACGGAATTGTAGCGAGCTTGGGCGCCCCGACGACGACCGAAGCCGGCGCATCGGGCCACGCCGGAAAGATCCTCAAGTTCTCTGCCGATGTGATGTCCCCGATCGGTGAGAGCGTTGTGGATGTGAGGGCAGTCGACATTTACGGAAATCAGGGCAAGAGCACATTCAAGATCCGGCGTGACGCTCCGGCCCCGATTGCCCCAACCGACGATCAGCCGACGCAACCTCGGCTGAAACTCCCTGCCATTTGGGCTGTGGTGATTGGCATCTCGGAATATCAGAACAAAGAACTGCAGCTCAACTATGCACACAAAGATGCAGAGGCCTACTATAGCTTTCTGAAGAGCCCGTATGGCGGTGCAATTCAGGAGGATAGAATTGAAATCCTGACCAACCGGAACGCCACACGCGCGGATATCATCCGTGCGCTGAACGAAAAGCTCAGGATGGCTTTTGAAGATGATATGGTCATTATCTATATTGCCTCTCACGGTGTCCCTGAAGAGGTCAGCGGTGAGCTTTATTTCCTCGGATATGACGCGGACACAAAGAACATTGCGGGGACGGCGATTTCTCAGATCGACGTTCAAAAGGCGATCGCCACTGCTCGTGCGAAGAAGATCCTGCTCATCGCCGATGCCTGCCACTCCGGCAGCGTCGGATTGAGCCCTTCAATCGCGAGAAGAGGCTCTGTCGCAACTTATGTGAACCGGTTGCTCAAAGAGATCGCCTCTGCGCGAGATGGCGTTGCTATCCTCACGGCATCGAGTGCGAACGAATTCTCGCAGGAGGGTGCGCAGTGGGGTGGCGGTCACGGCGTCTTCACGAATCATTTAATCAATGGCCTGAAAGGTCAGGCCGATTCGGATGGTGATGGGTATGTCACCGTTCGCGAAGTGTACGAGTACGTCTACCGCAAAGTAGCTGACGACACTGGTGGCAAGCAACATCCTGATTTGCAGGGAAAATTCGACAATAAGTTGCCAGTGGGCGTCGTGAAGTAACGCTGGTCCGTAGGGCGAAGCGCTGCTTCGCCGCTGGTTTGTATGGCGAAGTTCACTTCGCCGCCAGGTTTCTGAGGCGGAGTGTCACTCCGCCCAACGTAAAGTGACGTATCCTCGGGTCTCGGCCGGTATACCAAACTGAAGAGGAAGGTACGGTTAAATGACTAGAGCATCTCTTTCTCTCATCGTTCTTCTGATGTACGTCGAGCCCTGTGTGGCGATCATTTTCCGCAATTCGGCCATAAGCGAACCGGGCCGGGATAGGATCCTGAGTACCGATGCTACAAAGTCGTATGGAATGCACACAAATAGTGCGGAAACTAGACAGGTGGCGGGTGTAACGGTGCTGAGCCCGAACGGTGGAGAGGATTGGCGGGTAGGCACTGCACAGACCATAAGTTGGGCCGACAGCGGCGTTGCGAATGTCAAGATAGAATGCACAACAGACAATGGTACAAGTTGGACAACCATTGTAGCCAGCACTCCGGGTGCTTCAGGCAACTTTGCATGGACGGTGCCCAACACGCTTTCCGAGCAATGCAAGGTCAAAATCAGTGACGTGAGTAATGGGGCAGTGAGTGATGCGAGTGATGACGTGTTTTTTGTCACTTTGCCGTTGAGGATTTCATACGGTACCACGGGAGTTGGCCATATTGGTATTGCAGGAGAGATGGATTCTTACACATTCAGCGCAAGTGCGAACGATGTCGTAACAGTGCGTATGGATGGCGGAAGTCTGTATTTCAATCCCCAGGTTGAATTGTATTCACCTGATGGCACTCTGTTACAGCGAGTTGCCGGATACGGTACTACGACACCAAGTGCCAGGATAGACACTGTAAGGATACCGAGAAGTGGAATCTGCACGATCCTTGCAATGGACAGATGGGGAGATCGCATCGGCCCATACGGGATGAGTGTGCAGCTTGTTTCTGCGCCTGGCTCCGGGCAATTGATAACTTACGGCACAAGCAAACAAGGTGATATCAGTATCAAAGGTCAGATGGATTCCTACACATTCAGCGCAAGTGCGAACGACGTTGTAACAGTGCGAATGGATGGAGGAACCCTGTATTTCAATCCCCAGGTTGAATTGTATTCACCTGATGGCACACTGTTACAGCGGGTTGCCGGATACGGTACTACGACACCAAGTGCCAGGATAGATACTGTGAGGATACCGAGAAGTGGGATCTGCACGATCCTTGCAATGGACAAATTGGGAGATCGCATCGGCCCATACGGGATGAGTGTGCAGCTTGTTTCTGCGCCTGGCTCCGGGCAACTGATAACTTACGGCACAAGCAAACAGGGTGATATCAGTATCAAAGGTCAGATGGATTCTTACACATTCAACGCAAATGCAAACGATATCGTGACAGTGCGCATGGGCGGGGGAAGTCTGTATTTCACGCCTCAGGTCGAATTATATTCACCTACTGGGGCCCTACTGCAGCGGACTTCCTCTAGCTCCACCGCGAAAATTGACACTTTGCGAATCTCGACTGGCGGCCGCTTTACTATACTTGCGATGGATGCTTCTGGAGATCGCACTGCAACATATGGAATCACTCTGATAGGCATCGCTGCTCAGAACTTTGTTTCATTGATCTCTCCAAATGGGGGCGAGAGTCTCAGTCCAGGTTCAAGCGTAAATGTTACCTGGATGAGCAATAACATCACAAATGTGCAGTTAGAGTACACAACCGATAACGGAACTGCCTGGCAGACAATCATCGCCAGCACCGCAGCGAGTAGTAGTAGCTATGCTTGGATGGTACCGAACACTTCATCGATAAACTGCAGAGTGAAAATAAGCGATGCCAGCAATCCGACATACAATGATATGAGCGATGGCCTTTTTACAATCTTATCATCGTCTACTCCGGCCCCTTCAGCGATGTCAACGGCAGCGTCCGGTGTAACATCAACTTCAGGAATACTCAAGGGATTGGTCAATCCGAACGGTTTGGCCACCACTGCGTATTTTGAGTGGGGGACAGGCAGTACGTTGTCCCCATCTTCATCCACAGAATCCCAGTCGATCGGCTCAGGAACGAATGCAATTTCTGTAACTGCAACCTTGACAGGATTAACTCCAAGTACGATGTACTACTATCGCATTGTCGGCCAGAACATTGGAGGAACGATTAAAGGTTCAATTCTAAGTTTCAGTACATTCGCGACACCACTCCTTGGCGAGTACACATCGGATGCTAGCACTGTTCTCCTTCTTCACATGCACGAAGCCAGCGGCTCGACTATCAGGGATGCAAGTGCTTTCGGCAATGACGGCACGGCGACTGGAACGACGATTGTGGGTGGAAGATTCGGAAAATCGAGGAGTTTGAACGGGAGTTCAGATTTCATTGTGATCCCTGCATCTGTGAGTACCTCAGTAGCCGGGTCGATCACCCTCGAAGCGTGGATCAGGCCTGCTGCCTCCAATATCCAGCCGATCATTGAATATAACGACGATGCCCAGTGGGGGGCACATCTGTGGCAAAATGACCAATTTACTAAGCTGTGGGTCAATTTTGCAGATGTGTCAAGCAAGAACAGCATAGCCATGTCAACGAGTAATGACATCCTTGCCAGCAACTGGTGTCACGTGGCAGCAACCTATGACAAGGCTTCGGGAATTGTTTCTCTCTACGTCAACGGGAAAATGGTGGGGCAGCAAAATGTCGGCACAATCACTCCTCAGACATCTTATAAGATCTATCTTGGAGCCCGCACTGGTGGTGGGTCTGCTAGATACTATGGAACTATCGATGAGGTGCGGATTTCCAGTAAGGCTCGTTCTCCTGAAGAATTCAATCTGCAGCTTCCTCCAAAGAATCTGTCTGCATCGGCCTCGGCAATCAGTCTCACTTGGCAAAACGGCGGTGGAGCTGTTCCTCTCATGCGGTACAAAATCTACCGCGGAACGGATTCCACGAACGTTTCGCCCATCGACAGCACAACAACCCTTCAATATTCTAGTTCAGGGCTATCTGCGGCGACGAAGTTCTTCTACCGTGTGAGCGCCGTCGATTCGACAGGATTCGAAGGCGCAAAGAGCTGGGCGATCAACGCGAGTACTGGTTCCCAACGAATCCTCGGAGAATACACCCCCGACGCCAACACCGTCCTCCTTCTCCACATGAACGAAACCAGTGGCTCAACGGCGACCGACGCGAGCAGCTTCGGCAACAGCGGCGCCGTTACGGGGGCTTCGATCGCTTCGGGCAGGTTCGGCAATGCCCGTAATTTCGATGGAACGTCACAGTACATCACGATCCCGGCAAATACGAGTCTCAACCAGTCTACCTATACGCTCGAAGCATGGATCAAAATCCCCTTCGTATCAACCTTCGAACAAGATATTATCTGCAAGGGACCGGCGAGCGATTATGAATTGAGGCTCAGCAATTCAAAAGTCACTGCGATCCTCACCAATTCAAACCTGTCATATCCATGCCTCGGCAAAACTGTGGTTACCGCAAACGCTTGGCATCACGTCGCAGCGACATGCGACGTCAGCCTGGGCAAGCTGAGAGTCTACCTCGATGGGGTCAAGGAAAACGAAACTGATTTACCGTTCATGCCGAGTGTGAAAGATGGCCAACTCGTGATAGGCGCGTTGTACAACGCGAATAGTCTGTTCTTTTCAGGTCTCATAGACGAAGTCCGCATCTCCAACAAAGCCCGGTCGCCTCAGGAGTTTAATCTCCAGCTTCCGCCACTGAATTTGTCGGCGACTTCCACTGGGACCGCAATCAATCTCAACTGGCAAAACGGCGGCGGCGCTGTGCCCCTCATGCGCTACAAGATCTATCGCGGCACGGACTCGACGAGTGTTTCTCTCGTCGACTCAACTACCTTACTACTCTATTCTAATGCAGGTCTTACTTCAGGGACAAAGTACTTCTATCGCGTCAGCGCCGTTGACTCAACCGGATTTGAAGGATCCAGGAGCTATACAGCCAGTGCCGTGTTTGGCCCTGCACCCGTAGTCACAACAACCGCAGCGACAACTATCAGCACAACTTCGGCGACCCTCAATGGTTCAGTTAACCCGAATGGTTTGGCGACTACGGGGTGGTTCGAGTGGGGCGTCGATAGTCTGTTCAGGGCATACAGCAGCACGGCATCCCAATCTATCGGCTCGGGCACCAGCGCGATACCTGTCACAGCGAATCTTACGGGGCTAAATCAAAACAGGACATACTACTATCGGGTGGTAGCACAGAATAGTGTGGGAACGACAAGCGGATCAGTCGTTAGCTTCGCTACATCGGCTCCTTTGCCGGCGGCGACGACTTTAGCGGCAAGTTCAGTCGCCCTGAACTCTGCTGTGCTCAACGGCAATGTGAATCCGAGCGGCGCTTTGACAACAGCGTCATTCGAATGGGGGACGACAGCCACACTGTCGACATATGGCACAACCTCGGCGCAATCAATTGGCTCAGGATCGATCGACGTGCCTGTCACCGCGAATCTGACTGGCTTAACTTCGAACACGGCTTATTACTACAGAGTCGTTGGTCAGAACAGTGGCGGTACGCAGAAGGGGACAATCGTGAGCTTTGCTACGCTTCCAACTGCTCCCGCGCTCACTTCGCCTGCAAACCTTGCAGCGTCTCAGGCAATCCCCATATCCTTCAGTTGGGGCACACTGGCCGGTGTTACGTATCACCTGCAGGTTTCCCTAACCTCAACGTTCGGCTCACCTCTCGCGTTCGAAGATACTTCGGTCGCATCAACTTCGCGGCAGGTCAGCACTCTTGCACAGAACACAACGTATTACTGGCGCGTCCGGGCCAGGAACGCGGGCGGATACGGTGCCTGGTCAACCGTGTACAGCTTCACGACAGTTGACAGTAAAACAGTCACGTCGCCAGGAATCTCCTATCCAGCCAGTCCCACTGCTTCGACTGACTATCGGCTCGTGAGTTTTCCCGGCACATCAAGCATGAATGTTGGTCAGGTCCTGACCGGTGCACAGAACACCGACTGGAGAATGTTCAGCGAGAATGGCAGCACAGGGTCGACTTCTCTTACAGAACTCTCTTCATCATCAAATCTGAGGGTGGGGGAAGGGTATTGGCTCATCAATAAAGGCACGTTGAGTTTCTCTCGCCTGGTTACGATGCCCGCGATTTCTTCAGACGGATCGTATTCGATCAGCGTCCGATCCGGATGGAATATTATCGGAAATCCGTTTGATGTTGCTGTCCAGTGGGCGACAGTAAAGCAGGACAACAGCATCTCGTCAACTCTCTGGACATACAACGGCACGGCGGGATTCCAGTCGGTCACGACGCTTGAGCCATTCAAGGGGTACTATGTCAGTCTGGGTTCGACGAGTCTGAAAATGCGCTATCCCTTTGTCTCATCGAAGGTTACAGAGACCCCTCCTCCGGCGATCGATTGGAAGCTCCAGCTAGTACTCGCAACTGATGCAAACACAGATGCTGAGAACTACGTCGGCATTGCCCCGTTGGCGGATTCGGAACGTGAGGCACTCAATCAACCAGAGCCGCCAACGGTGTTTGACCAGGCATTTCTCCGGTTCGTTCGCAAGGATGCCGAGGGTGTGAGAGCTCTTGCGAGCAGCGATTTCAGAAAATCAGTTGGCGACGGTCAAGTATGGACCGTGGAGGTCGTCAATCCGAAGCGAGCGAACGGTAGAATTGAAATCAAAGGGATAGAGAGCGTCCCTTCTGAGTACGAGGTCGTTCTCATTGATACACGCGGAACCTCCCCGGTCGATGTACGCCGGACGAACGAAATCTCACTCGCTGGAACTGATGAACGAATGCAGTATGACCTGATCGTGGGGAAGAGTGCATTCGTCGATGGCGAGAAGGCGAAGTATCTGCCGACAGGATTCGAACTTTCACAGAATTATCCAAATCCGTTTAATCCGAGAACAACGATCAGCTATCAGCTACCTGCCCCGAGCGCCCGCCAGACCGCAAGCGGGCTGGGAGTCGAGGGGTCAGCAAGCAGCTTGGTAACGCTCCGGATTTATGATGTGCTCGGGAAGGAGATTGCGACGCTTGTGAACGGGCGACAGGAGGCAGGCCGATACGCGATCAACTGGGATGCATCGGGCTTCCCGAGCGGAGTATACCTGTATCAGCTCACAGCGGCGCCAGAGAAGGGTGAGTTGTTCAACAATGTGAAACGAATGCTATTGCTCAAGTAGCACAACGAAGAGTTCAGCGAATGTTCCCGTACATATGGAGGGTGGTCATGAAGATTTCAATGATGGACAGGATTATGCGTCCAGTGGCTGCAACGCTCATTGTTCTCCTGATGTTAGTCCTGATCGACATCCGAGCCGTGGCTCAGGAGCGTACCGACGGGAAGGGGCGCATTGAAAACGCCGTGTGGACGGTGACCGGTGATGTCGTCTTCATCACGTACGATCTCATCGGCGATGCTTCACTTACGTATGACGTGGCTATCGTCCTGACCCGGGAGAGAGACAAGAGTTTTCGGATTGTTCCAAAAACTGTTTCCGGTGCAGTTGGAGAAGGCAAGT